>Ga0070729_10005543_pt1 | contig 12970 bp, 8 predicted proteins | sample tdDd472_FD_66725 | JGI IMG/M metagenome (GOLD analysis project Ga0070729, IMG submission 66725) | Marine sediment microbial communities from the Atlantic coast under amendment with organic carbon and nitrate - tdDd47.2 | ecosystem: Environmental > Aquatic > Marine > Coastal > Sediment | place...
AGGAAAAACAACAATGGTCAAGCTCATCATGCGCTTCTATGATGCAGTTGATGGTGCAGTAACCGTTGATGACTACAACCTTAAAGAAGTCACTCAAAATAGTTTACGTCGTCAAATCGGTGTTGTCCCACAGGATACTAACCTATTCGCTGGCACAGTCATGGATAACATTCGCTATGGTCGCTTGGATGCCACCGATGAAGAAGTCATTGAAGCAGCAAAAGCTGTCGGTGCTCATGAATTTATCAGCCAATTGGAAGATCAATATAACTCGGACATCATGGAAGGCGGCGCAGTCCTTTCCACAGGTCAACGGCAGCTACTAGCGTTTGCCCGTGCTCTACTGGCTGATCCTCGTATCTTGATTCTAGATGAGGCAACCAGCAATATTGACACACAAACTGAGCGTCTAATTCAGACAGCGCTCGAAAGATTATTGATCGGGCGCACAAGTTTTGTGATCGCGCATCGCCTCAGTACCATTACTACTGCCGATTTAATTGTTGTGATGGATCATGGTGAAATCATAGAAACAGGCAATCATCAACAATTACTAGAAAATGAAGGTGTTTATCACAAGCTGTTTACAATGGTATAACCTGAGCCTAAGCGTGACGATTATCGTTTATTGTCGTCACGCTGACGGTAATTCAAATCACTCGCCCTCTTAATCATGGACTCTCCAAATTTATCTTTAAGTTTATCCAACGTGGACTGTAATTCATCAGCTTGCTTCTCCTCTACAGGATCATCCCATAAACTTAGCTGACGATTGGATTCTTCCATAAATCCTGTTAAGCCCACACCAATTAAACGCACTGGTTTATTCTTTATCCAAGATTTATCAAATAACTTCACAACACAATTATAGATTTCATCATCTCGATCCGTCGGATTCGGCAACGTCATCTGGCGCGTCAGTGTCGTAAAATCCGACCAACGCAACTTAAGCTTTACAGTTGAGCCATAGAGTTGTGACTGACGGGTTTGTCGCCCTACCCCATCCGATAATCGACGTAGAGTTCGTTTAAGCGTTGCTTCGTCACTTTCATCATTTGTATAGGTTATTTCTTTACTAATTGACTTAGACTCTACGGATGTTTCAACCGGACGGAAATCAAGTGCGTTAGCCCGCTGCCATATATCTCGACCTAATTTCCCATATCGTGCCGTTAATTCATCTTCCGACCACTGCGCAATATCACCAATCGTCCGTAATCCTAACTGCTCAAGACTTTGTGCAGTCTTCGGCCCAACACCCCATAATTGACGAATTGGCAAGGGAGCAAGAAATTGTTTTTCGCCACCAACAGGAACGATCAAAATCGTATTGGGTGGTTTATCTTTGGGTTGTTGCGATTTCCCAATGGTATTTGCCGTCTTTGCAAGTAATTTGCTGGTTGCACCACCCAATGAGCATGGAAGATCAAGTTCATTATTGATTCGGCGTTGTAAGTCGTACGCAATCGTTTCAATAGAATCGGGCAAAATAGTCACATCCAGAAAAGCTTCATCAATCGACAATGGTTCAACATACGGTGTTGTATCCTGCAATAGCGTCATGACTGCATCAGACCGTTCATGATATGCTCCCCGTGTTTGGGACACAATAATGAGGTCAGGACACAGTCTTACTGCCTGTGACATCGGCATAGCAGACCGCACACCAAATTTACGCGCAGGATAGGATGCTGATGCCACCACACCACGTTCATCAGGTTGACCACCTACCGCAATCGCCTTACCTTTGAGTGATGGATCAAGCTGTTCTTCCACTGCACAGAAAAACGCATCCAAATCTAAATGTAAGATTTTTCGTGTTTTTGCCATATCATCTCACTAACAATAAACGTTTGTTCTATTATCTCACAGGTTATCCAAATTTGCCTAACGGTACGATTTCCTCAAAAGCACGTTATAATACCCCATCAACTGGAAACAGCAAATTAAGGGGCAAAATAGATGGCTCAAAAAATCCACCCTGACGCAATACGAGCGCTTGTTAACGGAGAAGTAGGTGCACCATCAACTATTTTAGGTCGACATAAAATTGATCAAGATATTTCTATTCGTACATTTCGCCCATGGGCAGATACTATACGATTGGTCAATGATGAAACAACAGAAAAAGTTAAAATGAAGAAAATAGATGATGCAGGGCTATTCATTGCATCTCTCGATTCCTCATGGGCAGACATTCCCTATCACTTTGAAGCCAAAACATTCCATAAAACGACCGAAATTTACGCCGATCCATATATCTTTGAACCGCTACTATCCGACTATGATATGTATTTATTTGGCGAAGGTCGCCACCAAGAAATCTATGAGAAACTTGGCGCACATCCACGTGAAATTGATGGCGTGACTGGTATCAATTTTGCGGTATGGGCGCCCAACTGTTACAAAGTAGCCGTTGTAGGTGAATTTAATCATTGGGATTCACGTACTCATGCGATGCAAAGTCGAGGTAGCATCGGCATATGGGAAATTTTCATCCCCGATATTGATGTCGGAACAATCTATAAATATGAAGTCCGCTCACACAATCAAGGCTATCGTGCCCAAAAAGCAGACCCGTATGGATTCTTTGCTGAAGTTCGTCCCAATACAGCATCCATCGTATATGATATCAACCAATATGATTGGCAAGATGACCAATGGATGACGGAACGCGCCACTAAAGACACCCTTGCCCAACCGATGAACACATATGAGATTCATTTAGGGTCATGGCGACGCAAACCCAATGGCGACTTTTTAAGTTATCGAGACCTCGCCAACGAGCTTGTCCCTTATCTAGTCGACATGGGATATTCTCATATCGAATTATTGCCAATTACTGAACATCCTTTAGATGTATCATGGGGTTATCAGGTCATCGGTTATTATGCTCCTACCAGTCGCTTCGGCACACCTGACGATTTTATGTATTTTGTTGATATGTGCCATCAAAACAATATTGGGGTTATCCTCGATTGGGTACCTGCCCACTTCCCTAAAGATGAACACGGCCTCAATTACTTCGACGGAACACATCTATACAGTCATGAAGACCCACGCAAAGGCGAACAACTGGACTGGGGAACCATGATCTTTAATTATGGACGCAATGAGGTTCGCAACTTCCTCGTAGCAAACGCCTTATTTTGGCTCAAAAAATATCATATTGATGGATTCCGTGTGGATGCAGTTTCATCTATGATTTATCTCGATTTTTCGCGAAAATCTGACGCATGGATACCCAACAAGTATGGTAGTAACGAAAACTTAGAAGCACTCGCATTTTTACGTGAATTCAACGAAGTTGTCCATATAGAAGCACCAGGTGCAATCACCATCGCTGAAGAATCGACTTCGTGGGCTATGGTCTCCCGTCCAACATATGTTGGGGGTCTCGGCTTTACGTTTAAGTGGAATATGGGTTGGATGCACGATACTCTGAAATATATGAAACTTGACCCAATTCACCGACGTTTCCATCATAATCAAATTACATTCGCCCTGCTCTATGCCTTCTCCGAGAACTTTGTTTTGTCCCTTTCCCATGACGAAGTTGTACATGGCAAAGGTTCACTAATCGGTAAAATGCCTGGTGACTATTGGCAACAATTTGCACAGGTAAGGCTCTTGTACGGTTATCAATATACCCAGGTCGGGAAAATATTAAACTTCATGGGGGCAGAATTTGGGCAATTTTCTGAATGGAGTGAAGCTCGTAGCCTAGATTGGCATTTACTAGACTTTGAACATCACAGAAAAAACCAAACATGGGTACGTGATTTGAACCATTTCTATAGCAATCAACCAGCTCTCTATGAAGTTGACTTCAAAGAAGATGGCTTCCGTTGGATAAATGCCAATGATGCTGATGCAAGCGTGTACAGCTATATCAGATATGCGAAGGATAAGAGTGATTTCCTAATTATCATCCTAAATTTCACACCAATTGTCCGAGAAGGTTATCGACTTGGTGTTCCTGAGGAAGGCTATTACCTAGAAGCTCTTAACAGTGATGCTGAGCAATATGGCGGTAGTAATGTTGGAAATTTGGGAGGTGTTCAATCAGAAGCTATTGAAACGAATGGATTGCCCCATAGTATCAGTTTAAGGCTTCCACCATTTGGCATTCTTATTTTCAAGAAACAATAATCATTTTGTAAAGGGCAGTCCTTCTAAAACTGCCCTTTATTTTCAGATCATTGAGGTTCAAGAAGCTAGTGTTTTACGTTTAGGCTCAGGTGTAAGCAAGCTCAATACAATCGCCAACGCACATAAAATAGCACCAACCCACAAGATGAACCCATATCCACCGGCAAAATCAAAACTTAATCCAAATAATGCAGGACCAAGCGCGCTACCACTCACTCCAAACATAAATACAAATCCACGAATTTCACCTTGATATTTACGTCCAAACAGGTTCGCCCAAACCGACCCATCAAATACACCACCAACACCCATGACCAAGCCAAATGTCATAGCATACAATACCAATAACCATGTCTCAGTCATCAGCGTACTTAGTGCACAAGCAATCAGCATCGCACCCATCTGGAGTGAGACAATATATGACGGCTTCAACTTATCAACCATATATCCAACCAACAGTGCAGATGCAGCAGAGAATACTGCCATCAGTGCAAATGTTTCTGTTGCCGTTTGTGCAGAGTGATTAAGCCCAGCAAAAACCGAAACTTGATGCAAAATCAACCCTGTACCCCATGCGGATGGCAAAAGCTTTGCAAATAAAAATATCCACAAAATCGGTGTTCGCATTGCTTCTTTAAGTGTCCAGTTATCCTCTTCAATCTCAACAACTTCATCATTTTTGACTTTATCAACCTTCAGGTTATCGGGCAACAAACCAAATTCTTCAGGTGTATTCCGCATGAGGAAACCAAAAAGTGGCACTATAATGACGCCAACAGTAATCCCAAGCAAAATAAAAACTTGGCGCCAATCCATTGTCTCCAATAAAATCCGCAAGCTATTCACATAAATTCCCTGGAACAATGCAGACCCAATTGCCATCAAGGACATCATTCGTCCACGCCTTAGTTTAAACCAGTTTGCAACACCTGTAGAACTCACCATCGACAGTGAGCCCTGACCCAACCCACGAATTCCAGCAAATGCAAAGAGCAACATGATCGGACCATTTATCAACGAACATAAGATCAACACGATCGCAAATAATATCCCTACAATAACACCCATACGTCGATTGCCCAGCAAGTCAAGTTTCCGTCCAACCCAGACTAAAGATAACGACGCAAGAAATGTGCCCGCCCCATACAAACTACTTGCCGTGGTACGATCTAATCCAAAATCTTCAATGAAAAAATCGAAAAATAATGATACCGAGTAACTCTGACCGGGTGACGTTGCCATCACACCAATCATAGCGACAAACCAAACCACCCAACCATAATAAATAGGGCTACTGTTTACTATACCTTGTCCACGTTTAATACTGACTGCCATACATATCCTTAATTAATTGAATACAACGGTTTTATTATTGTAGGCTAATATTCTGTTTTGCAAGTGATACCAAATTGCTCGCGACAATACCGATTTTTCAAGGTCTTTACCTTTACGGATCATGTCCTGCACCGAATCTTTATGAGTAACCCGTGCAACATCTTGTTCAATGATCGGGCCTGCGTCTAAATTTGGAGTAACATAGTGGCTGGTCGCGCCAATAATCTTTACACCCCGTTCATAGGCTTGATGATAAGGTTTTGCCCCAATGAAAGCGGGTAAAAATGAATGATGGATATTAATAATCTTAGACGGAAATTGAGTGACAAAATCCTCACTTAAGATTTGCATATAGCGCGCCAATACAACAAAATCAATCTGATAATCTGCCAAGAGTGCCATCTGCAAATTTTCTTGTGCAACTTTTGTATCTTTGGTGACCTTGATCATGTGATAAGGGATATCGAACTTCTTAGCTATCGGTTCTAAATCAGGATGATTACTGATAACCACCGGTATTTCAACATTGAATTCACCCGATTGCCACCGCGATAAAATATCATATAAACAATGTGATTGCTTTGAAACAAGTATCGCCATACGTAGCTTATTATCATTAAAGTGTAGTTGCCATGTCATATTAAAAGACTTTGCAAGGGGCGTGAATGCAGTTTCGATGTCTTTACGCCAAATTTTAAAAGTTGACAAATCCCATTCAACCCGCATAAAAAAGATATTACTTTCAACATCTACGTGCTGGTCAAGGTGTAAGATATTACCATCATTCTTAAAAATAAAATCGGTGATGGATGCCACTAAACCTGTACGATCCGAGCAAGAAATCAATAATGTTGCGGAGTCTGTCATATATTTTCCCTATAGCACAACAATATAAACGTATCATACGTCTTGACTAGCTAGATTATAATCAATGAAATGACAAATGACACACAAAGTTCTTACCAATGTACAAGACGCATACCTATATTTGCATTAAGATTTGAGAAAACATTCATAAGATACAAGGACAGCCCTAACATGCCAATCCCATCAGATCTTGAAATTGCCCAAAGTGCCAATCTGATTCACATTAACAAAATTGCGGAGCAAATGGGACTAGATCCCGATACAGACCTCGAACATTATGGGAAATATGTTGCTAAAATCAATCTATCAGTCCTTGATAAACTCAAATCACGTCCCAACGCAAAATACGTAGATGTTACTGCAATTACTCCCACACCACTTGGTGAGGGAAAATCTACAACACTTGTAGGACTCGGGCAAGCCATGAAACATATCGGTAAGCGAGCAATCGTCACTGTACGCCAACCGTCGCAAGGACCAACATTTGGTATAAAAGGAGGTGCGGCAGGTGGTGGATACAGTCAAATTGTGCCTATGGAGAACTTTAATTTGCATCTTACGGGTGATATCCATGCAATTACTGCCGCACATAATCTAATTGCCGCTATGATTGATGCTCACATCTATCATGGCAACAAGCTGAATATTGATATTCATAACATCCCATGGAGACGGGTTATTGATCTCAATGACCGTGCTCTACGCAATATCATCGTCGGGCTGGGAAAGCGATTTGATGGTGTCCCCCGCGAAACAGGATTTGATATCACAGTTGCATCCGAGATTATGGCGATTCTAGCACTTACAACATCACTGAAAGATATGCGTCAACGTATCGGCAAGATGATCGTCGCTTATGATAAAAACAAAAATCCAATTACTGCCGAAGATATACAAGCCGCAGGTGTCGCAACAGTCCTAATGAAAGAAGCCATCAAACCGAACTTAATGCAAACACTAGAAAATACCCCTGCCCTTGTTCATGCTGGTCCCTTCGCTAACATTGCACACGGGAATTCCTCAATCATAGCAGATATGATCGCAATGAAAACAAGTGACTATGTGATGACCGAGTCCGGCTTTGGCGCAGACATTGGCGCAGAAAAATTCTTCAATATCAAATGTCGCACGTCTGGTTTAAAACCGAACGCAGTGGTACTAGTTGCAACTATTCGAGCCCTAAAAGCTCATACGGGCAAATACAAAATCGTTCCAGGGAAACCAATTGATCCATCTTTAATAGAAGAAAATGTCTCGGATGTTGAGGCAGGAGCAGTCAACATGATTCGTCACCTAGAAAATCTGCGTAAGTTTGGTGTCAATCCTGTCGTTGCCATAAATGTATTCGAACAAGATACTGAAAAAGAGATCGAAGCAGTCAAAGAAATCGCGATCGCCGCAGGAGCAATGGGAGTAGCGGTATCACGTCATTGGTCTGATGGAGGACGAGGCGCAATCGAATTAGCAGAACAAGTTGTATCAGCCTGCGATGTGCCAAATGACTTCAAGTTACTATATCCAGATGATCTTCCCATTAAAGAAAAAATCGAAACCATTGCTACAGAAATCTATCGTGCAGATGGTGTTGATTACGCACCTATCGTCAACAGCAAAATTCGCACATACGAAGAACAAGGATTAGGAGATTTACCTATCTGCATGGCAAAAACGCCCCTAAGCCTCAGTGATAATCCAAAGTTAAAAGGTGCTCCTGATGGATTCAGAATTTCAATCACAGATATACGTGCTTCTGTTGGTGCAGGATTTATCTATCCGCTATGCGGCGATGTAAATACAATGCCGGGTTTGGGTCATTCACCAGCCGCTATGAATGTCGATCTTGATGAGGATGGTAAGGTCGTTGGTTTATTCTAATTGTGCAGTGGTAGTGATTGGCAAATAGATCTTAAAGGTTGAGCCTTCACCAAGTTCGCTCTGAACTTCAATTTGTCCATCCAATGCGTCTATAGATTCACGGACAATAGCCAATCCAATACCCGTACCATGTATATTACTGACATTGCTTCCCCTTTGAAAAGAGTCAAACAACCGTTCCAAATCTTCATCGGGAATGCCAATACCGTTGTCGCTAATTATGACAAATAACCTGTCATCCATTCCAATCTGTACGTTCACTTGTGATCCTACACTGGAATATTTACAAGCATTATTAATAAGATTATCCAAAATATGGGATAACAATTTCTCATCTGTTACAATCAATTCACATCCGTCTGCAATCTTAAGGGATATAGGATGTTGATTTTCATCCCGTGTTGTAACGTGTGCAATAATATCGGAGACAAGAGCTTTCAAATTTACAATCTTATAACTTGCCTTAAATCCCTCATCCGATGTGCGTCCAAGCACTAATATATCATCTATCAAATTATTGAGATGATCGACTTCACGCTGAATCTTGATCATATGATTGACAATTTTTTCACTCGTAAGTTTCTCATAGTATTGAGCAACAATATCACTCGACGATAAAATGGTTGTTAATGGCGTACGAAACTCGTGCGAAGCCATTGTCACAAAATTTGTTTTAAGTTCATTTAACTCATACGATTTAAACAAAGCTTCTCGTAATAACCGTTCTGTCTTTTTATGATGTGTCATATCCCGTATATTACATACAAAGCCACTTTCTTGCCCCTCAATAATTGGAGCAAGGACAATTTCCACTTCTATGTGTGATCCCTGCGTTTGATTCGGAATCTCAACAGTAATATCATTTTCGAGTTCATCTGCCAAAGTGTGTTTTAGAGCAACTAAAAATGTCTCTTGATCCTCATGTCCAATAAATTCAACAAATGGGTGACCAATAACCTCGCCCAATGATTGTCCAATCATCAACAACCAAGCTAAATTTGCTTGCTTGATCACACCGTCTCCATCTAATAACACAATGGCATCAGGACTATTTTTGATAATGGTTTCAAGTTGCTCTTTCGTTTTCTGCAACTCAAGTGTACGCTGGGCTACGTGCTGCTCAAGTTCGACAGTATGTTGTCGTAGTTGATCATACAGTAACACATTTTCTAATGCCGGCGCGACTCGCTCCGCAAATGCGATAATAATACGTTGATCTAAATCACTAAATGCGTGTGTCTGCATTGACTGAAAGTCTAAGACACCAAGTATGCCTTCGGTCGTTTGTAATGGCACAACTAACTCACACAAACTGTTTTCATCGCCAGCCACATAATCTTCGGATAAACGTACGTCAGGTTCATAGACGATACGCCCCTCTCGCACAGCTTTAGGCACTAAACCTTTACCCATCCGATTCAATTGATTAACAGGGTGTGCCGCTTTTGGTCCGGATCGTTTGATACGAACAATCTCTCCATCTTCTTTGTTGATAACCATAAGACCGCAATCTGCATAATTAAACGCACGCACAACGACATCCGTTATCTGTGACGCAAAATCAATTAAATTATCGGCTCTAAATAAAACAGATGTGGCATGATAAAGTGCCGCAAGTTCATCGGTACTCTGATTAACAATCGACATGAGTCTTACATTTTGTATTGCGCTACTGGCCAAATTAACAAACGGTAGAATCATTTTTGCAATGTCCCTATCATAGAGATCAGCTATTTCACTTGAGTACAGAAGATAGCCCGATACACTACTCTGATTCATAATGGGGATAATGAGTGCAGATTTTACCCGTGCAGTCTTTGTTAATACCGTTAATTTACCACAATCAGATTCATCTAAAATAGCGAATCCATCATCATCAATTCTCTGGTCCATAAATGCAATATCAGATAATTGTAATTTTAGACCAAACCACATCTCATTAATGTTGTTAGATCGTCCTTCACAATAATATCGAACAACTGTGAATTCCTCCTCATTCATCAACGCAAGACCTATATCATAGGTTAACATCGCATCAATAAATTCAAACAAGTGTTTAAGGATGTCATCCAATTCATGAAGAGGCGTAAATGCAGATGTCGCCGTCTGAAGCAAGTTCAAATACCCATGAGATTGTAATTTTGATGTTCGATTATGATTATCTTCAGACGCAATCATTTGTTTAATTAATACACCAACATCAACCTGTTGTTGCAGGGCTAAATCCTCTAATTGTTTGTAAATTGTAGATAAAGCATTCATCATCGGTTCGCCCTGATTTTTAAACAGTTAATTGTCGTACATACTCCGCTAGCAAACGCGCACCATACCCAGTAGCTGTCTTACCGGGAATGTATGGATTATCGTGTTGTGGTGCATTTGATCCTAATCCAGCCATATCAATATGTGCCCAATGATCGAACTCGACGAATTGCTTCAAGAAAATCGCAGATGATCCAACACCACTTGTTCTCCCAGCAGAGTTTCGCATATCGGCAGTATCAGATTCAATCGCCTTAAAATATTCACCATAAAGTGGCATTCGCCAAACACGCTCCCGCATTCCTTCACCAACTTGTTGTATCCGTTCAGCAAGATTATCATCGTTACAAAACAGACTGGAAGCCTGTGTACCCAATGCCACCACACTCGAACCTGTTAACGTCGCAATATCAATCACAGCATCAGGCTCAAATCGTTTAGCATAGACCAGTGCATCTGCTAATAACAACCGCCCTTCAGCATCGGTACTAATGATTTCAATAGTCTTACCATTACTCGCTGTGATAACTTCTTGAGGTAGATACGCATTTCCGCTGACTCGATTATCTGCCGCCGGAACAAGACCAACAACATGGATTGGTAAATCCAACATAGCTATCGTTTTCATTGCGCCAATAACAGCACCGCCACCACCCATATCACCCTTCATGGTGACCATACCATCACGTGACTTTAGACTATATCCACCTGTATCAAACGTAACACCTTTACCAATAAGTACAACTGTCTGATAGTCTGATGATTTATCAGCATTATATTCCATGATGATAAAACGCGGTGGTGTATCGCTTCCACGTGCAACGGCAAGTAATGCACCCATCTTCAATGCTTGCATCTGTTGTTTGCCCAAAACCTGAATACTCAGCCCAACTTGTTCCGCCATTTGACGAGCTTGTTGCCCCATAAATTCAGGTGTGCATATATTGGGTGGGAGATTGACCAGATCGCGCGTTAGAATTGCACCTTCCCCAAATGCTCTGCCCAGATGGATACCTGCATCAACGGGTGTCATATCGTCATCATAGGATACTATCTTAATCGTACTTAAATCATTTTCAGGAATGTTATCAGCCTTTTGACCACGATATTGATATAATCCCAGTAATGCACCCTCTGCCACGCATCGCGCAGAGTCAACAGCCTCTAGAATATCGCGTCCTAAGGTAACTGTCGCAACGACTTCAGCTTTTAAATCACGCGCCTTTTTCATCCCAACAGCAACACATCGTTTTGCAATATCAGCGGTAAAATTTTCAACCATTCCAAGACCCACAACAATAATGCGTTGGGCCATAATATCACTATTTTGTGAGTATAAAATTAGAGTTGATTCCTGCTTACCTGTAAAATCCCCAGCATCTACAATGGCTTGTAATTGTCCATCCATAGCGGTATTAAGTAAATGGGTTACATTATCTCCTGACTCTTCAAAACCCTCTTCCATCATAAATATGAGATAGGTGTCGGCTTGTTGTTCCAATAATGTACCAATACTCGAGATAATTTGCATTATGAATCCTTAATGAGTCGCAATAAAAAAAGTATACTACAAGTATCCCACAAAATAATCTGATTCTGCACAAGGAATTCAGTCTACGCTATAATCCATTCAAAACACATCACAAAGGAAATGTTCATGGCAGACTCTCAGAGTCATGAAGCAACAATCAGTAAACACGCACTAACCTATATACCACCTGCTATATCAGGTGAATTCCAGGGCAAGCACATTATCTCAGTTGACCAATTTCAGCGCGAAGATCTTGATATTCTCTTCAATGCATCGAAGGCGATCCGTAAACGGCTTCGCAATCATGATCGCGGTTTGACTGAATTATGTGCAGGCAAAGTTATGGCATCATTATTTTTTGAAGCCAGTACACGAACTGATATGTCCTTTCAAGCAGCAATGAGGCGACTCGGTGGAGACGTAATTGCAGTAAGCAATGGTGTCCAATTCTCCTCGATGTATAAGGGCGAGAACCTCTCCGATACGATTCGAGCGGCTGGATGTTATGCCGATGTTATCGCACTGCGTCATCCAGAAATCGGGTCATCATACGAAGCAGGATATTATCTTGATCTCTTGAATAAACGTATCGATAATCCAACAGTGGTTGTCAGTGGCGGTGACGGCATTGGCGAGCATCCCACCCAAGCACTGCTGGATATGTTCACGATCTACGACCAAAAGAAGTCACTTGACAATTTAACCATTACGTTAGTCGGTGATCTCAAACATGGACGGACAGTTCACTCGCTTGCCAAACTCATCGCTTATTATGATGCAAAGAATGTAACAATATGTCTCGTAGCACCAGAAATACTCCAGATGCCGCCTGATATTACAAAGCTATTGAAAACCTATAATATCAACGTGATTGAAACTGACGATCTCATGAATGTCATCAACGAAACCGACGTAATTTATTGGACTCGTATTCAAGAAGAACGTTTT
>Ga0070729_10005546_pt1 | contig 12963 bp, 15 predicted proteins | sample tdDd472_FD_66725 | JGI IMG/M metagenome (GOLD analysis project Ga0070729, IMG submission 66725) | Marine sediment microbial communities from the Atlantic coast under amendment with organic carbon and nitrate - tdDd47.2 | ecosystem: Environmental > Aquatic > Marine > Coastal > Sediment | place...
CGTTAGGCACAAACCAGGCACAATAGCACAAAAAGAGAGGGCACACTTTCGGCACAACCGAGAGCGTGCCCTTTTTTTGTGTCAAGAGTTTTATTGGGTCCATTTGGGTTCATTCCGGTTCGTTTGGTATGTATCCCGGTTCGTCTCGCAGGACGCCTGAAAACCCGTGATATGGGTGAATTACACAGGTGGAGACTATGGCGCAATCAAAGATCGACAAACATGGGCTTGGTGAAATGGCGTTGGAGCTTTCGCGGGATGGTCACACTACCCAGGCGATCGCCGAGCTGTTGACCGAAGAGCTGCACAAGCGAAGCCATGAAGATTCCGTCAATCAGTCCACCGTGGCCCGGTACCTGAAAGTGGTTCGGGCTGAAGAGCAGAAGGCGGTGGAGGCCGCCATGGATGTCGCGGAAGAACGGATCAAGCAGCACATCAAAGACGGTGTCGGGACGGATCTGGAGGTAGTGGAAGAGATTCAGAAGTTTTTCAAATCCATCGCCGACAATGATCTCCGAGACCTCGACGGGAAAAAACATAACGTTGAGCTGAAGATGCGGATGGATGCGGCCAAAGAGGTGGTCGAGGTGATCAAGGCAAAACTTGGCCTCCCCGGTCTGTACGGCAAAGGCGGTGACAATGGCACAGGCACAGGAAGCGGTCAACCCCCTGTATCGCCCGGATCCAATGTACGATCAATTCTTGATCGAGTTAGAAAGTCTACCGCTTCATGAACAGGATTATGCGTTACGGGAGTTGGCACTCAATGATCTCTATTTCATGGCTAAATACATCCTCGGCTTCTGGTGGCTCTGTTGGGATCCTCACAAGGAGTTTGCCGATGAGATCCAGAAGGACAAGCATCTTTCTCTGTATCTGCTGCCTCGCGGTCACTGTAAGACTTATATCTTCAACACCGCCGACACCATTCGCCAACACCTCAAAGATCCAACTCTCCCCATCGCAATTTTCTGCGACAACTCCAAGCGGGCAAAGTGGAAGCTCCGGCCCATTAAGCAGCAGTTTGAAAGCAATGAAACCCTCAAACGACTCTGGCCGGATTTGTGTTGGTCTGACCCTAAACGGGATACCCGAAAGCTCGGTGTCCGGTGGTCTGATGAAGAAATTGTGCTCCCTGGCCACCCCAGAGTGGGACAGGAACCGTCCATCGGTTGCTACGGCCTGGATAACATGCCCACCTCCCTCCATTTCCCTCGCATCAAGGGTGATGACCTCGTTACCCCTGAAGTGGTCACAACTTCCGATCAGATCAAAAAGAACATTGCAAACTTCGGTCTTGTCCGGAGTTCTATCCTTTCCCCCGGCGGCAACCTGCAAGTTTGTGGAACAATCTACAACGACGGGGACCTCCACCGCACCATGGAGGAGTCCGGGGATTATACCACCTTCAAGCGCCCGGCAGAGTGGGTTGATGAAGACGGTGTCTGGCACAGCCTGTGGCCGGTGCAATACCCCCGTGAACATTTGGAGGCTCTTAAACGAGACCCATCCGTCGGGTTGTTTATCTACTCCTGCCAGTATCTCCTCGACCCCGCTCCGGACGATGAGAACGCATATTTCCAGCTCAAGTGGTTTCCGCGATATCAAAAACGGCCCCGTATTCTCCGTATTTATGCTGCCGGTGATCTTGCCATCTCTGAGAAGGAGACGGCTTGCCATACAGCATTCCCGATTGCGGGTCTGGACACGGAAGGGGATCTTTACCTGCTTGAAGTGGCGTATGGCCATTGGAACTCCCTGACCATCGTCAATAAGCTCATTGACCTACAGGCCCGTTGGAAACCCGAGATTTTTGATCTCGAAGCGGAAAATATCCAACGTACCATCATGCCGTTCCTCAAGCTCAAGATGAGGGAGACCGGCATTTACCTCAATATCCCCGGCGGCGGGGTGATGCCCGCCGGGGATAAGGTGGCGAAAGCCAGGCCCTTCCAGGGGCGTGCCCGAGAGGGTGGGATCTGGCTTCCCGCTAAAGGCCCCAATCAACCCGAATGGTTGTGGGATACAGAGCAGCAAATCATCCGTTTTCCCCACGGGAAGCGTAAAGACATCATCGATTCCCTCGCGCTGCTCTGTCAGCGCCTGAACGATATGTGGAAGCCCCGGACCCCTGAAGAGATCGCCCGGGAAGAACAGAGAGCCGAATTCGTCACCCTGGAGGGGTAAATGAAACTTCGCAGTTTAAAGCGGCCCAAGAAAACAAAGGCCCAACTAAAAAAAGATCGCTCGGTCTGTTGTGAGCCGGATCGTGAGGAATACCCCTGGGGGATGCGTCTCACCCTGCATACGGAAGAACTCGGCATGGTTCCGGAGGCCAAAAAACTTTCTGCCGGTGATGAGGTAGACATCAAGGCCATCGGCAAGGTGGTCGCTGTGTCGATTGACACCACCGAAAATGAGAAGACCCCCCGCCGCCGGGTGGAGATCCAGCTGATGAAAATGGGCGTCGCCAAGAAATCAAACCCCGAAAAAGACTTCGACGAGGAAGTTGACGAATGAACCCTCTCCTCCAGGAATGCATGCAACCCGGCATGAAGCTCCGTGACGATCTGGACAGCCAGCACCTGACGATGATCGTGGGTGCATGCCTTCAGGCCATCCGGAGCATCGAGGGCCGGGAGCCCAGGAACAAGGAGCTGAAGAAACATTTTGCACGGGTCGAGGAGCCGGGGTTCTGGGAATTTCTCTGGAAGAAGAACGTAATCATCCGGGCCTTTGCCGCTGAGGTGACCAGGGATGAAAAGGGCCGCCTGGTCCGTCATCGCCGTGTGGATCAGGTCTGGAAGAAGCGTATCGGGAGCGTCTGATGTCTGAAGATAAGCTGGCTAAATACATTGTGGACGATCTCTTCAAGTGGTTCGCCGACGAGCGCAAGAGCCAGCTGGAACCTCAGTGGCGTCGCAATTACGACGCCTTCCGTGGCCGGTACGACTCTGGCAATCTCAAGAAGTGGCGGGGCACGGAAGGGAACGAGTGGCGCAGCAAGGTCTTCGTTAAATATACCAAGCAAAAGGTCATGGCCGGTTTTACCTCTGTGGCCTCCGTGATGCTTCAGTCCGGAAAGCTTCCCTGGTCCCTCACAACGTCCAAGGCACCCGACGGAATGACGCCACAGCTGCCTGAAGAAGAACTCAAGGCCCGTTGCGAACGCATGAAGGCTCGGATTACCGAAGACCTGGAGGACGCCAGGGCCGCTCAGCACTTTCTGACCTCCCTGCTCGAAGGGGCCATCTACGGCGTCAATGCCATGCGCGGCCCGGTCCTCCGCCAGCGCCAGGTGATGGGGGTAAACTTCGGGATCCCGGGCCCCCAGATGGCATATCCCGACCAGCTTTACAGCCAGTACGGTCGCCACACCATGCAGGCACGAACCGTGGAACAGGTGGCCTTTGACTGCCCCAGCATATGGGACACCTATTGGGACCTGGAGAACGACGATCCCCACCAGGGGCAAGGCGCGGCCGTGGTGGATTATATGAGTCGGGGCAAGTTTACCAGCCTTAAGAGCCAGCCGGGCTATGACAAGGGTGCCATCGACGAAGTGTTGTCTTCGTTCCGCAACCCGTCAGACCGCGAAGGCAACAGCGGCGGCGATGAATCCGACGCCCCCCACCGCGCAGCCTTCAGCGCCCGCAAGCGCGTAATCCCCGTTATCTACTTCTGGGGCCGTGTTCCGAAAAAATACCTCTCCGAATCAGCCGCCGGAGACAAGTCCGGTTCCGGCGAAGACGAAGTGGAAGTCTACTGTGTCTGTGTAAAGGGCCTCCGGGGCCCCCGCGTTATCCGTCCGCCGGTGGAGAGCGTTGTTCCGTACCGTCACGTCTACATCGCCAAGTGGCAGGATCTTCCCCATGAGGCCTCCGGTGTCGGCATCCCCGAAGATGTGGAAGACACGCAGATGATCATTAACGGCCTTGTCCGTGGAATGCTGGATAATAAGGCCCTTTCCACCAATCTCCTTACAACATTTAACCCCCGCATGCTTGCCCCTGGCCAGAACCGTTCCCTGTACCCGGGAAAGTCCTTTGAAGTCCATGAGAGCGTTCAAGACGTCCGCAGTGCCATTGAATTTTTTGCCCCTCCGGATATCACCGGCAACACTCCCGAATTGGTCCGCTGGTTCAAGGAGCAGGGGGACGAAGAAACCGGGATCACAAAGTTATTAGAGGGGATGCCCGCGAAGAAGAATAGCACCGCCTTTGAAGCGAACCAGCTCCTTGAGTCCGGCAACAAGCTCATGGGTGGCATCATCAGCAATCAGGACAATGGCATCATCGCCCCCACGATCCTCTCCCTTTACCACTGGCGCATGGCTTGTGGCGACGAATCCCTGAAAGGCGATTTCACGCCCCATGCCCGGGGCTATCAATCCTACAAAGACAAATCAGTGCGCGGGGCCAGCCTTCTCTCCCTTCTCCAGTTCGCCCTCTCCAACAAGATCACCTCCGAATACGCAAAGGTTGGCCCCCAGCTCGCCGAGCTGGCAAAAATCCGGGATTTTGATCCGGAAGAACTCTGGCGTACCGACGAAGAAGTGGACGAGCGGGCCATGCAGCGCATGGCCGCCATGGCCCCGCAACCGCCCACGGAAGGAGCAATGGATGGCGCTCTCTGATCATGAACAAGCCCTGGTCCGGCTGATGACCTCGGAAGACTGGCCGCATTATCAAAAATATTTGCGCAATCAGTTTGCCACGGCTGTTGCAAATCTCCGCACGCGAAACTTGACCAAAGAGGACCACGGTTTTTTCAAGGGTATCGCACAAAACCTTGAGGACCAACTGAATCTCCCTCACAAGCTGGCAGAAAAGAGGGACATCCAACCGGAGCCTGATGGCCCGGTCAACCTGGATACTCCGCCGGACTAACCGGCGAGATCATACGGCCCGAAACCACCGGGACTCCCATGTTTTCGCTTCAGTAACCTGAAGCTGATGGCCCCGGTAAGGACGGATTCCCGAAATTTCCCAAGGAGAAGACCAATGAGTCAAGAGACCACCACCGAAACCCCCAACACAGAAAAAGACGATGTGGAGATCACCGATGAGGAGCTTGAGACCATGTTTGGTGAAGAGGTTGACGGTGATTCTGATGACGGCGGAGCTATCCCTGCCGGGGCCGATGCCCCTGAAACCGACGATAGTCAAGCTGGAGTGGGTGATCCTACTGGTTCCGGTGAGGGCGGAGGCGATGATCAGGGAACTGGAGGCCAAGGCGGTTCGGATGGTTCCGGATCCGATGCCGGTGGAGACGCTGGCGAACCGGGGGCGGATGAATCCCCTGCCAGCACAGAAGAGCTTCAGCGGCAAATGGAGGCGAATAAGGCGTGGGGAACCCGCCTCGCTCAGGAAAACGCTGAGCTGCGCAAGAAGCTGGGTGGCGCTCCCCCGGCGAAATCTGACGGGCAGGGTGTAACCGACGGCCAGGACTCCGGCGGAGACGCCGATGCCCTGCCTGACGACATCGCTGCATATCTGGGCGATGACCCCATGTTCGAAAAAGCGGCAAACGCCATTGCCGAGCGGATAGTGAAGCAGCGGTTCGGAGATTTTGATCCATCTGCCGTGGGCGATGTGAACGACCGCTTGATGCAGCTGGAGTTTGAACGTGGAGTTACTGCAGGCTCGTACGGGTCTGACGGCCAGTACGTCAAAGGCCACTCTGACGCCTACAGCATCATGAATTCCCCGGAGTACCAGTCCTGGTTCGACACGGAATCCAAACTGGACCCCACGTTGACCCAGATCTCGGACCCCATTGCTGCCATTCGCGTCCTGGATCGGTACAAGGAACACGCTGCCAAACAGGGGGCGGAAGCCCACGACCGTGGTCAGTCAACCGGTGACCTGCTCCGGGACCAGATGACCGGCGCGCCGTCTCCCGGCACAAAGGGCGGTTCCGGTGGTGGAAAGAAAAATAACGAAGCTCAGTCCGTCGAAGAGGCTTTTGACGAAGAGCTTGAAGAGTAAGCCTCGCCCAGGGCGGGGTAAGGAGAAGAACCATGGGTGAATATACTGAATACGGGGATATCTCCCCCAGAACTGGTGCCAAGTCGTATGCGAAACTGCTCAAGCGCACGAATCCCAACCTGATCACGGAGCGGACCGCACAGACCAAACCCATGACCAAGAACAGTGGTCAAACCCTGAAGTTCCGGCGTTACCTCGCCCTGGCTGTTTCTGACTCACCGATGGTGGAAGGCGTCACGCCGTCCGCCACCAAACCAACTTACGTGGACGTGACGGTCACCCTTCAGCAGTACGGGGACTGGATCGGTATCACGGATGTGGTCGAGGATACACACGAAGACCCGGTCCTCAACGAGTTTCAGGGCCTTCAGTCGCGTCAGATCAAGGACACTCGCGAAGTGCTGAATCTCAGCGTTCTCAAGGGCGGAACCAGTGTGTTCTATGCGAACGGATCCTCCCGCGCTGCGGTCAACACCCCTATCTCCCGTGGGATCCTGAAGAAGGTGAACCGGGGCATGTTGAACAACAACGCCCCGCATTTCATGGAGCTCCTGGATGGTTCGGCCAAGTACGGGACAAGCTCTGTTCCGGCGTCCTTCTACGGGATGGCTCACCCCGATTGCAAGGCGGACCTGGAGGCTGTTGCCGGGTTCACCAAAAAGGCAGATTACGGCGATCCCAAGTCGGCGTTGCCCCATGAGATCGGCGAGGTGGAAGAAATCCGTTGGCAGATTTCTACCCATGTCGGCCCATGGGCGGATGTCGGGGCGGGAAATGCAGACATGATCGCCACCACCAGCGCAGCCGCGGCAGTTGACGTTTACCCGTTGATCGTCGTGGCTCCGGACGCCTGGGGCACGGTCCCCCTCACCGGGGTCCATTCCGGTAAGGTGGCGGTGGTTAATCCCAAGCCGTCCAAGAGCGATCCCCTGGGCCAGCGCGGAAGCATCGGGTGGAAGTTCTGGCATGCCGCCCTGATTCTCAACGATGACCTGATGACCCGGATCGAAGTGGCGGCCACCGAAGATCCCAGCTGATCCCTAAACCTCTGACCCTCCGGGCGGCGAGTGTCGCCCGGGGCACAAGGAGAGAACCATGACGAAGAAAGATGATGTCCAAGGCGAAACCTTGGAGAAAAAGGAAGAAGACAAGCTGGATCATTGCCTGCTCCGGATTGAAGAGCGGCAGGCAGGCTCGGTGGAGCCTGAGATAGTGACGGTATCGGTTAATGGCAAGCGTTTGACCATCAAGCGGAATGAGATCGTTCCCGTTCACGAGAGCTATCTTGAAGCGTTCAGGCATGCCGTCCAGCCTGTGGTTGAGAAAGAGGATGACAATGGTGTGGTTATGCGCCGCCACAAGGTGAACCGCGAAGCCTCCCGCTTCGGCGTCACCCTCATCCGCCGCATCACCGCCGCCGAAGCCGTTCACTTCAAGCAGATTCTCAAAACCAACGGCACCATCACCGAGAAAGAGGCTTACGGCGAATGAGTATTGCAGCAGCCCATACCGTGGAACGTGTCATTGACGACACCCTGAAGCTGGCCGGTGACTATCGCGGTACTCGCCGCAATGGCCGCCGCTGGATGAGGGGTGAAGTGATGGCCGTGCTCAACCGGGTCCTGTTCCAGATGGCCCGGTCCACGGGTGCGCTGCGCACCGTTTATCTGTTGCCGGTGGTGGAGGGCCAGCAGGTCTATACCCTCCCCACCGACTGCATCCAGATCTTTTCCGCCCGACTCGATGGACTCACCGGCCAGGTGGTGCTCCCGTCCTCCGTGGGAGAGCAGGACCACAGCTTCCGGCGCATCGATCAAGTGGGACGGCCTCGATACGCCTTTGGCGACACCCTTGCTTACAACCAGATCGGCCTTTTGAATGTCCCCGGGGCGTCCGGCTCTCAGTGTGTGCGCACCGATGAGTTCGGGGTGATCCGTTTTCTGGAGACAGCCGACGGCACCCGAATCACCACAGAATCCTCCGGGCCTGCCGTCCGCACCGTGGGCGGTGTGCCTCTGATCCGGACAGCCGAAGGCGGTATTTTGCGTGGTGTGGTGCCCATTGCCGGGAACATCGTCGCCACGTACATCCGAAGGCCCGTGGTCTCCTCTGAGGGAGATATCCCCCATGGCCTTCCCGCCTGGTGCATTCGTCGGCTTCGGTTCGGCGCTGCGGCGAATCTGCTCGGCATGTCCCGGAAACGAATGGACCAGGGCAAGGCGCGGGTCTACAGCGCCAGGTGGGAGCGTTCCATGGCCTCCCTGCGCCGTCACAGCCAGTACCTCGGCAATCTGGAGGACGTGACATCATGAACACCTGGAAAAATTGGATAGATGCCACGGCCCTTGCCGCCGATGACCCCGATCACGAGCGCTACACCCGAACCGAGGTGGCTGAAGAGATTTACGCCGTGCTCGAAGAAATCGCCCTGGACAATCACCTTATTAAAGAGAGCATCACCATCACCCTGAATGGCACGGACGTGGTTTTCTGGATGGACCGGCTCTGTGAAGAAGCTGGGAAACGCCCCTGGGGCTTCCCCTTGCGCATCACCAAAGAGGGCCTTCCCCTCTGGCCCAAGCAGACACGCCGGGAATCCTTCGGCTTTGAACTCTCAGACCCCGGGACCCTTACCTTCTACCCACCCGGCACGTCCGGTGAGGTGGTGGAGATCCTGTACTGTGCGTCACCGCTTCCCATGGTCAGCGAGTCGGATCCCATTGACCCGCTCATCCCTCCCGGCACCATGGACGGCGTCAGCGTCACCGCTGCCGGGCTCCTCTGTCTGGAGAGCCGGGACCAGGGCACCGTGGTCCACGCTCTTTCCCAGGTGGAGCGCGGAGACGCCCTGACCATCAACGAACGCACCTACTTCGCCCGCCAGACCGGCGCGGCCTTTGACGATGTGAGGCCCGGATGAGACGCATTGTGATCGGCACAATCCACGGCATCGCTCCCCGGTACACACCGGAGCTGCGCAAGGGCTATGCACAGGTCGCACATAATGTGGACCTTGCAGACGGCAAGCTCAGCCCCGCCCGTGGAAATCGTGACGTGGCCGCCGGATCCGGTAACACCCTGCATGAGCATGGCGGCTCCTGGCTCACCGGTACCGATCGTTATTACCTCTCCTGGCCCATCAACAACCATGACCTCCTCTTTTTCCTGGATGGCGGCACCTTAAAGAAGACCATCGCGGGTGTCACCGCTGATGCAGGGCAGGATGCCCCGGAAGCGCCCACGACGGCCCTCAACGGTGCCGGTGACATCGCGGACACCGTGCAATACGCCCTAACCTGGACCCGTGATGTGGGTGGCTTTACAGACCAATCCCCCCTGGGTGCTCTCTCCGGTGCCCTTGTTGCCGACAGCAATCAGGTCAACGTAACCCGCCCCGAACCGCCCGCGCTGGTGACCCACTGGAACCTCTTTCGCGTCGGGGAGCTCACCGGCGTGTTACAGCTCGTGGCCACCCTGCCTGTGGATACCGCCACCTACACCGACAACCTCACAGACCTCGGCCCCGGCTGCACCACTTATTACACCTCCGCTCAGGGTGTGGAGATCGTCTGGGCCAAGCCTCCGGAACTCACCGGCATAACGCGAAAGCCCCATAGCGGGATGCTCTTCGGCTGGAAGGGTTCCACCCTCTATTGGTCCGAGCCAGGTTTCCCGGACGCCTGGCCAGCCGCCTACACCATGAATTTTCCGGACACCATTAAGACGGTGATGGTCTTCGGCGGGTCCGTGGCCGTGCTCCTGGCTTCTTCGCCTTTCCGTGTGGACGGCACCCATCCGGAGCTGCTTCAGCAGTCCGAGCCCCTGGGTGAGGAACCGTGTATCGGCACCGCCGCCTGCGCCACCTCCAAAGGGATCCTTTATCTCTCAGATAGCGGAATCGCGCTTTTTAATCTCTATGAAACCCAGATGGTCACGGGCGGCCCTTTTGACGAGGCTTGGTTCAAGCAGAACATCGAGCCTGCCGGTGCCATCCTCGCTGAAAACGACGGGGTCACGTGGCTCTTTCACAGCGCCGGGTGTCTCCGATACGCGCATAAAGAGTGGACCACCCGAAGCACCGTGGCCACAGCAGCATACAAGCGGCCCTCGGACGGCGGCCTGTACGCCATTGTCTCCGGTCGCATTGTGGATATCGACGCCGGAGCCACCGGCTCTTACACCTGGCGTTCCGGCCACCTCACCCATGGCGGGGAAGATGATGTCCCGTGGGATCGAGTCATTGTGGCCGGATCCGGAGATGTTGCCCTCACCATCCGGGTGGATGATGAGATCAAGGCCACCAAGACCATGGACTTTTCAACGGACCGTGGCCGTCGTCTCGGCCTTCGCCCCGAAGACGCGGGCCGAACCCTGGACGTGGAGTTTATCGGCACCGGCACGGTCAAGGAGGTGACGATCCATGGCTAAGAGCAAGCAAAACTATCAGATCCCGGCCCTCTCCCTCTCTGCCCTGAACCAGATCCTCTCACGGATCGGCCTGCGCCTGGACGCCCTGGAGGGTGTGGATCAGAACACTGTGCGGCACGGCGGCGAGATCATCCGCACCGGTGACGGCTCCACCCCCGGGGCTGTCGCCGTGGTGCGACAGATCCTGACGGAGGATGCGGTCAAGACCATCGCCGTGGAGGAGTCTGGTCAGCTGTTCGAGCGGGAAGCCTTCAACGTGGTGAACCCCCTGTTCCTGGAAGGCCGTGGCATCGACATCACATTAAACATCGAAGAGGGGACTCTTACCTTCGCAGTGAAGGAGCTGCTCCAGGCCGGTCACGGCCTCACGCTGACCGATATCCCCGAAAGCGATGCCCAGACCATCGCCCTGAAACGACAGGCTGCTATTACCGACGCCACCGCATCCCATACCATCACAGACCCTGCCGACGCCCCTGCGGATGCCGACGCCCTGCGCGATGACCTGGTGACCAATGTCATTCCGAGCGCTGAGTCAAAGCTGAATGCCCTGGGTGGAAAAATCAACGCGATACTGGCGGCCCTCAGGGCTGCGGAGGTGATCCAATGAAGATACGACCTGCTGCCAAAGAGGATATGCCTCGTCTCGATGCAATGGGATGGGTTTTTCACAGCACATCGGGTTTGAATTGCTTCGGGGTTGGATACAACTCTTCCGATTTTGCAAAAGCAATGGGCCGGGTGTCCCTCAGTGATAATGCGGTGTGCCTGGTGGCGGATGTGGACGGCACGGCCGTGGGGATGATCTGCGGTGGCGTCTTCTCTCCTCTCTGGCATGACGGATCACGGTTGGCGCAGGAGTTTTTTATGTGGGTGGATCCGGATCACCGAGGCAAAGGGTTCGGCAAGCAACTCCTGGCCGCCCTGGAGGATTGGGGCCGGGAGCAGGGTGCCACGGCCATCATCATGGTGAGCCTGAACCCCGTACTTGGTGAGACCCCCGCTGACGCGATGTACACCTCCCGGCACTACGTGGCCATGGAGACGCACTACGTAAGGAGGCTTTAGATGGCGGTTGCAACGGGCACAGCGATTTTAGGAGCAGCAGCGGTAGCGGGCGGGGCAGCGGTATACGGTTCCCGCAAGGCCAGTAAATCGGCGGATAAGCAGACCGCCGCCATGGAAAAATCCGCTGACCTGGCAGGTGTCGCAGCCAACCGCTCTGCCGATCTGGCGGAAGAGCAGTGGGATCGATACCTGGAGACTTTTGCGCCGCTGGAAGATCAACTTGTGAAGGAAGCGTCGGCACCGGCTGTGCCTGTGGAAGCGGTGATGCCGGTGGGATTCGAAAGAATGATGGCCACCACGGATCGGGATTTCGCAAACGCCTCCGCCACTACGGCCCGGGCCATGGGAGGCCGGTACCAGTACGGCGGCGGTATGGAGCAGGCGGCCCAGGGTGCCATCGAGCGCGGGCGCATCGGGGCGAAGACGAATATCCGGATAGCAAAAACCAACGCGGAGAATGCGGCGCTGGAAGAGGCCCGGGTAAAGACGGAGCAAGCGAAGCAGCAGCGATTTGCAAACATGATGAACGCCGCCAGTATCGGGAAGGGCCTGCCAGCCAACGCCCAGGCAGGTTTTGCCGGTAACGCCCAGACCTATGGCAACATGGCCGGGATGCATGCCAACGCCGCCGCGAATTACAACAACACCTCGGCTCAATCCTGGAACTCTTTTGGTAACACCGCCGGGAACCTCACCCAGCTCTACATGATGAACAAGATGATGACCCCGCAATCCCAACCTGTATACAGCACCAGTGCCTGGGGCCGGTAAAGGAGGCGTGATGGATTTAGGATACGGACTCTCAAAGATGATGGAAGGGGTTTCCGGCGGTGCGGTGAAAGGCAAGCGCCTGGAGCTGCACAAACAGTATAGAGACGAGGACCGGGCCGCCGAAGACAACCGGTGGAATATGGCTTTCGGTGCAAGGCAGGAGCAGCGGGGCAAAGATAACGCTTTTCGAGAGGAGCAGCAGAAGCTGAATGAAGCCAACGCCCGGTTGAATCGTGGCGTGGCGGCTCTCAATGTGGCCATGAAGGTGGCTGCCAGTTCTCCCACCCCCGAACAGACCGTGGTGGATATCCAGAAGCACCTGAACCCCGAAGGCGCCCCGGTGGATGTCCGCTTTTCCGCTGGAGAGGCCGACCCCATGACCATCAGCTTCGCTGGAGACGGCGAGAACCCCGGGTGGGAGATTAAAGGCACCCCCGCGCAAATTACCCAGATGCTCCAGGTAATGGAGGCCAACCCGGATAAATCCACGGATGTCCTCAAGAAAGCCGCCGAACTCGGTGTGATCAGTATTAAGGAGATTACACCGGAGGCGGGTAAAGGCAAAGGCGGAGCCGGTGGCTCCGGCAACAAAAAGGTCTCCGACTACGTGGGCGGTATCAAGGCCATTGGAGCCAAGTACAAGCTTGCTCCCCAGGGGATTACAGTCAACGCCCAGGGAAAAGAAGAGATCAACCTGGAAGCCCTT
>Ga0070729_10005552_pt1 | contig 12958 bp, 13 predicted proteins | sample tdDd472_FD_66725 | JGI IMG/M metagenome (GOLD analysis project Ga0070729, IMG submission 66725) | Marine sediment microbial communities from the Atlantic coast under amendment with organic carbon and nitrate - tdDd47.2 | ecosystem: Environmental > Aquatic > Marine > Coastal > Sediment | place...
AAAAAACAAAATGGCTCAAGACTTGTAATACACAATTAAATTTCGGACCATCTGTGTAACCGAATACTGGTTAATCCAAGGAATAAAATTATGCCTCAATTTATCTGCCCCAGTTGTGGATCAAAGTACTTTCTTCGCTCCAGGACTGGTCCGAAAAATATCTTTAAAGTTGTATATGAACGTACGGTACAATTTGTTCAGTTGGCCACAGGGAATTCCAGTGATGTAGATATTGATACGCAAAATATTTGTTGCGGTGCCTGCAGTTGGCGAGGGAGTTTGGACGAATTAGTTAAATCTCATAGGGACTAACAGAGTAGGAAAATCATTCTTCTAAATGGACAACAAGAGGTAATAGTAATGCTTTTATACAATTTTTTGAAAAGCCTGGGTGGATTTAGATCCCACCAACAATCTTCTTGCCAATGAAACATATATAACAGTAGCCTGGGGACGGGATTACGGCGATGTCTCGCCGGTAAAAGGGGTGGTCATGGGTGGCGGGACACACAACTTATCCGTAACAGTAGATGTATCAGCACAATTTTGATTGATAAAACTAGGGCAGATAGCACCCCAAAAAGTTTATTTTTGACCTCTTAGAACATCTCGATATTCCTGATTTCCCGGGTATGAAAAAAGGACTTCGAACCCCCAGATGTTGAGAGAAAATCTTGGAGACAAGTATATGTTGTCGATTTCAGAATGAGTCTGGATCTCTCTACTTATTGTACCACTCCAGCAAGAGTGCAAGGCTCATGAATACTCCTCTCTTAATGTATCCAGGTATAACTTTGAACGGACTTCGAGCTTTGCCCCAATAATTCTGAATATTGTGTTCAACTTCACTCCAAAAATTTTATGGCGATACAAACCACTGCTGAAGTAAGTATCGAAATTTTCAAATCGGCCATGATCTTCTATCATCATATCCTGACTGAATTGGCAAAACGCATCACTGGCCCCGTCCCAATTTGTTTTTGAGTGAACATAAGTGCCGTAACCGATACTCAGGTTTTCTTCTGCAAGCTTAGCTTTCGCAGCTTTAAATAATGCTTGGTCAAGTATATAACTATCGATGTTATACCAAGCTCCATCGACTTTTACGGCGGTATAACAATGTGAAAGTTCTGCAGGGATTAACCAATACTTATCAGGAGAGACAAGACCTCTCAAGACCTCTCTAGGTAATACGACGAAATGATTATGAGCTTCAATATCGGCTTCCCGAAAGAGGGCCACCATCAGTTCACCCTGAGGGTTACAGTGGCCAACTCCTAGACCTAACGTATCAGCAGGTTTAGAAAGATCGAAGAATCTATTAAAGCCAAATTTCATATTGTCACGTACATAGTCATGTAACGCTATAGCTTTTTCCCGTTCAGTAGAAAGTTTTTCCGTAATTTTTTTTGCTAAATTTCGTATTATTGACATGCGATTATCCTCCCGGGTGACCTACAGAGTTCAGGGGACATGACATCCACTAAAATGCTGTCAAAGCTGCCTATTTTAGCATTTTACCATACGTTCTTCCTCTCCGTTGATATGCGCACAGAGAACGCAAAGCATAGAGAATTAGAAAAAAATATAATCATCATTACCTAACCATCAAATACTGAGGTGGTTCGAAACGCTATACGGATAGTTTTTGGTTTTAGGGCGGGGATAATCCTCGCCCTTTAGAGCAACAGGAAGAGTCTATACACCACAGTTTCTTATTTGTATTAACCTTGCCACTGGAACCGTCAACAACAGTTTGTTACAATCTAGGCTGCTATACGCTCAGAAATACGAAGTTATCGATACAAAATAACCCTGTTAACCAATGGTTAGAATTATTCTACAAAGCTATAAATATGAAAATCGATTACGAGAAAGCAAAATTACCAGATTACGAAGAAATTCACGCCGTAATGCAAACATCTGCCCGAGAAATATCTAGAAAAGCCTACCATAAGGAATTGGTAGATACGTTTGATAAATTTTATATCGACAAAACAAAAGGTTATATCAAGCAGACTTTAGAAAGCCCTGACAATCACACTATAGTGGCAAAAGACAAAAATAGAATTATAGGGTTCATTCAACTCAAAGTTAACAAACAAAATGCCACGATTAGCCATCTCTATATTTTGCCAGACTATGAAGGCAACTCGGTAGGTACTCAACTTTTTAATTTAGTCAAAGAACAAGCCGTGCAATTGAATTTTGCCAAATTAATGATAGAGAGCACCTTAAATGCTCTTACCTATTATGAAAGGCTTGGTTTTGTAAATAATGGATTAATATCAGATGGGTCTGCCTATGATCTAGAGTTGCAGTTAGAGTGTGTCTAATCGGTCATTAACCTGATGTTAAACTTGCCAAGTAATACCTCTTAGAAACGGCATATGCCCCTAACTTCTTCGTCCTGTACATGTCATACACGATTATGCCAAAATATTTGCCTGAAAGGGAGCATTTTGGCATTCCAGAGAATCTCCCACAAAGAACACTTAATAGTTATGGCTTTACCTTTGTTGAAAAAGATCCGTCTTTTCTATTTTTTGGAGGTAGGTTATGGAATGAGCTGCAAGTTCAGGGAAAAAAATTCCGAAGTCCTTTTCAAACTTTTCATAATCATTTTCAAGGTCTTCTATGGCATTTTCCATAGAGGAATGGAAGGAAGCTCTTCTTGCCATGCCTTGCATTGCTCTGTTTATCCCTTCCAACTTTCCATAATTTACCAGCCAATTGTTGGCTATCATATGAGGAAGTACCTGTTTGGCTTTTTGGGGAAGTAAATTATCAAAGCGTTGAATGGTAGAATAGGCATGACAGGCAAAATCTTCCAGCGAGGTGAGACTGTATTCGGGCCAGTTTTTTGCCAAAAAATGATCATAAAAAATATCTACAACAACAGCTGAATAGTGTCTGTGCCTTTGCCAAAGGCGCTGTTTACTCTCTGCAACCTTGGGATGTCGGTCTGTGAAAGAGTCAATTTCTCTGTGTAACAGAATTCCAAGATAAACATCTCTTTGATAGGATTCTACGACTTGTCCCTTTATGAAGTCAGTCATGAAGTTACCTATCATCACCTGGTCAGAATCGCCAGAAAGATATAAATGTGCCAAAAAATTCATTTAGTCATATTAAGACTGAGAAGAAAAAGGAAAAAACGCAAACAGCAATGCATGCTATTCAAACAGATTTTTCCACACGGTCTTTGCCATGTTTCTTGGCAACATAGAGAGCATTATCGACCCGCATAATTAGTCCATCTCTGCTTTCTCCAGGCTGCAGTGAACCTACGCCAAAACTTGCAGTCTGCCGACCAAATTCAGGAAAAGAAAGATCGGCAATTTTTTTACGCAGATTTTCGGCCATAATTAATGCCCCATCCAGGTCGCATTCCGGACAGATCACCAGAAATTCCTCACCACCCCACCGACCAGCCACGTCACTTTCGCGGACTGAGCTCTGCAGAATTTTAGCCAATTTTATCAAAACCACATCTCCGGCCTGATGTCCGTAAGTATCATTAACTTGTTTAAAATTATCAATATCAATGAGGATAACAGAAAGATGACGCTGATAGCGAACTTGTCTGTTCACTTCAGACTCCAGAACCGTGTCAATATGGCGACGGTTGAATAATCCGGTCAAAGAATCAGTAATAGAAATGTGTTCCAACTCCTTACTTTTCTCCTCAAGTTCCCGATGAGCCCTGGCAATCCGGCGGTTTAACTTCATCAACTGCCAATTCCACAGAAGAATAAGAGCCACCAGAAAACCAATCACTGCCAAGATTTTCCATAACAGGGAATAATCAACTCTGTGCTCAAAGGTAAGAGATACCCATTTTCGATACACCGAATCAATATCATTCATAGGTAGGGAACGAACAACTTTGCTCATAATGGAGTGCAGTTGAGCAGCATCTTTTGTCACTCCAACCCGAAGGATATCCTGCAGGCCCGAGTGTCCAGCAACTTTGAGGTCATCTAAGCCCATGTGCCGAATATGATACGTAGCAACAGGTAGGGACAGCAGTGCGGCATCAATTTCCCCAGAAGAAAGCTGAAGCAAACATTGCCGCACATCTGGAAAACGAACAAATGTTACATCCGGATAATCTCGCGGTACATATTCCCAGGCGAAGCCACCTTCCGGCATACCAACCCTTTTACCGGAAAAATCGTGCAGACCGCTGATAAATCCTTCCCCCTCCCGGGTAATAATAGCCATACTGCTATTAAGATAGGAGCTGGTAAAATTGATGATTTTTTCCCGTTCAGGAGTCTCATTAACCATGGGCAGCATATCACAATCCCCACTCTTGATTCTCGTTAATGACTCTGTCCAGGAACCTGTCGGCACCATGGTGAAGGAAGCCCCGAGCCGCTCAGCAAACAATTCCAAAAAGTCGGCTGTCATTCCGGACACCTGATTGCCTTGATACGCTTCAAAAGGCATTCTGTCCGGAGAGATGCAGTAGGTAATGGTCTTCTTATTTTCCAGGAATACTTTTTCAGCGGGCGTCAAACCGACATCTTCACTGCCGATCAGACGCCCCTCTCTACCAAACCATTTCTGCTCCAGTCGATCCTTGTCTTCGGGTTGCAGAGTACCGAGAGCTTTGGTCAGGATACTAAAAAGTATCGGTTGTTTTTTGAGTACCATAAAATGCATTGACGAGGTTTTTTGCAACTCATCATTATCAATCCATTTCGATAGTTTCAAATCGTGAAAACCGAACTTTTTTATAAAGTATGTGGCGATGCTTTCCTGTTCAACCGTGGCATAGACCTTGCCTTGGTCGACATATTCCAGGGCCTGCCTGGAGCTTTCCACTTCGATGATATGTACTGCCGGATAATAGGTGCGAAAAAACTCGATGGATGACCAGCCTTTGGGTAAGGCAATGATTTTACCCTCAAGGTCACTCAGGTTATTGGTATCCGCGGCATCTCTGCGCAAAATCAGCACGTTTTTGCTGTGATAATAGGGGGGGGAGAAGAACGCCTTCTCCTGCCGTTCAGGAGTAATACTAAGGGAATGAACAAGATCTATCTGGCCGAGGAAAAACATTTCAATCAGTTCATCCCAGGTATATCCATTGATATACTCAAAGCTGATACCTGATCGTTCGGAGAGAAGCTCCATCAGGTCAATGCCATACCCTTGCGGTGCTCCTGACACAACGAAATCAAACGGCGGCCAATCAAATTCATTAGAAACTCTAATGACCGGATGCTCTTCCCGCCACGCTCTTTCTTCCGGGGTATAAACAATATCTTGAACCGACAAAGTACTGGTCTCGCCTGAGACCTTTGGAGGTACGTTGTCAGGTAAGACAAAACTGTGTGAGTCAAACTCAAAGAGAAAAAGAGAGCAAAGAAGACATACCAGACCTATGGCCCATTTCAATCCACTAGCGCCAATTAAAAATCTCAACATACTGGAATTACACACAATATCACTCCGGTTTAACTGAAAGATATTTTCCTCATCATACACACGGCAATAGAAAGGTACAGAAAAATATGCTCATATGTTCGGCTGAACGTTACCTATTCTGGCAATCCCCACTCACGTTCTGTTTATGAACTGCTCCCGACCATTTTACAGATGAGTGCGGGGTTGGGCCGGTCAGCTGGGCCAGTACTAATATGGTGGTAATGAACTATTCCGCTGGGATCAATAAGCACATTCCCCCCCCGCTGCTGGATATCACTTTGCGATTTAAGGATCTTCCGACCTTTCAGAAGAAGACTCAGGTAGAGCAACCATGTGCGCGGTCCCCACAGATCCCAAAACCCCGCTTTAAGAATACCGTAGTATCGATACAATTGTCTCTGCTCATCCACATAGTACGGAAAATTCATTTCCTCTTCCGCAACCGGAAGTCCAACCGATTTAAACGATTCAAAGGTGATCACTATCACCTTGACGTTCAATTTCTCCAGCTCTTTTTCTCGTTGCCACAACTGTGACAAATGCTCCCGGCAGGGTAGTCAGGCCAGATGTCGGTGAAAAACCAGCAGTACCCAACTTCCTTGAAATTCATCAAGTCGAAATTCTCCTCCATTCTCATCTTTTAGCGTAAGGGCAGGGGCCTTCTCCCCCGTTTTGTTACCAAGCGACATTCCCGGTCCTCATAGTGTTTATTTTCATCAGTGGCCACGTCCTAGCATCTCTGAGGCTTCCATGACAATCATAAAGGCGTCGGGGTCATTCTGACGAATAAGGTCACTAAGAACTGTAATTCTGCTACCGTCTACAACGACAAAGATCATTGTTTTCTCCTCTGTTGCCTGTAAACCCCGACCACTTAGAATAGTCCCATTCGGACCAAGATGCTTAATTATTTCCCGAGAGAGAAGCTGTTCTTTATCGGTGACAATATGTACTACCTTTTCCGAAGGCCCGCCGGTTAATATCATATTAATACAACGGGAAGTTACATAAATACTGATCAAGGACCAGAGTGAAGGTTCGATACCGTTAAACACAAAGGCTGATGCAATGATAATAAATGCATCTATAGCCAGAATGGTATATCCGGGCTTTACCCCAAACCGTGCGGCTAGGATTCTGGCTATAATTGTCGATCCTCCTGCAGAACTATTGCCACGGAGAATACACCCAACACCTATTCCAATGATTACTCCGCCAAACAGTGTCACCAGAAGCAGGTCATGACTGACAGGTTCCAATTTCATCACTATCTGGAAAAAATCGACAAAAAAAGAAACCAGACAGATTGCAACTATCGTTCGTATTCCAAAGCTTCTGCCAAGGTACTTCATCCCTGCAAGTAAAAGAGGTACATTGACGGCCAGCATTAAGATCCCCAAAGAGACTTGCGGCAGTAAATGACTCAACAAAATGGCCATCCCCGGAGTACCCCCGGTGGCAATTCTATTGGGGGCGAGAAAAAGCACAACTCCCAGCGCAACGAACAAAGTACCTGCAATCATATATGTACCGTTTTTCACTTCCTGCCGAACAGCACAATTTGCTATGTTCATCCCTGCATTTCTCCTCAATTATCAACTATTTGTTTTTTACAATATCAATCAAGCATTCCCAGAAAACGATATTATCACGATGACGAGTCGCAGGTTTTCTTCTGCCATACCCCTTTCTCTGCGTGGCTGCAAAATTGGCGTTAACAACCAGAGACATGGTTGAGACATTTAGCACAGGTTCATCACAATGGCATTACCTTTCATTTTGGTATAATGGTTCTTCGCAACACGACGCATAGCAATCTTCAACAATTGCAAACTATAACAAATGAGCAGAACCAACATCATCCTTACCCGGCTTTATGGGCTGCGGAAAAAAAACAGTGGGAAGAATGCTTGCCCAAGTGCTCGAATAGGAGTTCACAGACACTGACCAGCTGATCGAACAGCGCTTTTAAAATGACCGTGCAGGAGATTTTTGCGGACAGAGGAGAAAAAGCGTTTCAGGACATGGAGTCCGAGACAGCTCATGAACTTGGCGGAAAAGAGGGAATGGTCGTTTCCACAGGTGGTAGGATGCTGCATAATGCAGGTAACGGTTCTGCCCTAAGTGCTAATGGCCACGTGTTCTGCCTGATCACCACACCTGAAGAAATAACCCAAGAGCTGATTACGATTTTCAGCTTTTCGCCGAATAAAAACAAAATAGCTTCAAAATAACAAAGGACAGCGATCTCCGCTGTCCTTTGCACTTTCTTATGTCTTCTCTTAGTCCTTACTGACCCTGCATCATGGCAGCGATATCATCTTCGGCATTACTGATGGGCTTGATATCAAAATTTTCAACCAGGACATTGAGCACAGTCGGGGAAATAAAAGCCGGCAAACTTGGTCCAAGACGGATTCCTTTAACGCCAAGATGCAGCAGAGCTAAAAGAACGGCCACTGCTTTCTGCTCATACCAACCAATGTCAAAGGAAATGGGTAACTCATTAATATCTTCAAGCTCAAACACTTCCTTTAATTTTAAAGCAATCACAGCCAGAGAGTAACTGTCATTGCATTGACCGGCATCCAATACTCTAGGAATACCGCCGATATCACCAAGGTTGAGCTTGTTGTATCTGTATTTAGCACAACCGGCAGTCAGAATCACTGTATCTGCCGGAAGCTTCTCTGCAACTTCGGTAAAATATCCCCGACCCTTCTGTCTTCCATCACAGCCGGCCATAACAACAAAACGTTTAATTGCCCCGGACTTCACAGCTTCAACCACCTTATCGGCAAGGGCCAGAACCTGATTGTGAGCAAATCCGCCAACGATGGTACCGGTTTCAATTTCCTCAGGTGGTGAGCAACTCTTTGCCTGTTCAATGATTGCTGAGAAATCCTTAGCACCCCTGTTAACGCGATCAGAGATAGAGGTCACCCCAGGATATCCTGCCATTCCAGTGGTATACATTCGGTCTTTATAGGAATTGGATTCCTTAATTGGGATTATGCAGTTGGTGGTCATGAGGATCGGACCATTGAAGGTCTCAAAATCTTTATTCTGATGCCACCAGGAACCGCCATAATTCCCTTTAAGGTTTTCATATTTTTTGAAACTTGGGTAATAATTGGCCGGCAACATTTCACCATGGGTATAAACATCAACTCCTGTCCCTTGGGACTGGATAAGCAGTTCTTCCAGATCCTTCAGGTCATGACCACTGATAAGAATACCAGGTTTGTCACTCACCCCCAGGTTCACCTCGGTGATCTCAGGGTTGCCATAGGCTGAGGTATTAGCCTCATCCAGTGCCGCCATGGTTGTTACAGCACATTCGCCCGCTTTCAAGACCAGAGCAACCATCTCATCAACCGTAAGGTCTTCGGTGGTTGAAGCCATTGCTTCAATGACAAAGTCATAAATCTCATCCTTTTCAACACCAAGGACCGCTGCATGTTCAGCATAGGCTCCAATCCCTTTCAACCCTAGAATAAGAAGTTCTCGAAGAGATCGGACATCTTCATTTTCGGTTGCCAGAACGCCCACTGTTATGGCTTTTTCCTGGAAAGTGGAGGGGTCACTTGAGAACCAGAGTGCGGATGCATCAAGCTGTGCCGAAGCAGTACTTTCCTCAGCTAAACCGAGAAACTGTAGCAGTTTTGTTAAGATTGAAACTTTGTCATTCTCGGATGAAACTGAGTCAAATTTATCTTTGAGCCCCTTTTTTATACTCTGGGAACGTTTGATCCAGCTCTCCAGACTTGCATTGTCAAAATTGGCATTGGTGATAGTAGTAAACAACCCCTGCGCAATGAACAGCCCGGTGCTCCTGTCGATATGCACACCAGCTTCTTTTAGGCCCTTAGCCAAAACTGCAATTCCCTTCAGGTCATGTATCAGCAGATCCTGAAGGTTCGCTGTTGACTCTTGCTTCCCACAGACTCCTTTAATGGTGCATCCGGTACCTTTTGCGGCTTCCTGACATTGAAAACAGAACATGATTTTACTCCTTTTAACTCTTATGAACGCTTTGCCTCGGTACAACTATCGAGCAAAGACGCGGATAACATGATTGATCCCAAGGATCCACACATCGTGTTGAAATATAAAACTGTTATACACTGGAAAGGAATACCGTTCTTTGACCTGAATCAAGTTCCAAAAAGAAAAACAGAATTGTGTCTTGATGAATACCCATGATGCCCGTATTTATGAAAATCATTTCATACCGGGGGCTGTCCGCATACCAGAACTCACTACTGATTATAGAGATTCAAAATATCTTACCATTTTTATCCTCTGGTTCTCAGTTGGTAATCTCCCCCTGCCAGCCCACATATTGTCGAGCATATGTTTTACTTTGCTGGTAGCTGGTATTGCGCACGTTACAGCGGGGTGTGAAACGACAAATTTTAAGAAATATTGTCCCCAGCTGGTGCAATCGAAGTCTTGAGCCCATGAGGGCAAAGGTTTTCCTTTAATCTGGCGGAACAATCCACCACGCTGATAAGGCCGATTGACAATAACCGCGATCCCTTTCTCCTGCGCAATTGACAATAAGGGTGACTCAACATCACGATTCCCTATATTGTAGCTTAACTGTACAAAATCAAAATCATGTTTTGTGAGTATACCCAGGAGCTCTTTATGATCTCGGCCATGGGAAGTGGTAATACCGATATAGCGAATCTTTCCATCACTTTTCATTTCTTTCAGGGTCTCAAGATGAGTTTGCCAGTCAATCAGGTTGTGAATCTGCATCAGATCAAAGCTCTTTATCCCCCATTGCTGGCGGGATATCTCCATCTGTTTTATGCCCTGTTCTTTGCCATCAACCCAGACTTTGGTAGCCGCGAAGAGACCTGCTCTTTTTTCTACACCTGGCAGTAATTTTCCTATCACTTCTTGGGCCGAACCATACATCGGCGATGAATCTATCATGCCAGCGCCCATATCAAAAAATGTCTGAATAACCTCTTGCAAACGTGTGAGCAATTCTTCGTTTCCTATGGCATCAAAGGTTCGGGAGGTTCCCATGCCGATGACCGGTAGCATTTCACCTGTTTTAGGAATAGCTTTGCGAATCTGACCTGGGCCCGCAAATGTTCCTGTGGGTAAGACTAATCCTGCTGCCAGCCATCCCATCAGCCCCATAAACTCACGTCGATTGATATTTGTTTCATTACTCATCTTTTGCACCCCACCAAAGAGTTACTTTTTTTGTGCAATTTTTACCTGCTGCCGGCCTAAGCCAAAAGCTACAAAAGCCCAAATCAGCGCCAGTGGCACTGCGATCAATGCTATGGCCGATACATTCAGGCCGATGCTGCGCATACCGGCATATACCCAGGCACTTACTGCATCGCCAGTTCGATAAACAGCCGTATCTATCACATTTTTTGCTTTGTATTTTTCTTTTCGACTCAACACAACATAGAGCATTTCCCGCGCGGGCTTCATAACCGCGTAGTTACCCGCACGCCGGATGACCTGCACTACCAGTAAGATAGGCAACACCGGTGCTATAGCGAGAAATACGAAGCCAATTGCCAGCAAAACTGGAATAATCGCAAGCACGGCAGCCAATCCAAACCATTTGATTAGTCGCCCGGTAAGGAATATTTGCAACAGCAAAGTCGATGCATTTACCACAAAATCAATTGAGGCAAAGACAGCTGTACGCTCGGCTGAGTTCACAAAGGCGTCACGAATAATCTGTGCCTGCATCAAGTACAAAAATGTTGCCAGAGTCGTAAACAACAATATCAGCAGACAAATACCCAGCAAGTATGGTGAGCGCACAACCATGGTTATCCCGGCCCAAATTCCTCCGCCGATCAGTTTTTCTTTCTGGCTCACTTGCATTTGGTTTTCTCCCGCATATTTCGATTCTGACAGGGATTCCGACCAAAGCGACAACCTGGAAATACATATAATGGCCCAAGATAGAAATACAGCCGACACGAGCAATAAGTTTCTCGCACCAAGGGGTTGCACCAAGATGGTGGTTATGGCTGGCCCGGTAAGTGCTCCAACGGTTCCACCGGCAGCGATAAAACCGAACAGGCGTCGTGCCTGCGCGTTATTGTAAATATCCGTCATGAAACTCCAGAACACCGAAACAACAAACAGATTGAAGACACTGACCCAAATAAAAAAGGCCCGCGCAACATACGCTGAGGGGACCTCTCCACTACCCATCAGGCCGTAAAAACCCAGCAGCATGACAATGAAAAAGAAATAGATATAGGGCAGAAATTGCCGGCGCGGGAAACGCGAACTAATCCAGCCAAACAAGGGAATGACCGCTGTCATTACCAAAAGCGTTCCGGTAAACAGCCATTGCAGGTTTTCGACACCCCCGAGGATACCCATCTCATCTCGCATCGGGCGGATGATGTAATAGCTGCATAAAAGAGAAAAAAAATAGCTGAACGACCATAACAGTGCACGCCCCTCGCCGGGTTCGATATATATAGTCTTAAACAATACTGAACGAATGCTGGACTTGATTCTATTCATGCTGGACTCTTGCCTGAAAGATTCAAATAATGATGAACATTGAGCGCTATACTTCAATAAAAGTCTCTTCCCATCACAAAGATTCCATGTATTTTAAGCATTCTTATAGGATATGCTTGCTGTGGCACCCCTCTGACCGGGCTGTAAACTCTTATCACTTGGTCGGCGCAATTCTTAATATTTCTTTCACTCAAAAACATACCGCGAATCATTGACAACAACTCATCTGCTTGGTACATTGCACCCCGCCTAGAGACCGACCGGTCTGTATAGATATAAAGTACTAACATGACATTAAAAAACAAATTGCTCTTTGAAGCATTACGCCAATTTTCCAGCAGAGGTTATTCAGTAACCTCGACCACTTCTATCATTGAGGCGGTGGGAGCATCCAAGGGCGGACTGTACAACCATTTCAAAAACAAGGAGCAATTGTTTCTTGAAGCCCTGAGTCTGGCACGAAAAATTTGGCGCGAAAAAAACCTGCAGGGTCTGAGCGAAATTCAGCGTCCAATTGACCGAATTATCAGACTGTTGGAAAATTACCGGGATTCCTACCTACCTGACACCACCAATTTGCCAGGCGGGTGCATCTTCGTCAACCTTGCAGTAGAACTCAGTGACGAGTATCCCCAGCTCAGCAAAGAGGTAAATGAAGGCTTTCTCAAGCTAAGAAAATTGATCGAGCGGCTCCTTCATGAAGAACAAAAATTGGGCACCCTCGCCAAACGCGCTCAACCAGCGGAGACTGCAGAATTGATTTTTACTAGTATCCTTGGAGCCTGCGTCGTTTACAAGGCCAACAAATCCACAACCACTCTGCATCAGACAATTGGAGCTCTTTGCAATTTTCTGAACCAAGTGAAACGATAATTTCCACACCGCCATAATTCACAGTTACGTTAATATAAAAGGAATACTGACAATGCAGGACATTTCTACCGCCAAGACAGCACCTCGTTTGTTGACGTTTGCATTTGCAAAGTGGTCA
>Ga0070729_10005555_pt1 | contig 12958 bp, 15 predicted proteins | sample tdDd472_FD_66725 | JGI IMG/M metagenome (GOLD analysis project Ga0070729, IMG submission 66725) | Marine sediment microbial communities from the Atlantic coast under amendment with organic carbon and nitrate - tdDd47.2 | ecosystem: Environmental > Aquatic > Marine > Coastal > Sediment | place...
AAAGGATTGCGCCCCCTCCCATACTGGCAATTTCCCCCAGCTGAGAGTTGGCATGGTTCTTGCTTGTGCCATTGAGTCATAATTCACAAAGACCGATCACCACGCATTGTGATAATCGGTCAATGATCTCAGTGATCATATAAATCGTATAGTGCGTAGGTTGCTAACCCGTCACGCCTCCAACAGGTTTCTGCCCTTGCACATGGAGGTCATACGCATACGTTAGATATATGTCACCTAACTTAATAATACATGATCTTACCACAAATATCAACTCCTGTTATTAATTCGCGATCAATTGTTACAATCTTATCGTATACGGATAGGATCATAATTTCTTCTTTAGTCTCAGCTATCACCTTACTAACTTCAACGCTTTCTGTCACACCGTAAAATATAATCATTTCATCACTTCCTTATCTTATATGGTCCAGCCTCCAATATAACACCGCCGTTATACTTCTTAGGTTTCAACTTACCAAAGTATTCAGATCCAATCTCAAAATCGTCATACCCTTGAACCGTCTTTTTAACATTCATAGGCATACCAGCGCATTTGATCTCAATCTCACCGTCAAGTGTTTTCATGTAAGTCTTAGCCCTTAAGAACTTACTATCCTCATACGTACCCTCATGATCCCAGTAGCCTAACTTAGTAGGGTGTATATCAATATCAGGCATATCAGTACCAGCAAAACTAGCGCTGTCCGTATCACCGTATATAGCACGTTCATAGTCATTCTGTAGTGTTCTGATCGTCTGTTCACGACCGTAACTTGTAATAAATGAGGCGACCGCAGTATAAATCGGCTCTTTGTATTCTGGTTCATCTTCATAATATCTCAATATTCCTTCCTTTAAATATGGGATCTTACTTACCATCTTTGGGTTAGTTGCGAACTTACCATAAGGGTTATTAATCATTAACTTAGCATGTAACCTAGTAGATCCTGTGCTATTTTCTTTGACTGACATCCAGTAATCTATATATTCATCAAACAAACCCTTACAAGCCTTGAACATGTAACCGTCTATATACTCAAGACAGTACACTTCATAATGATCCAAGAATAGTTTAAGATCCACGCTAGTTAGGTGCAACTCAACGATCTCACCACCAGAGTCCTTAAGGTATTCAGTTTGTACAAAGCTGTTATTCCCTTTAAGTTGTATAGTTGGTATATGATCTTTCTTAAGTTTGAACTCACAGCGTAAATGCTGTATGTAAAGAGGGAAAAAATCGTCCTCAACATACTCACCCTCATAATACATTGGGTAACCATAGGGCATGAGTTCATTTCTCATTTTATCTGGATATTGTGAGTTTATATCAAATGTTACACAAGGTTGTCTAGTACCCTTGTACTTAGGGTTAAGCCATACAAAACCACCCTTATAGCTGTATCTTATTTCCTTATCTGTTTCCAGATCCAGCGCGGGAAAGATTTGTCTGAACCTGTCTTTACCTCCAATTTTAGCAATTACACCAGCCATAGCGTCAGCGCCTATGGTCATACGCGTCAGCCCCATTTCAAACTGGCTCGCCAGCGCTTTTGCAACGATCATACAATCAGTAACTAGATAATTCCACTCATGTGGTGTAGGTTCATAACCTAACGGTCTAGGTTTATCATAATCAATATCCATCTTAAGGATATTATGACCCATCATCTTACCTATAGCGTCAACTGTAAAAGGTAGTTTCTTAAGTGAATCAAAGATCATAACTTTCTTGTATTTACGTTTCATCTTCTTAAATATGATCTCAATACCATAGAATTGACCTGTATCACTTATAATAGTATGGAATGTTTTACTTTCTTTTGTTTCACTGTAAGTGTAACCGTTATTGAATAACCAAGGGATAATAAACTCACCATCAAACTTGAGATTATGAAAATATACTTGGCTATTCTTATTAGATAGGTACTCGATCATTTCATCAATTGATGTACCCAGTTTCATAACCTCAAATGTATCAATGTTGACAAGACCAAACGACCATATGCGCACGTCATTTGGATCTGTCGTTGTTTCAAAGTCCCCAGTCATTTTAAGCATAAGATCACCTAATTTAACTTGACTTTATAATTACAACGTCTGTTTTCGCATATGAGATAGTTTTTCCAGTTCCCTTTACCGCGTCTTAGATTATCGCCACACTTAGGACATTTCTTACGCTCTGGTGCGACGCGTTCAACAGCCTTTTTAATCTTCTTGAACTGTTTGTCTTTTTCATTGGTTGGCATGTACACCTCAGAGATCTCAAGCGCCTCATCTTCCTGTACAGCTGTAATATAATCTTTAACGTCCATTGTTTCAATTCTTTGTATAAGATCCTTAGCCTCTTGATCGTCAACACCATACACAGACTCAATTGATTTAGCCCAGTTATCGCGGTACTGTTTAACACGTTCAGATATATAGTCACGTTTAACCACTCTCTCAAGGTTAGCAATGTATCGGTCATAATCTTTTTTAGTTCTGAACCTGTTGAGAGACTTTGTCTTTTTAGCTAGTACAAAGTCTGACTCTTTACCCATACGACCAACCGACTCAGCTATTGATTGACCTGTAGCACGACCAGCAACAAAGCGTTCAAGATCTCCCTCAGCTTGTAATATGCGGCGCCTCTTACGATTGGCCGAGTTAACAAGTGACTCAAGTTTTCTTTTCTCAGCGTCAGTAAATTTAATATCATGTTGATTGATTAAAAAATCACCTTCACGTTTTACATTTTTAGATCCTTTTTTTCGACCTCTTGGCATATTACACCGCCTTCATATTATCATAAACATACTTATATACTTTTATCATTGTTCTGGATCTAACTATTAAAGCCCAATCCTCACCCAAAACATCAATGTATTTATCAATCATTTTATTGATCTTTTCTTTTAGTGTTTCCACGTCGCGAGTAAAAATTTCTAATTTCTTCTGTGAAGAAAAAACAAAACACTCACCACTAGGTGATGTATACCTATATGGTGAGTGTTCTAAGTCATAGTAGACACCGCGAGCGGAAACGTAAGGTTTCCTACTCATATGATCCTCCTATAGATATTTAACAGCTGTGTAAGGTTTACCACCTTTGTTTTTCTTTTCAAACATTTCAACTGGTAGTCCCTCAGTTTGAACAGCCTCTTTGTAACCTTCTTCTTCTAATGATGTAAGATCTTGTGTAAGAACTTTACCAGCAAAGAAAAATCTCTTTTCATCTTCAACGATTGTATAAGCCATGTAATCGCCTTCAGTGTCATGCATAATACCAAAGTCATTAATTGTCACTCTCTCACCGATTAATGTTTTCTGATCTCCCTTTTCTCTGTCATTCATAAAAGCGTGTGAATTACCTAGTGATTGTACTCTTTCTTTTAAAGATTTCATGTTTTGACCTCCAAGTCATATTATTTAGTTATGCACCACCTATCGGGTACATTTATATATTAACCCATATAAAATAAACTGTCAATACATTTTTTAAACTTTTACAAGAAAATGTTTGTTTAATAAAAATGTAACTAGGTGTATACTAATAGTAGGAAGATGCTATCATATTTAATGGAGGTTATAATATGGACTACAAAGACATGACACCTGAACAACTCAGGGAGGAATTAGTAAAGAGAGACGAAACTGTAAACACGATGCAAGATGATGTTAAAACATCAAAAGCTATTTTAGAATCTAACGAAAGTAGGATTAAGTCACTTGAGGAACATAACCAAAAACTTTTCCTTAGAGTTACCACTAAGGTTGAGGATAAAAAAGAAGATAACCAAGAACCAGAGAAAAGAACAATTGCTGGTTTAATTGAAAAGATGGAAGGAGATAAGAAATAATGCCATTATGCGTTCAACAAGATTATGACATTGAGGTACTAAACACCATTAGGGATAATGCGTCGACTGAGTACCAAGAGGCAGTCCCAGAGGCTACCCAGCAAAACATTACCACGATTGGTAATGCTATTAAAACTTATGATCCTAAGTATGGTGAGTTTACATCATTACTTAACAAGATCGCCCTTGAGAAGGTACACGCTAGATCTTTCTCAGACAGATTAGCTGTATTTGACAGAGGTTTAATGCCATTTGGTACAACTATTCAAGAGATCGTTGTTAACATGGCTGAACAAAAGGCGTTTGATCCAGAGGGTAGCACGACACTTAATCGTGTTAAATCTGACATTAAGCAGATGTTCCATGAGGTTAACAAGCGTACGACTACACCTTACACTATCCAAGATAGTGAAATGACTAAGGCTTTCACCGCTCAAGGTGGTGTGACTAGACTGATTGACGCTATTTCATTATCAGCTAGAAACAGAGAAGTTCACAATAAATACTTATATAAGAAGAATCAGCTGGCGTTGCATGCTCCTTATTATAGTAATATTGAGGTTACAGCTATTACAGATCAAGCGTCTGCAATTGACTTTGTAAAAAGAGTTTGGAAAGTGTCGCTGGATCTTACTGATGTTGGTTGTGAGTTTAACTCTGGTGAGTTTGAAACTATGACACCAATTGCAGAACAATTCTTATTGATCCATAAAGACGTATGGGTTGAGATTAACGCTGAGGTGTGGGCTAAGTTATTCAAAGGTAAAGAATACCTTGATTTCTTACAAAACAATATCATTGTTATGGACGACTTTGGATCACTGGCTGACACTTACGCGTTACTGATCGACAGAGAAACGCTTATGTGGTATGACGCTTATGTCGGTACAGAGGAACAAAGAAACGCTCAAGGTAGATTTACGAATACATTTATTCATAATGACGCTTTGATTACAACGTCAAGATTTACAAACGCTGTAAGATTTACACCAGCTGACGTAACTGATGCAAATGACATTGTAGCTTATTCATTTGTAGAACAGACAGGACTTGCAACAATTGACGCTACGGCTCACACTGTAGCAATTGAAGTTGCAACTGGTACTGATGTTACTGCTTTAGTTCCTACTATTGTGGTTTCACCAGAGGCGACTATTTCACCAGAGTCTGGTGTTGCTGATGACTTCACAGCGCCAGTGGTTTATACTGTAACTTCTGCTGGTGGTACAGATCAAGCGTGGACTGTCACTGTAACAGTAGCTGTCTAGGAGGTACATCATGCCATTTCCTCCAAGTGGTGCGATTTATTTAATAGGAGGGTTGCGTATAGATAACAACTATACGCACTCTCCTTTATTTGATAATCAAGCCGAACAACTAACTTATTTTACTGATCCAGTAAGAGTAAAACATCAAGATACAGATTACTCTTACATTAGAAAGGATCAGACAATTAAATTTAAGAAAAAGTTTGAGGATCTATGGGACGTTAACTATATGTTATATCAGAATGAGTTAGGGAAATGGATCTTTTCGTTTATTACTGATAAGGTATACATTAATGATAATGTAACAGAGATCTTATTTGAAACTGACGTATTACAGACTTATATGTTTGATTATGTGATCGAACAGTCATACATTGATAGAGAACATCAAGACCGCTGGGCTGGTGTATCAGCACCAATACTAAATATTAATGATGAAAATCTTAATTACGGTGATGAATACATCAAAACATTTGAAAAGACTTATCGCGCTGGATCAGATCAAAATATAGCATGGTTTTTAATTGTATCAACTGAGGAACTTGAAGCTGTAGCCCCAGCATTACCGCCAGCGAATAATCAAGGTACACCGTCACCGCTTTATTATTATTTAGTACCAGTGGATAGACGTGACACATCTGGATCATTATATGATTATTATGATGGATCAGCTAATGAATTATTGACAGGTCAAGACTTTTCAAACTATATAGCTGATAACCCATCCATACTGTCTATGTCTTATATACCGTACCTACCTTTTATAGTAAGCGTGTCTGAGGTTGGAAGTGACGTTACTGTGACTGTGTCGTCTAATGAGTGGATCAGTCAGCAAGCCACAACTGTAGCACCAATCTTTAATATACTCAGACTCAACACTGATAATCTTGAGGCGTTTGATGATTTCATCATTGGTGACTTTCAAAGATATGAGGGTAAGACGTTGCCTGTTGGTTTCAATATTAATCAATCAAGAGACTATTTAAAAGAAAGTAAGCTATTAACATTTCCATACACTTATAACCTTTTAACTGACGGACAGACTACACCAATGATGGTAAAAAATGAGTATGTGCCAGCTGATGTTGAGTTTGTAAGATGTGCCCAATCTATGAACATCAACCCTAAAACAAAGTATTACATTGATTCTTATAGAGGGGAGAACAACGGTAAGACTTATAATATAGTAAATGCTACTGTGAATGATCTACCACTTAAGTCAGATGCATATTTGAATTATTTAAGTCAAAACAGAGCGTCAGCTACAACAGGCATAGCGCTTTCACTTGCTGGGTCAGCTGTTGCACTTGGTTTAGGTGTCGCTACTGGTGGGGTTGCACTTCCTTTACTTGCTGGAACAGCTTTAACAGGTGTGTCAACTGTAGGTTCTGAACTTGCTAAACGTAAGGATCTACAAACTACACCAGATAGTTTAAAACAGGCTGGTAATAATATAGCCTTTTCATTTGTTGATGACTCTATTGATCTGAGACATATGAGATTTGAAATAGACACACGCTGGCGTAAGATCTTGGGTGACTTCTGGGCAACTTACGGTTACAAATGTAATGAACTCAAGATACCAGATCTTAAAAGTCGATATTACTATAACTATATTAAAATGTATCAAGCTAATATTTACGGTGATATTGACAATGATGAACTAACAAGGATCAGACAGATCTTTGAAACAGGTGTTACTTTCTGGCATTATAACGACGGTGACATCAATATGATTAATGATTATAAATTCGACAATGTCGAAAGATCATTATTACCATAGGAGGTGACGACTTGGGGAAAGAAACACAACTAGCCAGATACTTAAATGAATTAACTGAGGCTGTGCTGTTGATGATGTACAAACAAGTCGCGCTTGATCTGTTCAAATGGGACGGACTTCCAGAGGGATTGACTACAGATATACTTGAGGGTTATCTGTATGATAGAGGTTCTGTTGTCTGGGCTAAGAACACAGCGGGCGCATTGTTGGCACTACCAGCCACAGCAACAGACCAAAGAAACGCATACAACCAACCACAGAAATGGGATCGAATGGGTCATAATTACAGGGACACAGTATCAATTGATACAGCTGTAAGAATGAAAAACAACCCACTTATGAACCCAACCTGTGAGACAATCAATTACTATGTGATCAAACTCAAAGAGACAGAGAGAACGATTGACAACCACGTCAAGGCTCACAAAGTCGCTAGAGTTATCACGGGTGATGATAATATTTTACTTAGCGTCAAGAACATGTTACAGAAAATTGACGACAATGAAGTCAATATCATTCTTAATAAGTTCTTAGACGCTGGGTCTCTGGACGTGCTGGATCTTGAATTAACATTCATATTAGATAAATTAAAAGACTACTCAAACGAGGTCAAGAATGATCTTCACACTTTCTTAGGTATTAACAATGCTAATACCGATAAAAAAGAGAGGCTGGTAACTGATGAAGTTCAAGCCAATGACGACGCGATTAGTCGAAACGTTGCATATATGTTAAGATCCAGAAAAGAGGCTGTTGAAGAAATAAACGTTATGTTTGGTACTTCAATAACCGTTGAGGTGGCTCACCAATCTGAACCTGTGGATAATGAGGATAACTCTGAGGATAACTTTGAAGAAGATGAGGAGGACGATGATGAGTAATTTTACAACAGAACTTAGAAAAATTATAAATTCTGGCGTCAATATCTTCAACTTTGATTATGATCTTCATGATCCACTTTATAAACCTACACTTGAAGAAAAGATCATCAAGCATTATTATTTTAGAGAGATAGGTTCTGAGACTGTTGGTCGTTTCATTCAAAGACTTGATACTAAACTTAATGAGATCCTTCCTAAATATAATTTAATGTATGAGGCTGTCGCTACTGGTATTGATCCACTACAACAGAAAAAATCATCTATTATAAAGGAAGGAACAATAATTGATGATATAGACAGAGGTGAGACTGTTGTCATTGATGATGATACGCTTGATACGACCGTATTAGACGATGATACAACCAACCAAGTCGTAACAGTTGTTGACTCAGATCAATCTGATGTGATAGCCAATTCTCAAAAGTTCTCAGATACACCTCAAGGTAGGACTGATCTTTCTAACACTGATTATCTGACAGAACTGACTGAAGAAGATAACAACGTGACAACAGCGCTTGATAGCACATCAACGTCAAATGTTACAGGTACGCAAGATTCCACAACCACCGTAACAGGTAGAAAAGACACAACCACAACGACCACAGGCAATGAGGATCAGACGCGCACAGTCAATGAGACTATGACCTCAACCGAGTCCGACCGAACCCAAGCCGATTTGCTTGAGGAATTTAGACGTTTATATAATGACATTGATATGTTGATTATTGATGATTTAGGCGTGTTATTCATGGGTCTATATGATTAAAAGGAGGAAGATATGACAGTAAAAAAGATATGCGATTCGCATTTCCCATGTACAAGATCCACTGTGTATGATACAGAACAGGTTACTGTGTTGGATCTGGTTGCTGAGGTGGCATCTAAAACTAACGAGGTGGTTGATGATGTCAATGGTAAAGTTAGTAAATCAGAAATGCCTAGCGTTTATAAGTTAGACGATCAAGGTGATTTTACTGGTACGATCTGTAGCGGTAAAATGTCAGCATGTGACATTGTTGATAAATTTGAATCAATCGACACAGAAATAGACGGTATAAGCGTTGAGAAAACCAACCCTCTAACTGGTAAGCACAGAGTTGTAAAATCAGATGACGTGTATAATTCATGGCCTGTTATTATTCAGATCAACAACAGCGGTAAGCATATTATGTTTTATGCTTCTAGGAAATCACACAAAGCAACCACAATCGGTGGGGCTGTTAAGGGTAGTAAGGTAAATTATAAAATCACTTTAAATGATGGGTTAACGTGGAGTGAAGAAAAAACATTGTTATTCGATAAAGATATTGATTATGCTACGTTTGGTGGAATGTACGTTGAAGGTGACAACAGTATTTTGTTATTTGTAAATGAAAATGTTGTCAATGAAGATGGCACAACAGCCTCAACTGATAACATTGTTGTCAAGTCATTTGATGAAGGTGAAACATTCGAAAATGTTTACAGGTTGAATTCTTCACCCAATGCAATTGTTAGGGGTATTGGATATCCAAACTACCCAATCGCTTTAAGCAATGGTAAATTAATGGCTTTTAAACAAAGTTATGATAATGGTAATGCTGGTATTGGTGTCATATTCAGTTCTGATAACGGTAATTCATGGGGTGAGGGTTATTATGCTGAGGTTCCAAGCGTTCCGAGTATATCTGATACAGCTTGGGAGATCCGTTGTGTTGAAATATTTGAAGGTAAGATTATTGCATTTGGTAGAAATGACTTAGGGAGCGCCTATCAGTTAACAAGTGATGACTACGGTGTAACTTGGACTAAAATCAAAACTAATATTGATGAGGTTTTCAGAGCACCGTTGTATCCAGTTTACATTGAAGAAGAACAGCTGTTATGTGTATACACACATGACCGTAACGGCGCAAGACTTAAAAAAGTAACAATTGACGCTGATTATGCTTTTAACAACCCAACAGCTTACCCAAAACAGGAAGTAGTTTCTTATATTGGTAGTCAAGCCTTGGGTATTGATAGTGGCTATTTAGGTGTTGTGAGACTCAGGAATTACAGAAATGATGTTATGATTGCTTATTATGGTGGTAATCCAGAGGTAGGAGATCAAGGGACAGAAAAGAAAACAGCTATCTTAATCACTTATGATACTGTGAATGATAAAACAAGTGACGCTGTTAATCCTAATAAGTTTATTAATGGTGGTTTGAGTGTATGGCAAGAGGAAGTAAGTTATAACCCTGTGTTGGATACACCTTTATACACAGCTAGTCAATGGATCTACAAAGGCACTGCTACGACAGTCGCTAGATCTGCAAGTGGGGTTTATGATAAATCGATCATGTTGATTACTGGCGCTGGGACAAATAAAGTTTATCAAGGTTTAGAGGGTATGGGTGTAAGCCCAATGGTTGCCAGTATAAGGGCGCTAGATAGTGTCGGTGATGCGACTGTTAAGTTATACATTAAATACACTGAGGGCGCTGTTGTTAAAGAATATAAGAGCGAGCCTAAAAATTTAGGAGATAGTGCTGAAATTTTATCATTCCCATTCACGCCTCCTAATAGTGACACATTTGAACCAATGTTTATAGGCTTTGAAATTGTCAGTAATGGTGATGTAAGTATCTACGATTTGAAGTTAGAAGATGGCTACATCTTTACTGGGTTAGTTAATGATAATAGGTTTATCGAGTTACAGAAATGTCTTATGTTTTTACAGATATTTGACGGTATACAATCTTTTACAGCTAGAGCAGATGGTAATCTAATGCAAACAATTCATTTTATTGATAAACTTAGAACGCCAACAGTCACCATTGAATGGCAAGGTGTAGCAAATAAGGCTAGAGCGTGGGACGGTATGGACGTTGGCACAGCTGATTTAACTGTTAATGCTGATACAGCTTTTGTGAGATTCTTTGGTACAGCACCAAGCGGGACACCAGATTATTATGATGTTGATAAGATTGTTGTTGATGGTAGATATTACGAATAGGGGGAGTTATGGAAGAAATTTTAGGCGCTGTATCAACAGTAGGTTTTCCAATTGCTGTAGCTTGCTATGTGTTGTACATGCAGTACAAGACTAGAAAAGATGACAATGAGAGGTTAGCAAAAGCAATGGAAGAGCACACAAGAGTATTAACAAGGTTGGAAACTTTGATAGAAACGTTGGTGAAATAATGGCTAAATATAGAGTATTTAATATTGATACAAGTGAAATGCGGTTGCTAGACGGTGAACACCGTCTAGAGCCTAACTTCAAGGTGAAAGAAATTGCTTGTAATTGTGGGTGTGGATCAGCTGTATATTCTGGTAGATCTTTATTGCGATTACAGATTATCAGAGAAGAAATTAATCAATCCATAACTATAACTAGTGGTGACAGATGTTATAAAAATAATATATCAGCTGGATCTAAGACCGTTAATCATATTCTTAGGGGTGCTTTGGATTATCGTACAACTAATAGGCAAAATATGGATAAATTATGGGAATTAACTGAAAAATACTTTGGTTACTTGTCGTCTTTGGGTAGATATTCAACGTGGATACATGCTCATATGTACGGAAAACATGAGAGGTGGTAATATGACAAGATCAATGTATGAACAAAAGGGTTGTATAGGTGAATATAATTTTCAAGTGCCTTTATTGCATGATTCAGTCGATCCAGTAGTTGAGGTTGTTGTTAGAGTAGGAAATCTACATTGTGATATACATTTTCATTCTGTATTGTTTAAAAAGACAGATTTCACTGGTACAGAGGTAGATGCTGAGGTTGAGGTTTATGAACTGTTAACAAAGTCAACAGGCGGTGTGCCAGACGCGACAACTTTGACAGCTAACATTGATAGAGAGGCTAGACCGCTTGGTGAAGATGAGGGTATCGGGTTATTTTATGATGACGCTGGTACGCCTTTAGTAATAGATGATACTGGCGCTTTGATTATGCTCCGAGAGTCTGGTTTTGCTATCAAAGGTGTAGCAAGTCGACCAAGCAACCTAGATCTTAAGTATAGTCTTAAACCTAATACCGACTATTTAATTAGATCCACTGTTGTAAATGGCCCAACTGACGCGTCAAGGAATGTGATTATAGGGTTTTTAAGAATAGCAAGCGAGTATGTAAAGGAGTAAATATGTTTTATGACAAAACAAGACTATTATCCTATAATAAGGTGCTTAATTTCTTAATCGGTAATCGTGGCGGTGGTAAGACATTCGGTTTTAAGGAATGGTCTATAAAGGACTTTAAAAAGACTGGTAAGCAATTTATATACATGCGTCGTTATGGTACTGAATTTGATGATATGGCTCAAGAAGGATCTGATTATTTCTCTGATATTAGATTTAAGTTTCCTAATGACGTGCTTGAGATCAAAGGCGATAAGGCTTATATTAATGGTGAGATAGCTGGTTATATGATCCCCCTTAGTACGTCTACTAAGAGAAAATCAACTAACTATAATAGAGTTAATAAGATTATATTTGATGAATTTATCATTGACAAAGGCGTATACCATTATATTAAGAATGAGGTACAGCTGTTCTTAGAGTTCTTTGAAACAGTAGCACGTATGCGTGATGATGTACGCGCCATATTCATTGCCAACGCTATTTCTATTGTTAACCCATACTTTCTATTCTGGAATGTTAAACCGAAGAATATGAACGGTTTTACTGTGTCAGATCACCTTGTTATTGAGGTGTATATGAATCAAGAATATGTAAACGCTAAGAAACAAACACGTTACGGTCAATTAATAGATGGTACTGACTATGGTAATTATGCATTAGAAAATAAATTCTTACGTGACTCTGATACGTTCATTGAGAAGAAAACACCAGAGGCAGACTTCATGGCTGGACTTAAATATGAGGGCGTTATGTATGGATTCTGGGTTGATTACAACGCTGGATATATATACGTCAATAAGCAATACGATCCATCTAGTCATAAGTTGTTCAGTTTAAGTCGTGATGACCACGCACCTAACATGCTTATGATTAAATCACTACAAGACAACAACACACTCAAGCGCATAATATACGCGTTTCAAAATGGATTGCTAAGGTTTAACGATCAAGCTGTTAAAAAACAGTCTTATGAATTCTTGGGCCTGTTCTTAAGATGACATGGCACAAGCAAGAACCATGCCAACTCTCAGCTGGGGGAAATTGCCAGTATGGGAGGGG
>Ga0070729_10005558_pt1 | contig 12952 bp, 10 predicted proteins | sample tdDd472_FD_66725 | JGI IMG/M metagenome (GOLD analysis project Ga0070729, IMG submission 66725) | Marine sediment microbial communities from the Atlantic coast under amendment with organic carbon and nitrate - tdDd47.2 | ecosystem: Environmental > Aquatic > Marine > Coastal > Sediment | place...
CACTGGCTGGCCGCTTCGCAGTAGAAAGGAGAAGCGTCGGTGTTGCAGCGGTAGCCGAAATCGCAGTCCGTATGGACTTCGCACTGGTTGCCCACCGGCTCGCAGACATAGCCCTGATCACCAGCCACACAGACAAAGCCTTCGGGGCAGTCGGCATCGGTGGCGCATTCACCGGAGGCCTGACAGTAATTGCCCTTGGGATCTGCAATGCAGACTTCGCCCCAGGGACAGTCGGCGTCGGTTTCACACTGGTTGTACACCGGGCGGCACTGATTAAAGTTACCCACGTTTTCGCAAGTTTCGCCCACGTTGCAATCCCGGGCCTCCATGCACTCGTTCATATACTGGCAGATGCTGTATACGCATCCGTAGCCCCAGGGGCAGTCTTCATCAACGGTGCATTCCATGGGACCTTCGTCCTCATCGCCGTCAATCACGTCAACATCCTCATCCCCATCCACCGGCTCTTCGCAGATAGCGCCGTTGCCGTAGGAGACACAGGCGGTGGGACGGCAGTCAACAAACACCCACTCGCCGTTTTCGCAGAAATACAGCAGATCGCCGCTGCAATAAGGAGGATCGTTATCCGTGCACTCCTGACCTTCGCACATGCACATGCCGGTGTCACGGTCACAGTAGGACTGACCCTCGGGCCCGCAATCCTTGCAGCGACAGTCGCGGTTGCGGCGGCAGGCGGGAACGTTGCATTCAAGGGTAGCGGGATCAAGCACTGCACAGGTATCACCCAACGCATCAATACAGCACTGGTCATCGGTGCAGTAGGGCTGGTCAATGTAATCGGTATCCGGCTCGTCCCAGGGCTGATCCCAGGGCTCGTCATATTCGTCACGGTCCCAATCCGGCTCATCACCATCCACAACCGTGTCGTCAACGTCGCCATCCACAAAAGTCTGGCAAATACCCTCATTGCAGATGCCGGGGTTCCCCACATCGTCTGCACAGATATCGCCGTTTTGTCCGGGGTCAGCCATAAGCATACAATCCCAGCACTGGGGCGGGGCGGCGGGCAGACAGGTCCAGGTCATGCATACCGGGGGCTGGGCTTTATCCGGCTCGCCGGAGCATTCTTCTTCCCAGTTTTCCCATTCGATTTCCGGGATATCCACGGTATCGCCATCGGGCACATCACCATCCGCCGACGACCGGGGCATGCATACGCCCCTGTCAATGCAAAACTGATCCGCCGGGCAATCGGCATCGCTCATACAAAATTTGGGAGCAAGCTCCGTTGTTTCGCAGGCCGTGGCCCCAAGGGCCAGAATCGCCAGGGCAGTTACCAACAGGGGAAAAACACGATACATCTTGGCTGCTCCTTGCTGCGGAAGGAATCGAATAAAAAACACACACGCACCTTCAGAAAGGCATTGTAGTCTTATTGTTGTAAATGTCCAGTGGTTTCAGTCTGCTGCGACTACCACTTGCAGCGGGGAGCGATGGGCTCCGCCGCGTTTTTGGGGGCCAGAATCTGCTCCACCCGGGCTTTGTCCTGGGTGGTATCCACTTCCATGACCTGCTGTGTGCCCGGTGAGGCGGTAAACACCGCGCCCTCACCGATAAGCATCATCATCAGATCAGTAAGATAGGATTTTTCAAACACCGGGGCATAGCCAAAGGGTTTGCCCGCGTGTTCGGCTTTGGCCCGGTCAAAACCATCGCGCCACAGGCGGCAGCCGTCTTCGTTGACCCGCCACACGCCGGTGAATTCTCCCATGGTAAGTTCTTTGTGGGGAATCTTTTTGCCCACTTCACTGACCTGCATGGTCTCGGTGTCGAAGATCACGCTTTCGGCTTCCTCAATGGGATGCTCGCTGCGGCCGTCGTAGTATTCCGCATAGGCGGTATCCACCTGAAGCAAAAACGGTGAAGCCATGTCATGCTCCACCAGGGGACGCAGACTTTCCGGCGTCATCACCAGATCGCTGTAGCTGATCAGCACATCGTCCTGCATAAAATCGTGGGCATGGGAAAGGGACAGCAGAATATTGTTGTTGGGCCAGTTGGCATTGAGACGATACTCAAGCCCATTGCGCTCCAGCAACTCCGCCCGGTAGCCTCGAATCACGCAGATGCGGTCCACGCCAACGGCGCGGTAACTGGCAATCTGGCGGTCCAGAATGCTTTGTCCGGCAATATCCACCAGACACTTGGGACGATTATCGGTAAAATGTTCCAGCCGCTTTCCGCGACCGGCGGCAATGATGATGGCATTCATGATGCGTCGCCTTCTTCGGGTTCCTGCTTTTCGGTTTCCTGCCCCGGGGGCAATGCGGTCAGGCGTCGGGTAACCGACAGCATGGTTTTAAGGAAGTATACCCACAATATGACCGGGTAAATTATCAGGTAGGGTTTCAGGGTTCCGGCAATGCCCAGATACAACATGTAACTGGGATAATGGATAATCCAGCGGGATACTGCGTTGGCAAGCCACACACCCCAGCCAATGATGCTGGTGGGTTTTGCGGCGGCATCGTGCTCGCCGTCAAAGCGCTGCTGTGTGCCGCTGTATTCCTCGCGACGAATAAGCGTGGTCAGGGCAATGCCGCTGCCAAGGGCAACCATGCCCCACAGGCCCCACAGCATCCAGCACTGCGGTTCGGTGTCCACATAGATCATGCGGGTGGTGATGGCGCCCAAAAAGAAAAAGGCTTTCAGCTCGTCCATCAGAAAATCGAACAGCGCTCCTACCTTGGAGCTCTGGCCCTTGATCCGGGCAAGCTGTCCGTCAACACAGTCCAGCACATAAGAGGCTTCCAGCATCAATACGCCGCCCAGAACACCCCAGTAACCGGGAATGGTCACGAACATCAGGCAGGCGATCAGCGCCAGAATAAAGCTGCCCACCGTCACCTGATTGGGGGTAACCCGGGTGTACTGCAGCGCCCAGATAAAAGGCACCGCCGCAGGCCGTGCTATGTACCGGTTAAAAAAGATGTCCCGGTTTTTGGTGCTGGCGCGATATATGTCCCGCAGGGATGTCGTCACTGACCTGCTCCCGGATTAAAGGTCTTCAGGGCCCAAAATGGTCTTGGTACCGTATTCCTGGAACAGCTCGCCCCACTGGGTTTCCTTCAGCCACTTGTTGACACGGGGGCGACCCTTGATGGGATACCAGATATTGTCATGATAAATGGCGGAGGCCCAGATAAAGGCATTGACCATGGGGGTATGGAACATCAGGTGCTGCAAACGACGTAGCGGACCAAACCAGAAGAGCTTGCCAACTGAGGAAGCAAAGTTGTCGCCCCGGTAGAAGTCCCAGTTTTCCTCTTCCAGATTCACGTCACCCACAATCTCGATGTCCTTGAGGTCGCCCACGCCAACACCGGCTTCGTGACCGATGCGAACCTTTTCGATGGTCATGGGATCGAACCCCATCAACTTGCTGGAAACCGCATCAATGGCAACCATGTCGGCGCTGGCCAGCATCACGTTTTTCACTACCGGGAACATGGTGCGGGGGCCGGGGCCGTTACCGGCGGTGGTGCCGTCGGTGACGCAGAACAGACCGTTGAGGATTTCCTTCTGAATAACCAGAAGATCGATGAGGGTCTTGTGAATCTCGCTATGGCAGTAGTGCCGGTTGGTGGGCAGCAGACCGCCAAAGGCGTTTTTCAGCGCACCGGTCATGGTGCTGTAAATGTGGCACTTGACCGTGGGCAGATGAATCTTGTTTTTGCCGAAGAAGTAATCGGGAATCATGATGCCGTCGGGATAGATTTTATCCAGCACCAGCATTTCGCCTTTGGGTTTGTATTTCACCCACTTCATGTCTTCGGGACGGAAGTTGTATTTGATGGGAATATCGTAGGCTTTGTTCACGGTATCGTAGTGATTCAGCCGCTCGCCCTTAAAGGCGTTGGTGACGACGGTTTTGTTTTCCACGGTGGTGATATGATCGTACCCGCCTTTTTTGAGGGTGCGCCACACGCCTTCATACTGCCAGGGAGTGGTGTTGGCGCTGGGGAACGGCAGATGCCAGCTGATGTTGTTCTTCAGCACCGTTTCCACGTTTTTATCCAGGTGTTTGTCGTAATCCGCCAGTTCCATCAACCGTTGAATATCATCAAGGATAGAATCTTTTGTTACTTTGACGATTGCTACTTTTGCCGTTGCCATTGGGGACTCCTGACTATGCGGGTTTTCCGGCAGGGAAAACATTCATGATATGATATCAGCGTATCGAATTGATGATAGTTGAAGGGGCCAAATAGTCAAGCGGGACGGGGATTTCCGTATATTAATTTCCCATAATCGGGGATGGGGGCGCCATAGACGCAATTTAGCAGCAATAAGATAAAATGCGCTCGGGAATCCCTCGGGACGCAGATGTCGGTTTCATGGGCCGCATTACGTCCTCGACAGGCGATTTCCCGCCCCGGTTTTTACCTTTCCATTGCCATGTGACACCAGTGTGCTATATGACTGACAGCGAACCTTCACTGCCCCCGAAAGCAGGCGTACATGTTCAAAGGCGCTACAGCATCTGGCGGGAAATTTTTCGCCCTGTACAAAAACCGGCTGGGGCTGTTTAGCCGCAATGTCTGGTTTTTTCTTACCGGTGTGTTTTGCATCGGTCTGGGCATGACCTTCTGGAATCTGCTGTTCAACCTGTATTTGCAGGAAGCGGGGTACGACAAGGCGTTCATCGGAAACGTGCTGGCTTTGGGCAATATCGCCGTTGCCATTGCTGCGATTCCCGCCGGGCTGCTCACCAGCCGCATCAGCCTCAAGACCCAGATCATCGGCATGCAGACCCTCAGCGCCCTGGCCTTTGGCATCGCCATCATGATGGACCGCCCGCCCCTGATTATCGCCTTCGTGTTTACCGCCTTTGCCTTTTCCACCTTTGTGCGGGTGGTGGGCGGCCCCTTTGTGATGCGCAATTCCTCGCCGGTTGAGCGCACCTATATATTCAGCACCCTGTTTGTCATCATGCTGGCCGGCGGCGTGGTGGGCAACGCCCTGGCAGGTTTTTTAGCGGAGCTGCTGATGCACAGCGGCGTTCCTCCCATTGCAAGCTACCGTTATGTGATTCTTATGGGCGTGGGCTCCTCCATGATAGGCGTGCTGCCCTTTTTCTTCATACGCACCAGCGATATCAACACCCCAACCGGTACGGCCCCAAGCCTCAAAAACTTTCGCAAACTGGAGTGGCCGCTGTACATCAAGGCCATGATTCCTCACATTCTGGTGGCCAGCGGCGCGGGACTGATTGTCCAGTTCATGAACCTCTACTTCAAGGATGTGTTCAACTCCGATGATCAGGCCATTGGCATTTACATGTCCGCCCAGGCCTGCACCATGGTGTTTGGCATCATGCTGGCCCCGGTGCTGGCGGAGCGGTTTGGCAAGGTAAACACCATTGTGACCAGTCAGCTTGCCAGTCTGCCCTTTATTCTGGTGCTGGCCTTTACCGACAACCTGCCTTTGGCGGTTGCCGCCTTTGTGACCCGCTCGGCGCTGATGAACATGTCCAGCCCGATTTTCAACACCCTGCTGATGGAACTCAGCCGCCCCGAAGAGCAGGGCATTCTCAACGCCCTGTTTATGATGGCCTGGAGCATTTCCTGGGCCTTTTCCGCCTTTTTGTATGGTCGGGTACTTAACGCCGATTACACCCTCTGCTTCATCATAGCCACGGGGCTGTATCTTTCCTCCAGCATTCTGTACTACATATTTTTCCGCAACGCGGAAAAGGGCCTGCACAGCAAAGCCGCAGCGGCTGCGGCGGATATTATTCCCTGACCGGCAGCACCCGGGATTTCCAGGTTTTGATATCTGTCACCACAATGCGGTGATTATTGGTGTCCGCAATATACAGTTGTCCCGGCCCCATGCTTAAGCCCGAAGGCTCCAGCAGACCTTCCACACCGGAAAGTGTGACCGTGCTTACCGCATTGTTGTTGGAAACATCAATCACCCGCAACACGCTGTTGAAGGTATCCGCCACAAAGACCCGCTTGCCGCTGCCGGTGATACCCAGGGGATGCTGCAACAGCGCCCGTTTGCCTGGGCCGTCTTTCAGGCCGAAGTTAAACAGGCCGGTGCCCACCAGGGTGGAGACGTTTCGGGTTTTATGAAACAGCACACGAACGGCGCTGGTTTCGCTGTCCGCCACATAGGTTTTGTCCCGGCTGTACCACAGGCCCGAGGGCTGGGCAAAGGCGGCATGTTCAAACCCGCCATCAACAATGTTCTCATAGCCGCTGCCCGCCAGCACCCGGATGCTTTTTTCCGCAAGATCGTAGCGCCATATCTGATGGCTTCCCGCCATGGCGATATCCAGCCCGCCGTCTCTCAGATCAAGAGCCCAGGGAGACCGCAAGTCCGCCTGCAGGGGATCGGAAGCGATCATGCGGCTGGTGCCCTTGTTCCCGGTTCCGGCAATGGTCTTGACGTTACCCGAAGCAAGATCAATGGCCCGAATGGCGTGATTATTTCTGTCCGCAACATAGAGGGTGTCCTTGTGCCGCGCCATGCCCTGAGGTTCATTGAACCGCGCAGTACCGGCCCCGCCGTTGACAAAGCCCGGCTCCAGACCGCCATACACGGCTTTCATTTTGCCCGTAAGATCGGTGCGGATAACCCGATGGTTTCCGGAATCCGCGATAAAAATGTCTTCGCCACCGGCCAGCACTTTGCCGGGAAACTTCAGCGACCCCTCAATTTTCAGAGGCTCCACCACAATGGGCCCGGGACCATCCACAACAGTTCCTGCCTTACGGCCTTCGGTCAGTAATTCCTCCACCAGAGCTTCAAGCTGGCCCACGGCTGGCTCTCCGCTGAGGCGGTGGGCGATACGCCCTTTGGCGTCAACCAGAATAATGGAGGGCCAGGCCCGTACCGCATAGCTGTCCCATATTTTGAATTCATCGTCCATGGCCACCGGATGCCGGATATTGTAGCGAACAATGGCCTCCTGCACCCGCCGGTCGTTTTTTTCCTCTTCAAATTTACCGGAATGAATCCCCAGAACCGTTACCGGCTGGTCAGCATAGGCTTTTTCCAAAGCCGCCAGACGCGGCAAAGCGTGCAGGCAATTTATGCAGCAGTATGTCCAGAAATCCAACACCACCACCCTGCCCCGCAGCGCCTCCAGCGATACCGGCCCGGAAGTATTCAACCAGCGAATATTCTCTCCAATGGACGGAGCTTTCATCCTATCCTCCTTGACAATAATGCCCCCGGCGGTTTGCAGTTGTATTAGTGCTGTGGCTACCACAATCCCAATACCCAATGCCATCCACATGATTCGTCTCACATGGCGGCTTCGTGTTGTTGTACTCATACACACCGCCTTTCAAACGTATCTGTTTAAAGGTGTGTCCCTCCCGGCAATTGTCAATGGGGGTTATTGGGTCAAATAAATGCGCAGGTGGGGCATTCCCCGGCCATGATTATAACCCCTATCCAACCTTTCCCCATAAATGGAGAAAGGCTTGATGGATGGTTGCAATTTATATGCATGGCATTCCTTTTCGCCCTCTCAATTTATGGAGAGGGCCGGGGTGAGGTCATAATGAAAAGCCAGGACGCCCGGTAAAATACAAGGCTTAAGAAAATTATACTATCAGTTGCGACCAAAAAACACACAGCGACCCGCCCGGGGACGGATCGCCGTATACAATGCTATGCAAAACCGGATATGAAAGTTGCCCGGCCTTAGAAGAATTTGGTCCAGATCAGTCCTTCGTACATGGAATCGTGCTCACCATGACTGATCACCACGCCTTCGGCGTTGACCACAAATGTCGCCCGCTCACCGGCAACCCGGGAGAAAAAGACATTATGTTCTTCTTCTTTTTCATCAACCAGAATAAGCCGGGCAAGGTTGGCCTGCTCCGTCACCGTGAGATCGGCATGACAGACCGGACACACAAAGGTCCATATCTGACCGCCTTTGATTTCCACTCCCTGGGGAATATGCGCCCCGTAATCGCCGGGCTCACTGTTGAACATGAAAATGCCGGTGCCATAGTTGCAATCCGCCAAAAGCACAATGGTCGACTGATTCGGATTGAGGTGCGCCCTGCATTTGGGACAATGGTAGGAATATTTCATGGCAACCTCCTTGTGAGCACGTCAAGCGACATTCCCGTGGATATGCCGCGACACAACGTTAGACTTCAATTTCCCATATACAGTGTACAACCTTTTGGGAATTTGTACAACCCGCCCTTACAGCAACAATGTTATTGGCTTACACAGGAAACAGGATACAGTACCGCACTACCCAGCGGCGGCACCACCACGGTGATGTTCCGGCCCTGCTGCTGCACCGGCTGGCCAAAGGCGTCAAACATGGCAGAGGCATTCAGGGTAATGGCTTCCGGCAGTTGAATATCAAGGCTGGTGGCCTGCTGCGAACGATTAAGGGCTATCACCGCCGGACATCCGTCTCCGCTGTCCCGCAGATATGCCAGACGATTTGCCTCGGCCTTCAGCGAAACCCAGCCGCCCCGTCGCAGGGACGCAAGCTGCGCCCGCAGGCTGCCAAGGGTTTGGGAATGTTGCAGCACATCCTGCTGCAAGGCCGACAAATCCGCCTCCCGGGGCAAGGGACGGCGGTTATCCGGGTCACCAGCTCCCGCCAAACCGACTTCATCGCCGTAGTACAGGATGGGCGCACCCCGCAGGGTAAAGGCCACGGTCAGAGCCATCATCAGACGTCTATAGGGATCTGCCATCTGTGGCTGGGGCGGCGGATTAAAGGCATCGGATACATCGTCACCCGCGGCAATGGACAAAAACCGGGGGATATCGTGGTTATCCACAAACAGGCCCATGACCGCACCGGGAGCATCGTAGGACTGTTCGCTCAGGGCCATTTCCCGGTCCAGATCCGCCATGGAGCCCTCGCCTTTTCCAAGGATACTTTGCAGGCTCCACATCAGAGGAAAATCAAAGAGGCTGTCCAGCCCCTGAGGCCCCAAATACCAGCGAATGGTATCCCGGCCAAGCTGGCCGCCGGTAAAACATTCACCCAGCAAAAAGGGAATTTCTCCGGCTGCTCCCACCGCCGCATTGAGCCGGTGACGCAGATGATACACCGCAAGCCGGGGCATCATGGGCACCGCATCAATACGGAAGCCGTCAAAGTCGAATCGTTCGTACCACCACAGGGCGTCATCGCACTGCTGATCTATCACCGGCAGGCTGCCCCAACGCATATCCGCCAGATACTCGTTGAACCAGCATTCCTCAATATCATCGCCCCAGCTGCAACTGCTGCCGCAAATACAATCCTGCTCGGGGTGATTGAACCACAGCGGGTCTTGGGAATGATCGAGATACAGGGGATTGGCGGTATGCACATGGTTGGGCACCAGATCCATCAGCACCCGGATACCCTTGCGGTGGGCGGCGTCCACAAGAGCCTGCACTTCAGCCTCGTTGCCGAAATGCTCTTCCAGCCCCCGGGAATGCTCCGGCCAGTAGCCGTGGTATCCCTCATACATGCGCTCGCCGTCATAGCCGGGATACTCGCCCGCCGGGTTGTCGTACAGCGGTGAAATCCACAGCACGTTTACGCCCATGGACGCAAAATAGCCGTCTTCAATGGCAGAGGTAACCCCGGCCACATCGCCGCCGCAGTAATGGGTAATGCCGCTGTCACAGACAGGGCTTTGGCCGTCCTGCCGAAAACGGTCGATCATCACCTGATAGATAATGGCGTCCCGCCAGTCAAAGGGCTCATCCTCCACCCAGAACTGAAAGGACAGCGGTTCCAGCGCAACACCGCCGGTATCCTTGCCGGTGATGGTGACGGTGTGTTTTCCCATGGGCAAGGCATCGGCCCCAAGCAGCACATAGCCGGTTTCCGATTCTCGTTCGGCCCTCAGGGATACGCCGGTATTGGTGACGGCCTTCAGGGTTTGGGGATCAACGGGAGCACCGGAGGCAGCGCGGTCCACCGCCACCCGGGCGTACATCGCGCCATCGGTAATGCTGTGCTCCAGCAGACGCATGGCGCCTGCAGAGCAGTCCGGCACCACTGCAAGGGAGTATTCGTCGTTGTGTTCATCAAGCACTGACAGCACATTGCGGGGATCGGTATAGCGCTGCTCATCGGCGTAAATGTAATAGCGATAGCGTCCCGGTGGCGGCGACACCTGTGCTTCATACCAGCCGTCGCCATCGGCATCCTTCAAACGAATCCCGGCATCGCCTCCGGGAATGTCTCCCCGGGCCAGCACATAGGAGGGCACCATGCCTTCGGGTGCATGAAAACTGAGGGTCACGGAGCAATCCCGCACAAAGGGCTGCGCGGTTTCCGTCTCGCTATTGGAACATGCGGCAACCAGCATTCCCGCCAGCAGTAAGACCATTAATATGGTGCTGCGTTGTATCATGACGATGCGTATACCTCGCCGTGGATCAGGATCAATCGGAAACGGTCTTCCCCAGCATACCACAGGCGGCATGTAAATCCAGCCCCCGGCTGTTGCGGATGGTTACCTGCACTCCCTGATCGTAGACCACTTTTTCAAAGGTCATGATGTGCTTTTGCGCCGGGCGCTTGAACTGCGGCGTATCCGGCTCGTTGTAGGGTATCAGGTTCACCTTGCAGCCAAGGCGGCGGGCGATGGAGGACAATCGCAGGGCGTCGTCCATGGTGTCGTTAATACCCGCCAGCAGCACATACTCCAAAAAGATCCGTTTGCGCCGTTTGGGTGGCCAGGTTTGCAACGCCTTGATCATACGCTCGATGTTGTACTTTTTATTGATGGGCATGATGGTGTTGCGCACCGCATCGGTGGTGGCGTTAAGGCTCCAGGCCAGATTGGCGCTGCATTCGTCGTGAAACCGCTCCACCGTTGGGGCAAGCCCCACCGTGGACACGGTGATTTTGTTGGGGGAAATAAAGTACCCGCTTTTTTCCGTAAAGATCTCGATGGATTCCTTTACGGCATCGTAATTGTCCAGAGGCTCGCCCATGCCCATCATCACGATGTTGGTGATGCGGCTGCGCTCCTTTGGCAAAAACTGCCGCGCCAGACGGTACTGCTCCACGATTTCCCAGGTTTCCAGATTGCGCCCGTGGCCAAGGCCAGCGGTAAAGCAAAAGGAACACCCCATTTTACAGCCCACCTGAGTGGAAAGACACAGGGTTACCCGGGGCAAATCCGGTATCAGCACCCCTTCCACCGCCGCGCCGTCGGGCAGGGTGAACTGCATTTTGACGGTGCCATCTTCAGAGGTTTCGTGGTGAGTAACGGTACAGGCGGTGGTGTCGAACATCTCCGGCAGTTGCTCACGCAATCCCTTGGGCAGATCTGTCATGGCCTCGAATTCGTCCACATGCTTTTGATACAGCCAGGTAAAAAGCTGCTTTGCCCGAAATGCAGGCTGCCCCGCCGCTTTGATAATTTCCGCCAGTTTGGGTAACGGCAATGACTTGATGTTTGGTTGTGTCATGTTGTGCTCCTGTCAGCCGTTGTAGTGTTATGGCAGCACTGGTACGATATGTTCCAGCGCTTCCCGGTCAATGAGTCCTTCGCGCAGGATGCGCACCGCCCCGGCGTCTTCCTTTACCACGATAATGGTGGACGCGCCGCCGTTGAGCGCACCGGCATCAAGTTGCATGCAGGTGCCATCAACGAAATAGCGGGACGCCTGATCTATGGTAACCGCCGGAGGCAGGGACGAAATATTTGCACTGGTGGCGATCAGCGGCGTAGACGCCACTTCCACCAGACGCCGGGCCCAGGGATGGGACGATATCCGGGCAGCGACCTCTCCCCGCTCGTTCATCACGGTTCCCGGCAATTTTGTTGTCACTTTAAACAGCATGGTCAGCGGGCCGGGCCAAAAAGCCCCGGCGCATTTCCGATGGATATCGGTAATGTGTGCGCCGAGACTTTCCAGCATGGCCAGACTGTCCACGATAATGGGATAATACTTTGCCGGGTCACGTTGTTTTAGCTTCCCCAGCTCCTGAACCGCCACGGGATGGGTGGCGTCACAGCCCAGAGCATAACTGGTTTCCGTTGGGTAAATAACCAGCTTTCCGCCGCGAATACATTCGCCCAGTTCCCGCCAGGGGATATCTGCTGCGCTGTGAATATCCATCAGACCTCCGTGTTCAGGCGATCTTTAAGTTTCTGGCTTTTTTCAGCCACGGCGACTTCCATCTTTGAACGAAATTCCGTCAGTTTTTTATCAACATCGGCATCCTGCAAGGCAAGAATGCTGACAGCGTACAAAGCCGCGTTTTTCGCGCCGGCTTTACCGATGGCCATGGTGCCCACCGGCACACCACCGGGCATCTGTACGGTTGCCAAAAGCGCATCCAGACCGCTTAAGGGCGTTGCGCTAAGAGGAACGCTCACCACGGGACGGGTGGAAACGGCGGCAACCACGCCACCCAGATGCGCCGCTGCTCCGGCGCCCACAATAAAGACCTGGACACCGTTTTTGTCCGCATTGCGCACCAGGTCCACGGTACGATCCGGGGTCCGGTGGGCGCTGCTGACCTCAACGGTAAAGGGGATGTCAAATTCCCGCAGGGTATCATAAGCGGTGCTCATCACACTCCAGTCAGAATCCGAGCCCATCAGAAGCATCACTTTGGGATTGTCGTGCAGGGTCATGGCTACTCTCCTCGTAGTCGTCTAATGCCTTTGTGTCCAATGTCAGTTCGATAATGTACTTCGGGCCAGCGTATTGCGTCAACAGCGGCATAGGCCCGGTCAATGGCCTGCCCAAGGGTGTCGCCCTTGGCGGTCACGCCCAAAACCCGGCCACCGGTGGCCAGAATCAGATCTTTTTCAGCGGTGGTGCCCGCGTGGAACACCATGGAGTCATCCAGTGTGGCGGCAACGTCCAGGCCTTCAATGGTCTGGTGCTTTTTGTAGGGGCCGGGGTATCCGCCGGAGGCCATGACCACGCACACTGCGGGACGTGGGTCCCACTGCAGCTGCACTTCGGA
>Ga0070729_10005561_pt1 | contig 12946 bp, 10 predicted proteins | sample tdDd472_FD_66725 | JGI IMG/M metagenome (GOLD analysis project Ga0070729, IMG submission 66725) | Marine sediment microbial communities from the Atlantic coast under amendment with organic carbon and nitrate - tdDd47.2 | ecosystem: Environmental > Aquatic > Marine > Coastal > Sediment | place...
CGCCTCGGCATCGATCCCGACATGGCCCGCAAGCGCGCCGGCGAGATGCCGCCGGGCTGCGATTGCGCCCGGGTGGTGCTCGGCAAGATCTATCCCGACCAGTGTAAACTCTACGGCAAGGCCTGCACGCCGCGCGGGCCGGTCGGACCGTGCATGGTCTCCGACGAGGGAGCGTGCCGCATCTGGTGGTCGAGCGGCGTCCGCGAACAGCGCTCCGATGACGCCGTCGCCACGGCCTGACGCCGCGCCCCCCATCGAGGCCCGCGATCTGGTCGTCAGCGGCCGGGTGCAGGGGGTCGGCTTCCGCCCCTTCGTCCACCGGATCGCAGAGCGGTTCGGGCTCGCCGGCCATATCCGCAACGGTTCGGGAAAAGTGTTCATCCATGTGGAGGGTCCGGGCGCGGCGCTCGACGGTTTCGTCGCCGCGCTGACCGGCGAGCCGCCGCCGCTGGCCCGACCCCGGCTCGCGTCGGAGGCACGGGCCGCGGTCGAAGGGCTCGACGGATTTCGCATCGTCGAAAGCCGGCCGGACGAGGCGGCAGAGATCCACCTGCCGCCGGATCTTTTCTGCTGCGAGGATTGCGTCGCCGAAATCGACGATCCGTTTGAGCGGCGCTACCGCTATCCCTTCACCAACTGCACCCAATGCGGCCCGCGCTACACCATCGTCCGCGCCCTGCCCTATGACCGGCCGAACACGTCGATGGCCGGGTTCGAATTGTGCGAGCGCTGCAAGGCCGAGTATGCCGATATCGGCAACCGGCGCTACCACGCGCAGCCGCTCGCCTGTCCCGATTGCGGGCCGAGGGTGACGTTCCGCCGCGATGTCCAGCCTGCCGCCGAGGGCGAGGCGGCACTGGCCGCTACCATCCGCTGCCTCGAAGATGGCGGCATCGTCGCGGTCAAGGGGATCGGCGGCTATCACCTGATGTGCGACGCCGGCAACAACGCGGCCGTCGCTACGCTGCGCAAGCGAAAGCACCGACCCGACAAGCCGCTGGCGGTGCTGTTTCCGCTTGCCGGCGCCGACGGGCTCGACTCGATCCGGCAGGCGGTCGATCTCGACGAAGCGACGGCGGCTGCCGCTCTCGATCCGGTCCGGCCCATCGTCCTCGCCCGGCGCCGCGCGGAGTGTCGCTTGAGCCGGCACATTGCGCCGGGCTTGCGAGAACTCGGCGTGTTCCTACCCTATAGCCCCCTGCATCATATCCTTCTTTCGGATTTCGGCCGGCCGCTGGTGGCGACCTCGGGCAATGTCAGCGGCGAGCCGGTGATCACAGCGAACGAGGAGGCCGAAAGCCGGCTCGCGCCGGCGGCCGACGCCTTTCTCCACCACGACCGCGAGATTGTCCGGCCGGCCGACGATTCTGTGATCCGGGTCATCGGATCGGCGCCGCGAACCATGCGCGTCGGACGCGGGCTCGCACCGCTGGAACTGGACCTGCCGAAAGCTTTCGAGCGACCGGTTCTTGCGGTCGGCGGGCACATGAAATCGGCCATCGCTCTAGGTGTCGGCCGGCGGGCGATCCTGTCGCCGCATGTGGGCGAACTCGACAGCCCGCGCGCCCTCGCCGTGTTCGAGCAACTGGTCGGCGACTTCCAGCAACTGCACGGGATCGCGGCCGAAGCCGTGATCCGCGACGCCCATCCGGGATATGCCAGCAGCCGCTTTGCCGAGCGAACCGCGATGCCCGTGACGCAAGTCCAGCATCATAAAGCCCACGCCTCGGCGCTCGCCGGCGAAGTTCCAGACGTCTCTCGCTGGCTTATCTTTTCCTGGGACGGTCTCGGTATGGGAGAGGATCGCGAACTCTGGGGCGGCGAGACCTTCTGCGGCGCTCCCGGACGCTGGCAACGGGTCGCGAGCCTGCGCCGGTTCCGGCTGACCGGCGGCGACCGCGCGGGCCGCGAGCCGTGGCGCTCGGCGGCGGCGGTCAATTGGGAGACCGGGCACGACTGGCTGCCGAGGATCGAAGGCGCCGATCTCGCCCGGCAGGCCTGGGACAAATCGGTCGGCACGACGGTGACCTCGTCGGTCGGACGCCTGTTCGATGCGGCGGCCTGCCTGGTCCTTGGGGTCGAGACCGCAAGCTTCGAGGGTCAGGGTCCGGTGCTGCTCGAAAGCGTCGCGAGCCACGACGCCGATCCGATGGATTTGCCTCTCGCCGCAGACGCGGACGGGCTCTTGCGCCTCGACTGGGAGCCCTTGTTGCCGATGCTGGCCGACCCGGCGCACTCCGCCGCCGAGCGGGCCGGGATTTTCCACGCGAGCCTCGCCCGCGCCATCGCCGATCAGGTCGCGCGGCTGCGTCACACCCTGTCCTTCGACGCGGTCGGCCTTACCGGCGGAGTATTCCAGAACCGCCTGCTCGCCGAACGGACCCTGGCCTTCGTCGGGGCGACGGGGCTGCCGGTGCACCTGCCGCGGCTGGTGCCGGCCAACGACGGCGGGCTGGCCTTCGGGCAACTGGTGGAGCATCTTCACGCCGACGGAGTATCAACGGAAAGCACGACGTGACCGGCGAAACCCACATCACCCTCGCCCACGGAAACGGCGGCCGCTTCATGCGCGAACTGATCGAGGAGGTCGTCGCCCGCGCTCTCGGCGAGGCTGGTCCCGACACCGATCTCGACGCGGCGCCGCTGGAACTGGCATCGGGGGCGACGCCGATGGTCACCACCGACGGCTTCACCGTGCTGCCGCTGGAGTTTCCCGGCGGCGACATCGGCTCGCTGGCGGTGAACGGCACCGTCAACGACCTGGCGGTCAGCGGCGCGGTGCCGAAATATCTCACCTGCGGCTTCATCCTCGAGGAAGGGCTGGATATGGCGGCGCTGGAGCGCATCGTCGCCAGTTTCGCCGCCGCCGCCCGCGCCGTGCCGGTCGAGGTGGTGGCCGGCGACACCAAGGTGGTACCGCGCGGACAGGGCAGCGGCCTCTACATCACCACCACCGGGATCGGGCTGAGGCCCGACGGCGTGCGGCTGGGCATGGCTTTGATCCGACCCGGCGACGCGGTGCTGGTCAGCGGCACGGTCGGCGATCACGGCGTCTCGGTGATGCTGGCGCGCGAGGAGTTCGACCTCAAGGGCAATGTCCGCTCCGACTGCGCCGCCGTCACCCCGCTGACGCTGCCGCTGGCAACCAATCCGGCGGTCCGCTTCATGCGCGATCCGACCCGCGGCGGGCTCGCGACCGTCGCCCACGAGATCGCCCGCGCGACGGGTTACGAGGTCTGCCTGTCGGAGCCGGCGATCCCGGTGCTGGAATCGGTGCGCGGCGTCTGCGACATGCTCGGCTACGATCCCTATTATCTCGCCTGCGAGGGCCGCGTGGTGGCCGTGGTCGCGCCGGAGGCCGCCGAAGAGGTGCTGTCGATCTGGCGGGCCGATGAAAACGGCGCCGGGGCGGGGCGGATCGGGACAATCGGCGAAGACGGCGGACGGGTGCGGCTGGAAACGGAACTCGGCGGCACGCGCTATTTGGAAGAACTGGAAGACGACCCGCTGCCGCGCATCTGCTGAATCAGCCTTTCGAAGGCGACTCGGCGTTTTCGAAGAATTCGGGCCGGGCTTCCATCATCGCCGGCAGGGATTCCAGCGTTCCCGACAAATGGTCGCGCACATGGCGCTCGACCGCGTCGAAATCGCCCGCGCCGATCGCGGACAGGATGAGGTCGTGGGCGTTGAGCACCGAGGCGATCTTGCCCGGATCGGGCAGGTTGAGCCGGCGCAGGCGGTCGATATGACCGGTGCGGCCGGAGATCATGTGCCACAGGGACGCGACGCCGGCGGCCCTAAACAGCGACAGGTGGAAGAGCCGGTCGAGGGCCGCGAATTCCGAAATATCACCATCCTCGCCGGTGATCTTCTGCATTCTCAGGATCCGCGACGAGGGCAGCAGCAGTTCCTGGTCGCGCCTGGCGCACAGGGTGCGGGCGACCTCCAGTTCGACACTCAGGCGCAGGAACTGGGTCTCGCGCGCATGGCGCACGTTGATGCGGGTGACCACCGTCCTCGACTGGGGGTAGGAGGCGACGAGGCCCTCCTGCTCGAGCTTGAGAATCGCCTCGCGCACCGGCGACTGGCTGACCCCGTGCTCGCGGGCGAGTTCGGCGCGGGAGAGGACCGTGTCGGGAAGCAGGTCCAGCGAGACGATTCGTTCCCTCAATTGCGCATGCACGCGGTCGGCCGCCGAACCGTACTGAACCGGCCCGGTCAATTCCTCCGAGACCTTGGCCAGTGCCTCGGTAAGCGTGCTGACATTCATGACCATTCGGCCTCTCGTTCGATACGGTCCCGGTCCATTTCTACTGGCCCGGGAGAAACAGCGACAGTGCGGGAAACACGATCAGGAGCGCAAGGAATACCAGGATCGCGAGGAAATAGGGCATCGACGCCCTGGTGAACTCTCCGGTCTTGACGTTGAGGATGCCGCATACGGTGAACATTATCACGCCGACGGGCGGGGTGAGGCCGCCGACATTGATCAGGGTGACGATCAGTATGCCCATATGCACCGGATCGAAGCCGGCCTGGACCAGAACCGGCAGGATGATGGGCGTGACCAGCAGGATATTGGCCGCGCCCTCGAGGAACATGCCGCTGACCAGAAGCAGCAGCAGGACGAGGATCAGAACCGCCATCGGCTCACTGGTGACCGAGGTGACCAGTTCGGCGATCTGTTGCGGCCCGCGCTCGATGGTCACCGTGTAGCCGAGCACGCCGGCCATCATGATCAGGAGCATGACCATGCCGAGGTCCGAGACCGTGCCCCGGATGGCGTCGTAGAGTTTGGCAAGCGTCAGTTCGCGATAGACGAAGAAGCCGATGAACAGGGCGTAGAAGACCAGGAACGCGCCGGCTTCGGTGGCGGTGAAGAAGCCGAAGCGGAAGCCGACGATCAGGATCAGCGGAAACGCCAGCGCCCAGATGCTCTCGCGGAAACTCTTCGCGAGCTCCCGCCATGTCGGAGGACCGTCCAGATCGCGGGCGTACCCGTTGCGCTTGGCGATGTACCACGCGGTCGTCATCAGCGTCGCGGTGAGCAGGATGCCGGGGATGACGCCGGCGAGGAACAGCTTGCCGATGGAGACTTCGTTGATATAGCCGAACAGGATCAGGCCGATGCTCGGCGGAATGGTCGCGGTGATGATCGAGCCGAAGGCGAGCACCGCTGCCGCCGACGCCTTCGAATAACCGCCCTGGCCGGTCATGCTCGGTCCGAGCAGCCTTGCCTCCATGGAGGCGTCGGCCACCGCGGAGCCGGAAATGCCGCCCATCATCAGGCTCAGAACGATCGAGACCTGGCCGAGGCCGCCCGCGAGCCAGCCGGTCAGCAGTCGGGCGAAGGTGACGAGGCGCTCGGTGATGCCGGTGGCGTTCATCAGGTTGCCGGCGAAGATGAAGAACGGCACCGCCAGCAGCGGGAAACTCTGGGTCGCGGTCACCATCTTCTGGATGGCGACGGTCGGCGGCATGGTGCCGGTGAGGACGAAGACCGGGAACGCCGCCAGCATCAGGGCGAATGCCACCGGCATTCCGGAAACCAGGAAAACGGCGAACAGGACCGCGATGAGAAGCAGCATCAGGCGTCGGCCTTGTCGCGGACGCAGCGGACCAGTTGCACGATCAGCGTCCGGATCAGCAGCAGGAAGCCGACGACCATGCTCGCGTGGAAATACGAGCCGGGCGTCTGCAGGGCGCCGTCCAGCCGGGGGTGCATGAGGATCATGTTCTTCCAGGCATAGCGGACGAGATAGGCAAGCAGTCCGATCATCACCAGAAGATTGAAGATCTCCACGGCCTTGCGTCCGGCGGGAGGCAGGTTGTCGAGAAGCAGGCCGATGCCGAAATGGCGACCTTCCCGCATGGCGAGGTCGATCGAGAAGATGCACAGCCATAAAAACAGCAATTGCGCGATCTCGATCGACCAGATGATCGGCGACCCGAATGCGCGGGCCACCGAGGCGACGCCGACCAGCAGGACGACGCCGACGAGAAGAGCAGCGGCGCAGGCAAGTTCAATACGCCTCAACATAGGCTATGCCCCGTTTCAACCCCGCGCCGCCGTGAAGGGACCGGACTAGCGGCCGAGAACCTTGTTCACGATAGCGACTTCCGCGTTCAGTTTCAGCTTGTCGTAGACGCCGGCGACGGCCTTCTTGAACGGGGCGAGATCGACCTCGTTGACCGCGACGCCCTTGGTGGCGACGAATTCGAGGGCCTTTTCGCCGAGCTCGATCGTCAGGTTGGAGGCGTAGCGGCCGTTCTTGACCGCAAGATCGCGGACGATCTTCTGGTTCTCGGGCGAAATCTCGTCCCAGGCGGAGGCGGAAACCACCAGCGCGGTCACCAGCTGGATGTGGCCGGTCTTGGTCACGTATTTGACGACCTCGTAGAGCTTGGCGCCCTTGATGGCGGTCGGCTGGGCCTCGGCGGCGTCGATGGTGTGGGTCTGCAGCGCGGAATAGACCTCGCCCCAGGCGATCGGCGTCGGCTCGGCGCCCATGGCGCGGATGGTCTCGATCCAGATCGGCGCGCCGATGGTGCGCATGCGCACTCCTGACAGATCCGCCGGCGACGAGATCGCCTTCTGGGTCAGGGCATGGCGGGCGCCCTGGTACCAATTGGAGGCCAGCATCACGAGACCGGATTTCGTCTTCAGCTCGTCGCCCCAGGCGAGATATTCCTTCGACAGGGCGAACTTGTCGGCCTGCTCGTAGGTGTCGAACAGGAACGGCGCGGACATGATCGCGAGCGAGGGGACGAAGCTCGAAAGCCGGGCGACGTCGGTCACGGTGCCGACATTGGCGCCGGCGCGGGCCTGATCGATCATCTCGGTGGTGTCGCCGAGCTGCGAATTGTGGAAGATCTGGACCTTGACCTCGCCCTTTGTGGCCTCTTCCACTTCCTTCTTGAACTTCTCCAGCCCCTGACCCATCGGGTCGTTGGGCGCCAGGACGGTGCCGATCCGCAGCTTGGTCGCCGCGACGGCGGGGATGCTCATGCCCAGGCCCGCCACGAGAGCGACACAGAGTCCGAGCGTCTTGATCTTGACGTTCATGCTTTCCTCCCAATGCGTTACCGCGATAGTAGCGCAATTAATATATTAGTTGCATTAATACATTATTTGGGCCAAGGATGACGTGTCAACCGGTATTTACATTCAGCCGGAAAACCCGAAAAACCCGGGCGGAAAGCGGCAATTCCGCCCGCTCCACGACCAACGGGCCGATACGGATGGCGAGATTGGACTTTCGGATCATCGGACGCGAAGCCGGCAGGACCCGGATCGGGGAGAGCCCGTGCCGCGACCCTGAAACCGGCGATCTCTGGTGGGTCGACGTCACCGGAAAGCGGCTCCTGAAGCGCGACGAGGCCTCGGGCGCGGTCACCGACTGGACGATGCCGGAGGAAACCGGCTTCGTGGTCCTCGTCGGGCCGGGTCGGCCCGCCGTCGGCATGCAGACGGGCATCTTCGCCTTCGACCCCGAACGCGGCGGCTTCGAACGCCTCGTCGCTTTCGACAAGCCCGGCTTCCGCTTCAACGACGCCGCCGTCGGAGCCGACGGACGGCTGTGGACCTCCTCCATGGCGATGGATGCTTCAAGCTCGGACGGGGAAGTGTATCGGATCACAGATGACCTCGGCCTTCAGACGATCGCCGGCGGCCTGAGGATCCCGAACGGGATCGCGGTGGACGCGGACCGGGGGCGGCTGTTCTATTCGGATTCCGATCCCCGCACGCAGACCATCTGGACGCGCCAACCGGGGCCCGGCGCGGGCGAGATCGGAAATCCTTCGGTCTTCGCGACCACGACCTCCCTCCCCGGACGGCCCGACGGCGCGACATTGGACCGACGAGGTTTCTACTGGATCGCCGGCGTCGACGGCGGCGCATTCTACGTCTTCGACACCGAGGGCGCGCTTGACGCGACGATCCCGGTGCCGTTCCCGGCGCCGACCAAGGCCTGTTTCTCTCATCCGGACGGACGCTCGATCGCCGTGACCTCGAAAGCGCAGGGCGAGGACGGCGGCTTCATCGCGCTGGCCGACTTGCCGGACGAAATGGAGGCCGGCATCCCGCAACCCTATTGGCGGCCGGGCGGGACATGAAACAACAAGAAACGACGACAAAGCGGGAGGACGCATGACGACGGGTTCGAAGAAAACCGAAAAACGCCTCAGGAGCGCGCGCTGGTTCGAACCGGACGATCTGCGCTCGTTCGGACATCGCAGCCGGGTGCTGCAGATGGGCTATGACTATATCGACTTCATGGGAAAGCCGGTGATCGGCATTCTCAACACCTGGTCCGATCTCAACCAGTGCCACAGTCATTTCAAGCAGCGGGTCGAGGACGTCAAACGCGGCGTGCTGCAGGCCGGCGGCTTCCCGGTGGAGCTTCCCTCCCTGTCGCTGAGCGAAAGCGCCGTCAAGCCGACGACGATGCTCTACCGCAACATGCTGGCTATGGAGACAGAGGAGCAGATCCGCAGCCATCCGGTCGACGGCGTGGTGCTGATGGGCGGCTGCGACAAGACCACGCCCGGCCTGGTCATGGGCGGCGTCTCCGCCGGACTGCCGATGATCTACCTGCCCGCCGGCCCGATGCTGCGCGGCAACTGGCGCGGGAAGACGCTCGGCTCGGGCTCGGACGCCTGGAACTATTGGGACGAACGCCGCTCGGGAAATTTGACCGAGGCGGCGTGGCACGAGATGGAAAAGGGCATCGCCCGCTCCCACGGCCATTGCATGACCATGGGCACCGCTTCGACCATGACGGCGATCGCCGAGGCGCTGGGGCTGTGCCTGCCCGGCGCGTCCTCGATTCCGGCCGCCGATGCCGGCCATATCCGCATGGCGGCGGAGTGCGGCCGGCGGATCGTCGACATGGTGGCGGAAGACCTGACGCCGGACCGGATCCTGACGGCGGAAGCCTTCGACAACGCCAACACCGTGGCGATGGCGACCGGGTGCTCGACCAACGCGATCATCCATCTCATCGCCATGGCCCGGCGGGCGGGCGTCGCGTTCGGCCTCGACGATCTCGACCGCAAGAGCCGGACGACGCCGGTCATCGCCAATATCCGCCCGGTCGGTAAGGCCTACCTGATGGAGGACTTTTATTACGCCGGCGGCCTGCGGGCGCTGATGATGCGGCTCGGCGACCGGCTCAACAGGGACTGCCTGACCGTCAACGGCAGGACCGTGGGCGAGAATGTGGACGGCGCCGAGGTCTATAACGACGACGTCATCCGCAGCCTCGACGACCCGGTCTATTCCGAGGGCTCGCTCGCGGTACTCAGGGGAAACCTCGCGCCCGACGGGGCGGTGATCAAGCCCGCCGCCTGCGACCCGAAATTCCACGTGCACGAAGGCCCGGCCTACGTGTTCGACAGCTATCCGGACCTCAAGGAGCGGCTCGACGACGAGAGCTGGGACATCCCGCCCGAGGCGGTTCTGGTCCTCAGGAATGCCGGGCCGCAGGGAGGCCCGGGCATGCCCGAATGGGGCATGATCCCGATGCCGAAAGCGCTCTTGAAGAAGGGTCATCGCGACATGGTCCGCCTGTCGGACGCGCGGATGTCGGGCACCTCCTACGGCGCCTGCGTGCTGCATGTCAGCCCGGAAGCCTTTATCGGCGGTCCGCTGGCGCTTCTGAGGAACGGCGACATCGTGCGGCTCGACGTCGGCGAACGGCGGCTCGACATGCTGGTCTCCGAGGAGGAACTCGCCGAGCGCCGGGCCGCGTGGGCGCCGCCGGAGCGGCGCTACGAGCGCGGCTACGGCTGGATGTTCTCGCAGCACATCCTGCAGGCCGACAAGGGATGCGATTTCGACTATCTTGAAAACGGTTTCGGCGCCCCGGTCGGCGAACCGGCCATCTATTAGGAATTCGATATGTCAGATTATGTGTTGAGCCCGTCCGTCAAAGACCAGTTGATGCGGATCTCGACCGCGTCGATCGCCACCGCCCTGTTCAAGCGCGGCCTGCGCAACCAGTTCGTCCAGGGCGTCGGACCGGTGTCGCGCAAGGCGCACAACATGGTGGGGCAGGCCTTCACCCTGCGCTACATCCCGGCGCGCGAGGACCGCAACGAGATCTCCGTGTTCCGCAACGAGGATCATCCGCAACGTGTGGCGATCGAGCAATGCCCGCCGGGCTTCGTGATGGTCATCGACAGCCGCAAGGACGCCCGCGCCGCCTCGGCCGGCTCGATCCTGATCACCCGCATGCAGGTGAAGGGCTGTGCCGGCGTTGTCACCGACGGCGGCTTTCGCGACGCCGAGAGCATCGGCGCGCTCGACATGCCCGCCTATCACGCCCGCCCCTCGGCGCCCACCAACCTGACGATGAACGAGGCGATCGACATCGACGTGCCGATCGGCTGCGGCGACGCGCCGGTGTTTCCCGGCGACGTGATCGTCGGCGACGGCGACGGGGTGATCGTCATCCCGGCCCATCTCGCCGACGAGATCGCGGCGGAATGCTCCGGCATGGAGGAGTTCGAGACCTTCGTCCTCGAAAGCGTGCTCGAAGGCCATTCGATCATCGGCCTCTATCCGATGACGCGACCGGAAACGGAAGCGCGCTTCGAGGCGTGGCGGAAGGGACGGAAGGGCGGCGAATAGGAGGTTCCGCACAGGCCGGAGGTGCAAACCATGTCTCCGGTACGGACTTAAATGATTTTGCGCCGAGTCCCTTACGGATAGTCGATCCGGCCGTGCACCTGACTTTCCGCAACAGTTACGACGGGCACTTCCCTGCAACCGGCCCTGATCGTCGTCTCCGTTCGGTCGAGCGGAGGACATATCGGCGGCCGCCGCCAAGGCGGATTTGACGGACGTCGTTCTGCCTTTATTGTAGAGGCCAGCAAGCCATCGGGGCCGTGCGACGCCGGATAGCGCCGTTCCGATCCTGACAAGAGGAGCCCGGCGCCCGCGAAACGACGGACGACTTGACTTGACTGGATCAGATTACGGGCGCGTTTTTCGCCGCGCCGCTCTGGCGTTTTTCCTCTCGGGCATAGTGCTGGCCCTGCCGAGCGCCTCCGCGTTGGCCTTCGGCGCCCTCTATGTCAACGAGGACGATCCCAGCAATTTCGGCTTTACGAAGGACTACCAGACACCTCAGGGCGCGGACAGACGCGCCAAGCGGGAATGCGGTCCCAATTGCAGTTTTAAGATGCGTTTCGATACCGGCTGCGCCGCCTACTATACCGATACACTGTCCAGCACCACGAAGACCTATTACGGATACGGGAAGGGCAGAAACCTCAATGAGGCTGAGGACAACGCGTCTGCCGATTGTAAAAGAAGGGGTGGCAACTGGTGTATCGGCGCGGCCTGGGGATGCACCAATCCTCCCAAGCCGGTCGTGAATAAGCCTAAAAAATCCGAAGACAAGGGCGATACGGATCCGCTGGTGTCGATCCCCGGGCTTAGGGTCAAGCGGCAGATCTTCACCGACGGCGCGCGCTGTTCGAGCTGGTGTTCGACGATGGAGCGGAACGCACGGTCCGAATGTTCGGGGGAAAACAAACCCTTCGTGGCCGTGGATTGCCGCTGCAACGAAACCGAGCCGCCGAACTTCGCCGAAATCCGCTTCCAGTGCGCGCTGCCCAAGGCGGCCGCCTGCACCGAGAAGTCGGAAACCGTCACCGACCCGCAGCGGACCGAGTTCATCTATTTCAACGACAATGCCAGATGCTCGGCCTGGTGTCCCATTGCCCGGGATTCGGCGCGGGCGATTTGCAAGGGCGAGGGTAAGGACACGGCGCTGATCGACCATTGCTCCTGCGCCGAAGGGGCGTCGCGGCCCTATGCGGCCATCAAGTTCCGATGCCAGACCACGACGAAATCATGCGTCGGCGGCTCCCCCGGGACGGGCGAGACGGGCGACGTCAAGGGCAGCATGATGCTGCTGGTCGATACATCCGGGAGCATGCAGGGCGACAAGCTCGAAGCCGCCAAGAGCGCGGCTATGGACAGCGTGAATTCCCTCGTTCCGCAAGGCATTGAAGTTTCTATCCTGGCTTTTTCCGGAGAGTGCGACTCACCGATCAGCCGTTCGATCCCGTTCACACGCGATATCGGCAGGCTGCGGTCCTTCATCAGTTCGCTCACGGACGGAGGCGGAACGCCGCTTTCAACGGCGCTGGTGGAAGCCAGCAGGCGCATGCAGGCGAACCAGACACCGGGAAACACCAACTCCATGATCGTCGTGCTGGCCGATGGCGAGAACGCCTGCACCGGCCTCGAGGAGGCCATCTCGCGGATCCAGCAGCATTCCCGGGTGGTGCGTCACGAGACCGTCGGCCTGGAGGTGGGGAGCGACTCACAGGCCGCTCGGGATCTGCGGCGCATCGCCGAGGCGACGGGCGGTTCCTATCACGGCGCCAGCCATAGCACCGAGTTGCGATCCGTCTTCCGTCAGGCGATCGAGGCGATGTCGCTGCTCGACCTGATCGGCGGGTTCACGAGAAAATAAAGATACGGGAGAGACGAGATGACATGGCGGAAAATAGTCGCTGCCTCGGTGCTGGTGCTGTTCGCCGGCATTCTTGACGCGCCGGCGCAGACCCTTCCCCCCGAAAAGGAGGCCGACCGGCTGATCGTCAAAGCCAAGAGAAAGCTCGACAAAAAAGACTATCGCGGCGCGGTCGAGATCTACGAAAGGATCCTTGGCCTGGAGGTTCGACCGAGGGAGCTCGATTTCTACTGGCACTACGGGAACGCGCTTTTCGAGATCGGGCGACTGAAACAGGCAAGAACCCTCCTAAACACCTATGTCCGGCAGGGCGACCGGACCGACAGGTTCTTCCTGCGGGCGCTCGAACAGCTCAATGATATCGAGGACAAGCTCGAAGCCCGGGACGCGGAAGAGAACCGAAAAAGAGCCGAGCGCGAACAGGCGTGCAAGAGCCTGAAATACCGCGTGTC
>Ga0070729_10005563_pt1 | contig 12940 bp, 4 predicted proteins | sample tdDd472_FD_66725 | JGI IMG/M metagenome (GOLD analysis project Ga0070729, IMG submission 66725) | Marine sediment microbial communities from the Atlantic coast under amendment with organic carbon and nitrate - tdDd47.2 | ecosystem: Environmental > Aquatic > Marine > Coastal > Sediment | place...
CGGCAAGTGCAGCCGCCGGGGCCCGGCATCTTGCCGCAAGCGAGTCGACTCTGGGGCTTCCCGCCCGAACCCGGCATGTGTGGAGCATGCGGGCCGAGTTGCTGGGGCGCATGTCCGGATCGATCACCGATCCCCTGCAAACACCATGGTCAACGCTGCTCGATCTAGGACCCTACGATGCGGGGAGTGCCTGGGCGCTGTGGGTGGCGACTTGCCGTCAGAGCGAGCGGTCTCCCTTTGATGGTGCGGAATCCGGCAAGGACCGTGCCCGCTTCCTGGGTGGCCTGAGACAGGCCTGGGTGAACCGCGCCGATCTGGAGAAGTCAGGTTTTTCTACAGAATTCAAGGGGGGGCTGGGGGGCAGCATTCTTCCCAAGGAAGAACTGGCAGCCCACTTCAAACGATATGCGAAGCCTCCCGGCGACTTCACGGCCCAGGGCTGGTGGGTGGCGGGGCAACGCCGTTTGCAGAGGGGCGTGGCTCCCTTTTACGAGCAACTCGCCGCGCGCAAGGACCTGAGCCCGGGGTGGCGGATGGATGTGTGGCGGCGCGTATCGGAAGTGCATTTGCTGGGCGGACGCTGGCCTCAGGGCCTGGCTGCGCTGGATCGGGCCCTGGACCATGCGCAAAAGAAGAACGGTACTCTGAGCCTACGGCGGCGGCTGAGGCAATGGACCGAACAGGCGGCAGTGCTGGCGGTCTCCCAGGGAGACAGCATTCGTGCCGGTCTCATCCTGGACAAGGGCGAGAATGCGTTCTCTGGCGAGGAGTTGGAGGCCTATCGATCCGAGACCCGGTACTGGCGGGGGATTCTGGCTGACGACCTTGAACCGCCGGATGCTGATCGGCGGGCCCAGGCCTATCGACTCGTGGAAGCAGGCCGGTCGCCGGCCCTGTATGCAAACAGCAGCAAGAGAAGAGCGGCCTTGAACCGGCTCGCCGACCAGGTGGATTGGCGTCTCTGGGCGCGCTGGGGCTTGGCTCTGGCAGATACGAACATACTATCGGGTGATATACGGCGGCGGGCCGGAGACTACGAACGCCTGCTGGCGGTGGTTCAGGCAACTGCAGAACCGGGCGCGCAGGAGTCAGCGGCCATGCAAGCGGTCGCAAGGCGGCTGGCGGGATCCGGGGAACTTGATACCCTGCTGGAATGCGCCCTGGACGGTGATATCGGCCGAGCCTGTCGGTGGCAAACCCCGCCGCAGAGGTCCCCCGTGCCGCGGGTGGTCAATCGTTTGCGCCGGAGTCAGCTGGATCTACACGCCCTGCTGGGATTCGCTATGGGCATGGGTGACATGCGGGGTACTCTGGCTGTGGCTACGGTTTTACCGGGATCGGGTTTGACTGGCGACGAACGAAAGCGCTTTCTTTACCCCTTACCGGGTCAGGGGCCGATTCTGGAAGCCCTGTTGGCCGCCGAGACCGATCCGGCCCTCATTCTGGCCGTGGCCCGGAACGAGTCCCTGTTCGAGCCGGCCGTCCGTTCCCGGGCCGGAGCCCTGGGTTGGATGCAGATCATGCCCTTCCATTTCACCGAGCGGGGAGCCGGACAGGGTGCCGTCAACTGGCGCACCCCCGCCAATTCCATCGGACTCGGAGACCGGTTGTTGGCGGAGAACAGGCGACGCTACACTGAAGATCCGTACCTGACAGTCGCGGCCTACAATGCCGGCCCCGGAGCGGTCAAACGTTGGCTCAAGCAACTGGACGAACACCCCTCACGGGATGTCTATCTGGCCTGGATCGGCTATCCCGAGACCCGCCGCTATTTGGAAAAGGTCTTGATTGACCGCGAGATTTACGATTGGATCCTTTCCGGAAATTGACTCACTGATCCGGACGACTTCAAAGACGAGGTGACGACCCATGGCCAACGGCCTGCTGGGATTTATCGAGAATATCTTCGGCAAGAAGAAGCGGGACTATGCCCGGCTCGAACCGCTAGTCGAGACGATCAAGGAAATCCGTGCCCGGTACGCCGATCTCAGTGACGAGGCCCTGCGGGACAAGCGTGCCGAGTTCGTGACCCGGCACCAGGAAGGCGAATCCCTCGACGATCTGTTGCCCGAGGCCTTCGGTGTCGTCTGGGAAGGCTGCCGGCGGCTGACCGAGCGTCAGGCCAGCTGGACGGTATGGGGCCAGGACATGGTCTGGGACATGATTCCCTACGACGTGCAGATCATGGGGGGAGTCGTGCTGCACGAGGGTAGGATCGCCGAGATGGCCACGGGCGAAGGCAAGACCCTGGTGGCCATCATGCCGCTGTATCTGAATTCGCTGCCGGGCCGCGGGGCCCACCTGGTAACGGTCAACGACTACCTGGCCCAGCGCGATGCCCAGTGGATGGGAGGAGTCCTGGAGTTCCTCGGTTGTCGCGTGGGCTTCATCCTCGGCCAGATGACACCCGAAGAACGGCGCGAGGCCTACGGCTGCGACATCACTTACGGAACCAACAACGAGTTCGGCTTTGATTATCTGCGGGACAACATGGTCGTCCATGCGGAGCACTTGGTACATCGTGATTTCCATTACGCCATCGTGGACGAGGTCGACTCGGTACTCATCGACGAGGCCCGTACGCCGCTGATCATCAGCGGCCCGGTGGACAAATCCACTCACCAGTTCGAAGAGCTGAATCCCCGGGTCAACCGAGTGGTTCGGCAGCAGATGAAGATCGTCAACGACTGGCTGAGTGACGCCGAGCGGGCACTCAGGGGGGCGCTCAAGGGTGAAGATGCCAGCATCGATGACGACACCGCGCTGAAATTGCTGCGGGTCAGCCGCGGGGCCCCCAAGAATCCCCGCTTCCGCAAGCTGGCCCAGGTTCCCGGCGTGCTGGAGACGATCCAGCGCACCGAGGAGGCCTTCATGCGGGACAAGGCCATGTGGGAGGCCGACGCGGATCTGCTGTATGTGGTGGAAGAGAAGAACCACCATGTTGATCTGACGGAGAAGGGGCGCGAACTGCTGGCCGCCGACGAGAAGGAATTCTTCGTGCTGCCGGACCTGGCCGAGGCCGCAGGAGAGATCCAGGGCAACGAGGAGATCTCGCTGGAGGAGCAGACCAAGCGCATGGGCGAGATCGAGCAGGCCTACGCCCTGAAGAACGAACGGATCAGCAACGTCGATCAGTTGTTGCGAGCCTACTCGCTGTACGAAAAGGACGTGGAGTACGTCATCCAAGAGGGCAAGATCCTCATCGTCGATACCTTCACCGGACGACTCCAGCCGGGCAGGCGATTCAGCGAGGGGCTGCACCAGGCGTTGGAGGCCAAGGAAGGCGTCCAGGTCCAGAAGGAGACCCAGACTCTCGCCACGGTCACCGTACAGAATTTCTTCCGCATGTACGACAAGCTGTCGGGCATGACTGGTACCGCTGAGACCGAAGAAGCCGAGTTTCACGGCATTTACAATCTCGACGTGGTGGTGATCCCGACCCATCGCTCCATCGCCCGAGACGACATGGACGATGTGATCTACAAAACGAAAAAAGAGAAATACAAGGCCATCGTTGACGAGGTCGACCGGATGCACAAACTTGGGTTACCGGTGCTCGTGGGAACGACGACCGTCGAGGTGAGTGAACTGCTGAGCCGGCTGCTGCGCTTGCGAGGTATCAACCACAACGTCCTGAATGCCAAGCAGCACAAGGCCGAGGCGGAGATCGTATCCGAGGCCGGGCGCATCGGCGGAGTGACCATCGCCACGAACATGGCGGGCCGTGGTACCGACATCAAGCTGCAGCAGGGTATCCTTGATTTGCCGGAGAAATGGCCCGAGGATCCGAATATTCCCGCGGAGATGTATGAAGGGCAGGGCTCGGGCCTGCAGATCATCGGCACCGAACGACACGAGAGTCGGCGCATCGATCGCCAGCTGCGCGGTCGTTCCGGCCGTCAGGGTGATCCCGGAGCGGCTATTTTCTTCCTGTCCCTGGAAGACGACCTGATGCGTCTGTTCAGTCCCGACCGGATCGTGAAGGTGATGGACCGACTCGGTGTGGAGGAGGGCGAAGTCATCACCCACTCGATGGTCACCAAGGCCATCGAAAAGGCCCAGGTGCGGGTCGAGAACCAGAATTACGAGATACGCAAGCATCTGCTGGAATACGACGACGTGGTGAACAAGCAGCGCGAGGTCGTCTACGGTATGCGCCGGGACGCCTTGACCGGGGAGGACCTGGGCGAACGATTCGCCGACTTCCTGGAGAACGCCGTGCGCACCATCGTCGCCGAGTGTGCCCAGCGGGATGACGCCGCCGATTTCTGGGACATGAAGAAGATGGCCCAGCTCTACCAGGGGCTGGTGCTGGCGCCTTTGCCCCTGGAACCGGACGAGCACCTGGAGATAGGCTACGAAGCCGTCGAAGAGCAGCTCGTTGAGTTCGCCGCCGAGAAGTTCCAAACCAAGGCGCAGCGACTGGGTGAGGAACTCACGGGACAACTTCAGAAGTTCGTTCTGATTCAGATTCTGGACGACAACTGGCGGGATCATCTGAATGAGCTGATCATGCTGCGTAGCGGAATCGGCCTGAGGTCCTATGGCCAGCGCGACCCGCTGGTCGAGTACAAAGCCGAGTCGTTCCGCATGTTCGAAGCGCTGATGGACAATATCGAGCGAGCCGCCGTGTCCTTGTTCTTCCGGGCCGAGCTGGCGCCGCCGCCGCCCCGGCCGGAAATGGCGGTGGACAAGATGGAAACCCGCCACCAGGAGGTCTCGGCCTATACCCAGGCCGGCGCCGGCGGCAAGGTGCCGGACCGGCGACCCGGCGAAGGAGCTGGTTCCGAAAACGCCGGGCCGCGGCCGGTTCAGCGGGACGAACCCAAGGTGGGACGCAACGATCCGTGCCCTTGCGGCAGCGGCAAGAAGTACAAGAAATGCTGCGGATAATGAACCACACGGGACGCTTGAGGATGGGGCCGAGCGAGGTCCCGCTTGCCGCCGTTCTTGCTGACGGCGGTCAGGAATGCTAGTTTCTCCAACGGATCCCCCGCCGGCGGTTGCCGGCGGTGTAATGCAACGAAGGCATGTGCTCGAGGGATCCGGTTCGGATAGAAAAGGTGAAATTCTGAATGGACGCTGAACGCGATCGCTTGAAACATCTACTGATAATCCTGCTGGAAGCGTTGTCCGGAGCGCCGAGTGATGCGCCGCCCAGTCGCCGCAGAATCCAGGAGAAGGTCAACGCCGCGGGACTGGACGAGACCGATCTCCATGAACTGCTGGATTGGATCGAGGCCCAATGGCAGCCAGATGATAGTGGTGGCTGGTCCCGGGATCCTTTGCCCGAGGCACCGTCCCACGGGGCGTTCCGCTACTTCGGCGAGTCGGACCGCGATTACCTGGCCCCGGACGGAATGGGTTTTCTCATCGAGTTGCTCAACGCCGGGCAAATCAATCGGGCACAGATGGAGGCTCTTTTGCAGTACGCGTCGTTCATCGCCATCAAGCCGCTGGACCCCTATGATCTGGAGACGGTGCTTGAGCAGGTCCTCTTCCGGCCGGGGCGACCGGGGATGACCGGAGGCGCTTCGGAAGGATTCGAGTCCTCACATTGAACCGGGCAAGAAGCTCATATGCCCGGCCGCTGCCAGACCAGCTGCCGGGTTTTCCTTGGGAAGGTTTTTTTTGAAGCTGATTATCGTCGAGTCACCAGCCAAAGCCCGGACCATCACCAGGTTCCTGAGCAAGGACTACACCGTGACCTCCAGTTACGGACACATTCGGGATTTGCCTGGGCGGGCCAGTGAAATTCCCGCCAAGTACAAAAAGGAGCCCTGGGCTCGGTTGGGTGTGAATCCTGAAGAGGGTTACAGCCCGGTGTACGTGGTCTCGGCGGACAGCAAGAAGCAGGTTGCCGAGCTCAAGAAACTGTTGAAGAACGCCGACGAGATTCTACTGGCGACGGATGAGGACCGTGAGGGCGAGGCCATCAGCTGGCATCTGCTGGAGGTACTGAATCCCCAGGTACCGGTCAAACGGATCACCTTTCATGAGATCACCAAAGGCGCCATCGAGGAGGCCCTGGCCAGTCCCAGGGATGTGAAGATGCGTCTGGTGCGGGCCCAGGAGGGGCGCCGCATCCTGGATCGTCTCTACGGCTACTCCCTGTCTCCGGTGCTGTGGAAGAAGGTGCGCACCAAGCTTTCGGCGGGCCGCGTGCAGAGTGTGGCCGTGCGCCTGGTGGTGGAGAAGGAAGAGGAGCGCCAGGCTTTCCATGTGGCCGAATACTTCGACGTTGAGGCGGCCCTGCAGACCGCCGACGAGCTACTCTTCACTGCTCGCTTGACCGAGGTCAACGGGACCCGGCTGGCCGGGGGCAAGGACTTCGACCCGGACACCGGGGCTCTGAAGAAACCGGACCAGCGCGTGCACCTGCACGAGAATCTGGCGGTGGAGCTGGCGGAGCTGGCCAAGTCCCATCTGCCCTGGCAGGTGGCTACGGTGACCCACAAGGAGAGCACCCAGCGCCCGGCGCCACCGTTCACCACTTCGACCCTGCAGCAGGCCGCCAGCGGTCGGTTGCGCATGTCGCCCCAGCGCGTGATGCGCATTGCCCAGCGTCTGTACGAGGGGCTGAATCTCGGCGACGGCAACCGTGAGGGTCTGATCACCTACATGCGTACCGATTCGTTGACTCTGAGCGAGAAGGCTCTGGCCGAAACCGAAAGCGAGATCAGACGCCTGTACGGAGCCGAGTACACCGACGGGCCGCGCCGCTACAAGACCAAGGCCAAGGGAGCGCAGGAGGCTCACGAGGCCATCCGACCGACCTCCGTGGCGCGCACTCCCGACTCGATGGCGGCCCACCTCGAGCGGGACGAACTGGCGGTCTACCGCCTGATCTGGAATCGGGCCGTGGCGTCACAGATGGCCAATGCCAAGCTGGACAAGACGACGGTCGATTTCACGGTGCACAACGCGCAACAGGCACTCACTTTTCGGGCCAACGGTTCGGTGGTGCGCTTTCCGGGCTTCTTGAAGGTTTACGGCGACAGCGACAAGGATGCGCTTCTGCCGGATCTGGAACCCGGCATGACGGTGGGTGGGCCCGAGGGCGTGGCCAATGAGAGCAAGCCCCACGTGGACATCCTGGAAGTGGATCCGTTGCGCCACGAGACCCAGCCGCCATCCCGTTACACCGAAGCTTCGTTGATCAAGAAGCTGGAGGAAGAGGGGATTGGCCGGCCGTCGACCTACGCCACGGTCATCAGTACGATCCAGAGCCGCGAGTATGTCATCAAGAAGGGTGGGGCCCTGTTGCCGAGCTATATCGGCATCGCGGTGACACACCTGCTGCGCGAGCACTTCACGAAGTACGTGGACCTGCAGTTCACCGCCCGCATGGAAGAGGATCTGGACCGTATCGCGTCGGGCGAAGTGGACTGGGTGGCTTTCTTGGATCGTTTCTACCGTGGTACCGGTGGGCAGGGCAAGGGCTTGGAAAGGGACATCGCCGATGAGCTCGAGAGAATCGAGTTCCCCCGCATCGAGGTGGGGGTCGATCCCGAAACCAACCAGAAGGTGGTGCTGCGTATCGGGCGCAACTACGTCTACGTGGAAGTGGAGGGGGACAGCGACCGCCGGGCCAGCGTACCGATGGATCTGCTCATCGATGAGCTGACTTCCGAAAAGGCCCTGGCGCTGATCCAGCAACGGGAACGAGCTGACGATCCCATCGGCAAGCATCCCGAGACCGGCCAGAACATCTACGCGAAGACCGGACCCTTCGGCCCCTACCTTCAGCTGGGTGAGCAGGAAGAGGACAAGAAACCCAAGCGCATCAGCTTGGGCAAGGGCACCGATCCGACGACCATCGACTTTGCCTTTGCCTTGAAGTTGCTGTCGCTGCCCCGGGAAATCGGCACCGATCCGGAAACGGGCAAGCCGGTACGCGCCGGGCTCGGCCGCTTCGGACCCTATGTGGAAAGAGACCGGGTCTTCGCCAGCGTGCAAACCGTCGATACCTTGTTCAGCATCACTCTGGATGAAGCTCTCGAGCGCATCCGGAACAAGAACAAGAAGCCGGTCCTGCGGGAGCTGGGCAATCACCCTCAAACCGGTGAACCCCTCCAGATCCTCAAGGGACGTTACGGACCCTACGTCACCGACGGCAAGGTGAACGCGACAGTGGGCAAGGATCGCGAGATCGAAGAAGTCACTGTTGAGCAAGCATTGGAACTGCTGGCTGAAGCGGCGGTTCGGGCCAAGACAAAGAAGAAGACCACGAAGAAGAAGGTCGCCAAGAAAAAGGTCACGAAGAAGAAAACCGCCAAGAAGAAGACCGCCAAGAAGAAGACCACGACCAAGAAGAAGGTTGCCAAGAAGGCTCCAACCAAGGCAGCCGCGCCGGACCAACCCGCCAAGTCCGAGGCCTGAGTTGGCCACCGGTCATCGGGTGACCGTCGTCGGCGGTGGACTTGCCGGCAGCGAAGCGGCTCTCCAGCTGGCGCGCTTCGGAGTCACCGTTGAACTGGTGGAAATGCGGCCGGACGTGGAAACCCCGGTCCACCGGTCGGGCTCCCTGGCGGAAATCGTCTGTAGCAATTCCCTCAAAAGCACCGCCGAAGCCACCGCTTCGGGACTTCTGAAGAACGAACTCGATCTCATGGGATGCCGGCTGCTGGACTGTGCCCGGCAGGCAGCCGTGCCCGCGGGTGCGGCCCTGGCCGTGGACCGAGAGATCTTCAGCGCCCGGGTGGAAGCGGCGGTCGCGGCGGAGCCCCTCATCACCGTCAGCCGACGGGAGATCACCTCGTTGCCCGTACAATCGGATCACACCTGGTTGCTGGCCAGTGGTCCCCTGACCAGTGCCGACCTGGTGAACGAGCTGGCGATGGTGACCGGCCAGCCCGCGCTGCATTTTTTCGACGCCATCGCGCCTACAGTCACTCTCGAATCCCTCGATCTGGACATCCTGTACCGGGCGGCGCGCTACGATCGGGGAGACGCGGACTACCTGAATGCGGCCCTGGACAGCCGGCAGTACGAGAACCTTTACGATGCGTTACTGGCCGCCGAGAAAGCGGATGTCCACGCATTCGACCGGAGCGAACTCTTCGACGGCTGTCAGCCCATCGAGGAGATCGCCGCCGGCGGGCAGAAATCCCTGGCCTTCGGACCGCTGCGCCCGGTGGGGTTGGCGGACCCGCGGACGGGTCAGCGTCCCCACGCGGTGGTTCAGTTGCGTCAGGAGAACAGTGAGGGCACTCTGTACGGCCTGGTGGGTTTCCAGACCCGACTGAAGTACGGCGAGCAGCGGCGGGTGCTGCGAATGATCCCCGGTCTGGCCGGGGCCGAGTTCGTGCGCTATGGCCAACTGCACCGAAACTTCTACCTGGATTCGCCTCGTTGCCTGGCACGGGACTTCACTCTCGCTGCGCGACCGGATGTGTGTGTCGCCGGCCAGATGACCGGCGTCGAGGGGTATGTGGAATCGATCGCCTCGGGATTGCTGACCGCCTGGTATCTGGCCGCCCGGCTCCGCGGTGAGCCGGCTTCCGCGTTGCCCCCCGAATCGTTGCTGGGCAGCCTGCTGGGGCGCTTTCTCTTCGACACCACCAGTGCCAGATTCTCGCCCATGAACGCCAATTTCGGCCTGTTGCCCGAGCTGCCCGAGCCGGTCCGCGGCAAACGGGACCGGAAATTGGCCAAATCCGCGCGGGCGATCGCGGCATTGACGGACTGGCTGGGGCGAAGTTCCGTCTGACGCAACCGAAGTGATTCGGTCGGCCCGGTTGTGGTACAAATTCCCCGGAAGTGCTATTTTCTGATCCCCCGAACCGACACGCCACGGGCGCGCGCTCGAATGCCGTGCCGCGCGCAGTGTCGACCACAACACTCATGGAGAGCTGCCGATGACATTCCTGCGCCCCTTCATCCTGCTGCTGCTGGCCAGTGTGCTGGCCGTACCCGTGTCGGCCGGCGAGGTCTTTCTGCCCCGCGAACCGGCTATCAGCCCCGACGGAGAAATCGTTGTTTTCTCGTTTCAGGGGGATCTCTGGAGCGTGACCGCGGACGGTGGCCGGGCCATACGTCTGACTGTCCACGAAGGCTACGATTCCCACGCCCTGTTCAGCCCGGACGGAAGGTCGCTGGCTTATTCGTCCAATCGGTATGGACAGAATGACATCTATCTCATGCCGGTCGAAGGGGGAGCGCCCCGGCGGTTGACCTTTGCGGCGTCGGGAGAGCGCCCCGGAGCGTTCTCGCCCGATGGTCAGACTCTCTATTTTGCTTCGCGGCGTCTCTTCGAGTTTCCCATGGGCGCCCAGATTCATGAGATTCCCGTGACCGGCGGCACCCCTCGCCGCGTGGTCGACATCTTCGGTGACGAGGTGGCCACCCAGGACGGCGAGACCTTCATCATCGCCGAGGGCCGGGTCAAGCCACAGCGGATGCGTTATCGCGGCAGCTATCAACGGGAGATCTATTCCTGGACCCGGGGCCAGGATCCCGTACGCCTGACCGACAACCGGGGCTACGACATGGAGCCCATGGTGGCTCCCGACGGCACCATCTACTGGATCGGCGACGACAATGCGACCAAGACCGCGAACATCTTCGCAATGAACGCCGACGGTGCCGACCGGCGTCCGGTAACGGACTTTGTCGAGGACGGCGTACGTGCGGCGTCCCTGAGCCGGGATGGAAGCCGTCTGGTCATCGAACGGGAAACTGCCCTGTACGTCGTGGATACCGCAGGTGGTGAGCCTCGCCGCCTGTCTATCCAGGTGGCGGCTGATGCCATCGACAATCCGGTGGTGATCCAGAACAAGAGCGGCGACGCGACGGAACTGGCCGTCAGCAGCGACGGAGAAGAATTCGCCGTAGCGATCAGCGGCGAGTTGTTCCTGCTCAACAAGGAACTCGGTGGCCGGGCGGTTTCGGTCATCCCCGGTCCCTATCGGGAGCGCCACGCGTCGTTCCGCCCCGGCTCGGCGGATACTCTGCTACTGGTCACCGATCGCGACGGAGAGGACACGATCTGCCTGCTGGTATCGGCTGATCCGGAGGAGGAGAATCTACGCCTCGCCCGACATCACAAGCTGGAGCCGTTGACCGAAGGTAACACTCCGGCCACACGACCTGTGTGGTCACCCCAGGGAGACCGTATCCTCTACACCAGCGGCAACGCTGATTTGCGCATCATGAATGCCGATGGCAGCGAAGACCGGGAGCTGTTTGCCCACTGGGGACTGGAGGGGTACTCCTGGTCCCCGGACGGACGCTGGATCGCGGTGTCCCGCTATGACGCCAACTTCAACAGCGATATCCTGATCCTTCCCGCAGCGGGGGGTGAGGCCGTCAATATCACCCGGCACCCGGATTATGACGAGAATCCTGTCTGGTCGGCGGACGGCGCCATGCTGGCCTGGAACACCAATCGTCACTCGGCTTCGCCGAACACGAGCGAATACGACGTGTACTACGTGTACTTGCAGCGCGCCGACGATGAGCGAACCCGGGAAGAGTGGGAAATCCTGGCCAAGACTCGGGACAAGAAGCCCGAACCCAAGGCCACATCCGAGGATCCAGAGCACGAGGACGAGGAATTTCCCTTTGGCGAAGATGAGAAGAGTGGCGAGGCCCCGGTACCGGAAGTGCTCATCGATTTCGAGGACATCCACTTGCGCGCCAGACGTTTGACTTCTTTGCCGGGACAGGAGGTGGCGCTGGCCATCGATCCGAACGGGGATCGGCTCTATTTCCGGGCGCGGATCGACGGCAAGACCGACCTCTTCAGCGTCGACCGATTCGGCGAGGATCGCCAGGAAGTCACGACCGGAGACACGTCTCCCCAAGCGGTGGCCCTCGACGCCGAGGGCAAGACCATCACTCTGCTCAAGAAGGGCAAGCCGTCCTGGGTCGGCGCCGAAGGTGGCGAACTGAAGAGCCTCGAATTCAGTGCACGCCTGGTGGTGGACCGGCCGGCGGTGCGTCTGCAATTGCTGGACGAGGGCTGGCGCATGCTCAGGGATCGTTTCTACGACGCGGACATGCACGGCGTGGATTGGCCCGCCTTGCGCAAGAAATACGGCGCCTGGGCCCAGCAGGTGGCCCACGACGTGGATTTCGCTGCCGTGGTCAATTTCATGCTTGGGGAATTGAACGCCAGCCATATGGGTTATTATCCGCGTTTTCCTGCACCCGGCAACTACGGGACCAACGGATACCTGGGCCTGGAGTTCGCCGCCGACCGCACCGCCGAGGGTTTGATGGTGGCGGGCGTTCTGGACTATGGCCCCTGTGACAAGGTCCGCAGCACGGTGCTGCCCGGTGATCTGCTGGTGAGCGTGGACGGCCAGCCGGTCTCAGGTGAGACCAACTTGTTCGCCGCCCTCGAGAACCGGGCTGATCTGCCTACCTGGCTGACGGTGGTACGTGATGGCGCGGAAGTGGAGTTCGAGGTCGTGCCGGTGAATTTCCGCACCCTGTGGGGTCTGAACTACACAAGGATGGAGAAGCGAAACCGGGCCCGCGCCGACGAGTTGAGCGCGGACCGGGTGGGATACGTGCATATCCAGGGTATGGGCTACCGCAACGTGGAACGGTTCGAGCAGAATCTGTTCGCCGCCGCCGACGGCAAGGAAGCCCTGGTCATCGACGTGCGCAACAACGGTGGCGGCTGGACGACCGACCTGCTGTTGACGATCCTGACCCAACCCGAGCATGCCTACACCATCGCCCGCAACGGAGAGATCGGCTATCCGCAGACCGAGCGGCAGCCTTTCTATCGCTGGTCCAAACCCATCGCCGTGATCTGCAACCAGGGCAGCTATTCCAACGCGGAGATCTTCAGCCACGCCATCAAGACCATCGGGCGCGGTCCCGTCGTCGGCATGGAAACCGGCGGCAATGTGATCTCCACCGACGGGTTCGGCAACCGCTACCAAGGCTACATTCGCCTGCCCTTCCGGGGCTGGTACGTGTGGGG
>Ga0070729_10005564_pt1 | contig 12938 bp, 5 predicted proteins | sample tdDd472_FD_66725 | JGI IMG/M metagenome (GOLD analysis project Ga0070729, IMG submission 66725) | Marine sediment microbial communities from the Atlantic coast under amendment with organic carbon and nitrate - tdDd47.2 | ecosystem: Environmental > Aquatic > Marine > Coastal > Sediment | place...
GTAAGTGGTATAACTTAAGCCATGACCAAATGAGTAAAGTGGATCATTAGGGACATCAAGGTATTTAGATACAAAGTTTTTGTTTCCCAATACTTTATTAATTGGTCGACCTGTTTGCAAATGATTGTAATATATTGGCAATTGACCAACATGATACGGAAAACTGCTTGTTAGCTTAGCAGATGGATTAACCTCACCCCAAAGCACATCAGTAAGGGCATTCCCTGCTTCTGTACCAGGAAACCACGCTTCTACAATGGCAGGAAAGCGCTCATGATACCAGCTTAACACCAATGGCCGACCACTAAACACAACCAAAACTGTAGGCTTGCCCAATTTTAATATTTCCTCAGCCAATTGTTTTTGATCACCAGGCAAGTCTAATTCAGCACGCGATTTGGCTTCACCAGACATCTTTTGTGGTTCTCCCAAACATAGAATCACCACTTCAGAAGATTTGGCAGCCTCAATTGCAGCTTCCATATCCTTCGCAACAAAATTACGAGAATGAATACCTTCGACTATCTTTAAGTCAATGTCTTCACTTAATTTATTTTCAAATCCCTTTTTTACAGTTACCATTTTATTCATCTTACCCCAAGCCCAAGCGCCTTGCAAGTCTCTGGTTTTAGCAAACGGTCCGATAACAGCAATAGATTTGTAATCGTTATGTAATGGCAATAACGGTTGCTTTGTATCTGCAATCGTATCGTTTTTGAGCAGCACCATTGATTGAGCAGCAATTTCACGAGCTGACTGTAAATGCTCTGGTGAGCAATGTAGTTTTTCTTCTCCTTTAATATCTATATAACGGTATGGATCATCAAACAAACCAACTTTAAACTTTGATTTTAGTACACGTCGGGCAGCAGCATCAATCTGGGATTCTGAAACCGTTCCATCCTTAACCATCTTCTTAAGGTTTAGGATATATACCTGTGATGCCATCTCAATATCCATGGTAGCATCCAAAGCCATTTTAGCAGCCTCCTCTTCATTCGCTGCATTCCCATGAGTCATAATCTCATAAACTGCGTTAAAATCAGATAAGAATATACCTTCAAAGCCCCACTCATCGCGTGCCACATCTTTCATTAACCACTTATTTCCTGAACAAGCGACTCCATCTACAATATTAAATGCCGGCATTATTGAGCCCACGCCGGCATCAACAGCTGCTTTAAAAGGTGGTAAATAAACCTGACGTAAGGTGCGTTCCGAAACTTCAATGGTATTATAATCGCGGCCTCCTTCGGCTGCTCCATAGCCCACAAAATGCTTAGCAGTAGCCATAAAGGTATTCTTATCGGCTAAATTATCCCCTTGGAATCCTTTAACAAAAGCCTCGGCCATAACACTTGCGAGATAAGGATCTTCACCAACACCTTCGGTAATACGTCCCCATCGAGGATCGCGACATACATCAATCATTGGTGCATTGTTAATGGTAACACCTGAAACAGTCGCTTCAACAGCAGATATATGTGCAGCCTTTTCCACCAATTGCGGATCCCAGGTAGCAGAAAGACCCAAGTTAACCGGAAAAATGGTTTTGAAACCATGAATCACATCCACGTTAAAATGCAAGGGAATACCCAGTCGGGTATCTTCCACGGCAGACTTCTGTGCTTCATAACAATTAAGTGCTCCAGAAGCTCCCAGCGACATACCAACCCATCCATTCTTACGGTAATAATTGGGATCAGTCTTATCCTGTACGTCACCCAATTCAGATATATTGCCACCAGCACCGGTTACTTCATACATCTGCCCAATTTTCTCATCCAGGGTCATCAGTTGCAATACAGAGTCTACCTTTTGATCAATCTGTTTATCGCTCCAATAAACGATCGGTTTAATCTCTTTTGCTTCAAGCTCTTTCTTTAGTTCCGATCTCGATTGGGCAAAACATGTAGTGGATATTAATAGCCCAACAGAGAATAGTATATTTTTTTGATTCAATTTCATAATCACAAATCTTTACTTCCAATAGTTATCAATGACCTCTTTCATCTCAGGATATTGATCATCCATATCGCCAAGCTTCTTTTTCTCCTTCAACAATTGCTTTTTCAACTTAGCAATCGTTTTCTGATATTGCGGATCATTATAGCGGTTTACCATCTCTTTTGGATCGTTTGAAAGATCATAGAATTCCCATTCAGGAACTGTATTTTCTATCATTTCCGATTCACGGTTAAAAGGGTCTATTTTTCGGTCGTATGTTCCGGCCATTCCCAAACCTTTTCCGTAATAGAAAATTAACTTGTACTTATCTGTTCGAATGCCATAATGCGCAGGAACACCATGGTCAGCCAATTGCATCCAATAACGGTAATAAAATGCTTTACGCCATTTAGCAGGTGTTTTGCCTTCGAACATAGGAGCAAAACTTAAGCCATCCATCTCTTTTGACGGTTTAAGACCTGCAACATCCAGAAAGGTAGGTGCAAAATCTACATTACTTACTAAATTTTTATTCCACTGCCCTGGCTTAATACCTTCTGGATAACGGATAAGCAAAGGCATGCGTAAACTCTCCTCGTAAATTAATCGTTTATCAAACCATCCATGTTCACCTAAGAAAAAACCTTGATCACCAGTGTAGACCACGATTGTATTCTCAGCCAAACCATTCTCCTCCAAATAATCCAAAATCTTACCGACATTGTCATCAACCCCGGCACAACAGGCCAAATAACGTTTCATATAGAGTTGATAAGCATATTCGATGCGATCACGACCTTGCAGTGTATCATTCTTTTTACGAATACCAATATCAAGATATTTTAGATCTTTTCGAATTGTATTATATGAATTAGGTGACCATTTTGAGCGCTCTGTATGATCTTCATATAAACTTTCCGGTTCAGGAATAGTAACACCATCAAACATCTTTTCAAATCGTTCAGCAGGCACCCAGTTTCTATGTGGGGCTTTAAAATGACACATTAAAAAGAATGGTTCTTCACTGTTTTGCGCCTTTAACCAATCAATAGCCTGCGTCCCAATCACATCTGTTGAATGCCCTTTATTTCTTGATCCTCTGGCTTTTTCAAAAGGCCTTCCTTCTTGCTCCCATTCTCCTTTCACTTTCAGTGTTGGATTTTTGTAAACTCCTTGTCCATTCAATACACTGTAATGGTCAAAACCTGAAGGTTCACTTTTTAAATGCCACTTACCAATTACGGCAGTCGTGTAGCCATCTGTCTTTAATATTTTAGCCACATTATTTCTATTTCTATCAAATGGATCTGGTAATGTGTATACTCCATTGTGATGGCTGTATTGACCAGTAAGAATAGTTGCTCTGGATGGTGTACAAATGGAGTTAGTTACCAAACAGTTTTCAAAAATAATCCCTTCATTTCCTATCCGATCAATATTAGGCGTTTGAAATACCTTAGTTAGTGGTCCTCCATAAGCACTAACGGCTTGTGTTGTATGGTCATCAGCCATAATAAATAGAATATTGGGCTTCTTCTTCTGTGCCATTAAGCTCATCGATAAACAAATACCGATAGTTATAGCAAATACAATTTTTTTCATAATAACGAATTAGTTATAATCTATATTTTCTATTCTTTTAATTCATCTGCAATAGAATCCCAATACCCTAATCACAAACGATTAGAATACTATTGAATTCAGCACTTGATTTTTGATCGTTTAGTTAACTATTACTTTCCTTTGATTTAATGTACTCTGTCGGTGACATACCAAAGTGTTTTTTAAAAACCTTAGTAAAATATTTAGGATCGGTAAAGCCCACTTCGTAACATACATCACTAACACGGATGCCTTGATTAAGTAATAATTCTGCGGCTTTTTTTAAGCGTAATGATTTTACAAAATCACCTGCTGTTTGATCGGTTAGCGCTTTAATTTTCCTAAAGAATTGCGAACGGCTCATGCCCACTTCGGTATAGATATCCTCAATCTTAAAATCTGAATCAAATAACCTTTCACCAATAATCTTCATAATATTATCGAGAAAAACTTCATCAGTTCTTGTTATGGTAATTTCGGAAGTCTTGACATCAATAAGCTTTTTTCCGAATTGCTGTCTCAGCTTCGCTCGGGATTTTATTAGGTTACCAATGGATGTTTTTAAATACTCCGGATCAAAGGGTTTGGCTATATATAAATCAGCTCCCGATTCCATTCCTTGCACCTGATGCTTAGCACTGGAAAGTGCTGTTAACAAGATGATAGGAATATGACTAATACGTACATCTGTTTTCAATTTCTCAACCATCTCAAAACCACCCATCTCTGGCATCATCACATCGGAAACTACTAAGTCTGGTGCCAGGCGATCGCATTTTTCAATCCCTTCAAATCCATTACTGGCGTATTCCAATATATAATCATCACTCAAAATAGATCCAATGAATGATTGCATATCCTTGTTATCCTCCACAATTAAAACAAGAGGTTTATTGCGTTCCTCTGCAGCATCTTCTTCTTTCAAATTAGACGGAGATGATACTTCAACTATTGACTTATCTTCATCTAAAACATCTTTTTCTACATCAACAAAAGAAGCGGAATCTATTGGGAACCAAAAACGAAAGCAAGTACCTTTTCCAGGTGTGCTCTCAACAGAAATCTTCCCTTTCATTAATTCGGCCAAATCTGAACAAAGTGCCAAACCAATTCCCGTACCTGGAACTTGAACGATATGATCTTGATCATCTTCAACACGATAGTAACGTTGAAAGATAAATGGTAAATGCTGAGCCGCTATACCAACACCATTATCACACACTTGTAGTTCTACCCCTTCTTTCTCCTTTTTTACAATTAGCTGTATGACACCATTTGCCGGTGTAAACTTTACAGCATTGGACAATAAATTATCCAGAATACGTAATAGTTTTTCGCTATCAACCCAACCATAAATTAAATCACCTGAATTATTATCTAAAATGATTGTTTTCTCTTGCGACTCAACCTCTTGTTTAAATTTTAAACATTGCTCTTCAATAAAACGAGAAATATTTGTTGGCCTAACGCGCAGTGTCATGGCACTATTGCTCACTTTACGAAAATCCATCAACTGATTAATCATTTTCATTAAGTGATTAATATTCTTCGACATTAAATCATACAAACGCTCTTTCTCGAAGCCAGATAAACTTAACTCACTATTACGCAATTGATTTAAAGGCCCAAAAAGTAGCGTAAGTGGTGTTTTAAACTCATGAGATATATTGGTAAAAAACTGAAGACGTAATTTGTGCATCTCATTATCCTTATCTCTTTCAGCCTTCTCTCTTTTTAGTTGTTCTCCAAGTTTTATTTTACCAATAGAATAGTGCCAGAAGAATACGATTAGAAGTATAACAATTATAACAAAAGATACCTTAGCTATTCGTGTTTGATACCACGCTGGCTCAATACTTATATTAAACAATGACTCTTCTCCACCCCAAACACCTGGTGTACTGGTTGCTTTTACTCTAAAGGTATAATCCCCAGGCTTAAGATTTGAATACGTTACTTCATTAAAACTATGTACAACATTATTCCACTCACTATCAACCCCCTCAAGAAAATAGGAATACATCACATTTTGAGGTTGCTTATAATTAAGTGCCGAAAACCTAAACGAGATTAAGCGTTGGTTGTGTTTTAATTTAATATTTTTCGCAAACGGAAATTTATAATCCAATATGGGATAAACCTCTTTGTTCTCATTATTTTGAAGGACTGAAATACCATTTACCTTAACACCGCTAATTTTCACTTCTAATGGTTGTGAAGCTAATTGTACAGTCTGTGGTGAGAAATGCAAAATACCTTTCCTTAAGGTGCCAAAGCCAATGTGACCATTACTTAATACTACATTTGAATTGGTTTGGAATCGGCAATTAGGTAAGCCTCTCTCTTGACCAACAACATCTGTTTTACCCGTTTGGCTATTATAGCGAAATAGTTTCTTATATGAAGTTAACCAAAACACCTCATGTGTCTGGTCTTCCGGTACAATATTGAATATGGATACATTATCAAAACTTTTAATCCTCTTAACATCTCCTGAAGCGATATTTATCTGCCTCAATCCACCATATGAACCAACCAATAAGTTTCCTTCTGATAATTCGCATAAGGCACTTATAGCAATACTTTCATCAAATGTAAACTCCTTTTCTTGTCCTTCTGGTCCAAACCCAATCAGAGTATTTAAAGGATTGGCACACCAAAACCAATTATCAGAGGTGCATAACATAGGTGTTGCATGTAAGGTATAAAGCTGAAGCCTTTTTTTCTTTTGCGTCCAACTCCAAACACCTTTATCATCGTTTACGACTACGTACACAATCCCGTTTTCCAATATAAAATAAAGAAGTTGATCGCTACACTTAATAATACGTGCAACCGCTTTATCTTTAAAGAAATCCAAAAGAGGCTGATTCATAATTTGCTGACTCTCTTTTTGATTCTTTTCATCTAGTATGAGTAGTCCTGATCTTAATGTTCCAACCCATAACTGTCCTTGTACAAACTCGAAAGCAATTATTCTATCACCGCGTTTAACGTATTTATATACTTCTTCCTCCTTCTTAATGTCATGCCGAACAGAAACAATTGTTGATGAAAACCGGTTGCTTCTCAACTTACAAATTTTCCCTTCAGGAGAAACCTTAATATCAGAAAATGCTGAATAAATAGGTGCAACATTAAATCCCTTATTTATTGGTAAGAAATTGAACAGTTGATTACTTGGTTCCAGCTTTAGTACTTCACCACCTTGCGCTAATAACAAAAGATAACCTTCTTCGTCAGAATAGATAGAATTTATGTACTCTAAATACAATTCATCAATTTCATGATCTGTTCCAATGGATTCTAGATGAACAACTCCATCTTCTTCAAATAAACGAACCATTCCCTCGGTTGTAGCTACCCATACATTTCCTGATTGATCACCTGAAATATCATTTATATGCCTAATCCTTTTCCCATCAACCGATTGATAATTCTTCAACTCTCCACTTTGTGGATCATATACATAAATGCCATATTGCTGTGTCCCTAACCATAAGACGCCCTTTTGGTCACAATAAATCATCGAATGCATTGCAGGATTAGCATCCAATGTTACCGGAGAGGGTAATTGTTTCCAGTCAATTTCACTATTCTGTGGGTTATACTCGCCAAAAAACTGATTACTAAAAAAACCAATATTACCGGATTTAAGCCGAGTTAACACATGAATGGCAATTTCTGAATCTTGTAATAAGGCCTCAATGGATTGGATTGATAATTCATCTGAATCAGGATTATAGTCGTATTCTAGTTTGTAGGGCTGGTTATCGGCTAAAAAGAATAAAACTTTATCAGAAAAAACGGTAATTTGAGAAATATTTGGAAAGGAATTCGTGTTTTTCTTCAAAATCCCATTAACTCGTTCCATCTGGCCAATCTTACTTTTATAATAAAACAGACCGTGGTCATTCCCCAACCATAAATTACGCCACTTATCCTCTTTTAATGATCCATGTAAGGCAACTTTATTTGTAAACTTATCCGTATCTAAAGATGTTCCTATCTTTTGCCAATCTTCTCCATCAAACTGAAATAAACTGCCATGACTATGATACCAGATATAGCCATTTGAATCTTTTAATAAACCATCAATATTACCAGAATATAAATTAGATCCTTTGGTAATTGATGAAAAGCTAAATGATGAATTTTCATTACCATAACTATGATAACTTACAAGTATCAAACACAATATGGCAACAATACAACTTTTCATCATTCGTCTATTTAATTTACGATCCAGAACAAAATGAGAATATTCACCGATTAAATCAACATTAAATACCAAAACCTAACATCTAATAAGCGAATATCCTCATATACTCTTCTTCCTTATTCTTTCTTTTCTTTTTCTCCTTCAACCAAAAACATATCCATCATATAACCTTCACACTTTCCTTCTTCAATTAGTTCAAGCGACATGGTTACATTATATCCTCTGGCATCATACATAAACATTAATTCTTTACCATCAACTTCTACATCATAGATTGGAAACTCCTCTTTCCCTCCAGCACCTAATAGTTTTCCACCTAATTCACCATCTGTCAGTTCTACAAAAAGTGTCATTCCAGTATCTCCATCTGGTAAATCTCTAACCATTAAGTTCCACTTACCCACAAACTCATCTGTATTCTGACTTGCAACTGATGACATGTTTAATCCGAATAAAAGGACAAATAATACTACACCTAACTTTTTCATAATTAATTGTTTTTAGATTTTCAAATTATTACTTGCAAACTTAAGCGAACAATTACCTTACACACGGGTAAATTTGTATCATTAATGGGTGGTGAAAGTATCTGCCACTTGATACCCTTTTAGCTTTTACCTAATTATCAATGGTTTTAATAATTACGCCTTATATAAATCTAAGGTAATTAAGAACAGAAAAAAAATCGTTACACCGTTTACTGACTAGCCCTTGACAAATGGATGATTAGGTGTACAATCAAATGATGATTCATTCAGAATAGTAAAATAACACCTGCAAGCCGATCAAAACCGAATGCAATTTAGACTATAATTCCACCAGATTAGCCATGGCCCTATCTCATATTTATTAGAATTAAAGTATTACCTTGCAGTGGATTTACGAATACTGCTTGGTAAAATAACATGAAGCTATTAATCTGGAGAATTAAATTAACGCTTGTACTCTTATTTCTTATCAATAGGTGTTTCTCAACACCATACTTAGCCCAAAACAACTCGAACAAAATAGATAGTCTAAAATCACTTCTTCAAACCAACATCCACGATACACTAAGAGCAACTGTATTAACAGAATTAGGGGATGCATTAATTTTAAAATCCCACAGCGAAGCACTAACATACTATTATCAGTCGAAACAACTTTCGGAAAAGACACAAGACACTACCGGAATAGTTTTCAACCTACTTGGCATATCTGATATACACTCGATGATGGGTGAATACAAACAAGCCTTATCTTTTATTAGTGAAGCACACATCTTATCACATAATAACTATGACCTATTAGCCGCAACACATAGTCGCTTGGCCATTGAATACTATCAAATAGGAGAACATGAATTATCCATGAAAAATGATCGCTTATCATTAAAATATAACGCGCTCATGAAAGATACGCTGCAAATGGCCTATGACTACCATAACATAGCGGCTTATTATTTAACCATCAATCAGGTCGACTCAGCTCTTTATCACTACAAATTATCCAACCATTTATTAGGCACTCGAAAAGATGTGCTAAGGGCCTACAACAATAGTAGGATGGGCTTTGCTCATTCACAACTTGAAGACTATGATACAGCTATTTTATTCCATCAAAAAGCATTAGTTCTTTTTACTCAAGATAGTTTGATCTATGATTTGGCGATGGAAGAGAATTATATTGCATTTGCTTTCTTAAATAATCATCAAATTAATGAAGCATTTAACCATGCCAATAAAGCCTTGGAATATACTAAAATGCTAAATAACCCAAACTTATATATACAAAATTACAACTTACTGTACGACATTTATAACTATAAACAAGATTATAAAAATGCATTAAAATATACGCTCCTGAAGATAGCATATACCGATTCTTTAGAACAAAAGAACAAGGAAAATTTAGCATTAACATCAGAAACGAGATGGAAGTTTACCGAACAAAAAAGAGTATTAGAAGCAAGCGAAAAGAATAATTTTGAACTTACAAAACAAAAATACAAACTCATTGCTTTCAGCCTCATAAGTGCATTACTACTCGTAATCTCTATAGTTTTTATTATTCAAAGAAGAGTTGAACTCAATAAAAATAAACTGCTTGTCAAAAAACTTGATCGCCTAAGCCAATCAAGACATAAACTCTTATCAATTATTGGACATGACCTGCGAGGATCTGTGGGGAATTTGAAGAATCTCACAGAATTAATGCACCACAACTTACTCGACAATCAATCGATAGAAACGATGCTTACCAAGTTTGTTCCGATGGTAGATTCAACACATTCACTACTCGAAACGCTCCTAGTTTGGTCACGTAATAACGATGATAATTTTGCACTAAAAAAAGAGCTGATAAGTGCTGAAAATGTAGTAACAACAACAATTGAGCACATGTCTCATTTAGCATGGGCGAAGCACATCAATATTATTCATGAAACAGATGATTTAGAGTTTATCGCTGATAGAAACATGATAATGACTGTTTTAAGGAATTTAATAAGCAATGCCATTAAGTTCTCAAATGAGCACTCTAAGATTTGGATTTCATACCTCACAACCGGATCAAACATTGAATTCTGCGTTAAAGATGAAGGCATTGGAATGACGATGGATGAAATAGATCAAGTAATGCGCCCAGAGGAACAATTTACAAACGAAGGAACCAAAGGCGAAAAGGGTGCAGGATTAGGGCTTAAGCTATGTAATGAATTTATATCTAAACATGGTGGTCAGCTTATTATAAACAGTAAGCCAGAAAAAGGAAGTGAATTCAAGTTTGTAATTCCAATAAGCGCTAGCTTATAAACATTTAAAAACCGCTCTTAATACTATGAAAAAGCCTGTATTGACTTCCTCTTATCATAAAACATCATGCTTTGCGCAGCTATGTTGATTCTACGGTGAACTAAAAAGCAAATAACTGTGGATATAACAATTTGTTATCAAAGTATTTAATCACCTCATCCTAACCTTCTCCTCAAAGGAGCAGAAATAGAGCAACTCGAAAGTCATCTTTCTGTATTTAAAGGTACTAACATCATTATGGACTCACATCCTCTCCTTGTGGAAAGAAATGAGGTAAGGTGCTAATCTGATGTAGATCTCTAAATTGAAAGTTGAAACAGTTGCTAAATTCCATTTCGGACATCTCCTTTGTTATATATCCGCCAGCATTAAAAAAGCCTACAATTTAATGCTTAAGTTCTTGCCCATACCTATATGACAATTAGACAATGTATAAACTACTTTTTGATCGTCTTTAACATGAATATGAATTGTCGTCCGAGGTCTTAGAATATATGAAACAGGCTCTGCCTGATCACTATTGTTATCCACCAAACAGAATGTCAAATCACTTTTGTTGGTCAACTCAAAAATAGGTTTCTTATTCGCATGATCAATACGCTTTACTTTGACACAGGCTTCATACAATTGTTTAAGCAACTTTTCAGGCCCTGCCAACTGCTTATCAAACCAAGCAATTGTGCGCGCCGATTCGATGGCCTGTCTAACCCCTTCTAGACTATGCTCACGCGTCAAAAGCAAGGTCATTGGACGATGGTTATTTTTCAAATCAAAACTATATGCAACGGGCTGATGACTGTCACTATTGGCAAATACTGCCAGTTTATTATCAATACACCACTGCAGGACAATCGGATACCACTCAGTATGATTAGCGACCTCCATGCCATGCAATTGACGTTCTTGAATTAGTTTTTTATGTATGTCATAAATTAAGCAAGTATCCGGCTGCTGAGCTTTCCACCCCGGATGATTCCATATCATCAGGCCATTTTGCTCTTTTACCATATCAAATGCTAATTCCGGTTTTTTAATATCGATTCTATTCGCATCGGCAATATAAAACGCATTGATATGTCCGGGCGGCATATTACGTGTTATCTCAGTTCCCTTTACTAACAACAGATTGTGCTTTCTAGCTTCTTCCTTTGCCAAATTATAGGAGGTATTATGATCCATCTTTAAATACTCTTGATGTGGCAAATATTCAATATGATCTGTAATTGAAATAACATCTAAACCTTCTCTCCATGCTTCTTGAACACGGACGGTAGGCCACACATTTCCATCTGAAAAAATGGTATGCATATGAAAATCGCCTTTGAGTACTTTGAATTCACCAACATCAGGAATTTGAATTGTAGTGCGATAGGCAGGTTGGGCATTATTCAACTGTATGTTATTAACATTTTCTTGCGCCTTCAAAAAAGAAAATACATATATCCCCAGTAAAATAGAGAGCTTTAATCTTTTCATAGTATTGTAAATAAAGATTTTAGATAAATATCAAGACCAATAAGGAGGCCATATAGCTAAACTATACATTTAATCAAAGGAAATATAACTATCTGATTTTTAAAAACAAAGCAAACTATGTATTTTAGATTTGCTTTTTACCAAACCACCCCCAAGAAAGATATCTTTTAGATTAATCCATCGTTATAAAATATCACCGTAGCTATGGCTATGCTTCAATTTACGCCTTGCCTAAATCTAAAATATCTAATCTTATTTAAGGCCAATTTTATATGACAATTGGTATAAAGCCATCACATGCTATTGATTGAAGTGTCCATGCTTTTGACTCATGCAACCAGTCTTTTGCTTCAAATGACAAGTCTATTGTTTCAATCGCCTAGTCTATTGTTTCGATTGTCGGGTCTATTGATTGAGGTAACGTGACTATTATTTTAGGTGACATGTCTATTAATTCACATGCCAATTGTATTGACTGATGATCCTGGTCTATTGTTTTATCAACCAACGGATATGATTGTGTATTCAAACGTTATGATTACATAATCCCATAAGCAGAATAAGCAAACAAACGGTTAGATAAACGAGCCATTGGTATTGAATGGGAAAACCAGCACACATACGCAACAGTATATTAAAATATTTGAAACCTCTTTATAGGCTTCGTGCAGAAACAGATAAATGAACGGAGTAAGTCAATTTATTCGGTAGCAGTCGTAAAATAGTTATTGACTTCCTATCACCTAATTTTACAAAAAAGCACTTTCAATTCGTTAATTAAAAGTGCTTTTGCAGTTTGAAGAACTGATCTACTGGTAATTTACCATCAAAAATCAATATCGTAGAAGCCTTTAGCATCCTTCTCAAACCATTCAACGCTCATATCCGTCATTGGGTGA
>Ga0070729_10005565_pt1 | contig 12935 bp, 15 predicted proteins | sample tdDd472_FD_66725 | JGI IMG/M metagenome (GOLD analysis project Ga0070729, IMG submission 66725) | Marine sediment microbial communities from the Atlantic coast under amendment with organic carbon and nitrate - tdDd47.2 | ecosystem: Environmental > Aquatic > Marine > Coastal > Sediment | place...
GCCCTACCTGTTGCCCCCTCTCGCTTTGCCCAGCGCCTTGCCCTCATTTTGGAAGAGCAATATGGGTAAGACTAACAATTCTTATCAGTCAGGAAGCAGGGCCTGACCAATTATTAAAAGACATCAAATTGAAAAGTTTCAGATTTTCACTCGATAGGCCATCTTTCAGACTTCAGTGATAGCCACGCAACAAATCGTGTTTGCATCCGGAGAGGTATGTTGAATAGACAAGGGCATCCTTTTTACGTCAGCACCTGTGGCTTTTATTGATGCCTCATGTTGCGTCCAGACGTTTAAAAACTCCAACTGAGTTTTTGGTTTCTGATCAACTTCATCCAGAGTCAAAAAATCTACCATCTGCATCCAAGGCCTGCCAATCTTAACCTCTTCGATATCAATTCCGACGGAAAACTTGGCTACAGCCACAGCATACCAGTTGGGGCTATGGGAAAAGCTGACAAAATACTCTTCTCCCTCCCCGTAAATCAACTTACGGGTCTGAGAAGGGTCAACGCAAATTTCCCAATCTCTCCAAGAGGTTTTAGTTTTTTCCGCAACGAGATATCGCGCCATATTACGCACAATAATTGTGCGCCTCTTACGTTCCGCTTTTAGAAATCGTGCAATATATTTAGAATCTAATGAGGAACAAAAATTTAAAAACTCTAACTTTTCTAGTGCTTCTGTTTGAGACAACAAATAAAAATCAACTTGTTTCCCACTTATGAGGCAGGTATGATTTTCGCCATGTTTATTGATTTTAAAGTCAACCATTTCGGGTGGCTTATACTGTTCGGGGGGGACAAAATTGTTTAATCAGCTTAAAGTAAGAGCCTCAAAGGTTCTTTCAATTACACTCTTAGCACTAGTTACAATAACGATGTCTGCATGTGTTAGCAAACCTATTTACAATGTCGAGAACAGAGCATTTGCCACACAAGAAATCCTGCCGTTGGAAACAATCCAAAGGAGAATTAAACTCATCGGCAGTGCTCGCGGCTGGGCTTTTGAAGATATCAAACCCGGGCACATGGTTGGTAATGTTGGAACGCATAAACATAATGCGAAAGCCGACATTTACTTTGATCAGGCTAATTTCTCCATCAAATATCGTGAAAGTTATAACCTGCGCGAACATGATGGAACGATCCACCACCGCTACAATCGCTGGATTGAATTGTTAGAGCGGGACATAGTAACTAAGATTGGGCTTGTTAACGCCTCCTGAGCACAGGTCCAGTATGTACTTAGTTATAAAAGAGTGGAGTTTTTGGCACGCATCCACGGATGAGACGCCACCATCCTCAAAAATCAACCCGCTCCCTGCGGCCCTACGTAGACGTCTAAACAAGTTTGGACGTGCGGCTGCAGGCATGTCTACAGACAAAGTACAGGGAGATCCTCTGATCGTCTTTGCATCTCGTTACGGAGATGCAGAACGATCGGCTACGATTTTACAGGAAATCGCCAGAGGTGAGGATGTCTCTCCAATGCAATTCAGCCTCTCCGTTCATAACGCTGTTTCTGGCATCCTCTCTATTGGGTGGAAATTAAAAGAGTTCCAAAGCGTCATCAGCGCCGGAGAAGAATCCTTTTTGATGGGAGTAACAGAGAGCCTTTCTCTACTTACAGCCTATCCCGACAAGGACGTCTTGTTCATCTATATTGATTTGCCACTTCCGGAAATTTTTTCAGAGTTTCGTGATACTTTAAGCGTGTCCCGTGCCAGTGCTCTCCTGATGTCATCGTCTGGCCATGAGGAAAATAGCGATCAGCTTGTGGCGCTCCCATCTGACGGAGCATCTAACAATAATAAAAAGGGGAACCTCCTACCTTTTAAGGAGATGGAACAGTTTTTAGAAAATAAAATAAATAATGTTTCCATTTCATCAGAAGGATACGGATGGGTATTTCAAAGAAATGTGGCATAAGATTAACTGGGTATGGAGATTAATTGGAACGGGGATTGCCTTTGCTCTTTTTGGGCTGGGTGGATTGGCAATGACGCTCTTCTATTTTCCATTGCTAAGCCTTATTCATGGTGATCCAACTAGGCGGGCTGCTGCCGTACAAAAGTCAATTCACAGATGCTTCCGCATATATATGTGGCTTATTGAATTTTTGGGTGTGCTGACTGTGAATGTTGAAAACAAGGAAAACCTTAAGGGGATTGAAGGTGCAGTAGTCATTGCAAACCATCCCTCATTGCTAGACACCGTAATTTTGATGAGCCAAATGGACCGCGCCCAATGTGTCGTAAAGCATCAATTGTGGAATAACTTCTTCTTAGGGGGAGTTATGAGGGCAGCTGGATATATTCCGAATGATGAAGATCCGACAAAGCTAATCGAAAACTGTGCTGCTGCACTCGCCCGTGGAGACAATTTAATCATTTTTCCAGAAGGAACACGGACGCCTCCAGGCCAGCTACTAGGTAAGCTGCAAAGAGGGGCTGCGAATGTGATTTTAAGTAGCCGTGCCCCTGTTTTACCGGTGGTGGTGAGATGTAACCACACTACCCTTTCAAAAGGTGAGCCATGGTATCGTATTCCTCCCACAAAATTGGAATTTGATATTCACTTTACCCCCTTAAGAAATGAACTGCAGTTATCAATTGGGGAAACAGATCCTCATTCTTTAAAAACAAGAAAAATGACGACTGTTATCAAGAATTTGCTAGAGGAGCTTATCGTAAGTGAAAGAGCTATACATTGAAATAAAAGAGTTGATCGTTAGTGCGCTCGAGTTGGAAGATGTCTCACCAGCTGAAATCGAAAATGACGAAACTCTTTTTGGAGAAGGATTGGGTCTCGATTCTATAGATGCCCTCGAATTGGGTGTCGCAATCCAGAAAAAATATGGCGTCAAAATTGATAGCAACAAAGAAGACCTGACTGATCATTTTGCAAATGTGAAATCACTTGCACAATACATTGAAAACCTACTTGCAAAGAAGCAACAAGCATGACACGTGAAGAAATTGAACTGAAGCTGCAGGAATTTCTGGTAGAGCTTTTTGAGGTTGAAGAAGGCCTGATCAAACCAGATGCCAAATTGGCCGAGGATTTGGACCTGGATAGCATTGATGCCGTAGACCTGATCGTCAATTTTCAGGATTTTATTGGTAAAAAAGTAAAAGCTGATGACTTTAAATCAGTTCGTACAGTTTCAGACGTCGTCGACAAGATTTATCAAGTTGTTCAAGAATAAAAGAAGCCTTGCTGCATCTTTGATTATTTTTGCAGGTATCGCTTATCCCTTTGTCGTGTATTTAGGGCTAAACACCATATCTGCGAATATCTTGGTGTTGGGTGTTATCGCCTTTATGGGGCTAAGGCTTTATCTGCTCCGCAACGCAACACGCCAAAGGGTTATTCCAGTTTGGCCTGCGGCCTTCGCTTTGTTAGCCGTCTTTCTTGTGTCGTTGTTTGAGTCTGAAATAGCAGTGAAGCTATATCCTGTCATCATTAGCCTCACTCTATCTGCAGCTTTCACCCTCTCTCTTTTTCATGCGCCGAGCCTCATTGAGAGTTTTGCCAGAATAATGGAACCTGATCTGCCGGAAAGTGGGGTCCGTTACACATGGTATGTTTCTCTTGTTTGGGCCGCCTATTTAGCAATTAATGCTGGCATAGCCGCTTGGACCGTCTTTTACGGTACAACAGAACAATGGACACTTTTTAATGGTTTTATATCATATCTCATGACAGCAACCCTTTTCGCCGGTGAGTATGTTTTTCGTAAATATTATCGAGCTAAATTAAAATGATCCCTGAGCAAACCTTCGTTAAATTGAGTGATGCCTGGTACTGGCGAAATGATCCCCTCCCTGCTGTCCGATTACAAAATGGCGAGGTTGTCTCCAGAAGCGCCATTTTCAATGCTGCGTATAGTTTGGCACCCTCTCTGGAAAACAAACGTATTGCCATATTCTGTAAATCGTCGCTCCATCAAATGACTGCATTACTTGCGGCATTAAAATTCAGCTCTGCGATTATTCTGCCTTCTACTAACAGTATTGAGGCACTACTGGAGATAAAGGGTGAATTTGATTTATTGCTTACAGATGAAAAAATATCAGCCGATATCCCTCATGTTACGATAGACAAATTAGATTATTCAGACACCTCCAACTTGGAGATAGAGGAAGTTGGCAGGCAGACATCTCCAGACATTCTTATCTATACCTCAGGTTCAACCGGTAAACCCAAATGCATCCGCAAAAACCTTCACCAGTTTGAAAACGAAGTTCAAGTCTGGGAAGATATGATGGGAGCAGAGCTGTCAGGAACCGAAACGCTCTCTACTGTTAGCCACCAGCATATCTACGGCATGTTATTTCGTCTTCTATTACCATTTTGCGGCGGCCGAATTTTTTTGGACCAAACCGCCTCTAGATGGGAAGAGATCGAAGAGATGGCTCCCACCGATAAACCCTATATCATTGTCAGTAGCCCTGCCCACTTGTCTCGGCAGGAACCCTTTGAGGATGGGAACCTAAACATCAAACCCCTTTTTGTATTTTCCTCTGGTGGAGTGGTGTTACCTGACTTTGCGAAACAAGCCGTTCTCAATTTTGGGGCACCTGTTCTGGAAATTTATGGAAGTACGGAAACCGGAGGAATTGCAAAACGTTTTAACACGGGAATGGATGAGGTATGGAACCCGCTTCCAAAGACCATTGTCTCATCCGATGACCGTGGATGCCTGACGCTTCAATCCCCGTTTCTGCCAACTTTGGAAGAATTATACTCCACAGAAGATTTAGTCGCATTTCACCAAGACGGAACTTTTACCTTGGGCGGGCGGGCGGACCGGATTGTCAAAGTAGAAGGAAAACGTGTTTCACTTCCTCGCCTGGAAGAGCTATTGCGATCCCATGAATGGGTTCGAGATACATATACACTTTTGCTTAGCGGTGATCATCCTGCCTTGTCTGCGATTATTGAATTAACCGAAGAAGGACAATCAGCCATTTCCCGGATGGGTAATTTTCGGGCTAGCCGAGAATTAAGGCAGTTTTTAGCCCAATTTGAAGATGTTGTCGGAGTTCCCAAGCGTTGGCGATTTGTGGATGAACTTCCCAGAAATCAGCAAGGAAAATTGCGAATGTCCGACGCCAGAAAACTTTTTGAAAAACTGGCCCAAAACCAAACAGAAGAAGGATGTAAAACATTCAAACTTCTGAGCAAAAAACACTCATCAAACACCCTTGATCTAAACCTAAAACCAACAGCCGATCTGGAATATTTTAAAGGGCATTTTCCCGGCCATCCAATCCTGCCAGGTGTGGTTCAAGTTCACTGGGTCGTCGAACAAACACAGAAACACTTCAAAATTGACCGACAACCTGAGCGTATCGAAAAGCTGAAATTTAAAAATTTCATCTTCCCTGAACAAGAAATACACTTGAATATTACGGCCAAATCAGCTGGAAAATACTCGTTTTCATATCAAAGTCGAAGGGCAACAGGTGAGTTAGTCGTCCATTGTTCAGGAGTACTGAATTTTGGTGTTGCCGCATGAGTAATTTTAAATACTGCGCCATTATTCCGACATTGAACCATTACAAAGTTCTGGAAAATGTGGTTCAGGATGTTTTGAACCATGGTTTGGATGTGGTGATCATTGATGATGGATCAGCTGCTGATATCGCCCCTCATATTCAAGCACTTGAAAATAAGGCTAAAGGCGTTTTTGTATTGCGTCATGAAACAAATATGGGAAAGGGAAAGGCACTTGAAACCGGTTTCCTTTGGGCTCACGATCATGGCTATTCACATGCATTACAAGTAGATGCCGATGGCCAGCATGATCGCAATGACATACAATCGCTCATTGAAAAATCGAGGGCGCATCCTAACGACCTTGTAACCGCGGTTCCAATTTATGATGACAGTATCCCGTTGGGGCGGAAAATAGGTCGGAGGATAACTCATTTTTGGGTCTGGATTGAAACTCTATCCTTCTCCATTTCTGATAGCATGTGTGGCTTTCGTATTTACCCCCTACCGCAAACCTTGGAAGTAATCGAGCAAAAATCTATCGGGAGCAGAATGGATTTTGATACTTCGATTATGGTGCATCTGTATTGGAAGGGATGTAGCGTTATCGAAGCCCCTTCTAAGGTCATTTATCCTGAAGGGAACAGTTCCAACTTCCGCATGCTTCAAGATAACATCCTTATTTCTCGCATGCACACCCGGCTCGTTTGTGAAATGTTATGGCGCCTTCTTCGGTTTAAGAAAAGGGGCCAAAATTGATTGATACCGAAGCAAATAAATCAGCGCATTGGTCTGATATTAATGAGTTAGGCGCACTTTGGGGGCTGAAATTTCTCGCCTTTGTATATCACATTGCAGGACGGCGCCTATGCTTGTTCGTCATGATGCCCGTGATTGCCTTCTTCTTCCTCTTCAACCCAAGAGCCAGACAATCCATCCACAAATTCCTTGATTTAGTTTCTGAACATGAAGAAATAACCCGACCCACCTTCTGGTCTAGCTTTCAAAACTTCATTGAATTTGGTGCCTCGGCCCTCGACAAACTAGCAAGTTGGAATAATGATATTAAACCGGAAAAAATCCAATTTCCGGGAAAGATGAAATCCCTGTTCGAACTCGATCCTGACAAGAAAGGAGCCGTCCTATTTGTATCGCACTTAGGCAACATCGAGGTTTTAAGGGCGCTTGCCAGTCATCATAAAGACCGGGGACTCAATGTGCTTGTTCATACCAAGCACGCGACGAAATTTAACGCTATCATGAAGAGGATAAACCCCTCCTCCCAGCTAAAATTAATCGAAGTTTCCGAAATTACCCCTGACGTTGCCTTGATGCTGAAAACCAAAATTGAAGCCGGGGAATGGGTCGCGATTGCGGCAGATCGCCCACCGGTGATCGGCCGACATAACATTCTAAAAATCCCGTTTCTGGGAAAATTAGCATCCTTTCCAATTGGGCCATATGTTCTGGCTCACCTGCTGGAGCGGCCTGTCTATATGGTTTCCTGCATAAGAGATAACGATCAATATCGGGTTGAGTGGGAGAAGCTAGCGGATCAAATTGTCATGCAGCGTGGCAGAAGACCTGAATCAGCGACACCCTGGGCCAACAAATATGCCGCCTGGCTTGAAAAATTAGCGATCCAAAACCCTCATCAATGGTACAATTTTTTTGATTTTTGGAGATCAGATGAAGAGGTAACAAAATGAAAAACACACCCGATATTTCTGCTTCAATTGACCTCTTAGTTCAATTCTACCATCTCGATCCAATGGAGATTGTCTGGCACGGTAATTATTCAAAATTCCTTGAAGATGCGCGCTGCGAACTCCTGAATAAAATTGGTTACAATTATGAGGAAATGCGAACCTCAGGATATGCTTGGCCGATCGTAGATATGCGTATCAAATACGTAAAACCTGCTGTTTTCCAACAAAGACTACTGATCGTTGCTTCTCTGAAAGAATATGAAAATAGGCTGGTTATAGATTATCGAATTCGGGATCACGATACAGGAGAGCTCCTCACCAAAGCCCAGACCAAACAAGTTGCCGTTCACATTGAAACGGGCGAAATGCAATTTCAATCCCCGGATATTCTTATTAATAAGGTTGAGGAATTCACATGATACGCCTCCCCTTTTTAATTGTTTTCAGTCTGTTATTTCTAACGTCATTTCTGGGTGCAAGTCTGGCGGCGGATTCGCCCTCAATTTCTAAAAATAACATCATTTATGGCAAATTTTCTCAACAACGCTTCCTTTCAGGTTTTGACACTCCCTTTAACTCACAGGGTGAATATTATCTACTGCCCGGAAAAGGGATCATTTGGGACCTAATACATCCTTTTCAAAGCCGGTTGATTATTACGTCCACACGAATGACGCAAATCGTCGACCAAAAAGAAGAAGACATTCAAGGTGCAAGTGAAGTCGCAAGGCTAATCGTAGACCTGATCACCCCATTGCTGTCATCCAACCTATCAGCGTTGGACAAAAACTTCATTGTCTCTGAAATCTCCCCAAAAGGGGCTACACATACTTGGTCCCTGAACCTTATCCCAAAGTCAGAAACCTTGAATCTGGTTATTACAGATATCACGGCATCTGGTGGTGACGAATTAAAGCAGATTATCATTCGCAAAAAAGATAACGATAAGGATATCATCCAATTTTCTGAACAGGTTACAAATCAAATTGGAGATCAAGACGTTCTGAAACTGTTTGGCAGTGAAGGGTAAATAAATCTAATGCAGAGATTGTTTGCCATATTGTTGTTTTTTCTCATGCTGACCTTTATCACGATCGCATCCTGGCGCGTTTTTTCCGGAAAAGCAGAGTTCGTCGCTGATATTGAGTATCTTTTTCCTAAGGAAAATCCGACACAGATCGAAGGCTCAACTTTAGAAAAAATACAGAAGTCCAGTAGTAAACAGATTATCTTCTTAATTGAGCATTCCAATGCTATAAAAAGAAAAGAGGCATTCTCCCAACTTCAGTCTGTTCTACAGGAAAGAACAACTTTTGAGCCGACTGCAATATCGGTTGCAGAACTTTCAAAAATTAGAGTGTTCCAGCTGGAAAATATCGGCGCCTATGCAAGCGATACCGATTTTAGAGCATTACAAAATGAGGAATATAAGCCCCTTGTAGAGCGATCACTTCGCGCACTCTACCTGCCCGGCAGCACAATCAACTCAAAGGAGTTCAGTCAGGATCCCCTGGGACTTTACCCAAGTTATCTAACCAGTTTACAAACACAACTTTCATCAACCTCCAGTGCCAGTGCATCTAAGTCACATCACCAGTTATTAATCGGTGCGCTTGGCCCGGATATATCCGCTGAACGCTTCCGGCGAGACCTGGAAACAGTTGATCAAATTGTTGCCAAGCTGACCTCTTATGATCCGCAACTGGATATTAATTACATTGGCCCAGGATACTATAGTCGTGAAATAGCCTCGATATCCAAAAGGGACGCAACCTGGATTACATCGGCCGCCCTTGCCGCAGTTATTATTTTGCTACTATTGGTTTTTAGGTCCTTAAAACCTGCGTTAGGGGCAATATTTATAATAACCACCGGATTAGCGAGCGGCGCAGCCGTAACACTTTTGATATTTGACACAATTCACCTTATCTCTCTGGCCTTTGGGTCAACTCTCGTCGGTGTTGTCGTTGACTACGCGGTTCATTTCTATTTTGCCCAGCGCGCAGGGGAATCCCCCTCTCTATCTTCTCGTCGAATTTTACTTGGTCTCGTGGGAGCAACGACCACCACCATTGCTGGTTTTACAGTCCTGTTATTTACAGATGTCCCGCTTCTGTCGCAAATCTCTGTTTTTTCAATCGCTGGAGTGATCAGCGCTGCCTTCGCAGTTATTTTATGGCTCCCGGCCCTTAGCCAACCGCCGAACAGTTCAATAACATCGAACAACGCCTCTCGTGCTCGGCTATTTCACTATCAGATCGCGAGACCTTCTCTTCTGGCGGTCATGCTTCTCCTCTCGATAGGGGCGGGCGCCGCGCTTTACACAGAATTTCTGCCTGCAAATGACAAAGTCCAAAACCTTCGTGTTCAAACACCCAATTTAACGGAAAGAGCAAAGAAAATTGCCTCAGCAGGGGGTTTTCAGAGCAACCAGTTATTGCTGATAACCGGCACAAACGAAGAAGAGCTTCTCCAAAGAGAAGAGACAATCCGAAGCTATCTTTCCAAAAACAAGGGAACCGGGGAACAGATCAGTGCTGTCACCTTGTCACATTTCATTCCTTCTTTAAAACGCCAGCAACAGTTATGTCGCGCGCGAGCACACGCATATGAAGCTGAAGTGACGGCCCCTCTTATCAAACTTGTTTCTAAGCATACTAACACCTGCACTGAAATCACCCTTGACGCCAAAGCATGGGATACCCTTCCCGATCAGATAAAAGCCCTGAAAATTGATACATCCGGTGGCTTATCACCGCAGCATTTAATGATCCTGCAAGGAGCTATAAAAGGACCCTCCAGCGTCAACCTTTCCGAGGCATTCGCTTGGGTTAAACCCATTGACCTTGCGGCACGATATTCAGGCGCCCTAGGTCATATGCGTCAAAAGACAACGATAGCCATTTTGACAGGTATTCTGTGCGTCACAATCGTTGCATGCCTTATTTTAGGATGGAAAACCGGCTTCCAAGTTGCCGTTATTCCTGCTTTTGCAGCACTAATATCGCCGGTCATTTTTTATCTGGCCGGCGGGACAATCATATTTTTCTCGATCATAGCTTCTTTTCTAGTATACGCCTTAGCCGCTGACTACAGCCTGTTCCAGTTTGCAACTAAAGCCGACGATATAGATAGAACCTATAAGGCTGTCGCCGTTTCCAGTTTCAGTACAATCCTAGTTTTTAGTTTGTTATCTTTTTCAAATATCCCCGTCCTGCAAAATATGGGGGCAATAGTGGTAATTGGGGTTCTCATTGCTTGGATCACGGCCCCTGTCGCTACTCTCAAACATAAAGAAACCTAAATATGCCAAACGAAGAGTCCAAAAAGTATGATGTGGCAATAATCGGGGCGGGCCCCGCCGGGGCCTTAGCTGCAAAGCTGTTACGCGACAGTAAGCTGTCAGTTGCTATTGTGGAGGCAGCGAATTTTCCAAGGTTCAGTATTGGGGAAAGTTTGTTGCCGAACAGCCTGAATATTCTGGAAAACGCTGCAATGCTAGAGGATGTCGAACTGGCAGGGTTTCAGTTCAAAAATGGTGCCGTATTTGAGCGTGCAACAGAAAAACGCAGTATCGATTTTAGAGAAAATTACGACAGCGGGTGGGGTACAGCCCTTCAGGTTCAACGGGCTACATTTGACCAAATTCTGGCAAATTCAGCAGAAAAAGCAGGGGCTGATATATTCTATAATCAACGGGTCACAGAAGCTGACCTCAAATTGGAGAATTGTCAGTTGGTCTGCCAGGATCAAAATGGAAAACCGACGACGATCAGGTCCCGATTTGTTTTAGATGCCAGTGGCTATGGCCGTGTTTTATCGAAGCTGTTAAAACTGGAAACCCCATCAGATCTAAGCGATAAATCAGTGCTGTTTACTCACGTCAAAGACAATATCAACACAGATCTTTTTGACCGAAATAAAATTCTGATTTCCGTGCACCCAACCCAGCAAACACTCTGGTACTGGCTCATTCCCTTTTCAGATGGCACCTCTTCTGTTGGGGTGGTTTATGACCAACAGGATGTAAAACAGGACGAGTTAAACGGCGAGGATCTATTCAACAAGTTACTTGCGGATGTACCGGCTGGAGAGATTCTTAAAGACGCCGAACGCATTAGGCCAATTAGCAACATCCAAGGTTACTCTTGCAATGTAAGACAGTTATATGGTGACGGATATGCCTTACTTGGCAATGCCGCGGAATTTTTAGATCCCATCTTTTCATCTGGCGTTACGATCGCTTTCAAATCTGCAGAAATGGCAGTTCCGCAGGTGATCAAGCAGCTTGCCGGTCAACCTCATGATTGGGAAGGAGAATTTGCCCAACCCCTAAAGGCAGGTGTTGATGTGTTCAGGGAATTTGTCAATTTTTGGTACGCAGGACGGCTGCAGAATGTAGTTCTCCGATATCCAGACACTTCTAATGACCTGACACGAATGATGATTTCCATTCTTAGCGGCTATGTCTGGAACAAAGAAAACCTGCTAGTAAAAAATCCAAAACGCTATTTGAATTTGTTGGAAGAATTATGCGCGTAACATCCACCATTTTAGTGATTTACTCGGCATTCTTGTTGACCTCGTGCGCAAACCTTCAGCACGAAGAAACAGTTGATACAACCAACCAGGCTATCTCGCTTCCAAAAACACCTTGGCGACAAGACCCGCTATTAGCAAAGCACAACGTCACCATCCAATTTCAGGATCGTGTTATCCAGCTTCAATCTATTCTGAATTTGCAACCTGGTTCCCTTAAAATGGTGATGGTGGATTTTACGGGTACCCGGGCAGTTGAAATTGATTGGACAGAACAGTCTCTGAAAGCGTCAAAAGCGCCTCAAATTCCAGATACCATAACAGCCGAGCAAATCTTAAACCGCATCGTATTTGCTTTTTGGCCTGAAGACATCGTGCAACAGAATATACGGGACCCCTACATTTTTTCCGCCTCTTCGGAAAAACGGTCAATTAAAACGAAGGACAGTTTGATTTCCACTGCTAAATATCTCAATCAGGACAAATGGAACGGACAAACGATTATTGAACAGTATAATCCATATCTAAAAATTTCTGTCTCTTCTTCCACGCACGGGAAAGATTAATGTCGTCTCGCCTATATCTAAATGCCCTTGGAATAATCAGCCCTCTTGGCGATGGATGTCAGCAGAATCTTAAAGCCATGCTACAGGGCGATCAAAAAGGGATGGTCCTGACTGATAAATACACGCCTGGTCAATTTGAAACCCTTGGCATGGTCCAAGAGGAATTACTACCCTTACCCGACCTTCCTATCCCTTTCAGATCCAGAAACAACCGTGTGTTATTACATGCCTTCCGACAAATTGAAGATGATGTCGTACAGGCGATGGAAAGACATGGCTCCTCAAGAATTGGCATCATTATAGGCTCAAGCACGTCAGGTGTTGAAGAAAGCGAACAGGCTGTTGCCTATAAAGAGAAACACGGTCACTTTCCCGATGGATATCATTTTGATCAACAGGAAATTGGATCACCCGCCCTATTTCTCAAACACTTTCTAGGTTTGAAAGGACCAGCATATTCGGTATCTTCAGCCTGCGCATCTGGCGGAAAATCTTTTGCTGCGGCCGCGCGCCTAATAAATATGGGCCTCTGTGATGCCGTGATCGTCGGGGGGGCGGATACCCTCTGCGCCCTTACTGTTGCCGGGTTCAGGAGTCTACAGGCTGTCTCTGATACG
>Ga0070729_10005570_pt1 | contig 12923 bp, 5 predicted proteins | sample tdDd472_FD_66725 | JGI IMG/M metagenome (GOLD analysis project Ga0070729, IMG submission 66725) | Marine sediment microbial communities from the Atlantic coast under amendment with organic carbon and nitrate - tdDd47.2 | ecosystem: Environmental > Aquatic > Marine > Coastal > Sediment | place...
CGTCCGCGGTGAACCCGACGTAGCCGGTGGGGAACCCCAGCGGGAAGTTTGGGACCAGGGTCACCGTGGCCGGCGTCTCGTCGTCGGTGATCGTGACCGCGTGGTCGATCTGGCCCCCCAATCCTCCGGGACCCGTGAGGTTCTGCAGGCGGAGGTTCGCCACCTCGTCGCCCTCCAGCAGCGAGTCGGGGAGCCCCGAGACGGACACCTGCTGCGTGGCCCCGTGAGGAGAGCCCGCAGGGAAGGTCAGGGTCTGGACGCCGATCGCGCCGAAGTCGACGCCGGAGCTCGCGGTGCTCCCGGGGCCCTCGACCACGTCGACGGTCACCGCCGCGGGGAGCATGCTCGTCCCCCCGGGGAGCGAGAGCTCGACGACGACGCTCACGCCAGCGCTCTCGAAGACGGTCGCGCTGGAGGCCGCCTGGAAGGCGACGCGAACGTCGTCGGCGTCGGGGATCGTGAGGGTGTGGCTGGCGCCGACCAGGGTCGCCGGGCCGCTGAAGGCCTGCAGGCCCAGGTTCACCGTCTCCGGCCCCTCGGTCAGCCCGTCGGCGAGGGGCGTGACGACCACGCTCTGGGTGGCGCCGTTCCCCTGGCCCGCCGCGAAGCCGAGCGCGGTCAAGGGCACGGGGGTGTAGTCGGCGCCCGACGTCGCGCTCCCGCCGCCTACGTCCAGCGCCTCGAAGGTCACCGGCTGCGCGAGGGCTGCGGTGGCAGGGGTGGTCCGCAACCACACGCCGATCGAGGTGACGGTGGTCTCGCTGGGCGCCGAGCTGGTTGGCTGAATGAAGCCGACGGTCGCCGAGTCGGTGTCGGTGATCGTCGCGGTGTGGGCCGTAGGCGCGACCAGCGCCCCAGGGCTGCCCACCAGGTTTTGCAGCTCGAGGGCGACGGTCTCAGGGCCCTCCACCAGGTCGTCGCCTCCCGTCGGAGAGAGCGTCGCGCTGCGGGTGGTCCCCGTCCCCGAGCCGGCGGGGAAGGTGAGCGTGGCACCTGAGAGGGTGTAGTCAGCACCGCTCTGAGCGCTGCCGGCCCCGGTGTCGACCACGTCGACGGCGAGCGCCGACGCGAGGGTCCCCCCGCTGGGGAGGGAGAGCTCGACCACGATCGAGTTCGGGACACCCTCGGCGCTCGCGCTCGCGGCTGCCTGGAACGAGAGTCTGGGTACGTCGCCGTCGATCAGGGTCAGGAAATGGCCGGTCTGGGTACCCAGGGTCACCCCGACGCTGGGGAGGCCAAGGACGAAGATCGCCAACTCGCTGCCCTCGACCACTCCGTCCGCCACACCGGTGAGCCCTACGAATGAAACGGCTCCGTCGCCAGCGCCCGCGGGGAAGCTCACCTGAGGGGTCGAGAGGGAGTAGTCCACGCCCTGCGTCGCGCTCCCGCCGGCCACGGAGACCGGGGCCGAGGCCGGGAACGCGAGCGTGCCGCCGGGAGGCTGGGTGCTGAGCCGGACCTCGACGAGGGCGTTGCTCGACTCGAGCGCGCTGCTGGTCGTGACCGTGAACTGGAGCTGCGCCGAGTCGTCGTCGCGGACGGTGAGCCTGTGCATGTCGACGGAGCCGAGGGTCACCACCCCGCCAGCAGCCGGCAAGCTGAAGTCGGCGAGCTCGTCGCCTTCGACCAGCCCGTCGTCGTTCACGGTCACGATCAGGTTCGCGGTCTCGCCGTGACCGCTGCCGGTCGGGAACACCACGTCGCCGAACGACACGTCCGCGCCGCTGAGGCTGCCAGACGAGAGGCTGGGCGTCAGGGTCACGCCGAAGCCCAGGCCGACGTTCCCCAGGGTCTGCAGCAGAACGGGAACGGTGTGGGTCCCGGCGGTCTCCTGGGCGAGGCTCTGCGGTTGGAGGAACTCCACGCTGGCCAACGGGAGCGTGTAGGTCGCGACGCCGTAGGCGCCGATTTCGGTGGTCTCGAAGGTGACCGTGCCTGCCGCGGAATCGACGGCGAGCGGCACCACCGCAAGCACCAGGCCGCTGTTGATCCGGATCATGACGGCCACGTCGCCGCTGAGCGGGGTGCCCGCGGTCATTTGGACGCGCACAGGGCCCGAGAGGGTGACCGGGGGGCTGGTCGTGACCTGGACGCCACCGCCAGTCGGCGTGAATCCCGTCTTCCCGGTGCCGGGGTTCGACGCGGGCGAGACAGCAAACGTCGTGTCTGCGCTCAGGACTCCCGGCGGGATCTCGATCGTGACGTTGCCCACGACGATCGTGCCGCCCGCGCTGGCGAGGATCGTCTGAGGGCCGCCGCCGCCGCCGCCACCGCCGCCGCCGCCGCCGCCGCCGCCGCCGCCGCCGGAGTTGCAGCCCTCGGCGCAGAGCGCGAGGGCAAGCATGGCCACTCCGCCGACGAACGTTGCTATCCCGCCTCGCATGCCGCTCCCTGGCCGCTCGGCGGCCTCTCGACCGTAGCCGTGCGGGACGGAGCCAGCAAACCGCGGAGACCGAGGGGGAAGGACTTAGGGGCGGGTCAGCAGCTGACCATCAACTCTGATGACCCCCGCTCACCTGGGCGGCAGGCCCAGCCCCTCCCGAATCCGGGCGGAGCGCTCGGACCCGGGCTCGAGCTCGACCGCGGTCTCGAAGGCGCGCCGGGCTGCGGGCAGGTCGCCCCGCGCCTCGAGCACGCGCCCGCGGAGGACGTGGCCGTCGGGGTCGAGCCCCATCAGCTCGACGTAGGCCTCGACGTTCTTCAGCGCGTGCTCGAGCTCGCCGAGCTCGAGCTGGGAGACGGCCAGGTTGTAGCGGCAGGTCGGGTCGCGCTCGAGGGCGTAGGAGGCGGCAAAGCGCTCGACGGCCCCCGCGTGGTCGCCGAGCAGGGCGAGAGCCTGGCCCAACTGGTTGTGCACGAAGGGGTCGTTGGGGCGCAGCTCGGCCAGCCGGCGGTAGGCCTCCTCGGCCGCGGCGGGGTCGCGGTCCAGGGCGTCGAGCCCCGCGGCGAACAGCTCGCGCTCTTCCTCCGTGCCGCCTACGCCGCGCGAGACCGGAGAGCTCTTGTCCCAGGCGTCGTAGAGGTGTTGCCGGGCTGCCTTGCGGTGAGGCGCGTCGGGAGGCAGGTAGTCGAGGGCGGCGAGGAACGCCTGGGCGGCTTCGTACCAGCGCTCGCGCTGCTCGTGACAGATCCCCAGGTTGAAGCAGGCCCCGGCGTGCTCGGGCGCCAGGCGCAGGGCCGCGTGGAGGTCGACCTCGGCGCGGTCGTAGTCCTGCTGGCTCATGAGCAGGCTGGCCCGGTTGACCCGCGCGTCGGCCTCGGAGCTCGGGCCCTCGGAGAACTGGATCGCGCGCCCGTAGTGGTGCTCGGCTCTCCTGGGTCGCTTGGCCTGGGTGTAGAGCACCGCCAGGTTGAAGTGGGCCAGCGGGTGGGTGGGCTCGACCTGCAGCGCGCGCTCGAAGTCGGCGCGGGCCGCGTCCGGATCGCCGAGGGTCATGTGGGCGTAGCCGCGGCTGGCGTAGCCCTGGGCGTCCTCCCGCAGGCGCAGCCCGTTGCTGATCCAGCGGATCGCCGCGGAGACGTCCCCCTCGAGCAGGCACACCTCGCCCATGCCGAGCAGGGCCTTCGGGTGCTTGGGGTCCAGGCGCAGGGCCTCCTCGAACTCCTGGCGGGCCGGGGCGGAATCCTTGTTCCGCAGGTGCGCCTCGCCTCGCTCCACGCAGGCGTCGGCTGGCCTCGGCGCGGACGCGTCGGCGTCTGGATCCGCGGGCGCGGGCTCGTGGGCCGGGTCGCTCGGCCTTGGCGCTTCGCCCGACCGGGCCCAGAGCGCGAGGCCCAGGGCGCCCACGCCGACGAGCGCCAGCAGGCCGAACAGCGGGGCCCGCGAACGGGGCGCCGGCCCGTGCGCGAGCGCCTCCAGCGCCCAGGCCAGGTCCTCCGCCGAGGCGAAGCGCGCGTCGGGGTCCTTGGCGAGGCAGCGCATGACCACGGCGTCGAGGGCGGGGTCGACCTCGGGGCGCCGCGCCCGCGGCGGGGTGGGGTCGCGCTCGCGGACGGCGACCACGCACTCCGCGAAGGTGTCGGCGATCAGGGGCGCCTCGCCGACGAGGGCCGCGTAGAGCGACGCGCCGAGGCCGTAGACGTCGGTGCGGGCGTCGATCGCGGCCTGGTCGCCGAGGGCCTGCTCGGGGGACCAATAGCCGGGGGTGCCCAGCGGCGCGCCCTCGAGGGTCAGGCGCTTGCTGCTCGAGGTCAGGTCGCGGGCGAGGCCGAAGTCGGTGAGGCAGGGCGCGCCGTCCTCCGAGAGCAGAATGTTCGCGGGCTTGAGGTCCCGGTGCAGCACGCCGCGGTCGTGGGCGTGGGCCAGGGCCCGGGTCAGCTGGCTGAAGATCTCCACCGCGCGGGCGGGAGGCAGCGGCCCCTCGTCGGCCAGGTGCTGCTCGAGGGACGCTCCCGGGACGTATTGCATGACGAAGTAGGGGCGGCCCTCGTGCTGGCCCACGTCGTGGATCGCGACGATCCCCGGGTGCTGCAGGCGGCTCAGCGAGCGCGCCTCCTGCTCGAAGCGCTGCAGCGAACGCGGGCTGGCGCGTTGGGCGGCGATCTTCAGCGCCACGTCGCGGGCCGGAGCCTCCGAGCGGGCGCGGTAGACCACGCCCATGCCTCCCCGCCCCAGCTCGCCAACGATCTCGTAGGGTCCGATCCGCACGCCTCGGTTGTAGCAGCGCGGGGAGCGCAGCGGCTACTCGCCGGGGACGGTCACCGTCTGGTTGCAGAAGGCGTCCTTGCGCGGGTCCGGGGCGTAGCGCGCGTCGCCGAGCACGAGGGTGTGGCTGTCGATCGCGGCGACGTAGGGCTCCCGGGTGAACACCCGCCAGGCGTGGTATTCGGGCGTGTCCTCGAGCCGGCGCAGCAGCGGGTGGTCGAGCTGACGCTCGAGGGTCACGCCGAGCTCGAGCTCGCCGAACAGGTTCACGTCGACCGTGTAGCTGTGGGTCGCGGTCGAGACCACCGCGCGGTGCACCCAGGGGGTGGCGGGGGTGGGGTGGGTGGTCTGGCTCGTCACGGGGTCTCCCAGCGCCTCGACGGCCTCCTTGGCGCGGGCGCCGGCGACCCGGTTCAGCGGGAGGCTCAGCGCCAGCGGGTAGAGGAAGGCGACGGAGATCCCGGCCAGCGCCAGGCGTTGGCGCCTGCGGCCCGTTGGGGGTGAGTCCGAGCAAGTGTCTTGCGAGGGCGAGGGGGCCTCGGAGAGGCCCCCTGAAACCAGGCGGCGCGTGTCGCTCGTGAAGGCGGTCTTGCGCAGGTAGAGCGCGCCGCCCATGCCCAGCACCCACACCGCGACCATGTAGCCCGGCGCGCGCCCCGAGAACGCGAGCAGGGTGAACACCACCGAGCTCCAGAGCAGCCAGCCGTTGCGGGTCGCGCGGGTCAGCTGGCTGGGGGAGCCGGCGCAGGCGGCGAAGCCGAAGCCGAGCCAGACCCAGGGCTCCATGATGAACGCCGCGTCGCCGTAGTACCAGCGCTCGGAGAAGGGGAGGAAGGGCCGGATCCCGTAGGTGTTCAGCCCGTCGAGGGCGAGGTGGGTCGCGAGCCCGAGGCTCGCCGCCAGGAGCAGCGGCGACCAGCGGGTCTTGGGGTGCCACTGGCGGACGACGAACCACACCACCGTCGCCAGCAGCAGCGCCTCGACGGTCATGCCCAGCAGCGCGTGGGTGATCCCGCGGTGGTAGCAGAGGTAGCCCGGCCGACCGAGCAGCGGGTGGGTCACGATATCCAGGTCGGGGAGGTTCGAGGCGACCACGGCGGTGACCGTGGCCGGGGCGCCGTAGCGGTCGAGCCCGGCCCGGGCGAGGGCCAGGCCGCAGAGGGTGTGCGCTGCGTTGTCCACGCGCTCAGCCTAGCGCAGGCCTGCGCGATCGGGGCGCGTGGGGTCCGCTCGCCGCTAGACGTCGACCTCGGCGAGGTCGAGGGTCGCGGCCTCTTCCATGATGTAGTCGAAGCGGGCCTGGGTGTTCTTGCCCATCAGCTCGCGGAGGGTCTTGTCGGTGTCCAGCGGGCTGGGGGCCACGACCTGCAGCAGGTTGCGCGACTTGGGGCGGAGCGTGGTCGCGGCCAGCATGGCCGGGGGCATTTCGCCCAGCCCCTTGAAGCGGCTGATCACGGGCTTGCGGTTCTTCTGCTCCTTGGCGAGCAGCTTCTCCAGGTCGGCCTCGTTGGTCGCCCAGAAGGTCTCCTTGCCCAGCTCGACCTTGAACAGCGGCGGCTGCGCAATGTAGAGGTGCCCGGCTTTGATCAGCCCGGGAATGTAGCGGTAGAAGAACGTCAACAAGAGCGTCGTAATGTGGTCGCCGTCGGAGTCGGCGTCCATCAGCAGGATCACCTTGTGGTAGTTGAGCGACTCGACGTCGAACTGGTCGCCGAGCCCGCAGCCCAGCGCCCTGACGATATCGCTCAGCTCGCGGTTCTCGAGCACCTTCTTCAGGCTCGCCTGCTCGCTGTTGAGCACCTTCCCGCGCAGGGGCAGCACCGCCTGGGTCTTGCGGTCGCGCTCCTGCTTGGCCGAGCCGCCGGCGCTGTCGCCCTCGACGATGAACAGCTCGCAGGCGGCGGCGTCGTTGGACGCGCACTCGGCGAGCTTGTCGGGCATGCTCGTCTTCTTCTTGCGGCCCTTCTTGCGCGCGGCGCTGGCGGCCTCGCGGCTGGCCTGGCGGGCGCGGGCGGCCATGCTCGCGCGGCTGACGACGGCCTCGGCGAAGCTGGAGTGCTCGTTGAGCCACTGCTCGAGGGCCGGGAACACGGCGCCCTCGACGGCGGCGCTGGCCTCGGGGTTGTTGAGCCGGTTCTTGGTCTGGCCCTGGAACTGGGGGTCGCTCATGAACACCGAGACGATCGCGATCACGCCCTCGCGAATGTCCTCGTTGGTGATCTTGAGGTTCTTGGGCAGCGAGACCTTGTGGGTCTTCATGTAGCTGCGCACGGCCTTGGCGATCGCGGTGCGCAGCCCGGTCTCGTGGGTCCCGCCGCTGCCGGTGTGCACGCCGTTGACGTAGCTCCGCAGGCGGTCGTCGGTGGCGTCGGTCCAGGTGAGCACGACCTCCAGGCGGCCGATCTGCTCGTCCTTGGCGTCGCGGCGAAAGCAGAAGTTCTCCGGCAGGGTGCGGTGGATCTGCTGGCGCACGATCGCGCGGTTGAGCAGCGCGTTGATCCCCTCCTTCTGGTGGAACTGGGTGCGCTTGCCCGTCGCCTGGTCCTCGAACAGGAAGCGCACGCCGGCGTGCACGAAGCTCAGGTCGTCGAGCTTGCGCACGATCCGCTCGGGGTCGAACTTGAGCCGCTTGCCGAAGATCTCGGGGTCGGGGGCGAAGCTGATCGCGGTCCCGGTGCCCTGGACCTTGCCGCCCTTCTTGAGCTTGGTCGCGGGGATCCCGCGCTCGAAGCGCTGGGTGTGCTCGCGCCCGTCGCGCTTGACGGTGACCTCGAACCAGGTGCTGAGCGCGTTGACCACGCTCGAGCCCACGCCGTGCAGGCCGCCGGAGTGCACGTAGTTGCTGTGCCCGAACTTCCCGCCCGCGTGCAGGGTGGTCAGGATCAGGGTCACCGCCGGCTGCTTGTGCTTGGGGTGCATGCCGATCGGGATCCCGCGGCCGTTGTCGATCACGGTCACGCTGCGCCGGTCGGCGGCGAGGGAGACCTCGATCGTGCCCGCGTGGCCGTTGATCGCCTCGTCGACGCTGTTGTCGAGGATCTCGGTCAGCAGGTGGTGGTAGCCGTCGCGCCCCACGCCGCCGATGTACATCGCCGGGCGCTGGCGGACGGGCTCGAGGCCCTCGAGGACGGTGATGTCCTTGGCGGTGTAGCTCTTGGCCATGGCCTACTCCTCCTCGTCCTCGGGCAGCTCGAACAGGTCGAGGTTGGGGAAGGCGCGCCGCCAGCCCCCACGCTGCTTGACCTCTTGCAGGCCGCCGCCGATCTCGCCCCGCGAGAGGTTCTTCGCCAGCAGCGACTCCTCGGAGCCGCGGGTCGTCTCCATGCGCAGCTTCTTGCTGGCGGTGGCGGCGACGACCTGCTCGCCCTTCTTGAGCTTGGCGCAGCGCCGACCCTTGCCCGCCGCCGAGAGCAGCGGGACCTCGCCGAGGGCGAGCTTGGTCGCGTTGCCCTTGCTGGTGGCCACGATCACATGCCCCTCGTCGTCGGCGGGCACGATCACGACCGCGGCGACCTCGTCGCCCTTGGCCAGCCGGATCAGCTTGCGCCCGGCGCGGGTCGAGGGCTCGCTGTGCAGCTCGAGGGGCACGCGCAGGATCTGCCCGCCGGCGGTGACCGCCAGGATCGCGGAGGTCTCCACCGTCACCAGCCGCGGGTCGAGGCTGGTGGCGGCCACGACCTTCTCGCCGTCCTTGAAGCTGAAGAACTTCTGGATCGGGTCGCCGTAGCCGGTGGTCGAGGGCGCCTGGTGCAGAGGGAACACGTAGGCGAAGCCGTAGTTGGTGAACACCGCGGCGTTGGCCACCGTGCTCCCCTGGATCACCGCCAGCAGCTCGTCGCCCTCGCGCAGGCGGACCTTCTCCATGTCCTCCAGCGCACGCTGGCGGCGTAGCCGGCCCTCGCGCGAGAGGCACACGTGGGTGTCCTCCTTCTTGATCAGGAGCGTGGCGTCGAAGGCCTCCTCCTCGTCGGGGGCCACGATCTCTGTCCGCCGCTTGCGGTCCCCGAAGGCCTTGGTGAAGGCCGTGAGCTGCCGCTTGATCAGGTCCCAGCGGGGCTTGGTGCCCTTCAGCAGGCGGGCCAGGCGGTCGCGCTCCTTGCTCTTCTCCTCGAGCTCGTCCTTGATCCTCTGCACCTCGAGCTTCGCCAGCTTGTAGAGCTGGATCTCGAGCACCGCGTTGGCCTGCACGTCGTCGAGCTTGTACTTCGCGCAGAGCTTCTCGCGGGCGTCGGCCTTGTCCTTGGCCGCGCGGATCAGCTTGATCGCGGCGTCGACGTTGCCGAGCACCTTGGCCAGGCCCTTGAGGATATGGATCCGCTCCTCGAGCCGCTGCTTGCGGTAGGTGATCGAGCGGGTGACCACGTCGAAGCGGAAGTCGAGCCAGGCCTGCAGCATTTCCTTGAGGTTGCACACCCCGGGGCGGCCGACGCCGGTGGGCGTGGGCAGGAGGCAGGTGAGGTTGATCCCGTAGCTGGTCTCGAGGTTCGAATACTTGTAGACCGCGGCCATCAGCAGCTCGGGGTCGGCGCCGGTCTCGAGCTGCAGGACCAGGCGCACGCCCTTGGCGTCGGTCTGGTCGCTGACGTGCTCGATCCCGGGCAGCTTGCGCGCGTCGACGAGGTCCTTGATCTTCGAGAGCACCTGGGCGGTGGTCGTGCCGTAGGGGATCGAGTCGATCACCAGGCTCACCCGCGGGACGCGCTTGCCCTTGGGCTGCACGGTCTCCACGGTGTAGGTCCCGCGGACCTTGATCGAGCCGCGCCCGGTCTCGTAGATCTGCTTGAGGTCGGCCTTGGTGCTCAGCACCTGGCCCCCGGTGGGGAAGTCCGGCCCCTTGACCGAGCGCAGGAGCTGGGCGACCGAGGTCTCGGGCTTGTCGATCAGCGCGATCGTGGCCTTGCTGATCTCCTCCATGTTGTGGGGGGGAATGTTCGTCGCCATGCCGACGGCGATCCCGGTCGAGCCGTTGAGCAAGAGCAGCGGCGCCGGCGTCGGGAGCACCTCGGGCTCGCTGGTCTTGGCGTCGTAGGTCGGCCGCATGGCGACCGTGTCCTCCTTGAGGACCTCCATCAGCGACGACGCCAGGGGCAAGAGCTTGGCCTCGGTGTAGCGGAAGGCCGCCGCGCTGTCGCCGGTGATCGCGCCGAAGTTGCCCTGGCCGTCGATCAGCGGATAGCGCAGCGCCCAGTTCTGGGTCATGCGCACCAGCGCCTCGTAGATCGCCGAGTCGCCGTGGGGGTGGTACTCGCCCATGACCCGGCCCACGACCTGGGCCGACTTCTTGAACTGGCCCTCGGCGCGCAGGTGCAGCACGGTCTCCATCACGTAGAGGATCCGCCGCTGCACGGGCTTCAGCCCGTCCCGCGCGTCGGGCAGCGCGCGCGACGTAATCACGCTCATGGCGTAGCGCAGGTAGCGCTCGCGAGCGGTTTGCGACAGCTCGATCGGTTCGATCGATTGGGCCATGGATCCTCCGGGTCGGGTGCGCACCCTACACGACAGGCTGCAGCCGTCAAACCGTGCGGTGTGTGGGGGGGCGCCCCCAGCCCTTACGTGGGCTGGGCTCAGGAGCTTAGCGCTCGACGACGACGTCTGAGGGCCGGGCGCGCGCCAGCGAGCTTCGCCGCCTGGCACGTCCACGCGCTGCCCACCACACTCGCGGCATGCGGATCGGCCACTACGAGATTCACGACGAGCTCGCCCGCGGAGGCACGGGGGTGGTCTACCGCGCCGTCGACGCCCGCTCGGGTGCGCGGGTGGTGGTCAAGCTGTTGAAGGTCGAGAGCGACACCTCGCGCCGGCGGCTTGCGCGTGAGGCGGCAGCCATGCGCCGCCTGCAGCACCCGAGTGTGGTCACCCTCTACGACGCGGGGAGCCACCACGGGCATGCCTTCCTCGTGCTGCCCTACGTCGAGGGGCAGACCCTCCAGGATCGCCTCGAGCGCGAGGGGCCGCTCCCGCCGGGGGAGGCGGTGCGGATCGCGATCCAGGTGGGCGAAGGGTTGCGCGCGTCCCACGCCCTGGGGCTCCTGCACCGGGACGTCAAACCCGCCAACGTCCTCGTCGACGCGGCCCTGGGCGATCGGGTCAAGCTCACCGACTTCGGCCTCGTGAAGGACACTGGGCCGGGCCAGTCGCAGACCCAGAGCCTCTCGGTCCACGGTCGCTTCCTGGGGACGCCCGGCTACTCGCCCCCCGAGCAGGCCTTCGGTGTCCTCGACGCGATCGGCCCGCCCGCCGACGTCTACGGACTGGGGGCGCTGCTCTACGCCTTGCTCTGCGGGGCGGCCCCCCGCCAGGCCGAGACCCTCGTCGGGGCGCTCGTCGCCTTCAAGCGTCCGGTGGAGCCGCTGCCCTCTGGGGTGCCCCGTTGGCTCGACGCGCTCCTCGGTCGCTGCTTCGCCGACGACCCCGCGGCGCGTCCTCCCCTCGAGGCCGTGCTCGAAGAGCTCGAGGCGGGCGGAGTGGAGCAGCCCGAGGGCCGCGCAGCGGAGCCCAGGAGCGACCTGCACGTACGCCGCGCGACGTGGCTGCTGGTGGTCTGCGGCCTGGTCGGGGGGGCGGTGTTCGCGCTCTGGCCGGAGGCGGCGCCGCCGGACTCGCAGGCGCCTGGGGTCGAACTCGACGCGCCGGCGGAGCCCGACGCGCCGGGGAATCCGGGGGGCGAGGGCCCCGACGCCGCCGCCTACTTCGAGCGCGGGCTGAGCAAGTCCGACGCAGAGCTCCACGAGGAGGCGATCGCGGACTTCGACCGCTCCCTCGAGCTTCGTCCCGACGACCCCAGCGTGCTGTTCGCCCGCGGGCGGAGCAAAGGACTGCTCGATCGGCACGAGGAGGCGATCGCGGACTTCGACCGCTCCCTCGAGCTGGCGGCCAACCCGGCCGCTTTCTCCAGCCGCGGCGCGGCCAAGAGCCTGGCCGGCCGCCACGAGGAGGCGCTCGCGGACTTCGACCGCGCCCTCGAGCTCGACCCCACCAACGTCGGGATCCTCCTCAACCGGGGCGAGAGCCACACCCTGCTCGGCAACTACGAGGAGGGGCTCGCGGACTTCGACCGCGTCCGCAGGCTGGGGGCGGACCTCGAGGGTCGTTGGTTCACGCGGGGGAAGTGCCTGCTGCTGCTCGGCCGATACCAGGAGGCGATCGCCGACTACGATCGCGCCCTCGAGTTGGAGCCAGACGAGGTCGAGGGCTACCACTGCCGCGGGCAGGCGCTCTCGCTCCTGGGGTTCGAAGAGGAGGCGATCGCCGACTTCGACCGGGCGCTTCGGCTCGACCCTTCGCTGGCCCTGGGCTACAGCGACCGCGGAACCGCGAAGGGGAACCTCGGGCGGCTGGAGGAGGCGGTCGCGGACTTCGACCGCAGCCTCGAGCTCGACCCCACCCGCGCCGAGAGCTACTACGGCCGAGGCTCGTTCAAGATTCGGCTCGGGCGGTTGGAGGCGGCGATCGCGGACCTCGACCGTGCGTTGGAGCTCGCGCCAGACAACGCCCAGTACTACCTCAATCGGGGGGTGGCCTACGCGAACCTCGGCCGACACGAGGAGGCGCTCGCCGACTACGAGCGCGTCGTGCAGGCCAATCCCGACCAGCACAGCGCCTACCTCAATCGGGGGATCGCTCGCGCGAGCCTCGGGCGGCACGAGGAGGCGATCGCCGACTACGACCGGGTGCTGCAGCACGAGCCCAGCATGATCCAGACCTTCGCCCACAGGGGAATCAGCTCGATGCAGCTCGGTCGCTACGCCGAGGCGATCGCCGACTTCGACCGCGCGCTGAGCGCCGGGACCCTCACTCCCGGGGCCGCCACGGTGGTCCGCAAACACCGCGCGCAGGCAGTCGCGAAGCAGGCCTCGGGCGACTGACGGCAGCGTCTACCCGGGCCTCACCGACTCCCGGGTCGGTCTCTCGGGTAGGCTGAGCCCAGGAGCCTGCGTTGAAGGACGACGTGCACCCCCAGCCCCAGCCGCCCGCGCCCGCCGCGCGCGACGACGTGCAGAGCCGGCTCAACCGCTGCCCCTACTGCCACGACGGGGTCGCGCCGGCCGAGAGCGTGGTGTGCCGCCAGTGCCTGACCCGGCACCACGTGAGCTGCCACGCCGAGGCCGGCGTGTGCCAGAGCTGCGGCAGCAGCGACGTGCTGACCCAGGCTGCGCCGTTGCCGGCGCCCGCGGAGGAACAGCCGCGCACGCTCTCGACCCTGGCGGTGGCCGGGCTCTCGCTCGTAGTCATGGTCCTGGCGCTGTTCGGGGTCGTCCCGTTCGTGCTGACGCTGCTG
>Ga0070729_10005577_pt1 | contig 12908 bp, 14 predicted proteins | sample tdDd472_FD_66725 | JGI IMG/M metagenome (GOLD analysis project Ga0070729, IMG submission 66725) | Marine sediment microbial communities from the Atlantic coast under amendment with organic carbon and nitrate - tdDd47.2 | ecosystem: Environmental > Aquatic > Marine > Coastal > Sediment | place...
GACTTCCAAAAAGTGCTGATGATCAACCCGGCAGTGAGCCTGTACAACTCGGTAGCAATCCTCGACGACATGCTTGTAGACAATGTTCCCGGAGGACTTAATAATATAAACAGCTGGATGCAGGGTGTGTTAAGCAAGCTTTCCCGGGCAACCCAGGGCAATAATGCTATTAAATTCCAGGATCCTGATTTTCTATATAAAGTTTACCAACACTATCCTCCGGGGAAGGAGACCTCTGCCTCCCTGATCGGTTTTGTGTTCCGTATTTCATCAAGCAATATGATAATCACCTCAGACATTATGAACGGCGGCGGCTATATTATTCCAGAAAACAGAATGCCCACACGCAATGATTCATTTACCGACTATGCCAAGGTAACCTTTCGGATTGCCTTTCTTGATTACTTCAAAGAATTGTTCGTGCCTTATTTCAAGGCCCGGAATCCGGAATTAACCGAGCAAAAAATCATAGGAATGGAGAGCCTGCGTTATATAAAGTCGTACCTGCAACAAGCCGATAAAATCGGAGTCGTAACCAATGCAGATGATTTGATCCTGGCGCCTGGTGAGCTGGACTTTATGCGCACACTATTCGGCTCGCGGGCAAAAATCTACCCCAACGGCGGACACTGCGGCAATATGGAAGACCGTGCCCATGTAAAGTATATAACTGAATTTTTCAGCCCAAAAGGAAACGTACTATGAACAGACCTGCTGCAATATGTCTTACTCTCGCGGTACTTGCTTGCGCACTGCTGACCGGTTGTGCCGGCGTACAACCGGCACCTGACCCAATCATTCCGCCCATGCATGCCGCAGACACTGTTATTAAAGAAGACGTAACCTACCCTATTGACGTATATGATCCCTGGGAAGGGTTTAACCGCAGCATGTACCGGTTTAATTTCTATTTTGACAAGTATGTTTTCCTGCCGGTTGTCGGTGGGTACGAAACGGTTGCACCGAATGTGGTGCAAACAGGGGTAAGTAATTTTTTCCGCAATATTGGAGAGCTGTTCAACTTCACCAACTGCCTGTTCCAACTTAAGGGTAAAGGCGCGCTCAATACAACCGGGCGTTTCGCAATTAATACCACGATCGGTATTGCCGGAATTTTTGACTGGGCTACGCCCATGGGCATTGCTCGTGAAAGTGAAGATTTCGGACAAACGCTGGGTCACTATGGTGTCGGCAGCGGGCCGTTCCTGGTGCTTCCTATCTTCGGACCGTCCAATCTGCGTGACACTTCCGGCCTTGCGGTCGATACGGCAACGCGTATGCTGGTTCTGGCGGCTATTGATCCATATAAAAACTGTAGCGATGGAGACGCGCGGGCAATCGAGATGAGCCTTTACGCGATTGAAGCTATTGACAAGCGTCACAGAGAATCGTTTCGTTACTATGAAACCGGTTCTCCCTTTGAATACACCCTGGTCCGCTTCCTGTATGACGAAATGCGCAAAATTCAGATTGCTCAATAAAAGCACATCAGCTGCTTTGAGTCACCCCTTTAGGGCTGACTCAAAGCACAACCCTTCCTCATATCTCCTACAATAATTGAGCCGCTTTACAAACAGAACCACACTGTAGTATCAAGCAAGACAACACCGTTTTCTCCCACATTGCCCTTGACAAACCTCCACCGTAGGCCTATACAGTGAACCTGTACCAGTCCAACACACTATCCAATATGTCAAAGGAGGCTAATCATGGCAAAAAATGCTTTGCAACAAAATGTCATTGAATTGATTGAGAATAATCACTATTCGAAGCTCATTACCTTCGGGCCTGATAAAGCGCCTCGCGGAAGGATCATGACCAACCTCCCCCTCGGCAAAGATATGGTGATCTGGTTTGCCACAGGACTGAGCACCAGCAAAATAAAGGATATCAAGAAAAACCCCAATGTAAGCGTGTTTGTCGATGACCCCGATGATATGACCAACGCATCCATTGCCGGAAAAGCCGAAATTGTGACCACCCCCGGTTTGCTCAAGAAATTCTGGCAGGAACCCTTCGGATTCTTCTTTCCCGGCGGGCCGACGGATCCCGACTATTGCCTGCTTAAGATTACCCCTAAAAAAGTAGAGTACCTTAAACCCGGGCCGATGTTCCTTCAAAACCGTGTGCGTCAGACCGTTAAGCTTTAAGGACAAATGAGCCGAAGGGAACACAAATAAAGACACTCGGCAGAAATAGATACAGGGGTAAAAAGGATTTAAAAAACAAATTTTTCCTCAGGAGAATTCTTTTAAGATTCATATGCTATATACGTGAGTAGATCTTTTCCCAAACCCTAGAGAAGAGGAGGAACAGCAATGGATGCAAAAGAATATTTCAGCGCTACAAATGGCAAGGGATTTCTGGCAACTTCAAATGCAAAGGGCGAAGTAAATATCGCGATTTACTCCCGGCCGATCGTGCAGGAAAACGGCGAATTTGTGTTCGGAATGACTGACCGCCTTACCCACGCAAACCTGCAGGATAACGGCAAAGCGGTGTATGCTTTTACAGAAGAGCGCGGTTACGGCGGCAGACGGTTCTATCTCAAAATGACGAAGGAGGATAACACCGGGCCACTGCTCGAAAAAATCAGGTCGTTGACGGATCAATGTCTGCACCCCGGCGCCGGCAAAGCCGTGAAGTACGTTGTGAGCTTCAAAGTTACCAAGGAACTGCCCCTTATATGCATGGAGTGCCCGGGCGACCACAGCAAACATCTGTGCGAGATTGCCGGCACTGAAGGCTTCGCCCAAATCAAAGAACTTGCGCAGCAACCAGACTTTATGTGCATGAACTGCGGCAGAATGGCCGATAAAGCAGAAAATCTCTGTAACCCCATGCTCATGGAAGACATACCGATATCACATTAACCGAGTGTATGCGGCGGGCATCTACTGCCCGCCGCTTTTTTATCAATTCCTCTTCATGACAGCCTTTTTTCTCCACTATAACTTTCTTACGCTGGCTCTGCTTTTCGCTCTGCCCGGCGCTGTAATCTGGCTCGTTCGGCATGATCTCCGCCGAACAATCATTTGTGTTGTCCCTTTTGCACTGCCCTTTGCCTTTACTGAATTCTTATTCTATCCATCCTATTGGGAACCGAACTTCCTGTTTGACCTCGGACAGCGCATCGGCTTCGGCATAGAAGACTTTATTTTTGTTTGCGGACTTGCTGCCTTCAGCTCAACAGCCTATGCCTTTGCTTTCAATCGCAGGTATAAACCGACGGACCACGCAGGACTAATCTTTTCTGCCTTGCGAGCGCTAGGGCTCTTCGTTTTTTCGGGGTTATTATTTCTGGGTGCAATTATTGCAGGAGTTGCCGTTATTTATGCCGCATGTTTTGTCATGGTTGCTAACGCATGTGTCATACTTGCGCTGCGCCGCGATCTCGCAATACCAGCATTGCTTGGGAGTTGCCTCTCTACCGCGATCTATTTTCTACTGAGTCTTGCCGCTGAGAAACTATTGCCCGGGCTCTTTAAAAATGTTTGGCACACAAAGGATTTTTTAAATATATTCATTGCAGGTGTGCCTGTAGAAGAACTGCTCTACGGATTTAGCGCCGGCTTTATCGGCACAATTTTCTATCCCTATGTCTTCGGCAGGCGCTTTATTCACCATATTGCTAATGAGGGTCTATGAGCACACTCAAGGGCTGGATTCAGGCATCACGGCTCCCGTCACAGTCCTATATTTTCTTTCCCATTCTTTTAGGACAGGCCATATACTATTCACAAACCAGCCGTTTCAGCCTCAATGTTTTTCTGCTGTTGCACCTTTACGGCCTTTTCCTTCAACTGTTCATTGTATATGCCAATGACCGCGCTGATATTGCAACCGATCGCCTTAACACGACCTACACCATGTTCTCAGGCGGATCGCGCACACTGGTAACCGGTCTGATTACGATTCGCGAAAACTGTGTCGCGGTGATCACGGTCGTCGTTCTAAACGCGGCTGTCGGCCTTGCTCTAACAGCGCTGTATCAACGCACACTTGCTTTGCCCCTTATTGCTTTTTCACTTGGTCTTTTGTGGATGTACAGTTTTCCGCCGGTGCGGCTTTCCTACCGCGGAGCGGGAGAAATCCTGCAGATGCTGGGTGTGGGTCTCGTGCTTCCCGTATTCGGCTATTACGGTCAATCAGGAAGCTTTAATGGTTTCCCCGTGCACCTGCTCGCCTTCATCCTACCCTGCCAACTGGCTTGCGCCATGTGTACGGCCCTGCCCGATGAACCTTCGGACCGAACCAGCAGCAAACGCACGGCCGCGGTCCTACTCGGGCTGCCGCTAGCAAAACTCATAGTTATCATCCTTATCGGGACGAGCTTAGCTTTTTTTCTTTTGCTCTCGCCAGCACTGTTGCAACATACTTTAGCTGTTCTGGCCCTGCCCATGCTCTGCTTTACCGGAATACTTGTGCTGCGCAAAACTTCACCACCTGGATCAAAGCGACTGAACCTTTTTGTTACCTGTGCCGTAGGCGCAAATGTTTTGCTTATGGCAGGGGCGGCACTAATGTTTTTTCAACTGAACTAGAGAACAAAAAGACAATCGCAAAAAAGAAAAGGGGCAGTTCTAGTTTTTAATTAGAACCGCCCCTTTTAACACATAAGAATCAAAACTTTTTTGACTACTTATTATTTTTAGCTTCCTTTTTAGCCTCCTTTGCAGCCTTCTTAGCTGCTTTTTTGGCTTCCTTCTCAAGCCGCTTCTGTTCCTTCAAGACCAGTTTTTCCTGTTTTTTCTGTTCCTTAAGGATTTGTTTCTGCAATTGCTTCTGGCTCGGCTTCTTAAGAAAAACCTGGCCTGTGCATTCGCCGACCTGCACATCAAGGAAGTCTCCTTCAAACGTGGCATTATCAGGTACAATAATTCTGACTTTCAATACATCACTGTCGCCGGCCACAAATGATTCAACAATCTCGCAGGGACCGAAATCAATTTCGCCCGTGGGGTCAAAACCTTCCTCACCCTTGACGCCCTTGATGGTAAACATCTGCTTGATTGGCCTCACACCCTTTTTCAGGTTTAATTTCGGAGGCTTAATAAAAAGATTGCACACGCTGTCCTCAATACACTCATTCAGCTCGCAAGTTTCTCCTATTGAGCAGTCAAGATCCTCAAGACATTCAACGCATTCAAGCGTGTCGCTGCAAAAAGGCGTTCCATTATCAGGACAGTCAAGGTCTACTTCGCATTCAGCGCAACCCTCAATATCCTCATTGCATTCTCCTACATCGCAGACAACAGCATCACCAGCAACACAAACACTGGTTTCCGCACTGCAGGACTCTATACCATTACAATACACACCATCGTCACAATCTAAATCAACAATGCAGTCCTCTCCTATTCCGGCGGCGTTTGCGCTGGATACGAACAGCAGAAATGCAAATCCCATCAAACTGAGTGTAATTTTCTTCATTGTCTCTCCTCCTGTGAATGCACATTTGTACATTGTACGTGCCATCTGTAGGTACCTAAGGACCATCGCTTGACAAATCACACGCGACAATCCGTGGGTTTGAGACCAATGGCCGGCTGTTTCTGTGTCTCCGGCGCCAGGCCCTAAACTCGTCTCAACAGAAAATATTATTGTGCGGTATGCCCAATATCAGTATCAGTCAAAATCCAGCTTCCGTACTACCGCTTAAGGGATGTATATATAGTGAGCGGTATACCCATCATGAGCCTCAACAACTACCAGAATTCCGTATCCATACTACCGCTTGTTATCTTAAAGTATATTGTCATATAAAGGAATATTCAACCCCGGAATTTTAAAAAACGATTTTTTCTAAAGTATTTTCAGAAACTTATACGCAATCATACAAATTGAGGCTCAGAACCAAAAACAACCTTTTCTTTTTTTTACGCATTTGATTAAAACTTACTGCACCTGAACAGGCAAAAGTGTATTCATGGCCTTTTGCCCCTGCTCAGTCACGGGGATATGCACCTCTGAGTGCTTCATAAACCATGGCACAAATGGGGCATCCCAGTATACGGCATAGGCTTCTCCCGCACTTTGATAGCGTGTATTCTCCTGTAGCCAGGTAGTAAGCTTGTCCCTGTTTGTCTCAAACTTCTTTTTCGAATAACTTCCCCTGATGCCGATTGAGACAACTGTTCGCTCCGGAACATCTATGACCTTCACCCCGCCCTGTTCAACCAGATCTTTTTCAATGTCAGCGCTGCCCACATAAAACTTCATCTGGGCTTTCTCGACCTGAGCCTCAACCGGAACGGTCATGGAAACATCATTTGTACTGATGTAGCTGAACAGTCTCCTGAACATATCGTTGTTACCGTCAAAATAGTCACCGGGAGCTTCGGCAACCATAAGCTTTGCGGCCGGTATAGTTTTGATGTCTATCGTGCCATTGGGTGTTTTGGGATATGCTGCTTCATAGGCGAAAACGGTTTTCGCCATACAGAAAAGTCCTATGAAAAGTAATGTGATACATTTTTTCAGCATGGAACATCCTCCAATTTGTTTGTGACGTTCTCTACACCTTGAACTATAGCATATGCCACTGGAATGCGAGACACCGGATCCTTTTGTGGCAAGTGGGCACTGCTGGTGTGATCGGCAAAACGGTAAACGCCAAAAACTTTAACGATGCCGTTCAAAATCCTTACGATCTGTCAAAATCGCGGTCGCGAATGGGAACTTTTCCTCAGATCCAACACACCGGCTATCGGGATAATGGGCGAACCGGGTATGGCGTCATGTTGAATTGTTTTAACATACTGTTTGTCGATATTCTGGCGGACTCATAGATGGTCGGCAGTCCGCTGCCCGGGCTGGTTCCGCCTCCGACCAGGAAGCAGTTTTTGATTTCATCAAACCGGTTCCGGGGCCTGAAGCACAACATCTGGTCGAGGCTGTGCGCGAGGCTGAACGGTGCACCGTAGAAAATATTAAAATCGCTCTCCCAGTTTTGAGGCGTAATGACTGCTTCGCATCGTATGTGTGTGCGCAGGTCCTTGAACTCTTCGCGCTGCTCGAGCAGGCCGAGAACTTTGTCCCTGAATGCTTGTTTATGTTGAGTCCAATCAATGTCTGCACGGGTATTGGGAACCGGAACGAGGATGTACAGTGCGGATCCACCCGGGGGCGCCATGGAAGGATCGTTAACGCCGGGATTGGCAATATAGATGGATATGTCTTCAGGCAGTTGATAGTGGGAAAAGAGATCGGCCATATTTTTTTTGACATCGTTTGCAAAGAGAAATGTGTGATGCGCGGGGGTTTTCCATACTGTATCCAGGCCAAGATAGATCATAAATGTTGAACACGAATAGCGAAAATTTTTCAGCTTTTTAGGAGTATACCTGGTGCGGTGCTCATTGTTCATCAATTGCGACAGGCTGTAGGCGACATCTGCATTGACAATAACTGCATCGGCATGATGCGCAGAGCCATCCTCCAGCACAACCCCGGTTGCTTTTTTGTTTGTGATAAGCAGTTGGCGAACGGCTTTACCGGTATGAATGCACCCCCCCTTTTTTTCTATAAGGGTACTCATTGCGGCGGGTATGCGGTTAATGCCCCCCTGAACATGGTAGATGCCGTAATAGTGCTCGAGAAACGGTATGATCGCAAATCCGCCGGGGCAGTTCCAGGGCGACATGCCAAGGTATTGCGACTGAAAGGTCATTGCAATTTTCAGTCTCTCATCTGAAAAGTATTTGCTGATAACGCTGTACATGGATTGTCCGATGGCCAGATACGGCAGGGCTGAGATAAGCTCAAAGCTCAGCAGACTGCGCAATGAAGAGAAATCACGCTGCAGGCCGGGAAACAGCTTTTGGAAACGCTTTTTTTCCTTATACATGAAGAGATCATAGCCCGGTGCACTGCCGGGAAAGTGCTTTTCAAGCTCTGCTCTCATCTGTTCGGGCTCTGAAAACATGTTGAGCGATACGTCGCCGAAGGACAGCTGGTAGAGGGGATTGAGCCGTTCGCAGACAAGATGGTCATCGGTTCTTTCTCCGACGAGCTCGAACATTTCATCAAGCACAAACTTCAGCATCAGCATGGTGCATCCCAGGTCAAACGTATAGTCGCCCATTCTGAGTGCCCCGCTTCTTCCGCCGAGTTCCTGTTGCTTTTCAAATACAGTAACATCCAGGCCCTTATGGGCAAGCAGCATTGCCGCCGTCAGGCCTCCGGTTCCACCACCTACAATAATTACCTTTCTGCCCATCAGCACACCCCCCGACAAATCAATCGGAACTCTTGTATCTAAACATTTACTCCGCCTCAATTTTTCATCGCACTTTTTTTGCCCTTATTTTTTAGAATGTTTTTATCATAGTATATATACTTGCAAAAAAAAAACAAAAACAAAAAATTAAACACCATAACAACCATTTATTGCAAATTTGTTTTACACAGAATAGACAAAAAAAGGCCGGGGCTGAAACAGTCCCCGGCCAAAATACTTCTTCCTAAGGCTTAAAACTATTTTGCAGCCTTTTTGGACGCTTTTATCGCTTCTTCCTCCAGTCTCTTTTGCTCCTTCAGAGCAAGTTTTTCCTGTTTCCTTTGCTCTTTAAGAAGTTGTTTAGCGTTCGGTTTTTTGAGAAAAACCTGACCGGCACAATCGCCGACCTGCACATCAAGGAAGTCTCCTTCAAACGTGGCATTAGCAGGTACAATGATCCTGACTTTCAACACATCACTGTCGCCGGCCACAAATGATTCGACAACCTCGCAAGGGCTAAAATCAATTTCAGTAGTATCGGGATCAAAGCCTTCTTCGCCCTTGACACCTTTAATGGTGAACATCTGCTTGATCGGCCGCACACCCTTCTTCAAGTTAAGTTTCGGAGGCCTGATAAACAGGTTGCAGATGCTCTCCTCGATGCACTCACCCAACTCACAGAGTTCACCTTCGGCGCAGTCTAAATCATCCAGGCATTCAACGCAGCTTCCGCTATCCGTGTCGCAAAACCCGTCGCCGCAGTCCGCATCAACAGTACATTCGGGTGGTATTTCGACGCATTCACCTGCAACACACTCTTCGCCGGCAGCGCAATCAGCATCAACTACACATTCAGGCGGTATTTCGACGCATTCTCCTGCAACACACTCTTCGCCGGCAGCACAGTCACCATCTACACTACATTCAGGCGGTATTTCGACGCATTCTCCTGCAACACATTCTTCGCCGGCAGCACAGTCACCATCTACAGTACATTCAGGCGGTATTTCGACGCATTCTCCTGCAACACACTCTTCGCCGGCAGCACAGTCACCATCTACAGTACATTCAGGCGGTATTTCGCATGCCCCTGCTACGCATTCTTCGCCGGCAGCACAATCACCATCAACAACGCATTCGACGCATACATCTGCTACGCATGTTTCGCCGGCAGCACAGCTCGTGTCATTTGTACAAGCCTCACCAACGGACGGAACGGAAATAGCTATCCCCGCTGCGGCCTGCGCAGTAAACGCACACAGTAGAAATGCAAATCCAATCAAACTAAATGTAAGTTTCTTCATCGTCACTCCCTCCCTTGAAGACATGATTCCCAGGCCTTCGTGCATCTATTGTATACCTATATTCTCTGCGGCCATTACCTGAATAAAAAACAGCAACGTTCCGCAGCATGATTCCGGTCCACAGATGGTACTATGTCTCCGGCATCTGCCCCTAAACTCGTCTCAACAGCAAATAAGGTTGTGCGGTATGCCCGTCATCAGTATCAATTAAAAATCCAGCTTCCATACTACCGCTTGTAGGGTTTATATATAATGCGCGGTATAGCCATCATGAGCCTCAACAACTGCCAGAATTCCGCATCCTTAATACCGTTTGTTATTTTTATATTTGTATATATAGTTCATGTTTTGAACAAATCAACCCTAAGAGAAAAAAATTTGACGGATTTCAAGGGGGTCATACGTACTTGGATGGATTTTTTTGCTAATTATTTAAACTGTTTTCTTTTTTTTACGTAATTGATTTATGTTTTCTCATAGTGCTCTCTTTAAGCAAATTCCTAAACGAAGTGCAAATACCCTGTAAAGGACATGTATAGAACTAGCCCCCGCTCATGCAAAAATATCAACGTTTAAAATATGTAACAAGCACAGGTGAACTCCCACCCCAATCATCACTACAGCAGTCACGCGCCTGACCCATACTTCGGTTTTTGAAACAACATGAAAAACGCGGCTGACAGTGCCGATGCCGAGTGCGATGACCAGGGCAAATAAAAGCACGGGCACACCGGTCCCCAGGCCGTAGATTAAGGGCAACGCGATAGTTGATGACTGACTAACGGAAAGCGGTATAAGGCTGCCGAAGAAAAAAGCGGCTGAAACCGGGCAGAAAGCAAGCGCGAACAAGGCACCCATAATAAGAGCACCGGGAATACCCGCTTTCTTTAGCTTTTCAGCACCCTCCTGCGAAACCATCACTCCGGGCATTGCAAAGGAGAACATACCAAGCAGCAGCAGACCCGTTATAATCAACACCGGCCCCAAAACTTTCGGCATTGATGTCTGCAGAAAATAGGCCATTGACGGCAGGTTTAAAAGAGAGGCACTGATCACCCAGCCAAGCGCCATGTAGGCAAGTGAGCGGCCCATCGTATAGGCAATGCCAGCAGCCAGTACAGAAGACGTGCGCGTGCCGCCCTTAACAATAAAAGAAACCGCCGCGATATTGGCAGCCAGCGGACAAGGACTAACCGAAGTGAGTATACCGAGCCACAGCGCACCTATGACCGGAATTGCGGTTAGTTCCATTACAGCTCCTGGAGCATGGCTTCAACTTCGGTTTTAACATAGCTGGAAAAATCGGCCTTGCTACTTTTAAGCTGCCATATCTTCTCAAGATTTTTAAAAGTGACCTGTTTTCCGCCCTTATAGCGGACAATGACCAGCGCCCGGTACGTGAGATTGTAATCCTGCAAGTAGTGACGGTTTTCAGGCTCATCGAAATTAATCTGATCAAAACGCAGGGTTCCGTTACCCAACTGCTCTTTAAAGTTTGCTTCTATTGTCTCGCGGCTGTACTGCTCAATGGTCGTACAGGTTTTACAGCGATATGTGGCATGGAAATAATAGACTTGAACATAGTCGGAAGTTTTTGCCTTCACAGGTTCATCAGCAGCAAGGCTTGTACTACATACCAGAACCGCGCCCACCAGGGTAATCAATAACGTTATACAGATTTTTGCATAAACCTTCATTGCATACCTCCTTCACAAAGTGATTACTATCATTTATATGATTATTTTTTTGATCTCTGCAACGCTTAAGAGTTTGCCTACGCTTTTGATCTCACCGTCAACGGAAAGGCCCGGGGTAAACATGATACCTGCATCGGTGATCTCGTTTATATCCTCAACCTTGATCACATCAGCGGTCATGCTGAGCTCTGTAAGCGCTTTCTGCGCATTTTCATACAACGTTTTGCATTTCGCACAACCAGTTCCGTAAATTTTAATTTTCATATTTTACCTCCTTTTAGAGTGGTTATGGTGCGCACGGCGCACCCTACGACTCGCTACGCTCGAAATAAAAAATCCGTTTATTAAAAGATCGCGCCGAAAATAAGGCCCGAAACAGTCGCCATAATAATAACCAACAAAGAAAAAACTATCGTTTTTTTTGTTCCAATAATTGAACGAATAACGAGCATGCTGGGTAAAGAGAGTGCAGGACCTGCCAGCAGCAAGGCCAGGGCCGGACCCTTGCCCATACCGTTGTCAATCAATCCTTGCAGGATCGGCACCTCGGTCAGGGTTGCAAAATACATAAAGGCACCAACAACTGATGCAAAAAAATTAGCCGACAGAGAATTACCTCCCACAAGAGAACTAATCCACGCAGAGGGTATCAGTCCTTCAGTACCGGGCCTCCCAAGCAGCAGACCTGCCACAAGCACCCCCCAGAATAAAAGCGGGGTAATCTGTTTCGCAAAACCCCAGGTTGCCTGCAGCCAGTCTTCTGATTCCTGCGTGCCTTTTGAAGAAAGAACTACAAGGCACAGCACACCGGTTATAAATGCAATTGTCGGCATTTGGGGAAATGCAACAGCACACAGGGCCGTAACAACTGCACCGAGTGCGACCTTCCACCAGGGATGAGCATACCAGCGAACCAGAATTATTGCCAAAGCAAGAGCTGCTATGCCGGTTAGTATCCATTTGGATGCATACACTGTCTGCCACATACCCGTTGGATCAGCAGGCCTGCCCCAATTAGCAAACACCAGAATCGCAATCATTGAACCGAAATACAAAACGTTCTGCCACAGGGGCCGCACAACTTCGACCTCAGGCAGGTGCATCTGAGCATTAGCCTTCTGCATTTCCTCTTTTCTAAAAACAAGATGCATGATCAGGCCAATCACAATGCTGAACAGCACCGCACCCACAGCCCGGGCAATGCCAAGCTCCGCGCCCAGAACACGTGCGGTTAAAACAATAGCTAAAACATTAATAGCAGGCCCTGCGTAGAGGAACGCTGTTGCCGGGCCGATACCGGCACCCATTTTATAAATACCGCCGAACAGCGGCAGCACCGTGCATGAGCATACCGCAAGCACTGATCCTGAAACCGAAGCAACACCGTAAGCCAGCACCTTATTGGCCCGCGCGCCCAGGTATTTCATAACAGATGCCTGGTTGATAAATACCGCAATGGCACCGGCTATAAAAAAGGCCGGTATCAAACACAGCAGCACATGTTCACGGGCATACCACTTAACCAGATACAGTGCTTCAAGCACGGCCCCGTCAAAGCGGGGGATGCCAAGAGGAAGGTACAAACACGCCAGGAACACGGTAATAAGTATGAGCAGCGTTTTAAATTCTTTATTCATAACTGTTCAAAGCCTCAGGCAGTGTTTGTATAAAATCTCGTATCTGATC
>Ga0070729_10005582_pt1 | contig 12902 bp, 7 predicted proteins | sample tdDd472_FD_66725 | JGI IMG/M metagenome (GOLD analysis project Ga0070729, IMG submission 66725) | Marine sediment microbial communities from the Atlantic coast under amendment with organic carbon and nitrate - tdDd47.2 | ecosystem: Environmental > Aquatic > Marine > Coastal > Sediment | place...
GAAAAGTTTATAGGTATCGGGATTGCCTTTGCGGGTGTAATTAACAGTAAGGCAGGGAAAATTGTTACCACAGATGTAATACCGAGGCTTAATTTCGATATCATGACCGGTCTTGAGGAAGTGATGGATCTACCTGTTATGATTGATAATAACGCCAACGTTGCAGCACTTGGCGCAGCATGGGTCGGGAAGGGTAAAGGATTTAATAATTCAATCACCGTACTGGCACAGTTTAATCAGAATGTTGGTGGTATTGGTATAGGTCTTATATTAAATGGTGAATTACACAGGGGTAAAAGCAGTTGTGCCGGTGAGTTAAACAAACATCTGCCCAAAATCAGAGATGTGTTAATTTCCATTAATAACAGGCTGGAAGAAGGACATATTCTAAGAAATTATTGTGATAATATCAGTGCAATAGACTTAAAGGTAATTATTGAGGCAGCAAAACAGAACGATCAGGTTGCTAATGTTTTTATCAAAAGGTTAGGACATATTATTGGAACTTTGATTTCTACCCCGATAGCTCTGTTGAACCCTGATGGTTTAATTATCTCAGGGGATATATCGGAATTAGGAGACCTGATTATTGAACCGGTAAGAGATGTTATCGAATTGGAACTATTGAGTTTAACAAGTGAAGCGCTAAGTATTGTAACCAGCGTGGACGGGTACCATTCCGTTGCGGTTGGTGCTGGATGCCTTATTCTTCACGAGTATTTTAAGGTTCCACAGGTTTCAGTTCCGAGAAATTGGGAAAATCAGGAAAGCGAGAATTAATTTTTTAGTTCATGTTAATAATTTATTTATTACTTTTATTTGCAATACCCAAAGCTGTTTTAGTTTTGGGTTTTTTGTTACTATAAGCGGAGTTGGAATGAAGTTGATACAAACAATATTTGTAATGGTTCTTGTAAGCTTTTTATTTTATGCACAGGGAACCCAAAAATATCTTCCTGATTGGGATTCTCTTGATAAGCGTCAAACTCCCGAGTGGTTTAGTGATGCAAAATTGGGAATATTTATACATTGGGGAGTTTATTCGGTACCTTCATATAATGCTAAAGGGGAATATGCAGAGTGGTATTACAAGTATTGGAAGGAAAAAAGGGAGCCTGTGTGGAGTTTCCACAAGAAAGTTTACGGTGAAGATTATCCCTATACAAATTTTGCCGATGAGTTTAAGACAACATTTTATGATCCCGATGAGTGGGCTTCATTTCTTGAAAAAAGTGGTGCAAAATATGTTATTCTAACATCAAAGCACCATGATGGTTATTGCCTCTGGCCAAGTAAACACAGACCTGGATGGAACGTTATTGATCGTGGACCGGGAGTTGACCTTGTAGGGACTCTTACCGATGCAGTTAGAAAAACTTCTGTGAGAATGGGTTTGTACTACTCTCTCCCTGAATGGTATAATCCGATTTATCAATGGACTTATGACGATCCCGACGGGAAGGTTGAAAAATACGTGATGGAGCAGATGATTCCACAGTTCACCGATCTGGTAAATACTTACAAACCCGATATCATTTTTGCTGACGGGGACTGGGATCATACCTCGGATGTATGGCAAAGTAAACAATTACTCGCATGGCTTTACAATCATAAAGATATTGGCAATTATGTAGTTGTAAATGACAGGTGGGGGAAGGATGTAAACTTTAAACGTGGTGGTTATTTTGCAACCGAATATACTACCGGCATGAAAGATACTGACCATCCGTGGGAAGAGTGCCGCGGTATGGGTGATTCTTTCGGGTTTAATCGTAATGAATCGATTTACCAGTACCAGTCAGCCAAGAGTATCATCAGGATGTTTGTTGATCTTGTTTCAAACGGTGGAAATCTTCTCCTAAATATTGGACCCACGGCAGATGGAAGGATCCCGGTGATAATGCAGGAAAGATTGCTGCAGCTTGGTGAATGGCTTCAAAATAACGGGGAAGGTATTTATGGAACCCGTAAATGGAAATTTCATTCCGAGCATGAGAATATACGTTACACGATGGCGAAAGACTCTTCCAGCGTTTACGCATTTTCTTACGAGTGGCCCGGGGATAGGTTGAATTTGTTACAGATAAAACCGGAAGAAAACAGTGATATCTACCTGCTTGGTTATGAAACACCATTAAAATGGGAATATATTGACAGGGAGGGGACAATAATTGCGATTCCGGAAGAAGCCAGAAACTCTTACGATTATCCATTAACCTCGGCATATTGTTTCAAGATAAAAGGACAGCCCTCGGAAATGAGCGATGTTATTAAAATTGAAACGGAGCTAAATGATGATTTTGACCAAATAAATTTTGTAGACAATATTACATTATTCTTCCCGGAAAGACCGGGTACATCTTACTATTATACGCTTGACGGAACTGAGCCAGATTTTAATTCAATTCAATATGAAAAACCTTTTATCGTGAATGAAACTTCAACTATAAAATACTTCACGAGGTCTGGTGGAAAGGTTAGAAGTCTTACTTCAACAGCCGAAGTTACAAAGTTTGAATATGAAAAAAGCACCAAATTAGATAATCCGGTGCAGGGTATAAAATATCAATATTACGAACAATCCATAAATAGTTTAACAGAGATGAATTCGCCAATTATACGTGAGGGTGTCGTTAATATTCTTCATCCGGATGAGGTGTCAAACAGTGGTGAAAATTACCAGATTTTGTTCGAGGGGTATTTCAAATCGGAAATGAAAGCTTTATACAAGTTTTTCTTACGCTCGGATGATGGAAGCCGTTTATATATTAATGATAAACTTATCGTGGATAATGATGGCAAACATGATAGTAAAGAAGAGAAAATTGGTGAAGTAGCTCTTGATAAAGGGTATTATAAATTCCGGGTTGAATATTTTGAATCTGCCGGCAAAGATGAGTTGATATTGGAATATACAACAGATAATATAAATCGTGAAAAGATAACTGGTAAAGAATTTTATATATCAAAATAGCGGGTATAAAATGCACAAATTGAGATTAACATTTTTCATGATAGCAATACTGGCATTTAGTTTATCAAGCCAGGCAAAAAAATATGATTCACCATTGATGCCGATACCGGAGAGTATAAAGTTTACAGAGGATTCCTTCGAACTTACAGAAATATTATCTGTGGGATTTAGCGGATTCACTTCAGAACGTTTGGTCTTTAATGCAAATAGATTTGTTGACAGGCTCGCGGGACGGACAGGATTATTCTTTAAACAGGGAATTATCAATCAGGAAAGTAACAGCGATACTTCGAATATAATTATAAATGTTGATCGAGAAGGCAAATTACTTCCCGGTGAGGATGAATCTTATTCGATAACAATTTCTGAAAAACAGGTAAAACTACGGGCTGTAACAGATATCGGCGCTGCAAGAGGTTTGGAGACAATTTTACAGTTACTTACTGTTGAGAATGGAAAATATATATTTCCGGGTTGTGAGGTTCAGGATTCCCCCAGATTTGTATGGCGCGGACTTTTAATTGATGTTTGCAGACATTTTATGCCTATTGAAATGATAAAACGAAACTTGCGTGGTCTGGCAGCAGTAAAAATGAATGTTGTTCATCTTCATCTTAGTGAAGATCAGGGATTCAGGGTTGAGAGTAAAAAATATCCTAAGCTTACGGGGATGGGTTCCGATAGTCTATTTTATACACAGGAGCAGGTAAAAGATATTGTAGAATATGCCTCGCTGCTGGGAATAAGAGTTATTCCAGAATTTGATATTCCCGGACACGCTACAAGCTGGCTGGTTGGATACCCTGAACTTGGGAGTAAGGAACAGGAATATTCCATTGAAAGGACCTGGGGAGTTTTTGATGCGACACTAAATCCAACAAAAGAAAGGACTTATGAATTTCTTGACACATTGTTCACAGAGATGAGCGTTCTTTTCCCTGATGAATATTTTCATATAGGCGGAGATGAAAATAGTGGAAAACACTGGGATGAAAATAGTGAAATACAATCATTCATGCTCGATAACAATATCAAAGACAATCATGCATTGCAAGCCTACTTTAATCAGAGAGTCTTAAAAATATTAACGAAAAATAATAAGAAGATGATTGGCTGGGATGAAATTCAGCATGAAAATATGCCAAGAAATATTGTAATTCAAAGTTGGAGAGGAAAATCCGGCCTGGAAAAAGCGGCAAAGGATGGATTTCAAGTGATATTATCTAACGGCTATTATATTGATTTAATTCATCCCGCGGAAGAACATTACTTAAACGATCCGCTTCCAGCTGATATTGCATTAACAGAAGAAGAGCAAAAACGTGTTCTGGGCGGGGAAGCCACCATGTGGGCTGAGTTTGTTAATAATGAAACTGTCGATTCCCGAATTTGGCCAAGAACAGCAGCTATTGCAGAAAGATTATGGTCGAAAAAATTAAATAATAACATACCGGATATGTATTCAAGACTCGAAAAGGTAAGTCGCAGTTTGGAAGAGTTAGGTATTACGCATATAAAAAACCGTGATATGTTATTGCGAGGGTTAAGTAGCAATAATGTTGAACATGTAAAAATACTATCGGATGTACTGGAACCATTAAAAGGTTACAGAAGGGGCAGATATAAACCTTACACACAACAATCACCTTTAACAAGGATGGTCGATGCCTCGATTCCTGATGCACCAGGTGCGTTAAAATTCAGGTTACTTGTTGATGATTTAAAGAGTGATAAAATTAGTAATGAAATATTAAGTTTATTAGAAATGTGGAGTGGTAATAATAAAATTTTAACAAAGGTGATTGATAATAACCCGATTTTGGAAGAGATAAGAATACATTCCAAAAATTTATCTTTAATTTCAGGTGAATTATTGAGAATAATCAGAGGTGAAATTACAGTAAATGATTCTGAAATTGAATCACTTATTGAAAACGCAAGGGTTAATGACGGCCAAGTAGAGTTAAAAATATTAGAGCCTGCGCAAAAAATATTGGAATATTTAAAATAAACATGTGAATAATTATCAATTAGTTCATTTTATTAAAAAAAATATCAATTTGATAATTGTATATTTAAAAAAAATAATTTATGTTTTGCATTAAATAATGATATAGTTTATTTTAGTAGAAAATAAATCAAAGTTTACGAGGATATATAGAAAGTTTAAAACACTCCTAATAAAACACTCCTTTCATTTGTAACGGTCGGTCTACTGAAGGTGCAAGTAACGTAAATTCCTGCTACGTACTCTGCACCTTCCTTATTTTAAAGAACTAAAAATCCTAATAAATTTCAAGTCAAATAATTGTCCCAAATTATACCACTAAATATCCTTCAAATTTATTATTTTTTGGAAAATCTATTTTCAACTATCGAAAGCAAAAAGAATTGAAAATTATAATATTATTTTTCCTTTTAGTCACGGGTTTCCAGTTTGGGCAGGATATTAGTTTTGAATGGCAAAAAGCAGAAGATTTTCATAATGCAGGGGAGTATGATTCTGTTATTGTATATATGCCAAAGGTAGAAAGTTACTTAAGAGAGATTGGATTTGAAAAACAACGGATGATTGCACTGTTTTATCTTGCAAATTCATACACGTATAGCGGGAAATATCTAATAGCCGACTCCCTGTATAACCAGGCTATTAGTCTGGCTGAACAAACCGGTGAAGAGCATAAAAGGAAAGAAATATATTACCGCAGAATACAAATTAACACTGATATTGTTCACAATACGTCAATCGACTCGCTCGATAAAATGTTTTTGTTAGATAATAATATAAATTCAGCAATGATATTACAAATACCTGATGTTTATCTTTCTGCTCTTTATGAAAAGGCAAAATATTTTAATGCTATCGGGGAGTACGCAAGGGCATTTCCGCAATTTCAACTATTATTATTTCATCTTACCAGATACCTGCCAAAATCATCTCTTTTTGAAAAGAGGGTTTTTATGGATATACTGGCTAACTTCATCATGATGAAAAAATATGAAGATATAAAATCACTCCTGAAATATCGTTTTTTCAGAGAGCACAAAGATGATGTTATAAAATATCTTGAAAAATTGAAAAGTAGTGATGAGATTGGTTTTAAAATATTAGCGGCGATGATAAATTAGAAATAAATAGTCGCCCTTCCCTTGTCAGCTTTGATTGACAAAGGGAAGGACTTCGATAAATACAGACTATTTCATGTAAACGAACTTTCTGGCAGTTTGTAAATTACCCGTGAATAACTTATAGATATAAACACCACTCGAGAGATTAGCAGGGGAATAAGAAATATTATGATTGCCCGCTTCCATAACCTGATTCAATATAGTTTCAATTTCATTTCCAAGCATATCGTAAACAACAATTTTTACATTCGCTCTGTTTAATTCAATTGGAATTGTAAAACTAATGGTAGTTGAAGGATTGAATGGATTGGGATAATTTTGTTTTAACTCAAAATTTAAACTTTCATTTGGAATTTCATCAACTCCAACTTTAAGGTCTATTTGCACACTATCGCTATAATTTGAAAAAGTAATATCGTTGATAGCCTTTACACGATAATAGTATATCCCTAATTTTGAAGTATTATGGTCAGTATAAGAAGTAGTATTCGCAGCTAAAGTATCAATTTCTTTGAATAGTATTCCGATACCCTGAGTAATTGCACGTTCAACTACATAATTTGTTTCTTCGGATGAATAATCTTCCCATGATAAATCGATTTTTACGTTATCGCCTTCGCCTACAAGATTATATGGGCGTTTAAGGGGAGTTCTGAAATTTCTTACTTCTGAAAAGAAAGAAGAATCTGAACTACTGTAAGATTTGGCGCGCCAATAAAGCATTTTCGATTCCCCAAGTTCACCAAGATTATAATACAACTCAGAGAGTCCTTTTTTATTGACGATTAAATCTGTAAAATTTTCGTCATTTGAAATCTGCAACCCATAAGTAGAACTATTTAATGATTCATTCCAAGTTAAAAGTACGCTTGAAGTTTCCGTAACCCCGTTATTAAGTGGGGAAAGAAGATTCACAGGCTGTGGAGCATAAAACAAATTACTCACATCGCAGTTTAATATCTCTTTGTCAGTATCATTCTGGATAAAAGCCATGGTATAGATTAAACCTGAACCCCACGATTCTTCACGGGCATAGGTAAAAGAATAGTCATGAGTGCCAATCGCAGTTTCGAGAGACGTTCCTGTCATATTAGGGAAACCTCTCCTGAACACGAATTCAAATTCCTTCTCACCGTTATTTCCCGGCGGGTAATTGTAAATAATTTTACGATCCAATGCATATACCCGTAATTTGTAATTTCCGGCAGGTAACTCTTCGAGCACGTCAACCGTTACAACAGTTTTAATACTATCCTTACCGATGTATTCATCAAAAATAGAAATATCAACAGGAGATAGGGTAGATGCACGCTGATTGAATAATGGTGTTAAACTTGAAGGTAATGGTGGATAAATATCTTTGTGTACACCATCTATATCAACTCTTGGAACCGCATTCATACCAAGGTAATTAATTCTTTGTGCAACCTGTGTTGTGTTTGACAAATACATTGGATCATTTGCCCCGGGCCAGTAAACATGATAAGTGACCGATACAAGTGAATCGGGATGAGCATACATAAATTGTTTTACACCAGGATTATATTGTGCACAATAACTACAAGAGGTATTTGTTCCTTCTTCAAGCAGCACTTTTCTATATACGCCGGAAATACCTGCTTTAGTTACACCGATGTATTTATGAGATAACTGAATGTTTTTGGCAATAGAATTATTTTCCGAAGATGGAAGCGGGTAATCTGATTTTACAGCACGTTGTGCAAAACCAAGTGAAATGGCGACTAAAAATAATATAACAAATTTCATCTAAAATTCCTTTAATAAGATATTATTATATAAATATAGCTATTTCTAAAATTAAAAAAATGGTAAAAACAAATACGAGGCCAAAATGTAATATTATTCATTTAAAGTGTATAAATATTACTCTTTTAATTGAAAATTATGAAAATCAACAATTAAACTTGACTTAAGAAGATTCAATTAGTATTTTCGAAGCCAATAAAGAATATGAAATCCTTAAATATAAATATCGCCATTTCAATTATTATAGTCATTACTAGCTGACAAGGGGAATGGTATAAGTTTATTAAAGCCATTCCTTGTGAATGGCTTTTTTTTTATTATGAATAATATCAAATCAAATATCGTCATTATCAGCATTATAATTATTAACGTCATTATTAAAATAAACGACGGGTGAAAGTGCTGTAACTAAAATAAAAATTAAATTATTAAAGCCCTTTCACCTGAACGTGAAGGGGCTTTTTTTTTATACTAATTTATGGAGCTCCAATGTATTTCAATGAACAAAGTATTGTTTATCTGAATGGTGAATTCAAAAATGTTACCGAATGTTCAGTTAATCTGTATTCACAGTCACTTCATTATGGTAATGCTGTTTTCGAGGGTATCAAAGCTTACCAGACTGCACAGGGTGTTAATATTTTCAAGGGGAAAGAACATTTTGACCGATTGGTTTATTCATGTAATAAACTTAGCCTGAATCTAAAACAAACCTCCAATGAACTGCTTAATGCAACATATAGCCTGCTTGAAAAAAACCGATATACAAATGCATATATAAGACCTCTGGTATATACCGGAGCTGATATGAGTCTTAAATCCAGCGATGAGGTAAATGTTTTTATCTGTGCCTGGGAATGGGGTCCCTATCTTGGGGAGCGTTTGTTAAATGTAACAATTTCGCCATTTCAACGCCCAAATCCCAGGAGTAGTTTTGTAGATGCAAAAATTGCTGGCCATTATATCAATTCAATTCTTGCAGTAAACGAAGCTAAACAAAGAGGCTTTGATGAAGCACTTTTACTTGATATGAATGGAAATGTTGCTGAAGGCCCGGGCGCAAATGTATTCGTAGAAAAAGACGGCAAACTATATACTCCTCTAAAGGGGAATATCCTCCCCGGAATTACAAGAGCTACGGTGATTGAATTGGCACAGAATCGTGGAATACAAGTTATAGAAAAGCATATTTCGGTAAGTGAGCTAAAAACTGCTGATTCGGCATTTTTCACCGGAACAGCAGCCGAAGTAGTTGGCATTAATACGCTTGATGATTATAAATTCCCGCTTGCATGGTCAGAAAGTCTGGGTAAAAAACTATATGATGATTATTCACTCCTAGTAAGAAACAAGTTTAATTTATCAAAAAAGGCGGTTTAGAGCAGAATGAAAAAGTATAGTAAAACTCTTACAAATGATAAATCACTTCCGGCAGCACAAGCTATGTTGTACGGCGCAGGTTTTAACGATAAAGACCTTGAAAAAAACATCATCGGGATTGCAAGCACAGGTTATGATGGCAATCCCTGTAATATGCACCTTAATGATATAGCGGCGGCGATAAAGACAGAAGTTAACAAACAAGCTATGAAGGGATTGGTATTTAATACTATCGGGGTTAGCGACGGTATCTCGATGGGAACTTTTGGGATGAGATATTCACTCCCATCTAGAGAAATCATTGCCGATTCTATTGAAACGATAAGTGGTGCACATTATTATGACGGAATTGTTGCCATAACCGGATGTGATAAAAATATGCCAGGCGCAATCATGGCAATGGCAAGGTTAAACCGTCCATCGATACTTGTTTATGGTGGTACAATTTCTCCCGGGGAATACAAGGGGCAACAATTAAATATTGTTTCTGCATTCGAGGCATGGGGTGAAAGAGTAGCAGGCAATATCAGTGAAGAAGATTATGAAAATGTAATAAAACGTGCCTGTCCTGGACCAGGAGCTTGTGGCGGTATGTACACTGCAAACACGATGGCATCAGCAATTGAAGCTATGGGAATGTCTTTACCGTTTAACTCTTCAAATCCGGCACAATCAGAAATTAAAAAACATGAACCGGGGCATATCGCTTCTGCAATTAAAAATCTTGTTACAAGGGATATAAAACCTCTCGATATCATAACAAAAAAATCTGTTACGAATGCGCTTACGCTTGTTATGGCGCTGGGCGGAAGTACAAATGCCGTTTTACACTTTCTGGCAATTACAAGAACATGCGGTATTGATTTTGGACTGGAGGATTTTCAGCAAATTAGTGATAAAACTGCATATATCTCAGATCTCAAACCTTCGGGGAAATTCCTGATGGAAGATTTACATAATGCAGGTGGAATTCCCGCCTTGATGAAATACCTCTATGAAGCAGATTTGATTGATGGTTCTTGCCTGACCGTAACAGGAAAAACAATTGCCGAGAATCTGGAAGATGTAAGTCCACTAAAAAATGATCAGAAGGTTGTCTTTCCAATTGAAAAACCAATTAAATCCAGCGGTCATATTCAGATTCTATATGGAAATCTGGCACCTGGCGGAGCAGTTGCTAAAATAACGGGAAAAGAGGGAGAATTGTTCGAGGGGAGCGCAGTTGTTTTTAATAGTGAATTTGAGGCAAATGAAGGAATCCAAAACGGTAAAGTTAAAAAAGGTGATGTGGTGGTAATCAGGTATGAAGGTCCACGCGGCGGGCCCGGAATGCCGGAAATGTTAAAGCCGACCTCCGCAATAATGGGAGTCGGATTAGGAAAAGAAGTCGCTCTAATTACAGACGGAAGGTTTTCCGGGGGAACACATGGATTTGTTGTAGGCCATATTACCCCGGAAGCACAGGAGGGTGGACTTATAGCAATGATTAAAGATGGTGATAAAGTAAGAATCGATATTAAAAACAGATCAATAGATTTACTAGTTGAGGCGAAAGAAATTGAAAAAAGAAAAAATGAATGGTCAGCACCTCAACTTAAAGTAAACAATGGTTATTTATATAAATATACCAAAACCGTTACAGATGCCTCTTCAGGCTGTCTGACAGATATTTAAAAACGAAAGGAGTCCTAAAGTGAAAGGAACCGAATTTTCATCTGCAGGAAATCTCAAGGCAACATATTCATTCCCGGATAATTTTAATCCGGAGCAAAATAAACCGGTTAAGATTAGCGGATCTGAGGCTGTAATAAAATCGCTCCTGATGGAAAATGTTGATACAATTTTCGGGTATCCCGGGGGTGCAATAATGCCGGTTTATGATGCTCTATATGGATACAGGGACAAGATTAACCATATACTCACCAGGCACGAACAGGGAGCCGTGCACGCTGCCCAGGGTTACGCGAGAGTAACAGGAAAGGTTGGTGTCTGTTTTGCAACTTCAGGACCCGGTGCAACAAACCTGATCACGGGTATAGCCGATGCATTTATAGATTCAACTCCGCTTGTTTGTATCACCGGACAGGTAGGATCATTTTTGCTTGGGACTGATGCTTTCCAGGAAACCGACGTTGTGGGGATATCAATGCCGGTAACAAAATGGAATTATCAGGTAACATCCCCGGAGGAAATTCCTACCGCAATTGCGAATGCTTTTTATATAGCAAAAACCGGCAGACCAGGCCCTGTTTTACTTGATATAACTAAAGATGCCCAGTTTAGTGAGTTTGTATTTTATTACCAATCGGCGAAAAAAATCAGGAGTTACGTACCGAAGCCAAAACTGAAACAGAATGAAATAAAAGCTGCTGCGGAACTAATAAACAATGCAAAAAAACCACTGGTACTTTTTGGTCAGGGTGTTAGTCTCTCAGGTGCTGAAGCGGAATTTAAGACGTTTGTGGAAAAAAGCGGGATGCCTGCTGCATGGACACTACTTGGTGCAACATCGCTTCCTTCAGATCATCATCTTAATGTTGGCATGTTGGGAATGCACGGGAATTATGCTCCTAATAAACTCACAAATGAGGCAGACCTGATTGTTGCAGTCGGGATGAGGTTTGACGACAGGGTTACAGGCGATCTAAAACGATATGCCACGAGGGCAAAAGTTATTCATATCGAGATTGATGCCGCTGAAATCGATAAAAATGTAAAAACAGATGTGGCGGTTCATGCTGATGCTAAGGAAGCTTTGACTGAATTAACCAAGTTGGTTAAACAAACTACATATCCTGATTGGTTGAGCAGATTTACAGAATTTTATAAAGAAGAATATCAGAAAGTGATAGGTGAAGAGTTATTCCCAAAGAGTGGTGGTTTGAGAATGGCTGAAGTTGTAAGGACTCTTTCTGAAGAAACCGGGGGTGATGCGATTGTTGTCACCGATGTTGGTCAGCACCAGATGGTAACGGCACGATATTACAAATTCAAAGGGAACAACACATCGGTTACTTCCGGAGGACTTGGCACGATGGGATTCTGTTTACCTGCATCAATGGGAGCCAAACTTGGTAAACCTGATCAAACTGTTTTAGGAATAATTGGCGACGGGGGTTTCCAGATGACATTACAGGAACTTGCAACTATTGCACAGTATAATATCGGTGTAAAAATAGTTGTACTTAACAACCAGTTCCTGGGAATGGTAAGGCAATGGCAGGAACTATTTTTTGAAAGCCGATACAGTTTTACCGAAATGAAAAATCCTGATTTTGTAAAAGTAGTTGAAGGATTTGGAATTCCCGCAAAAAAAATTACAGAAAGAGAACAACTTAAATCCGGTATAAAAGAAATGATCGAAAGTGAAGGTCCATATTTTCTCGAGGTTCTGGTGGAAAAAGAGGATAATGTTTTCCCAATGGTACCTTCCGGTGCATCTGTTTCTGATATAAGATTATCTTAGGAGGCATAATGAAAGAAGAATATACACTTTCCATTTTCACGGAAAATCATATTGGGATGCTTCACAGGGTGACAATTATATTTACCAGAAGGCATATAAATATAGAAAGTATAACGGCATCCGAATCTGAAGTGGAGGGTATTCACAGGTATACCATTGTAATCCGTGAAGAATTGGATCAAGTTA
>Ga0070729_10005583_pt1 | contig 12896 bp, 11 predicted proteins | sample tdDd472_FD_66725 | JGI IMG/M metagenome (GOLD analysis project Ga0070729, IMG submission 66725) | Marine sediment microbial communities from the Atlantic coast under amendment with organic carbon and nitrate - tdDd47.2 | ecosystem: Environmental > Aquatic > Marine > Coastal > Sediment | place...
GCCTTTGACAGCTCCTGCTGATCTTTTTCAATCAAACTGTCAATTAGAATCAAAATGAAAAGTCATGGCCATCGCCGCTTTCGACCTCCTGACTTACAACCCGTAACTTTCCATCGCCTCTGCAAAAGACTCTACCGCCACCGCCACATCCTCCGCAGTCGTCGCCCAAGAGCAAATACTAATCCGAATAACAGTTCTACCTCGCCAGACAGAGCCGCCAACCCAGCAGCTGCGCAAATCCTGAATCTTTTGCATGACAAGGCGGGTTTGTTCATCCGTTTCGCAACAAACGACGACCTGGTTAAAGACGACCTCGTTTAGGACTTTATACCCTTCAGTGGTTTTTAATAGATTGGCCATTTGCAGGGCGCGTTCGTGCATATTGAGAATCATTTGATCGATCCCTTCTTGGCCCAGGTATTTCAGGGTAGCCCATAATTCAATCACCCGGGCTCGTCGCGACATCTCAGGGGTAAAAAACATCCCATCTCGATTTTGCCCCGCGACAAGGTAACTGGCTGACATATGGAGTGCAGAGACCATAGCTTCTCGGTCTGTACAGAGCACAAGGCCGCTATCATAGGGGGTGTTTAAGGTTTTGTGCCCGTCGACGGCCCAGGAAGTGGCTTTTTCCATGCCGGCAGTCAGGTGTTTTAAAGAAGATACGGCCCCAGCCCATAGGCCAAAAGCCCCATCAATGTGTACCCAAGCATTGGCTTTGTTGGCTTGCTCGCACAGTACGGCAAAAGGATCAAAGGCACCGCTATTGACATTACCAGCTTGTAACACCAGGATAGTATGCTCGTCCAAAGGAGGGAGAGCACTAGGAATAATCCGTCCTTGTTCATCCGTTTCGACCCACTCTATGTTGTTCTTCCCAAAGCCTAGGAGGGCAATAGCTTTGATGACAGAAGAATGAGCTTGATCTCCCAGCACGAGCCGTATGGCTGGTGCCCCAAATAGTCCTTTTTCATTGACATCCCAGTCCAGCCTTTTTAATAGGCGATATCGGGCGGCAGCTAGCGCGCATAGATTGGCAGCGGAGGTACCGCTCACAAAGCCAGCTACTGTGGAGGAAGGGAGATTGAAAATTTCTCGGAACCAGCTTTCGACGACACTTTCTAACTTAGCAGCAATCGGGGAAGTGACTTGCATCGCTGTATTCTGGTCCCAAAAAGTAGCCATCTGTTTGGCGGCGAGGCCAGCAGGTACGGCACTGCCATTAACGAAGCCAAAATAACGTCCACCCAGTTGTGCTACGGTAGCTGGTGCGCCGTATTGCTGCAGTTGAGCTAAAACGGCACTAGCTGGGCTAGAAGAACTAGGCATTTTCTCATCAAAATGTGTTAATCCTGCTAGTCCTTGTTCGGAAGGGTAAATATTTCGATCTAATACTTGATCTAGATAATCGAAGCCATAAGATTGGGCTTGTTCAAAAATGCTTTTCTCTCGCAGTTCTTTGAACATAGCTTGCTGAATGGGCATACTACTGGACATGTTGCGGATTTTGGTATAATAGACTTTATTTCAGCATAAAATTAAAACATAGACAAACTCCTGACGAGTGGGCAAACGATCCGCTAAAAATTGGCAAATCCAGCTAGTTGTAATTGTTCTCGACTCGCTTTTTCATAGACTTGCGACATAAAGCCCAGCTCTACCTTCAATTGTGGACTGACAATGTAGCCTAAAGCACCATATATCCGGTTGCGATCAAAGGCAGTTCCTTGTCCATTGATGAAAATCTCATTATAGGCGGATAAATACCAAGTATCGGGCAGCAATTCCTTCTGGCTTAAAGCGATATTAAAAGCTAGGAAATAACGAAAACGCCACTTGAAATCGCTGTCTTCAACAAATCGTTCTTCAATCCGATATCGATGCTGAATGGCTAAACGTCCGAATTTCTGTTTGGTAACGAATTGCTGATAAATTCGATGCTCAGCGATGCTTAATTTTACGTCCGTTCCAGCGAGATAGGGTTCTGATTGAATGAAACCATAGCCTAATAATAGGTTGTTGTTTTTCGGACTAAGATTTACGCCAATTCCGGTTCGTATTAAAAGTTGTTCTAAATCACCAATAAAATTGTAGTTCCGGTATTGGATTTCATGATGCCAATTCCATTTGTCATTGATTTTCTTGCTGCCAATATAAATGAGCCAGTTGCCGGTGTCGCTATCTTGAGAATGCAGCGAACCAAAGCAAGATAGACAGAAGAGAAGGAGTAATGCCTTTTTCATAAACTTCGAGTGTTTAAATCTTCAGATTAGATGTTGGTTTTTGTAGGCTTTGCTATCTGTTAGCAAAGCTTTACTTTAATTAGTAATCTAACACCTAATGGAGAGATTTGTTGACCGTGGATAGTCGTTTCGGAATATTCGTAAGGATCAATAGCGGAAGCTCGAACATCTACATTCAGGTTTTCATTATCTGGCTTTATCCAAAAAGACGTTAAAACCAATTATTCTTTACTTTTTCACCCCTCCAAAGTACGCTGTTTAGGGCGAGAGTTTAGAAGTTTGTATCGAAGTTAATAACCAAACAAAACCACCTATGATCGGGAAAATTGCTGCTTGTTTTTTATTGCTACAGCTATTGGCAAGTCCTGGTGCATGGGGCAGCAATGATTTTGAAGAAACCATTGCCAAGGACGACTTAATATTAGATTATAAACCTGGATTAGATGCCTTCAACTGTGTCGGGCAAACCACTTTACCTTTAGCAACCAGATCGGGGCATGGGGATCGGGGCCGGCGCTTGTTGGAGGTAGGTGCTAATCCTAATGCATCAGCTGAAGAATATACTTTGCCTCCGCTTATGGGGAGTGTCATTGGAAAGAATTTGGAAATCACTAAATTTTTGATTGAGGCAGGGGCATATATTGATCATCAGGAAGTGATTAATAAGGCCAATGCCCTTCACTGGACATGGTGTTATGAAAAGCAAGAAGCTGCGCGAAATCTGCTGCGGGTAGGGGCAGATGATCCCGCAAAAATCCTGGTCGGGACGTTGGACTTCCGATCGCTAGCAAAAGCGATGAAGCAAACAGAATGGGTACAGCAAGTGAACGAGTATGAAAAAAATGTGGAACGTATCAAAGGATCTTGGGTAATACAAAATATTCAATACATCTATACCGATACGACCTATGAAGTCAGTACGCCCGCACCAGGAATTTTTATGGTAAGTGACGCCCGTTATATTATCCTGTATCACCCGACTGATCGCCCACGTACGCCTTTTGCAGACTTTTCAAACCCCAGCTGCGACGAGCTGAAACAAGCTTTCCAACACCTTATTTTTAATACGGGGACTTACCATATGACTGACGATCTCTTTGTGGCAAAACCAGATATTGCCAGGGTTCCTGGCTTTGAAGGAGCTCAGCAGCGCTATCGGTATAAGCTGGATGGGGACGTTTTAAGTTTGACTATGTTTGATGAGACCTATCCGAATGGGAAAAAGCCAGAATGGTACGGCAAATTGCAGATTCAACTCCAGTTTAAAAGAGAATAGTAGAGGCTGGGACTTATCTTGAGTCCCTAATGACGACGCTAAAGACTATATTACTCTTCTATGCACTTCTGGCTATATTTGTGGCAGGAGGTCTTTTTTTTAAAGATAAGGGGTATGACTACAAATTGCTTGGTCTTTTTATTGGCTTGATGGGACTGGAAATGATTGACTATGTCTACTCCACTACTGTTTTGCTGGATATCTCTGCCTTTTTCTTTGCGCGTTACTACTTTTTTGTCGGATTTCTGTATGGGCCTATTCTTTGGTTTTATGTTCACTTTTCCATTCGTGGGAAGCAGCAGTTTTATCGGCCTGATGCCTGGCATTTACTTCCATTAGTTCTTGCTTTTCTTTACTTCTTCGATATTTATATTCTCCCGGGGGAAGATCGCCTCATGTATATGCGAGCCCATTTTAGTGATCGTATCATGCCTCTAAATTATGCCAGAGCCCTCCACTTGCTGGTATATAGTGTGGGTTTAGTCCGGTTTTGTTGGAAAATGCCGGCAGCCACAAGTCGTATTAAAAAGACGGTAACCATAGCTATCGTAAGTATCTATTGTTTCACCTCTTTTCTGATGGCTTGGTTTACCCACTTTGCCCAGGGGTGGAATGATTTTGTACCCTATTACTTGATAATTGCTACTATTGTATTTATGATGGCCTATCTACTATATTTTCACCCGAATTTTTTGACTCAATTGGGCGCGAAATATATGCATTCTAGTATAAGTGAAGAACAGATGATTCAAATTCAGGGCAAGATCACCGCTAGTATGCAAGAAGAAAAACTATTTTTGGAACGAGGTCTAAACCTGAAACGTCTGGCCCAAAAGATTGATGAGAAACCACATCATATCTCTCAAACTTTCACCCTATTACTTCATGAATCCTTCAATGATCACGTAAATAGGTATAGAATCGAATTCGCCAAATGCTTGTTGACCGATCCTACTTCTCAGCAGTATACCATCGAAGCCATTGCCCTCGATGCAGGCTTTAATAATAAGGTGACTTTCAACAAGTTTTTTCAGAAATTTACTGGGATGAAACCGTCTACTTTCAAGAATACCCACCCCGTGAGTAGCAGAAAGTAAATCTTATCCCCACTTTTACCAAGCCCGCATTCATGGGAAGGAGGGGCTGAATTCAGCTGTCATTACTGCAGAGAGTACGGAGTCTATAGACCTATTTTACCCACCTATCCTTGAGATTAACTGTTCATATTTGAACACTTTTCGTTCGTTTTCGCACAGCATATGAAGCAGATTAATTTGAGAATTGGATTTAAACCGCTGTTAATGAGTTTTTTATGTCTTGTGGCATACTGCTTGCGTAGAGGGCAGTAGCCGATCCAGCGGCAGTCATGCGCGACCGATAAAACACCCCTTTAACAGCACCTTAAAAACACGATGAATTATGTTTAGGAACTACTTCAAAATTGCCATTCGACAGCTGCTCAAGCAGAAATTCTTTAGCATTATCAATGTGGCTGGTCTATCATTAAGCGTAGCTTGTTGTATCCTAATATTGCTTTTTATCAATGACGAATTCAGCTATGATACTTACCATGAGAATGCTGATGATATTTATCGGGTGGCGATTGACATCAACCTCAATCAATCCGTAGCCAAAGGTACTGCACTTCCGGCCCCCGCTGCTCCCACACTCAAGGCTGAATTCCCAGAAATTGTCAATGCTGCCCGACTCAATGCCTTTATGGCCAATGCTGGAACCAATCTCGTGCGACAAGAAGCTAGCCATGAGAGTACCTTCCAAGAGCGATTTGTCTATATCGATCATAGTTTTACCGAAATGTTTGATTTTCCCCAAGTGGCAGGCGATCCAGCGAATTGGTTGAAGGAGCCCTATACTATGCTTATTTCTGAAAAAGTAGCTGCCCAATTCTTTCCGGCTGAGGACCCAGTAGGGAAGCGTTTGATTCTAAATGATGATCCGGAAAATCAGGCATTTACGATTACTGGGGTAATAGAAAATTGGCCGAGTAATTCTCACCTCGACTTCGACTACTATCTGTCAATGAGTACCATCCCTAGTAGCAATAGCAATAATTGGGTGAGCAATATCTATTTCTCCTATGTTCAATTGGAAAAAGGAGCCGACGTGGAAGCATTGAACGATAAATTATTTGCTTTTGGCTTGAAAAAGTTTGGACCGCAATTTAGAGAACAACTGAAAGTAGACTTAGAGCAGGTCACTCGTACGGGCTCCAAGTACAATCTTTTCTTGCAGCCTTTATCAGAAATACACCTATCCTCGGACGGCTTCGGGCCGACCCTCAAAGCAGGAGGAGACTTGCGTTATGTACAGTTGTTTTCCGTGATAGGTTTCTTTTTATTACTCATTGCTTTGGTCAATTATGTAAACTTGTCTACCGCTCGCTCGGCCAATCGTGCTCGGGAGGTGGGGATGCGAAAGGTATTGGGATCAGGCCAGGGCCAACTCATTGGCCAGTTTTTGATGGAGTCTATCTTCTTGTGTTTCTTGGCGGTGGGCTTTGGTCTTTTATTGGCGGAAGTCCTCTTGCCCCAATTCAATATATTGGCGAGTAAAACCTTAACGATACCCTATAGCACGCCTTGGTTTATACCCCTCTTAGCCCTAACGACAATCGGCACCGGCGTATTAGCGGGGCTCTATCCTTCCTTCTACCTCTCTGGCTTCAAACCGATTAAGGTATTGAAGGGACAATTGAGTATAGGGCGAAATAATGGTTTGTTACGGAAAAGCTTGGTGGTGATCCAATTTACCATTTCCACGGCTTTGATCATTGGCACCTTGGTGGTGTACAACCAAATGCGATATATACAGCATAAAAAGATTGGGTTTGAGAAAGAGCAAGTTATTTTGATTCATGATACCTACACCTTGGGAGATAAGATTTCCACCTTCAAATCAGCTTTGAAAGACTTAGCGGAAGTGGAAAATGTTTCCATCAGTCCTTTCTTACCTGGCGCAGGCGGCTTTCGAAATCAAACCTTTTACAACCTGGAAGAGAAAACAGATCCGGCAGATCAGGTACCCTTGCAAGCTTGGCAAGTTGATGAGGATTATATCCCGACCCTGGGCATGAAGCTGAAAGAAGGGCGTAATTTTTCGAATGAACGATTAGCGGACTCTTTGGCTACCATCATTAGTGAGACGGCTGCTAAGCAATTGGGGATTGACGATCCAATTGGCAAACGGATCAAGAACCCCTTTGGAGATCAGCTGTACACCATCGTGGGCGTAGTAGAGGATTTTCACTTTGAATCTTTAAAAGATGAAATCTATGGCTTAGCCCTTTTCTTAGGCAATAATCCAGCTACTATCTCCCTACGCGCAAGTTCGGATAACTGGGACCGACTCATTGCAGACACCGAACGCACCTGGAAGCAATTTGCCCCAGATCAAGCTTTACGATATACCTTTTTGGATGAGCGTTTTGAAAAAATGTACGCAGCCGAAAGCAGTGCTGCTTCCTTGTTTAGCATTTTTACGGCCATTGCCATCTTTGTAGCTTGTTTGGGCCTCTTCGCCTTAGCTACCTTCACAGCCGAACAACGCACCAAAGAGATCGGAATTCGCAAGGTGCTAGGAGCCACGGTGGGGAATGTGGTAGGCTTGCTCTCCAAAGACTTTTTGCAACTCGTTTTCATAGCGATATGTATGGCGATTCCCTTCGCTTGGTATTTCACCCAAGAATGGTTGCAAAACTTTGCCTACCGTATCGAATTGCATTGGACGATGTTTGCCGTAGCAGGGATCGCAGCTATAATCATCGCATTGATCACAGTTAGTTTTCAATCGATCAGAGCGGCTATTGCTAATCCTATCAACGCTTTGCGGAATGAATAGACAATAGTTTTTCCATGGCCTCGTCCCTGTTATTGAGGATCGCCTCTATGGTAGGTATGCACTCGATATCGGGGATGATGCCCCGGCCCTTATTTTCGAAAGAGACATTCAAAATTGACCAGACGGCGGGTAATTGTATGCTTACGCTAGAATGGGGCAGGACCAGGGTTAGCAAATCGTTAGCCACGATGGAGGCTGGATTGCCACCTGATTCTTCACCAACAAAGGTAGCATTGCAATGACTTTTGATTTGACCGATCAACTCTCCGGTGGCTGAGGCTGATCGGGCGTTAATGAGCACGTACAACTGTCCGCTGAAGGCATTTTTCTTAGGTTTTACGACGACTTTATCAGCTCCTCTTATGTTGAGTTGTTGACCGTCCCAAACTTTGGCTTGCCGGTTGAAATGACGCAAAAAGAAGTCTTCCTTGAAATAATGAGGCGCCTCGATCCGCTTGGTTTGGGTATACTCGCCCTTAATGGGATGTACTGGGGCCCTTAATAAATAAGCGAGTAACTTATTGGCTGCTTCTGGAAAGCCGCCTCCATTATTCCGCAGATCTAGTACAAGTGTGTCTATGCCTGTTTCCTGGATTCGTTTGAATTTTTCGGCTAAAAACTTTACATAGACGGCAGGTTTTACCTCATTAGATTTATCAAACTGAAAACTACCGACTCTCATGATGGCCAGACCCTGTTTCTCTTGGTAGTCGAGAATGGGCTTTGGCGCAGGCTTTTTTCCTACCAGCGAATCTCTATTGGCAATAATCTGATCAAAGGTGATGGCTTGAATGGTCGCTGTTTTATGGAGCCCGCTGGGGTCTACAAATTCAATGGTATAGGAAGAAGGAGTGCCATAAAAATAAGCGTATCGCCGACTGAAGGTATAGCCTGCTACAAAATGAGGATAACTCAAGTTATAACCATCGGTAGTGATCCACTGTAGCATCTGCTGAAATAGCGTACGGATCGGTTTTCCGTTGATTGTTTTAATCAAAGCGCCCGCTCCAATGGTTTGCTCCATGGAAAAATCTTCTTCCACAAATATCGAATCTTTCCGGTGGTACAATTTGATCGGGAGGCGCGGAAGGTGGGTCATCAATGCTGAAATATAGGACTCGGGTGGTGAAATTTGGGTATGATTATTTCGGATATAAGTATGTAAGGGTACGACGAGGCGATAAAAGGCCAGTGCAGACATGGGCTTGTCTAGTTTTAATTCAATAGCCTCAAAAAGACTGTCCAATGTTGCTTTGGGGGTATACGAATATAAACCCGGATGTATTTCTTCAAGATTGCTTCTGAGGATTCCTAGGTCTTGTTTGAGTTGCGTTGTGCTTAGTCGGGGCATTTCGCCCTGTCCGAAAGAAAAAGAGCCTAAAAGTAGAGATAGGCAGATGAGGATGATCTTGCTGATTGTGCGGTTCATATAGAACAATTAAATAAGAAATTGAAACATCCCGCTCCTGCTTGACTTTGATAAGATACCTATCCGAAGCGGGAAAAAGTTACTGATAGGTGTAACCGGACTTTTGCCGAGGATTGCTGATCTAGTTTTTTATTGAATGAAAAGCTTAGATACTTCTTCCACCTTATTCCCCTCCTCATCGATCACGATCACAGTGACAAACGATTCCCCATGGATACCTGAATCATCAATTTGCAGGACCCTGGTATAATCCCATTTGTCTTTGTAAATGTTGTCAAACAGTTCCACGCTGTTTAAGCTGGGAATGGCAATAGAGACCGATTGAATCCCATCAGCATCCTTCACTTGAATAGCTAGTTGAAGGTCATTTGCCGTAGCGGGATCATTTTGATGCTGCTTAATAGAGGCTGTAATGGAAATAGCGGAGATCACTTGATTGCTGTGACAAGCAGTGAATCCATAAGCTAGTACAATAAAAAGACTGATTTTTAAATACTTCATAATGGGTGATTTTTGCTTCAAAGAACGCGGCTTTGAAGGTCCCAATCGTGCCAATGGAAGCATTGGTACCTCTAGTTCAGTATTTTTTTTCGATACTGTGAAGGGGAAACGCCTGTCGCTTGTTTGAATAGCCGATTAAAACTGGTTTTGGATTTAAAACCGCAATCAAAGGCAATGGCAAGTAGGGTGTAGTGCTGGTACTGTTCTGCTGCTAATTTGGTTTTGACCGCCTCGACCCGGAAGTGATTAACTAAGTCATAGAAGCTGGTTTGTAAGTGCTGATTGAGCAACGCGGAAAGTTTTTTGTCGGTGGTTGGTATCTGTTCAGCCAAGCGGCTTAAAGTCAGATTTTCATCTAGGTAGAGTTGATCTTCAGCCAGTACCTGTTGGACTCGCATTTTTAACTTTTCAATGGTGTCCGCATCGGTGTTTTTAAGCGGATGATCGGCACTTGGCCTTTCTGATTTTGATGTTAAATCTGCTTCGATCAAATAAGAAGGGAGAAGAATACGAGATTGACTCACACCGTAGTAAGCTAGATATAGGATCACCCCAATCATGACAAAATTAGTGGCATAATATGCTCCCCAAGCTAAGGGGGCTCCCAAGCTTTGGTAAAGGGTTAATAGCAAATGGAAACTGATAATGACTGAAAAACCGACCAATAAATATCGTATCCAGCGAAGGTCTTTTTGCTGCAAATTGGAATAACTTCCTTTTATCGCCCGACTTAGTTTGGATAACAATCGGAGCGAAAGGATACAATAGACCAATAGAAAAATGGCTTGCAACTGCAAGAGGTATTCATTTTCTTCTAGGGTATCTAGGTAGGGGAATAGGTTTTTTCCTTGCCATAGGCTTGCCGTAAAGGGGAGCGTAATGAACAGAAAATAAAGCAAGAACGGAATAAAATGGAATAGGTGTTTTTGAATTAATCCCTTTTCGGCCTGAAACAAAGACTTGATGTACAAGAATAAGAAGGGACCTAGGAAATAGCCCAAAGGATCAGCAAATAGAAATCCCAAACAATAGATCCATCGGATATCGTGAAACTCGCCGTAGGCCTGAAAGGAAACAAAAAATGAGAAAAGGAAAATGACAAATAGTAGGCGCTGTGGTAGTGCCTTTTCGGTAAAACGAAGAATAGCAAAGAGAATAATTGCCGTAACAACAATACCCGTGATAAGAATAAAATCTGTAATAAGCTCCATCTTTTCGGCACTTCTATTTTGTGGAGGCAAATTTCTAAATTAAGTTGTGATTTGAGTAGATTGTAAGCCGTAAAACACCGATTAGACCATAAATAATGTCAGAAAACCAATAATGTAAGATGGAAGGCAAAAACCGAAAATTGAAAGTAGGCGTCTTGGGTTGTGGCCCTATTGCCCAATTTGCCCACTTTGAATCCTGCCAAAAAGCAAAAAATGTAAGCCTTTATGCCATTTGTGATCGGGCCGACGATTTATTGGAGCGAATGGCGGCTGTCTGGCAACCGGAAAAGACGTTCAACGATTATCACAGTCTATTGGCCGATCCCGAATTAGATGCTGTTATTGTAGCTACAGCCGACCCTTTTCATGTTCCATTAGCCCTGGAGGCAGTCCGAGCTGGTAAGCATGTATTGGTCGAAAAGCCATTGAGTCATTCCATAGAAGAATGTCTGGCTTTACAAGGGGAGGCAAAAGCCAACGGCGTCCATGTACAGGTGGGACATATGAAACGTTTCGATGCCGGCATCGCTTATGCACAAGGTTTTATCCAGCAGAAGATTGGGGATGTATTGGCATTGAAGGCTTGGTATGGGGACAATACCCACCGGTATACGATGACCGACAATGTGCAACCTTTACCATTTAGAAGTGTAAACGCAATAGCTCCGGAGGTGGACCCAAAAGCTGATTTGGAACGCTACTACATGATGGCGCATGGAAGCCACCTACTTGATACCGCTTATTACTTGGCAGGCCCGATTGGCCGTGTTTCTGCCCAATTACGCCAGAAATTTGGCGCCTATTGCTGGTTTATCCAGACAGAGTTTGAAAATGGGGCCATGGGCCATTTAGATTTGACCATCAAGTTGCGAGGAGATTGGCACGAAGGCTTTCAGGTATACGGAGAGCATGGGAGTGTATTTGCGAAGACCTACAATCCGTGGTTTTATAAGAGTAGTGAGGTAGAATGCTTTTTAGAAGCTGAGCAGCAATACTATCGCCCCTTGGGAGCCGATGGTTTTTCTTACCGTTTGCAGCTAGAGCATTTTGCTGCGGTTATCTTGGACCAAGTAAAGCCCAGGGGAACAAGTATTCTGGAAGGCTTGGAAGTAGTAAAAGGCATGTTAGCTATTCAGCAATCGATTCAGCAGGGAAAACCCATCTATTTGGATAATATTAAAAGCGGAGCACTATGACCCCCATCGGTATTTTTGCCAAGACCTTTAAAAGAGAAAGTCTACTTGAAATTTTGCAGGCTGCAAAATCAGAGGGATTCGATCTGATTCAATTTAATATGAGTTGTGTTGGACTACCTTCGCTACCTGATCAGATACCCGAAAATACGCTTTTAGAAATTCAACAAGCGGTGGCTGAAACGGGGCTGAAGATGGCCGGCTTGTCTGCCACTTTCAACATGGGCCACCCCGATCCAAAGGTGCGCCAAGCTGGCTTAGCCTCATTGGAGGTGCTAGCGGAGGCTGCCCCCCTGATGGGAACGGAGCTGTTGAGTCTCTGCACGGGCTCTCGACACCCGGTAGATAAATGGGCTTTTCATCCCGATAATACTAGCTCGGCAGCTTGGCTAGATATGTGCCGGACGCTGGAAAAAGCCTTAATCATTGCGGAACAGCATAACATCTTCCTAGGAATAGAACCGGAACTTGGCAATATTGTCAATAACGCTCCTAAAGCCCAGCAATTATTAAGCGAAATGAAGAGCGACCGCATAAAGGTTATTCTCGATCCAGCCAACCTGTTTGAAGAGGCATCCCTTCGGCAGATGAAATACTTCATAACTGAGGCAATCGACCTTTTATCATCGGCTATTGCTATGACGCATGCCAAAGATCGAGATGGGGTAGGGGGCTTCGCAGCACCAGGACAAGGCGTAATTCCTTTTGATTATTTTGTGCAACGCTTAGCTGAGGCAGGAGTTACTGCACCGATGGTAGCGCATGGATTTGAAGAAGAGGAAGTGCCGGGAGTGGCTGATTTTTTGCTAGGATTGGGATAGCACTTTTAGTTTATTCAGAAGAGGGGCGATTTGATCTGTTTTTTCTCAGATTTTTATTGCCATCCTGGAATATTAGCGTAGGTTTCATAGCTTGTTGGAGGAATATAATCAAAAGAGCGATCGGTTTTCTTCTTAAATGCTTGGGAGGCTAGAGATAGCAATGGTTCAAAGTCTAGGTCTGTTGGAGCTAAGGTAGGATCTTGTAATATCCTTTGATATTCTTCTTTACCACTTGCAACAATGGCAGCCCTAACATATAGAAAACCATCCTCTGAAAAATGCCCGGAAGAATAAGCCGCAGCGGCATGTTTTCTAGTATCTAATAAGAACAACTTTGTTGCCAGTGTATCTTCAAATAGATAAA
>Ga0070729_10005587_pt1 | contig 12892 bp, 13 predicted proteins | sample tdDd472_FD_66725 | JGI IMG/M metagenome (GOLD analysis project Ga0070729, IMG submission 66725) | Marine sediment microbial communities from the Atlantic coast under amendment with organic carbon and nitrate - tdDd47.2 | ecosystem: Environmental > Aquatic > Marine > Coastal > Sediment | place...
TTATACTGTTTAAATCTCTGTTAGTATACTTTTTGTAATTATTAAAAGTATATCCATAATTAATTTATAAATGTAATAATATAATTATGAAAAGAATTGATTTTTTTTCAGAAATTATAAAAGTTGTTAAGTCAAAATATCCTAATAAGTATAACTATACATATAAGACACAAAAATATAATATTTATACTATATTGGACGAATTATTACATTTTTTAAAAACTGGATCATCTTGGAGGAATCATAAGGGGACTGTTAATCATTCTGCTTTATATTATCATTTTAAGTTCTTTAAAGATAATGACATATTTAAGATAGCTTATCAAAATATTTTAAATTATTATTATAAAGTAAATAAGACTACAAATTTAAAATATCAAGTAATTGATTCTAAATTTATCCAGAATCAATTTGGGGTAAATAAGGTTGGTAGGAATAAATTCTTCAAAAATAAAAAAGTTTCTAAATTATCAATTATAACTGATGTTAAAGGTATCCCTATAAGTGTACTTTTTGATAGTGGCGTTATACATGATTCTAAATATGTACACAATAATTTAAAGAATTTATTAATTATCACTAATACAAAAAAGTATGAAGGGTCAAACAAACATAAACAATATTTTCTCGCAGATAAGGCATACGACTCAAGAAATGTTAGAGAATTATTAAAAAAATATGGTTATATACCTATTATAGATTATAATAAAAGAAATATTAAAAATAAAGATTTAATAAAAAGTTTGACAGAAACAGAACTTAAAAGGTATAACAAAAGAATAATTGTAGAAAATAGTTTTAGTTGGTTACGCCATAAAAGAAGATTGATACAAAGATATGATCAGCTAGCATCTTCCTATTTAACATTTGTGTATATGGCTCTTATTGATATGTTAATAAAAAGAATTAAATAAGTTTAATTTTTTTTATTTTTTACCCCTATATATTCTTCCTGAAAATCAAGGTGATAAGGTGGCTAACTTGAATTTTACTAATAAATTATAAAAATAAGATATACAAAATATCCAATATTAAAGTTAACAATAATAAATTAATTATTGATATACTTTTAATAATTACAAAAAGTGCATCAGTCAAAGTTAAACAGTATATAACAAAATATGCTCTTCATATCTTTATGATTCGCTATTATATATAGCTAATTGTGATATGATTATGGCAATTTATGCTATCTAATCTTATAAGATCCTCTTGAACTCTGTTTTTTACTAAATTATCTGTATTCGCAGTATCCATTTGTCTTTTTTTGTATTTATCATATTTTTCAATAATATCCCTTGTATTATCATATAATATATCACAATCAATATTATCAAGATCCACCAATCTATCATATAGTGGTATCAATATTTTTAATAATTCCACCTTTTTCTCTGCAACTTCATCTAATTTATCATCATATATTAACTTGTTTAGTAATACAGATAATTTACTGTGAAATTGACTAATGCCTTTTTTAGTGTCAACTATAATATCTGTTGTCATTATGTATTATGTTAAATTTATATATATTAACATATATATGCATAAAATAATCAATTTTTTTTAGTTATATCGTCATACTTAATATAATCACTTTTTAATCTAATCACTTTTTAATCTAATCACTTTTTAATCTAATCACTTTTAGGTGGTGTCTTTCTTTTGGATTTTACTTGTGCTTTTTTTGCTGGTGCTTTTTTTGCTGGTGTTTTTTTTACTGGTGTTTTTTTTGCTGGTGTTTTTTTTGCTGGTGTTTTTTTTGCTGGTGCTTTTTTTACTGGTGTTTTTTTTACTGGTGTTTTTTTTACTGGTGTCTTTTTTGCTGGTGTTTTTTTTACTGGTGTTTTTTTTACTGGTGTCTTTTTTGCTGGTGTTTTTTTTGCTGGTGCTTTTTTTGCTGATGTTTTTTTTGCTTTGTCTGTTTTAATTAGATTATCATCTATTTCTTCATCATCACTATCTATTTCTTCATCATCACTATCTATCTCTTCATCATCACTATCTATTTCTTCATCATCACTTTCTATTTCTTCATCTTTACTTTCTATTTCTTCATCTTTACTTTCTATTTCTTCATCTTTACTTTCTATCTCTTCATCATCACTTTCTATTTCTTCATTGTCACTTTCTATTTCTTCATCTTTACTTTCTATCTCTTCATCATCACTTTCTATCTCTTCATCATCACTTTCTATTTCTTCATCATCACTTTCTATTTCTTCATCGTCACTTTCTATCTCTTCATCTTCTTCGCTGTCTATTTTTTCATCTTTACAATCAATACTAAAAATATTAGATAATTCAGTATATTTATTATTTAATGTTTGTAATCTTTCAATTATTTCATCCATTTCTTTATTCAAATTATCACATTCATTTTGTTTATTATCATGCATAATTTTGATTTCCTCAAGTTCTTTCTTATATTTATCCATAATTGTTATTTTTTCAGCCAATTCTATATGAAGTCTACTAAATTCTTTATTCGCAGATTTGGGTATAATATTAGTTGATATTTTATCGGTTGGATTGTCTGGAGCTTTTTTAGCTGGAGCTTTTTTAGCTGGAGCTTTTTTAGCTGGAGCTTTTTTAGCTGGAGTCTTTTTAGCTGGAGTCTTCTTAGCTGGAGTCTTCTTAGCTGGAGTCTTTTTAGCTGGAGTCTTTTTAGCTGGAGCTTTTTTAGCTGGAGCCTTTTTGGTTGGAGTCTTTTTAGTTGGTGCTTTTGGGGGCATAATAAAATGAATATATCTTTATTTTAAGAGGATAATTCATCAAAATGTTTATTGTTCAATTTTTTATAATGCATATAGGATATATTTTCTAGGGTAAAATATATATAGGTTATGATTAATACATTAATACAATCATTAATATTAGGCTTATTATTGTGTATAGTATTAAGAAATGTTTTACACATTAATATAGATAAATCAAACATAATTACTGTTATTGTTGTAATATCATATGTAATATGGAAAAAAACTAGATCGGTCGAAGCTATGGATTCTATACCAGAATCCATAACAGATATGGCACAGGTAGCAGATTGTGACCCAGGATATCATATGCCAAATGCATATACATTGGATCATATCAATGAAGACACAGGAAATACAGGTTTAGTATTTAATAATAATATACCTGGATATTATTTATTAAATGATAATCATTTTTCAAGTGATGGTATATCATATGACAAAGCTCTATCTATAATTCAAAATAGCAAATATAATGATTTACTTGAACAACATAATTATAATATTACATGGTCGCCTCATACCCATATAGGGAAAAATAGAGGATATATTAATTATGACAAAGTATATTAATAAAAATAACAATTGATATAACTATGTCAAATATCTTAATTTACAATAAATACTGATTCAACAGGGAATATAGATGCTGAATTAGTACTATTTATATCATTTCTAACATAACAATCGATAAAATATATATTATATCTTTTAAAAATTATATTAAATAGGTCTTTATCATTCTTAATCTTTTTAAATTCTTTTTTCCATTTTTTATCAGAAAATATATCATTTGTCAATTTAACAAATATGTAATCTTTTCTTTCTTTATTGGTATTTGTAAATCCTTTTTTTTCTGGATTTATATACTTATATGTATCAACATAATTACAAGTAGTAACAAATTCTGTAAATTCTTTGCTGATATCTTTGCCATCATAATAGTTTATATTAAAGGTTCCACATATAATGTGTGGATTTTTTGTTAAATTATTATTTTTATTATTTTGTTCATTTTCCATTATTGTTGATAATAATATATCTCCTTCTTTCTTTCTTAGTCCCATATTACATATATCAGCAATTTGGATATCATTTGATAATTGTGTTGAATATATTGATACTATTGTATTTCCTATGCTCACATTAGCACCTATAACAGCCTTAATCCCTATAGTGTCATCCATTTTTCCAACTACATCCATATTATTATATATAGACGATACTATAGGGAATCTGCTTATAATTAGATTTTGTATCTCTATTTTTTTGTTTGTATTATTTTTACTGGATCCAGCGGATTTTAAAGATCCCATCAATATTCTGGATATAGTAAAATTATTTGAATTTATCGGATCAATTGATCCGATAATATCATCATATGTTGGTGCAGTATACATCTCTTTTGCCCAAAATTTCCTTTTAATTGTTTTTATTAATGCTTCTAAAGTCATATAATCATGTATTCCTTGCAAACATATGATATCTATCTTTTTGTCTTTGTAACTACTATTAATATATTCTATAATTTTGTTAACTTTATATTTAAGATTAATTGAATTTTTAAGGTTTATATTATATGTAGCAAGTTTAATCATACTATATCCATCAGGCACTGTAACATCATTGAAAGAATGAATTTCTGCATGTTTTTCTCTATGTAATTTCAATAATGTTTGACCCATATATATATAAATTACGCACATATATTTTGGTATTATTTTGGTATGATTATGTATAAAAGTATCTAGTACTATTATAAGATATGCAATTAGCATATAATCTGATTACTAATAATAATAATCCAATAAATACAGATTATATAAGAAAATTTAAATCACTTGACCTTATAGGATATACCAAAAAATATAATAGTAATGATTACTATTCTTTAATAAATAATAAAAAAAATATTAAGATAGCAAAAAATTTATTTTTTAATATTATTAATTCAAAAGATAATCTTAACAAGGATGAAATTTCCCATAATATACTAAAAGCATATTATATAACATATTATTCGGATGATATATTTGTTGGAGGAATATCAAATATTGAAAATGAGCTGTTATACTCAGCTAAATATACAGTATCCTCTATAGAGGATATTGTACATACTAAAAAAAAGTTTCAATGTAAAAAAACAAAAGATTCATTAAGCAATATCCTTGATTACTATCTATCAGTGTATAATATATGGATATCTCAGGATAGAATATCATATATAGAGGGAATATTTGAAAATATAAAAGAGAAATATCAAATAAGCCAATATTTAAGAATAAGTGAAAAATATATTGATGATATAAATCATCAAATTACAAACATGTATTTAATAAATCCATATTTTTCTGCCAGTATATTACTAGATAATTATGAAATTCTGCGAATATCTTCGCAATTATATAGTAATTTATGGGATGTATTAAAAGCAAGTAGTATAGATTTTAATAGAATATTTCTCATAATAATATCAGCATTAAGGATTAAACTTATAAATTTAATTAATATTGCAGAGGATAGAAAAGATTTATATTACAAAATTGATACAGATGAACTTGTTAATAAAATGAGAACAGAAGATTTTTCAACTAGAGACATTGAATATGTAATTAGTATATTTGTTAAAAAAATAAATATTATTAGTCCAAAATTTAAAATAAATATAGATGTTACAGATAATAATCTTATTATAGATTTATTTTGTAAAATGTTTAATGAAATATATACTTAATTTGCGTTAATATATATCAAAATTTCTTATTATAATAATTTATTAGTAAGAAATGGATAACAGATTACAAATCCCAAAAATATTTCATTTTATCAATATAGGCCCAAGACATTTTAATTTGATGCATTTTTTATCAATTATGTCAGCATATGAATTAAATAAACCCGATAAAATTTATATTTACATAACACAAGAGCAATATAATGATTTTTTTTGGGATATATTAAAAGATATTCCTGAAATTGAATTTGAATATGTAGAAGAAAGAGATGAATATAAAGGAGCTCCTCTTGCTAGTTATCAATATAAAGCAGATGTAATTAGAATGGAAAAATTAATTGAGAGAGGAGGTGTATACATGGATCTTGATATTTTATCATTAAAACCAGTAACTAATTTTTTAACAAAAAAATTAGTCGTAGGTGGAGAATCACAAGGGGATACTAATAGTAATGGTCTTGATAGTGTCGGATCTGTTGCTAACGGAGTTTTAATTTCAGAACCTAATAATCCATTTATTATGGAATGGCTAAAAAGAATACCAGATAACATAGTTGGTAAACCTTGGGCATATCATGCTGTAAACTTACCTAAAAATATCCTTGCTGAAGGTAATTATGATATCCATCTAGAACCAACAAAATCATTTTTTCCATTTTGTTTTAGATACCATTATATTTTTAGAGATAATATGAAAGATAAAATTACTGAATTAATGGACTCTTACACTATTCATTTATGGGAAACTATATGGCATAATGATTACATATCAAAATTTAGTGTAAAATATTTTAGTGAAAATGATAATATATTTACATGGTTATTTGGTAAATATTTAAGAATATTGCATGATAATCTTCCTAAATTAGATAATATTATTGAAAGAGCACATACTTATAATTGGAATAAATTATTACTAAAATATTGTGATATGTATATTGATTTATGTTATAGATATGGAGATAAAATAGACTCTAAATATCCATATTATAAATTAATCGCATCACATGGATTAAATGATGCAAAATCAAATAGTGAAGCATTAAATACCTTAAAATCAATATATAATGAACTTCCTAGTGAATATACTGTTGATAAATATACATTAACCTAAAAAAATTGATATATATAACTTTTGTATATATCAAATTATATATATATTACATATTATCATGAATAAAAAGGCAAATATTTATAGTGTAATATTTCCATGCAATAAAACAGTATATATTAGTTCAATTATTATTTCAAGTAGTACTACTTTATCTAATATGTTTTTACATCACGGAGAATATGTGAAATATGTAGATAAAATATATATTGATAATATACATCCTAATATATTCAGTCAATGTGTGGATCTAGTCAATGCATCGGATACAAATAATATTATTGATATTATTGATACACTAAATATTGATAATATATTTGATATACTTATCGCCCTAGATATCCTAAAATTAGAGAAAATTATAATTGTAGTAAGAAAATATATCCATAATATGTTTAATAATGATACAGATTATATAAGAAATAGATATAATATAGTTAACGATTTTGATGATAAAGATAAGGAAATTATAGATATTGAATTAGATTGGAATCCATTACATTAATGTACAACATAATATTTTATTATTATTGTTATTATTATTAATATTATATTTATATAATGATTTATCTGAATTATCAATTACAACACAATCATATTTTTTAGGGTATTTATATGTGATTGAATATAAATATTCTATTTTATAGTGTATCTTATACGGATTTTCAAGTACAAATATATAATCTGGTTTTGGTATATTTACTATATTTATATAATCTAAGGCTACGATGCGTAATATATTATTATTGATATAACTATCTACATTTACATTATCATAAACTACATAATCTACACTTGATATGTTGTTATGTATATTATATTTACTATATTTATATGCATCAGCTCGATTTGAATAAATAATTCCATTTTCTATGTTTTTTTTATCTAATATATCCTTAATTAGTAATGTTTTCCCAGATTTTGGCTCTCCTATTATTAATATTAAAGAATCATTATTTATTCTATTAATATTAAAATTATTATTCATATATTATATAATTATATAAAATGACTTAAAGATTTACTTATATTACATATTGTTTAAGTGTATTTTTGAATCTTATATTGTAATTATATTATGTAAGACTCATTAGCTCAGTGGTAGAGTAACTGGCTTTTAACCAGTTGACACGGGTTCGATTCCCGTATGGGTCGTTATTAAGTATTACTAATCTAGATATGGATTAATAATGCATTAGTTTAATGGTAGAATGTTTGATTTCCAATCAAAAGGCACGGGTTCGATTCCCGTATGCATTATCAATAATATACATATCTGTAATACATTATTAGGGATTAAAGATGTGTTAGTTTAAGGGTAGAATATTCGGTTGCCAATCGAATGGTATGAGTTCGAGTCTCATACACATCATATTTTTTATAAACCTGATATGTGTATAATATGCATATAAGGCTTAGTAGTATAATGGTAGTATACCTCACTGTCTATGAGATGATATGGGTTCGATTCCCATCTAAGCCGCTAATTATTATTATTTATTATATTAGAAGGTTCTAAAGTATTAGTAATATATTTAGATCCAATAGCTCAATGGTAGAGTGATCGGCTCTTAACCGATTGATCGGGGTTCGATCCCCCGTTGGATCATTATCATGAAAAAGTACATACGGCAATATATTGGTACTGCTTTTAATGCAAGGTATGTAGGTTCGAACCCTACAGTATCTATATTGGATACTTAGTTTAACTGGAAAAAACACCTTTATCCCAATCGTACTTTGTTTGATGAGTAAAATATATTAACAGCAATTAATTAGTTTAATAAATATTCGGTTCATGGTTCGATTCCATGTATCTCATATTACAAATATGAGGTATAGCTCAGTGGTAGAGCAAATAACATTTTAACATATATTGTAAGCTCTAGATAATCATATGATTATCTGTGGCTCTATAGTTTAACGGTAGAATTCTCGGTTTGGATCCGAAGGGTGTGGGTTCAATTCCCGCTAGAGCCCCTAAATTTACAAATATTATACCTGACATATATATTTACATATATCAGGCCTATTAGTTTAATGGAAAAATAGTTGGCTTCTAACCTTCAGTTTCGGGTTCAATTCCCGGATAGGCTATTAATATGATACTTTATAAGGATATTTGCTTTATAAAGCCTATTAGTTCAATGGAAGAATACCTGTCTCCTAAACAGGTGATCTGGGTTCGATCCCCAGATAGGCTGTTATATTTTTTTTGTAGTACCGGCAGTACATAATTATGTACTATCGGGCGGTTAATGTCAATGGTAGCATATCAGATTTGCAATCTGAAAGCGTCGGTTCGATTCCGGCATCGTCCATATATATATAAAACCCAATAGTTTAGTGGCAAAATATCTGTTTCTCAGACAGAAGTCTCGGGTTCAATTCCCGATTGGGTTGTTAAATTACAAGATCTGACAATAAATTATTTTAATGTCAGGCCTATTAGTTCAATGGTAGAATGACGGTTTCCAACTCCGTTGATATCGGTTCGATTCCGATATGGGCCACTTGTTATATTTCCTATGTTGTTATTTATGGATAATATAGGGTGTGTTAGTTTAATGGTAGAACAGTGGATCGTGGCTCCACAGGCATCGGTTCAATTCCGGTACATGCCATATAAAAAAAATCTGATATGATTATATTAATTATATAAGGTTTATTAGTTCAATGGTAGAACAGTGGTTTGCAGTCCCACCGACATCGGTTCGATTCCGATATAAGCCTCTATTATTTTTATTATTATTTATACTACCTATTATTAATTATGAATAGGTAGCCTATTGGTGTAAATGAAAAACACACTTGCCTTTCAAGCAGGAGTTACGGGTTTGATCCCCGTATAGGTTACTAAACACTAACTGTTTAGTTAGACTTGATATATTTCAGTAATATATCAAGCCTATTAGTTTAATAGTAGAACATTTCCTTTACACGGAGAAAGAGTCGGTGCAATTCCGGCATAGGCTAATTTATCCTAAATAATAATAGGTTCATATATTTACCACATAAATATATAATCCTGTTATCCTAAATAATAATAGGTTCATATATTTACCACATAAATATATAATCCTGTTATTGTAAGTAATAAAAGGTTCATATATTTACCACATAAATATATAATCCTGTAGTGTAAAGGTTAGCACATCAGTCTCTGAAACTGATAGTACGAGTTCGAGTCTCGTCAGGATTATTATTAAGGTTCATATATTTATGTGGTAAATATATGATCCTGTAGTGTAAAGGTAAGCACGTTAGCCTTTGAAGCTAAAAGTATGAGTTCGAGTCTCATCAGGATTACTATTTTCAAAATAAATAACCTATTATAACAAATAATTATAATAGGCCATATAGTGTAATAGAAACATATCAGACTACGAATCTGGCGATATCGGTGCAATTCCGGTTATGGCTGCTATTTTTATGAAGTGATATATACTCCATAAAAATTGAAAAAATAATTACAAATAAACAAAGTACTACACTTGACTATAATATACAAAAATGTCTAAAGTTATGAGCACCAAAACTCTTTTAGAAATAATTATTGATATGTATGAGCAGAAATTACAATTTCTGCCACATGATATATGTGCAACTATTATAGAATATCTGAACCGTCTAGCATGTGAAGACATTAATAAAAAAATAAATGGAAAAACTATTCTCCATTATGCATGTGAACTGTTAGATCCAGATATGATAAAACATATACTAAATAAAAATCCACAAATAAGTAATATTAATGATTATATGGATATTTTGGAAGAGGAAATATGTGATTATTATTGGTCATCTCTCGCAATGTGGAATTATAATACATGCAAACAATTGCTAGAAAATTATTAATTATAAATTAATTTATTCTTAGTTTTTCATTTTATTTTCTAACATTTCAATAATTGTACCATATCCCCGATGTGCTCTTTCTCGTCTTTTACAATAATCAAGAACTGTTTCACCATTATTATCCTTTGTGTTAATTTCAATATCTTTTTGATCTAGTAATAACTTTACTATTTCAAAACTTAGGTTAAGTGCGGCATAATATAAAGCTGTATATCTTATACAACTAACCATATTTATCTTAATATCATCTCTTTTTAATAATATATTAACAATATCAAGCCTATTAAACCTTGATGCTCTCATTAATGGTGTTATTCCACTATTAGTTCCTATATTAACATTAATATCATTTCTTTCTAATAATAATCTAGCAATATTAGGATTATTAGCTATGGCATTATCTAGAGCAGTACTACCACTATTATTTTGTGCATTAATATCAATATTTTCCTTTTGCAATAATAATTTTGCAGCAGCAATTAAATTATGCTTTGTTGAAGAAATTTCCATTAGAACAGTCGATCCTTCTTTATCTCTTGTATTTACATCTTCTGATGGTAATATTTTGATCAATTGTTTAACACGATTCTTATTATATGCACTTTTATCTTTTAATACATCAAACAACATATCAATTATAGGTTTGTTTATAATAATTTTTTGTTTGAATGTAATACAGTTATTATTATAGCCAGCAGTAAATGTATTAATTGGTTTATATGTGATATATGATCCAGTCCAACCATACAATATCTCTTTTTCATACAAGTTATAAATGCCATATGGTTTTTTCTCAAGAACAAATTGTTTGTAGATAGGTGAATCATATGCATTAGGATTAAGTACAGTGTCTGTTGCATCATTTACAATATTTACATCTGTTAGAGAAATAGATAATTCATCCTCTAAAAGTTGATAAATACTATCAATATTATCGTATGTATTACCATTATTGTCTGAGAAATCCATGTATGTATATATATTCTAATATATTAGATCATATCAAAAAAACATTTCTAGTATCAATTTTTTTAAGTATACTATAGCAATATAATCTGCGTATGAAGAGGTATGATTTATGTATTATTATATAATATAAATGAGCACATCATATACTATTATTGATAATACCAAATTGTGTAATAAAATATATGAAACATTAATTTATGACAATGTTGTACATGAATATATGAGCATTGTCAACAATGTTTTGCAAGTCCTTAAAGAATTTAATATTGAAGAAATTCCTAATCGCATACATAAAGATAATTTGTACATAGTATCATCAGTTCATGATGATAAAAAAAGATATCCGATGTACTTATGCAAATATTGGTACGACTTTAATATTAAAACTATAGTTTCAGAACATATCAATACTGAATTATGTAAAAACAATACGCAAAAATGTGCAAGCTCAAAAATTGTAAAGAATACTGGAAAAAAAGTTTATAGAAATACAAAATTCAATAAAAATTCTAATATACCAAAAAAAGGATTATTAAATAGTACAGTAACAGAATTACCTAATAATAATGGCAATAATGGCAATAATGGCAATAATGACAATAATAGGGATAATGGACATAATTCTATAGTAGATATATCTGATATAAAACAATGTATTAATGAATTAAAAGCAGAAAAAGAAAAAATTAATAATGAAAAAGAAAAAATAATAGAAGAAAATGACAATATAAATGAAAAAAAAAGAGAACTTAAAAAGGTTCAAGAGAAAGAAAGGGAAAGAAGAAGAAAGTTTGAAGTAAATATTGATATATACAGAAAAGTTAAAATAGATCTAGAAAAAGGAATTTTAAAAGAGATTCCAGAATTATTTGAGAAGGAGTATCCTGTATTTGAAGTTATGGATGAACAAGGGGAATTAGATAAACCTATTGATGTTGTATATGATACATTCACATATCTATATGACGAATCATACCCAAAAGAAGATACAGAAAAGAAAGAATACGTTCCTCATAACATAAACTATGTTACCAAAGGCAATGATATTATAAAAGATGGCGATATCAGTAAAGATAATAAAAAAGATAAGAAGGAAAAATCAAATGAGATTCCACCACTTGAAAAGGTACTAGATGATATAAGTGACTTGGATATATCTGATGACGATACAAATCAAGGTAGTGATCTTATAAATTTAGAAGATTTTGATACTTTTGAGTAAGTTGGCATTCTTGCTATATGATTCATATCATTATTTTGAGCATTTAGTAATTCTTCATACATATGATTTATTACATATGATATTGTTTTTATTGTTCTGTTAATATCCTCAATATCATATATATCTTTTACAGCTATTCCAATTAAAATTGAACAAATTAATGATCTGTTTTTAAGAGGAATAGTTATTCCTGATCCATATTATCAGAAAAAATTGTAAAGTATGGGTGTAGTATTATT
>Ga0070729_10005590_pt1 | contig 12883 bp, 12 predicted proteins | sample tdDd472_FD_66725 | JGI IMG/M metagenome (GOLD analysis project Ga0070729, IMG submission 66725) | Marine sediment microbial communities from the Atlantic coast under amendment with organic carbon and nitrate - tdDd47.2 | ecosystem: Environmental > Aquatic > Marine > Coastal > Sediment | place...
GACGAGCAACAGCAGCAGGGACAGCACGATGCCGATCCATTTATGCCAGTTGCGCATGTGGCGGTAGGACATTGATCCTCCGGGAGTATGGCGACGAGGGAAGGACCAAGGTAATCAATGATGGGGGTAGGGATCAACCCTCTTACTGGCTTGGACCACTGTTGACCATGGGTTATGATACCTGCGCCAATCAATCCCGGATTCAGGAGTGCTCATGATTTCCATCTTTCGAATGACCTTATTGAGCTTTCTGCTCGCCCTCGCCGCCCCCACTGTGGCTCAGGTCGACACGCCCACCAGTTCCGATGAATCCGGCACGGCCGAAGCTGACTCCACGAAATCAGACAAGAAGGTCAGGTTTGCCGCCATCCCCATTCCCAACTACAACCCCACCTTCGGCTGGGGTATCGGCGCCATGGTGGCCGGCTATTACAAGCTGTCGAGCGAGGATCTGATTTCGCCGCCATCCAGCACCATGCTCTTCGGCTTCTATGCCGAGAACAAGACCTCCGTTTACGGCTTCTTCCAGCAGCTCTACATGAAGGAAGACACCTGGCGCGCAGACTTCGGCCTGGGTGACGCCGGCATCAACTTCCAGTTCTACATGGACGACCCCAGCGGCGGCAACTTTCAGCAGTATGCCAACGCCAATCTCTTCATACGCGGCCGCGTGTTCCGCGAAGTCCTGGACGATGCCTTCCTCGGTCTGGTCTACCAGTACCGCGATTCCTATCTGACACTCCCCGATTACCCCGGCCTGGTGGACACTCGCTCACTTTATCGGTCCCTGGGCCTGGCCGCGAGCTATGACACCCGACCCAACGTCTTCAATCCCCCGAGCGGCTGGTATCTCGACTTCGGCTTCCTGCCCTACGACCTGATCATCTCCAGCCCCCAGGAATTCCAGACTCTCAACTTGACGTCCAGCAGGTATCAACCCATGCCGGCCGGTGCCGTCCTGGCCTTCAATTCGACGATCGATGTTGGATTCGGCGACGTTCCCTTCGAGGAACAGGCCGTGGTCGGTGTTCGCAATCTTCGCGGCTATTCCACCGGCAAGTATCGCGAAGATCAGGTCTACACCATCCAGGCCGAGTACAGACGGCGCTTCTGGCGGCGACTGGGCGGCGTGGCCTTCGCCGGGGCAGGCTGGGCCGCACCCGAGATCCAGGATCTCCGCATCGCCGACACCCTGGGCAGCGTGGGCCTGGGCCTGCGGTACCTGATGATCACCGAGTACGACATCAACGTCGGCGTGGACCTGGCCTGGGGCAACGAGGAACGGGTGTTCTACTTCAAGATCGGGGAAGCGTTCTAGGTCAGGCCGACCGCGCCAGATTCCACACTCGCCAGGCATATCCCAGATGCCCGAGTCCCACCAGCAATGCGATCACGCCGAGCCCCTTCACCAGGATCATGATCGAGTAGAGCGGCGAAGAGATCAGCAGCAATCCGAACACCACCGACACCACGCCGCCAATGATCATCGTCCAGGCGTTGGCTGATTCCTTGCGCGCCCTGATGCCCGTAGTCAGGCTGGTGAGGCCCGAGATGAGGGCGGCGAAGGCCAGGAAGTAGACCAGGAATGTGGTGGTCAGGAGCGCGCTGGCCACCGGGCGTGAAAACACGACCAGGCCGGCGATGATGCCGACCGCACCGATGAACACGCCAAAGCCCCAATAACGGATGAACTGGCGCTCACGGACGAAGCGGGAGACGGTAAGGATACCGTCGATGAACCAGTAGGCCCCCATGAACAGGATCGTCAGGGTCAGCGGCACCACCGGTTTGGCGAGAAACACGATCCCGATCGCCAGCAGGATCAGACCGCGGAGCAGGATGAGCCACCAGAGGTTGGAGAGCAAACGCCGTTCGGGAGATTGGTCAATGGACATGTCGAGCCTCCAGAGGAACCGTTGAACCCGAGACTCAGTAAGCCAACCAGTTCATGTAGAGCTTGACCTCGGGGTTACGCTGAACCACATCGGGAAAATCGTCGTAATGCCGGTCCGCGTGGTAGAGATTGTACTCGACACCGAGGCCAAAGAAGTTCTGGATGGGCAGGTCGAGGCGTCCATACGTGTACGTGATGTAGTGGTCGGCGGAATCCCCATTGAGGGATGTGATCCATTGACTCGAGTGCCCCAGCGAGAAGAACGGTCGGTTGTTGCGAAGAATGGCCGTGGAGAACGAGAAGCCCAACCCGGGTCCGTAGCAGTAGGAACGGCCGGTAAAATCCTCATAGTCGGACTTGGTGGCGCCCATGATGATGCCGACTGCATTCAGCTTGGTGATCAGGGAAACATCGCGACCATCGATCTTGGAGAGGTAGCCGGCACTGAAGCTCTGGTCTCCGAGTTCGTAGGCGCTGTTGTTGATGTAGGTGAAATGCTGATTTGCCGTGAGCAGATGAGTCGAGTTCTCGGACTCTGACAATGTGTAAGCGGTGAGCAGGCCATTGATCTTGGCATGGCCGATGCCCGACACGTCACCGAAGTTGAGCTGGAGGTCGAAATTGAAGGTGTCGAAGGGCTTCTCGGTGTCGCCGCCGAAAGGATCGCCGTAGTCGAAGGCTGCACGGATGTAGACCCTGGTGGTGTCCGATTCCCACATCCGGTTCTCGCCGATGGTCCGGAAGCCTATCTCGAAGTTGGAGCGGAAATCGCCAGGCATGCGATCGGCCGGGTTTCTCTGGACCTTCGTGGCGTCACCATGGATGAGGCGATTCAATCCACCCATGGGATTGACCACAAAGCCGCCGATTTCACGCCAGGTACGGTTGCTGCCGGTGGCGGTGTTGTCGAAGATCATGGCCGACAGCCGGTGGAGCGACTCACCAAAGGCCGCGCCGCCGATGCTGGTTGCTATCCAGTCATTGTATGACGGGTGGTGGGTCTCCATCAGATATTCCCACATCAGGCTTCCACCCAGGGCGAAGGGCAGGGAGCCCCAGTAGTCGAATCCATTGGATCGAGCCGCGTTGAAGTAGAGACTGCCATGATAGGGATGGGCGAACTGGTTGGTCGTGAAGCTGTTGTCGTCCCACTCGAACCCGTTCTTGAAGTTCTCTTTCCAGGAATCGATGCTGATGCGGAAGCCCGGATTCTCACCATTCTCACGGATATAGCGGTCGTAGGACCAGATCAACAGGTTGAGGCCGGCGGCCTCACCGGCGGCGAGCCAGCCGTTCTTCTTGACGAAAGGTTCGGGAAGCGTGTCGGCCTCGGCCGGAGCCAGCATGAACGAGGCCTGCGCAGGGACGGCCAGGGCCGACCATGACAGGAGCAGCGCCAGTGTGATCATCACACCGGTCGTCAGCGATCCCGCGCGCCGCCGTCGTGGCGGCCTAGAAGAGTGAGACACCCAAGACAACGTGGGGCTCCGTTTCCTGTTTGGCACTGGACGAGTACTCGGAATAGATGCTGCTGACACCACCGCCGGCAAAGACCGCCACCGTCTTGCCTAGCTGGACCTCGGCCAGGGCGCGAGCCTGCACCGCGAAGTGCAACCTGTCATTGAGTTCCGGGTCGTCCTGGTGTTCGGGAATGATGTGCACGAATCCAAGGTCGATGTCGAGGTTCCAGGTCCGTCCCAGCGGGAAGACCCGACCATAATTCCAGGCCAGGAATGCGCTTTCCTCGACGTCTCCCTGCTGATCTCCATAGCCGACCGACAGCACCGAGTACCAGCGGTTGACGGTCGTCCGCACGCCCGTGGAAACCATGGCCAGATTGCTCCCGGCGACGATCCAGTCGACATCGCCCGAGGCCTCGTCGATGTTGACCAGGCCCAACGGCATGCCTTCGTTCTGCGCGGCGAGGTTCAGGGCGCCGATCTGCACGCCACGAGCTTCCTTGGTCATATTGACGATTCCGGCCTGGACGCCATGCACCCTGAAGGCGGTGTTGGCCAGTCCCAGCTGGAAACCCGTGATCCAACCCGAGGTGAGGTTGACGCCGCCAATCTGGGCGCCATTGAAATCACCTTCGTTGATGTTGGCCACACTGGCGAGCTGCAGGAATCCACCCTCGCCCTGATTGCTGTTGAAGACCGAGGAGAGCTGGGCGCCCGACAGGCCGCCTTCGACATAATTGAACAACGACGCATACTGGAAACCGGTCATATGCCCACGTGTGACATTGACCAGACCACTGATCTGGACACCCGACATATCCGTCTGGAAATTATTGACCAGTCCGGTCATGGCCAGTCCGCCAAAGGACCCATAGACCTGCGAATAGAGCAGGGTCCCCTGGACGCCCCGGAAGTCACGCTGGACGACGGAAACGCCGGTATTGAGATCCAGCCCCCGCACCTCTCCCACGCGCCCATAGATCAGCGACAACCTGAAGTTGGTGCTGATGTCGGCATTCTGGTTGGTGCCCACGGGATAGTAGAGGGTGAAATTCACCGGGTGATGGGGCGGCTCCTCAGCAAGGGCGGAGCCCGTGGTGAGGAATAGGCTCAACATCACGACCAGGAGGGCCAGGTAACGGTGCAGTAGTCCTGTCTTGGTGGCTAATTGCTTCATCACCAGTACCAGTTCAGTGTGAAGTTCACAGGGACAGACGAAGCCTCATCGAAGATGTCCTGGCCGATCGTCTGGTAGACGTAACTCACCATCAGACCCGCGGCCACGCTGCGCATGATGCGGAACTCGTAACCGAGGCCGATGTGGAAAGAGGTGCCCCCTTCGTCCTCCTTCAGGACTTCTTCGAATTTGTTGCCGTGGGGGTCGTCTTCCACCGGTTCGAGCACGGTGATCCGGGCATTGGCCAGGCCGACACCACCCTCGAAATGGAGGCCCCCCGCCATGCTGTTGGGATTTCCGGGATAGTAATTCAGAGCGAGGGCCAAGTTCTGGACGTTGATGCGCAACTTGTCCTCGGCGAGGACGCCCTGTTCGTAGAGCCATTGCTGACTCACCACGGAGATGGCCAGGCGATTCTTGAACAACGTATAGCCCAGTCGGAGCTGAGGGGTCACGCCCATTTCCCAGTCGGATGACACGGCATCACCCTCCTCACCCGAGAACAGGGAAACCTGACCGGGGCTGAAGCCGAAGGCGACCCCGAACAGCACACCATCGCGTTCGTGGGGCTTGAGGGCCTGGGCATCCTGGCTGCCCAGCATGCCGAGCACCAGGGCAAGGCTGAGGACTACCAATAGGCGAGACCGGTGTCGGATGCCGGGATTGGACGAACGATGCTGGCTCGAGGCGGTTGCTTTCATCGCGCTCTCATCTCAGGGAACCACATCCGGTTGCGCCCTGGGGTGGACTGGCGTCATGGGCCTGGAAACAGGGCCAAAGCGCCTGAATGAATCATGAAGAACCTCTGGCAGTATATCCCAAGCCTGAGGGAATTCTAGGGTTTTATTGAGGTGGGGCGAGAGTGCTAAATGGGGCCATGGAATGCTGAAACACTATCCATAACCAATTGTATTTACGAACTTCTTCACTTACTTCGAATAATCTTTTTAATCCTTGTGAAACAATAGGTTAATCAGATGTTTATGAATTGTTTGTATAATATTATAGTTCATTTTTTCAGACTTTTATGCTATCATTCTCCCACTCTACCAGCCCCCCTACGCCAACCCCTGGAGCACACCACATGAAGACCACGCCCCGTTGGCATTCCTGCCAGTTGTTCGGCACCGTCTGCATTCTCTTCCTCCTGGCCACCGTGGCTACGGCCCAGTGGAGCCACGATCCGTCGACCAACAATCCACTCACCGATGATCAGGGCTATTTCGGCAAGATGACCGGAGTCTCGGACGGAGAGAACGGCGCCATAGGTTTCTGGACTCGAGACAATCAGATATTCGGTCAGCGAATCGATGCCGACGGCCAGCGACGCTGGGGCAACAACGCGATCCAGCTCCTGGACAGTGACGAATGGGACGGAAAGCCCCGGTTCGTGACCGACCACCTGGGCGGCTTCTTCATGACCTGGGAGAAGCCAGGCGCCGCCGGCACCCTGATCTACGCCCAACACTTCGACGGTGATGGAAACCCGACCTGGGGAAGTAGCGGCGTGCAGGTCCAGCAATGGGTCATCTCCGGCACCATCCAATCGGAACCGCAGATCGTCGGTGACGGCGAGGGCGGCATCGTGGTGACCTACATCAACGATCCCTCCAATGATGCCGAGATCTACGCCCAGCGCCTCAGTGCGGGCGGAAGCCGACTGTGGTCCAATAGCGTCGTCACCGACATCTCGGCCACCAAGACCGGCCTGACCATGGCCGCCGGACACAACCCCGGCGAGGTCGCCGTCGCCTGGCAGCAATCGACCGCCAGCAATGGCTGGGACCTCCTCATCCAGAAGCTCTCCGGTGACGGCGAGCCTCTGTGGTCCGAAGAAGACATGGATCTCGCCATCAGGGGCGGCAATCAGACCAAGCCCAAGATCGCCTGCACCGGCACCGGTGATGTGATCGCCATCTGGTCCGACGACTACAATGGGTACCCTCAGGTGTACTACCAGCGGAAATGGTTCACCGGCAATAATGGTTGGAGCAGCGATTACGGCGCACGATGGCGTGGGTTCTACGATCACCAGGAGAAACCCCTGATCGCCAGCAATGCCCAGGGCGATGTCTTCATGCTCTGCATCGACCAGACCGAGTCCGGCGGTTCGAGGATCGCCGCCCAGTACTTCCCCTCCGATCAGTACAACTACTGGAGCCCCTACGGTCGGACCCTGCACGAGGACGACCGACGATCCATGGGTGAAATGGCCATGGTCGCCGACAACACCGGCGGCTTCTACGCCGTGTGGGAGGAGTATGTCAGCTCCAATTTCTTCTCCGCCCATCAGATCAGCGCCCTGGGCGACTTTACCTGGCCGGAGGAAAGACCCGCATTCACGGTCACCGAGTTCGACTATTTCAATGAACCCATGGCCCTGGTCGGCCGCACCGACGGCGGTTTCATCGCCGTCTGGGAGGGCAGGTCCACGACGTCGTCTCCCCACTACATCCCCACCACCCAGTTGATCGACATCAACGGCTACATGGGTGACAACTCCTTCCCGGTCAGCGCGGCCGACGATCGCCCCAACGACCAGGGCGGCGAGGTCGTCCTGAGCTGGTTGGCCAGCCCACTCGACCAGTCCCAGCCGGCGGGTATCGCCTCGTACTCCCTCTGGATCCGGCAAGCGGAACGGTCCAACGCCATGGTGGCCGGCACGCTGCCCGCCGAATCCTCGTTGAACGACGCGGACCTGAGCACCCTGCTCCAGATGGCGACGGCCGACGTGACCTCCATGCGATCGATCGGCTGGACCTTCGCCGGCCAGATCCCCGCCATGTTCGCAGCGGAGTACTCGGCCCTGTGCCCCACCTTCGGTGACTCCACCGCCCATGGCATCGACTACACCGACTTCAAGGTCGTGGCGCATCATCAGGACAACGGGGTCTTCTGGGTTTCGAACAATATCCTGACGGCCTACTCGGCAGACAACCTGGCCCCGGGCGCACCGCTGCAACTGGCCGCCGAGAGCAATGAAGGGGCCGTGGACCTGACCTGGCTCGCCAGCGGCCACCAGGATGACGACCTGGCCCTGTACCGGATCTACCGCGGCACCGAGAGCGGGTTCGTTCTGGACGAGGACAGCTTGTTGGGCACCAGCGAATCCGTGGCTTACCAGGACATCTCCTCAACCGGGACCGTTTACTACCGGGTGACCGCCGTCGATGCCCACAGCAACGAGGGATCGGCCAGCGACGAGGTGATGGTCACGGCGGCCACCGCGGTCGGCGATCTGCCCACCGTATTCGTCCATCGCGGCAACTATCCCAATCCCTTCAACCCCATGACCAGCATCGCCTTCGACCTGCCCCGGCCCGGACATGTGCGAGTGCAGATCTTCGACGCCAGCGGTCGCCTGGTCCGGACCCTGGCCGACGAGGTCATGCCGGCCGGCGCCCAGGCTATTCAGTGGAATGGTCAGAACGATGGCGGACAGGGTGTGGCCAGTGGTGTGTATTTCTCACGGGTGACCTCGGGAGATGAGAGCGCCAACCGGCGGATGACCCTGGTGCGTTGATCGATCACTTTTCTTAGGCGGTGGAGCTCACTTAACCTTGCTGAGTGACTCCACCGCCCCAATCACGGCCTCGGCATCGGCGAGGTCGGCCACCCAGCAGGCCGGGTGCAACTGGAGTTCCGAGGCCTCGAGTCCCATGGACCCTGTGCCCAGGAAGGGTAACCCAACTTTTTGGGCACCGGCGAAGTCATGGACCGTGTCGCCCAGGACCACCATGGCCGGGTCTTCACTGCGTGCCATGGCCAGCCGCAGGATATGCTCCCGCTCCCGCCCATGGTCGCCGAATCCCACCGGACCGTTGAACAGACCTCGGTCCAGCCCCACCTGATCCAGCTTGTAGAGGGCGAAGAACGCCACATTTCCGGTGACGATACCCAGGGTATGGCCGGCCTTCTTCAAGGCGATCAGGGTTTCGGGGATGCCGGGCAGCTTTTCATAGAGTGGCTCGGCACCCGACGCCGGCGGCACAAAAACGGCCTGAGCACGGCCCACCACGGCTTGCCAGGTCGGCCCATCGAGCTTGAATCCAGGCTTGTGAATCTGTACCGCCCGCTCGGCGATCAGCCAATCCGTGAGCCCATGCACCATTCCCTGCACGAAATCGATCCCGGGGCAGTCGCAGACCTCGGTCAGGGCCTGGTTGAGGGCCAACCGCTTGGGACCAGGACTGTCCGGCGGATCGCGGTGAGTCTTGACCAGCAAGGTGCCGTCGAGGTCGCACAGGATGGTGGCCATGGTCTAGTGCTCCTTGAAGATTGTGGCCCAGTCGCGAGCCATGCTCACTTCATGGGCTGAAGGATGGTCGTTCACCAGGCGCTTGATGCGATCGGTGCCACGGTCGTAATCGTACTCGCGTTCGGCGTCATCGTGGTGGATCCAGAGGGCCAGGGACCGATACTCACCACTGATCGACCAGAGGCACATGGGCGCATCATTGTTGCTGTTGCCGGCCGCGAAGATGGGCTGCCGGCCGATGCGCATCTCGATGTGGGCGGGCTTGTGCTGGTGGCCGTTGTAGACCTGCTGGGAGCCGCGAACCATGGTGACACCGTCGACTCCTTCGCTGTATACAGGCGTGGTCCAGGTACCGATGACGCGCTCCGGCGGTATACCGAATACAGGTTCGAGGTAGGCTCGGACGAAATCTTGAGCGCCGCCGGTGACCATCCAGACCTTGAAATCGTTTTTTTCCAACAGCTTGCGAAGTTCCCGCATGGGCTCATAGTAGAGTTCGGTATACGGTGTATTGTATACCGGGTGCGGTGTACGGTCCAACCAGGCCCTGACCGAGTCACGATAGGCCGTCACGGGCATGTCGGCGAAGGTTGCGTTCATGGCCTCGTAGGCCTGGCTCCAGCCGAACTCCTTGAGGGCCTCGCGGTCATCGGCCAGCCAGGCGCTGATGGGCATGATGTTGCCGTCGGCCTTGCCCTCGGCGACCATGCTGTGGAGGAGGGATTTCTGGAATTCGGTGGGGCCATAACCCGGGCGCTCACACCAGGATGTGCCGTCGTTATCGAGGACGGCGATGCGGGCCGGGACGGGGACGAAGTCCGGGGAAGCCGGGTCGGTGATGGCCGCCACGTACTCGATGATGGCGGCTTTCACGGTGGTGTCGCGCCAGCTGGGGAGGGGATCGGCCATGGCATTGACGGTGAAAAGAGTAACAATGAGAATAGCATGGAAATTTCGACACATAAACCAGGCCTCCAGAATACGAATCTCACGCGCGTCGAAGTCGTTAAAGGTCTCCTCTTGGCTCACACCAATACATTCATGAATCCGGACATTCAATCTTAATCACCATAGCGTTCTTCCAGCTGCGTTTCGAGTGGACGATCACCAGGGAGTGATCCTTGATGGCAACCATACTTATCCATGATTAGATAATGGTACCTTTTTTCCCCATCATAACCCTCGACATATTCGACAAAAGACTCAACATACTGACAATCCAGGATCGTTGGTGGATCTGCAGACTTGTCACGCGGTTTACTGTATTGGTCTACCACAACCCCACAATTACAAGACAACATGTTGACAGTAAAAGATTTCGACTCGACATCAACCTCGACATCACGAGCAATGACTGACAGACAATCAAGACCCTCAAGTAATATTTCAGCCTTATCAAAACCATCATTCCGGCAAACTTCATACATCAGATTAGCGACTTCATACAGGCAATCAGTCTCCTGTTGAGCATATAGGCCAGCGGCATCCACAGGATCCATTCCTTCCTCGACCATCTTCTTGACCCGCTGCATTTGCCCATAAGCAGCGACCACGGCTTCCGACATATCATTTTCCGTATTGCGTACAACCATTCGACCATCAACCAGGACACCGGTCGGACCTTCAGTGATCTTAACAGTGCAATCCCTGAGGACCGTATACCCGCCCTCTTCCTTGATGATCATGACAAAATCCCCACTCAGGGATACTTCCAGTTCGCAGTAGGCAAACGATACACTCGCAACGAGTAGCATCACATTAACAGCAACGGCCAAGCGCACTAGCATCCTCCCTGCAGTAACGACATTAATTCATTGAGAGTAAGTATTCACAACAGTCAAGTCCACCATACGATCCAAGGTTTCACGATCCTACAGCCGGATTCATGGAAACCTTCGTCCGAGAACCAGCGCATCCCCCAAACCATGCTATCTTGGTCTATCCCATGAGCTTCTACACCGACTTCGCCGCGCACTACGAGCGCATCTTCCCCTTCCGCCCCGCGGTCCGCGACTTCTTGTGTGCCCATTTGCCGGCCCACGGCCGCATCATCGACCTCGGTTGCGGCTCCGGTCACCACTGCGGTGCCCTGGCGGCCCTGGACATGGAGATGATCGGTCTGGACCTCGACGAGGCCATGATCAAGGCTGCCCGCGACCGCTATAGCCGGGCCGCCTTCGCCGTCAGCGACCTCACCGAGGTCAGCATCCTCGTGGACCAGGCCGATGGCGCCTACTGCATCGGCAATGTCCTGCCCCACCTCTGCCCCGGCGACCTCGAAGCGTTTTTACAAGACCTCGCCGCCATTCTCCCGTCGGGTGCACCCTGGATCGTACAGACCGTGAATTTCGACCGACTGGTGCCCTTGAAAGCCCCTCATTCCTTCCCCACCATCGACGCCGGCGACGGCCTGGTATTCGAACGGCTCTACAAGCCCGGTGTCGATGGTAGTGTGCGCTTCCTCACCGCCCTGAATCGTGGCCAGGAAACGGTCTTCGACGGCGAGGTCACCCTGTGGCCCCTCACCAGCACGGAACTGGCGGCCGCTCACCAGGCAGCAGGCTTCCAGCTCGTCAATCAATTCGGCGGATTTAACGGTGAGGAATTCGTGGGACAGGAATCCGGCGGACTCGTCCACATCTATCGGCGACTCTAACCCTCGGTCATCTTGGACTGGCATTTCGGACAGGGATGCGTTCCCGGCCATGGCGTCAGTCCACCCGCTTCACAGAGCGGACACTTGTAAGCCACCGCATGCCAGCGATCGATGGGAATCCCGAATTCGGTTTCGCCCGGCACCAACCGAGAAACCACCACATCCACCACCGACTGGCAGGCGCGGCAAAGGTTCGTCTTGGTCTTGGCCTCGTGGTCGCGCTGGGCGCCCGCGATGACGTCGGTCTGGTAATCACAATCGGGACAGCGAAAATGCTTGGTTTCCATCGATTTAGCCTCGTTCGTGCCGGGTCAGGGAATCGGTCGATATCGGATTCGTGGTGCCGTATTCATTTTACACACGACCCTGGTGGCGAACCACAACGGTTTTACTAAAGTTTAATGAAATTGTCTCGTATCTCACGCCCACCGAAGGAGCTCTTCATATGGCCTTCACCGAAGCCCAGCAACGGACCTGGACCAAGCTATACGGCATGCTGGAGCCCCGGATCGAACAATACGCCTGCAAGGAATACCTCGACGGTTACGCCGCCCTGCAGATGGCCAAGGACCATATCCCCACCGTCGACGAACTCAATGCCCGGATCACCCCGGCCACCGGCTGGTCCGTGGTTCGCACCACCACCCGCTACAGCGATGCCGTGGACTGGTACAACCACTTCAACCGACGCCAATTCCTCATCACGGACTACATCCGCGAGGAAAAGGAACTCGAGTTCACCCCCGAGCCTGACATGTTCCACGACGTCTTCGGCCACCTCCCCTTCCTCATGGACAAGCCCTACGCCGACTTCGAGGAACTCTTCGCCCCCACCTTCCTGCGCGTCGGTGACGAGGACCGCGAAATGGTCAAACGCCTGGCCTGGTACTCCGCCGAATTCGGCATGGTCCGCGAGAACGGCGAACTCAAGGTCTTCGGCGCCGGCCTCCTCAGCTCCGCCGGCGAGATGGACCGCGTGGCCAACGGCGAGGTCCCCTTCGAGGAATTCACCTGCGATTCGGTATGCGAGCACGCCAAGTCGGTGTGGGAATTCAACAAGCTGCTGTTCGTCGCCGACAGCCTGGCCTCGTACCACGAGATGATCGAGGAGTACTTCGCCAAGATGCCGGATCGCGAGAGCTAGACCTGCTCGATGCTTGATTGGCCGGTCCTGAATGGGACCGGCTTTTTTTCGTGCCACAGGCGATGACAGGAACCGCAGAGCGTGGTGAGGTTTTCGGGTTTGTTGGTGCCGCCGAGGTGGCGTGGTTTGATGTGGTGGACTTCGAGGAATCGGGTTCGGCCGCAGCCCGGGGCCTGGCATTGGTGGCGGTCGCGTGAAAGGACCAGCCGGCGGGTTCTTGGCGGGATGGTGGTGGTGTTGCGGCCGCCCTCGGTGCAGATCGCGGCATCGCATCTCACTCGCTCAGCCTCGGCC
>Ga0070729_10005594_pt1 | contig 12880 bp, 10 predicted proteins | sample tdDd472_FD_66725 | JGI IMG/M metagenome (GOLD analysis project Ga0070729, IMG submission 66725) | Marine sediment microbial communities from the Atlantic coast under amendment with organic carbon and nitrate - tdDd47.2 | ecosystem: Environmental > Aquatic > Marine > Coastal > Sediment | place...
CGGCCCGCATGCCTCGGCTCTTCCGCACGAAATGCTCACGCATTGCAGCGCAATCGACACGATTGTGATCGGCGAGGGCGAGCAGACGCTCATGGAAATCATCAGCCGGATTGAAAACGGAAAGGCGACATGCGGGATTGCAGGCACTGCTTGGAACACTGGTGATGGGCCGCACAGCGCCGGGCCGCGCAAGCTGATTGATGACCTTAACTGTCTTGTACCGCCCACGCGCTATTTCGATGACCACATCGTGCTGAGCGCGCGCGGCTGTCCGTGGGACTGTTCGTTTTGCGCCTCCAGCACGCTCTGGGGCCGGGGCTGCCGCACACACTCGGCAGCCTATGTCCTTGACATGCTGGAGACCCTGGTGCAGGAGCACGGCCAGCGCGCAATAGCCTTCAAGGATGAGACCTTTACCGCCAACCGGCAGCGAGCCCTGGACCTGTGCCAAGGAATTCGCGAGCGGAAACTGAACCTTGCCTGGAGCTGCGACACACGCGCCGACGTTCTGGACGCGGAACTGCTAAGGGCCATGCGCACGGCCGGCTGTCAGCGTATCAGCCTCGGGGTTGAATCCGCCGCGCCAAACATCTTAAAACGGCTAAACAAAAACATCACCCCCGCCGCGGTACAGACAGCAACCCGGCTTGCCCGCCGGGTTGGATTGCCGATTCGCTACTACATGATCGTAGGCAGCCCCGGCGAAACCATGGCAACCCTGCAGCAAAGCCTCAAGTTTGTGCGCGAGGCAGGACCGTCTGAAGCCATATTCAATCCCTTTACCCTGCTGCCGGGAACGCGCGAATGGGAGCATGCAGTTCAAAGCGGCGACTGCACAACGGATTGCTTTTTTTCAGATACTTTTTTTGAACTGCAGCCGGCAGCCTGCGGAAAGGAACCTGACTCTGCGCAGATTAAAAACTGGCAGCTGCACAACAGCGGGCTGCAGCAGGTTAAACGCCTGAGTGTCAGTGAATGCCGTGAAGGTGTACGGCTGTTTCCGGATCTCGCGCTTGCGCATCTGGATCTGGCAGACGCCCTGCTGCACGCGGGAGACTATGAAACAGCAGAACAAGCCGCACACCAGGCACTTAAGCTTGACCATCCACTGCCGGGCCTATGCCACAACCTGCTGGCCTGCAGCGCGGCCAGGCAGAGCAAACTGCGCGAAGCGCTTGAACATCTAATAGCAGCAGCTGAAAGCGGCTGCCATCAGGTCGTGGAGCGCAACATCATCACAGCGCAGGACTGGGCCTCCCAAGGAGGACCAAAATCAGGATGTACGCTTAAACTTAAATCTGATACAGGGTTTGAGGTGTCACGCCTGCGGCGCCAGCCCGTCGGACCCGGTGAGATTAAAATAGACGGCCGCGTATTCAAGCCGGCCATATAGCAAATTGTTGAAAAAATCATTTTCTGCAGGCTGTTCAAAAATACCGGGATGCAAGGCGTACAAAATCATAAGAAATGAGGCGTACTTTTCCGTACGCCGCAGTGACGAATGATGAGTACAACGAATCAGACGGTTGTTTTTCAACGGCCTGATAGAAGGCTCTATTTTTCAATTTCCAGAATCTGCTTTCTGTGCAGGCCCTGCCGTATGAAATCGCCGCTGGTAATAACGATTCGCTCAGGAATAATTTTGGTGATCAACTGGTTTTTATTAATGGCAGTCAGCATGGCCTCACGCGACATTTTCGCCTTCATTTCTTCGGGCATGTGGTTCATGGCTGAATCAAGGCACAGGGTTGCCGCCTCATCAAACCCGGGATCGCCATACTTGAGCTGAATTGCCCGGCCCTTGATTTGCACGCCCACGGGGTTGACAAAATAGCGATAATCATCGCGCTGTTTTACGTAGACCAGCGACACCCTGGGATTGGCGGCAATGTGGAAAAGCTTTTCGGTCTGCTTCTCCGAGGAGGCGACCAGGGCAAGGGTCTCGGGGTCAATCGTGAACTCCATACAGGTTGCAACGGGCTCATTGTTGAATGCCGTGGCCAAGACATACATCTCACGGTAATCACCGGTTCCCTTCAAGATTTCAAGTACGGCCTTTCTGATAGCCGGCTGCGGCAATCGACCCTTTTTGCTTTTTTTCAGCGCCATGGTTGCCGACGTATAGGCATCGACACCGTCCCACTTATGGCAGTCAACGCACTTAAGCGTTTTATCATAAGGCATATGAAAAGGCGATTTTTTGATCGGCTTCACATAAATATACTTCGGTCCGCCGTTCTCCCATGATGTGTCCTGGGCACGGCATGACTGTGAACCTGTCAGAACGATTATGGCAGCAATTGCAATTACTATAGCTTGTTTCATCGATGCATCTCCTGTACTGCGGGTCTCGGGTAAAATTTCGCTTTCACGTTCGCTAACTATAGGAAAAGCCCACTGGCAAGTCAATAAAAATGCCCCGGGGCTTCTATAATAAAACAAACATTCGCTGCACTCCATACCGGAAGACGACACAATCCGGGCCCGGTAATTAGCAAACTTTGTATTGACAGGCGTGAGCACACTTCCTATACTTGCCCCGTTCAAAAACAATCTTTACTGAGGAATCAATATGTTACAAATCTCCAACGCAAAAATAGCTATTATCGGGCTCGGCTATGTGGGCCTCCCGCTGGCGGTTGAATTCGGCAAACATTTTCCGACCCTGGGCTTTGATATCAATGCCGAACGCATACAGGAACTCAACAGCGGCCGGGATCGCACCCTTGAGGTGGACAGCACTGAACTCGCCTCCGCGACCATGCTGCGCTACGCGAGCGACGCCGCTGAGCTCGAAGAATGCAACACGTATATCGTCACAGTTCCCACTCCCATCGACGAACACAAACGCCCCGACCTCACCCCCCTGCACCGTGCAAGCGAACTACTCGGAACGGTTGTTAAAAAAGGCGACGTGGTGATTTATGAATCGACGGTGTATCCGGGCTGCACCGAGGATGACTGCATTCCCATTATCGAGCGCGCCTCAAGCCTGCGCTTCAACACCGACTTTTTTGCAGGCTACAGTCCTGAGCGGATCAACCCCGGTGACAAACAGCATCGGGTAACCGGCATTGTAAAAGTCACCTCGGGATCTACGCCCGAGGCAGCCGAATACGTTGACACCCTGTACCGCACCATCATCACGGCAGGCACGCATCGGGCGAGCAGCATCAAAGTGGCCGAGGCTGCCAAGGTCATTGAAAACACCCAACGGGACGTCAACATCGCCTTGATCAACGAACTTTCCCTGATCTTCAATCGCCTCGGTATTAATACCCTTGAGGTACTCGAAGCCGCCGGCAGCAAGTGGAACTTTCTGCCGTTCCGACCCGGCCTCGTCGGCGGACACTGCATTGGAGTCGATCCCTACTATCTTACGTACAAGGCACAGGAAATAGGCTATCACCCCGAAGTCATCCTTGCCGGCCGCCGCATTAACGACACAATGGGTCTCTACGTGACGGACACGGTTATCAAACTGATGACCCGCAAGCGCATTCACGTTGTCGACTCCAACGTCTTGGTCATGGGGCTTGCGTTTAAGGAAAACTGCCCCGACATTCGCAACACCCGCGTCATCGACATTGTCCGCGAACTTCAAAACTACAGCGCTCATGTCGATATTTATGACCCCTGGGTCGATCCCACCGAGGCCGATCACGAATACGGTGTTACAACGCTGACGGATGTTCCGTCAAAACAGTATGATGCCGTCATTATCGCTGTTGCGCACCGGCAGTTCATCGATATGGGACTTGAGGGCATACGCCGTCTTCTGAAGTCTCAGTCGGTGCTGTTCGACATCAAGGACGTACTGCCCAGGGGAACGGCTGACGCGACCCTGTAATTTTTTCCAGCCGCACAACTCACGTGCTGTCAAACACGGAAGTAAAATATTATTCCGTCAGGTTCTTCAGATATACAGCCGTACGGAAAACAAAATCAAGCCATGAATGTCATAACCATTGACCCAAATAAGCCCGACCATCAGGCCTTGAGGGAAGCCGCGCGGATTATTATGCAGGGAGGCATTGCGGTGTATCCGACCGAGACCGTCTACGGCATCGGGGTTCGCTTTGACGACCAGCAGGCCCTGCAGCACCTGTTTGAAATTAAAAACCGCAATCAAAACAAAGCGGTATTGCTGCTGCTGAGCCGGGCCGATGATCTGGCGCGCATCAGCAGCCGTATACCACCCGAGGCCCGAATTCTCACCGAGCGCTTCTGGCCCGGCCCGCTTACCCTGGTCGTGCCGGCTGCCGCTGACCTGTCAGATCTAATAACCGCCGGGGGCCAGACAGTTGGCTGCCGCGTGTCCAGCAGCACAGCTGCTGCTCACCTTATGTCGGCCTGCGCCGTACCGATCACCTCCACCAGCGCAAATCTCAGCGGCGGGCCCAACCCGACATCCATCAGTGAGATTTCCGCTGATGTTCTTGAGCGAGTCGATGTTGTGATTGATGCTGGACCATCTCCGGGCAATATACCTTCAACAGTCTATGATATCTCTCAGGAACCCTTTCAACTCTTGCGGGCAGGAGTGATACCTGAAGCCGACATCACTGATGCTTTGGCAGGCTGCTGAAAAACATTCGGCTACTATATGCACCCTCCCCTTAATCCCCTCCCCTCAAGGGAGGGGAAAACATAAACCTCAATCGCCACCTGCGTAAAAACGTCTAAACGAAGGATATCTACCCCCTCTCCCCTTGTGGGAGAGGGTTGGGGTGAGGGGGTTTAAACCCTAAGAGCAACAATTTTGCAGGCTGTTCAAAAATACCCGAATACAAGACGCACGAAATCATAAAGAATGAGGCGTACTTTTCGTACGCCGCAATAACGGATGATGAGTGCAACGCTGTAGACAGGTATTTTAGGACAGCCTTGCGGCTAAAAGCCTCAAGCATTGCCGTGATAAAACCGATATGCTTAAGAGCTTAAAAGGCCTGTACACCCTTAATTTGCTAATAATTATGATTCACATTCATCAAGTATCAAAATACTATAATAACGCAATACCGGCCCTGGTAGATGTCAGTTTCAAAATAAACAAGGGCGACTTTGTGTTTATTACCGGCCCCAGCGGCGCTGGCAAAACAACCCTGCTCAAGCTTATGTTTTGCGCAGAACGCCCAAGCTCGGGTGAAATTATCACCAACGGTGTCAATATCAGCCGCATGAAGCCCTCGACCATACCAGCGCTGCGCCGAAGCATCGGAGTTGTATTTCAGGATTTCAAACTGATTGACAACAGAACCGTATTTGAAAATGTGGCCTTCGCGCTTGAAATTATGGGGGTCAACCGCAGAACCATTAAAAAAAAGGTTTGGCAGACATTAAAATGGGTCGGCCTGCTGCAGAAAAAAGATGCCCTGCCGCCGTGCCTTTCCGGAGGAGAACAGCAACGGGTCGCCATTGCCCGTGCCATTGTCAACAACCCGCGCCTGCTGCTGGCTGATGAACCAACCGGCAACCTTGACCCACAGCTTGCCCAGGATATCATGAAACTGTTCAAAGCCATCAATGCGCGCGGCACCACCATCGTGATCGCAACGCATAATCCCGAAATGGCTGCTCAGTTTTCAAACACCATTATACATTTAAGCAGGAGGCATTCAATTGAACCCTGCTAAAGCCATCATCCAATTTGGCTACTGTATCGCAAGCGCATTCCAGAACCTGTACCGCAACCTGGCGCTCAGCCTTATCACGACCTCAACCATTACCGTTATGTTCACGCTGTGTATCTCAATGCTGCTGCTGCTGCTCAACCTGTCCGCCTTCATGGAGACCTGGGCCGATCAGCTGCAAATCATCGTCTATTTCGAGATGAGCGCCGAACCGGAGGAAATGGAGCGGGTACAGCAGGAACTTGCAGCGCGGCCCGAGGTTGAACACATTACCCGTGTCTCGCCTGCGGAAGCCCTTACTCTTCTGCAGGGTTCACTCGATGGACAGGACGGCATTTTGTTCGGCCTGCCAAACAACCCTCTGCCCGCATCGCTTGAAATCAAACTGCGCAAGCCCTATCTCACAACCGAAGCCGTAGAAATTTTTGTAGACGGCATTACACGCTCACCGCCCATAGCCGACATCGAATACGGACAGCGCTGGCTGGAGCGCTTCGTCGCGTTTTTTGAACTGGCGCGTCTGCTCTGCATGGTACTTGGCGTATTTTTAATCATATTCACCTACTGTATCATTGCCAACACCATTCGATTGATGGTTTACAGCCGTCGCGATGAAATCGAAATCATGAAACTCATAGGCGCCGGCAGCTGGATGATCAAGTTCCCCTTCTGGCTGGAAGGAGCCCTGCAGGGTGCCTGCGGCGCTGCCATAGCCCTGCTGCTTATCATAGGTGTTGAAACGCTGGCCATGGACAATCTTGCCACCCTCTTGCATTTCTACCTCGGATCCGGCAATTACGTCTTTCTGGATTGGCCGATGACCGCGGTCGTTATTGCGGCAGGCGCGCTGCTTGGACTCGCAGGCAGCTTCTTTTCAGTAAACCGTCTTGACGCGCACTATAATTAATCATGCCGGTAATCGTCTCTTTCCTGATATGCTGTCTTTTGCTGAGCACTCCGCTTGTGCACTGCCCAACCGCGCACGCTCAGCCGGATTCCGCCTCGCTGCAGGATGTTGCCGACAAGATAAAAAAACAGAAAAAAAAGCTCAAACAGGTCGAGAAAGAAGAAGCCGAAGTCATCAGCCGCCTGAATGAAATCGAAAAACGACTGCTGCAGGAGAGCCGGGATTACGACACTATCGCTCAGGAAATCAAGCAGCTGCAAGACGACATCCGCGCAACGCGCACGCGCATGCAGACCCTGGAGCAGGAATCCGGCCAACAGGGAGAGGTCGTGCAGCAACGCCTCAGCGCCCTGTATAAATACTACCGCCGCAGCGGATTGCGCATTCTGCTCTCCAGCCGAAGCTATAACGATTTAGTCAGGACGGAACAAGCACTCGGCCTAATCGTGCAGCGCGATCATGCCCTGCTGAGCCGCTCGCTTGCACGACTTGAGCGGCAGCGCAGGTTTGAGTCCGAATTACAGACGCGCAAATTACAGCTCCTTGCAGCGCGCGACCGGATAGCTGAAAAACGCACCCAGATCCAAAACACACAGCAGCAACGCTCAACGCATCTTAATAAAATACAGCGAGAGAAATCCCTGCAGCGCAAAGCACTCAAAGAACTGGAAACGTACTCCAAAAAACTGCAGAAGGTCATTGATACACTGCCCGGCAAAAAAAAGAAATACACGTCGTCCGGCGTGCGCTTTTCAAAAATGAACGGAAAGCTTGCTTTCCCGGTCAAAGGTAAAATCACCAGCCGGTTCGGCCGCACGGAACATCCCGAGCTAAAAACCTACACCTATCAAAAAGGCATTACCATCAAAGCACCAGTCGGCAAACCTGTGAAGGCCGTGCATGACGGCAGGGTTATCTTCGCTGACTGGTTCAAGGGCTACGGGCTTATGCTTATCGTGGATCATGGCGAGCATTACTACAGCCTGTATGCACACGCCTCTCAACTGTTTAAAAAGGTTGATGATGTCGTCTTTGCCGGTGAGACCATCGCGGAGGTGGGCGATACGAATTCACTCAAAGGTGCAGGCCTGTATTTTGAAATCAGGCTTCGCGGCAAACCTCAAGACCCGTTTAAATGGCTAAAAAAAAGAGGTAATAGATAGCACCCTGCAGGCGCGGGCTGCTTTTGGATTTGCCTGCCGCCGGTATTATCGGCTATACTGTTCACAAAAGCACTTCACCTCATACGCGGGAGTTCCGTATGCATTCAAAAAATACTCTACTGGCAATTATCGCGCTTGTGTTCAGCCTGATCCTTGTTGACGGCACTCGCTCAAGTCTGAGTGCCGAGAAATATGAAAATTATGAACACCTTAAAATCTTCTCCGATGCTCTGGCGCTGATACAAAAGAACTACGTTGACGACGTTGACCTTCAGGAAGCAATGTATAACGCGATTGAGGGCATGGTTTCGAACCTGGACCCGCATTCCTCGTTCATGCCGCCTGATATCTACCGCGAAATGCAAGTCGAAACCAAGGGCCGGTTTGGGGGGCTTGGCATTGAAATCACCATCAAGGACGACGTCCTCTCAATTGTTTCACCGATTGAGGACACACCGGCCTTTCGGGCCGGCCTTAAAACCGGCGATCGCATTGTCAAAATTGAGGGCGAGTCGACCAGGAACATAAGCATCATGGATGCGGTAAAAAAAATGCGCGGCAAACCCAAGACTTCAGTCAGCATTCACATTATGCGCGACGGGTTTCCAGAGCCCCGGAAGTTCACGCTTGAGCGCGACATCATCAAAATCATAAGCGTGCGCTCCAAAGTCATCGATGAGAGTTACGGATATTTACGCATAGCCCAGTTTCAGGAAAATACCGCCCGCGAGTGCAAAAAGGCCCTGCGCGAATTTGACGAGCGTGAACCCGCGCTCAAGGGCCTGATTCTTGATCTGCGCGGCGATCCCGGGGGCCTGCTCGACCAGGCCGTCAAAGTCTCTGATGAATTTCTGGATGATGGCCTGATCGTTACTACCGAGGGGCGACAGGGAAATCAAACAATGCAGTTTTCCGCTCACAACAATGATCCCGCGCGAACCTACCCCATGGTCACGCTGGTAAACGCCGGCAGCGCAAGCGCCTCTGAGATTGTGGCCGGAGCCCTGCAGGACCACGAACGTTCTCTTATCGTCGGGACCCAAACCTTCGGCAAGGGAACCGTTCAGACCGTCATTCCGTTAAGCGATGGCTCTGGTTTGCGCATCACCACGGCTAAATATTTCACCCCGAAGCATCGCTCCATCCAGGAAAAAGGCATCACACCCGACATTATCGTGCATGACCGCAACGGCTCGCAGCCAAGCAAGGAGAAAGACCCCTCATTCGTTCGCGAAAAAGATATTGTCCTGGAATTTAAAAACGGTAAGGATGCTCACCCCACAGACGATTCCAAAAAAGATGCGGAGAAGACGACCGAGGCTTCAGATGAGCCCGAACCCGAGGATCCACCTCTGGAAACAGCACTCACAATTCTGAAGAGCTGGCACCTGCTGCAGAGGAACACTGAGACCCCCTAAAAGATTGTTGAAAAAGTAGCTTTTTACAGACTGTTTAATCTCTAATCACCCTCCCCTTAATCCCCTCCCCTCAAGGGAGGGGAAAACATAGACCCCAATCTCCACCTGCACGATAGAGTCTGAACGAGCGATAATCGCCCCCCACTCCCCTTGTGGGAGAGGGTTGGGGTGAGGGGTACTCAAGAAAAAATCCGCTACTTGTCATTCCGGCGCAGGCCGGAATCCAGTGATATTAAAAGATTGAACTTCCAAGTTCAGGCATTTAACAACAGTTCAAATAGACGCACAGAAGCACGCCCATCCAAAAATCAACACCCTGGAGGGCTATGCTTCCGCATGGCCGCATGCAAACAAAAAAAGGCCGAAGCATATTTGCATGCTTCGGCCCTTGCTTTACGTAATACTCGTCTTACAGCGCAGCGCTGAGATCTTTAAGTGTTTCCATGTTCTCAACGTTTTTCATGCTGACATCACGGCTGATTTTGCGCATCAGACCGCAGAGTACTTTGCCGGGTCCGACTTCTAAGGCCCGATCAACACCCGCAGCCATCATTTTCTCCATTTCCTCAATCCAGCGAACCGGTGAGTTTACCTGACGGGCAAGCAGCCCTTTAACCTCTGCGGGACCCGGATAATAATCAGCCAGTACATTGGAGAGAACCGGAATGGCCAGTTCACTGACAGAAATCGGATCAAGTGCTTCAGTCAGCAGCCTGTCTGCGGCCGGCTTCATCAACGTGCTGTGAAAAGGAGCGCTGACCGGCAGCATCACGGCACGCTTGGCGCCTTCGGCCTCGGCCTTGGTAGCGGCACGCTTAACGGCTTCAATATGGCCGGAAATAACGATCTGGCCGGCACAGTTATAATTGGCCGGTGCAACATGCTCTCCCTGCGCAACATCTTTGCAAATCTGCTCAACCTTATCGGTATCCATGCCAAGTATTGCAGCCATGCCGCCCACGCCGACCGGAACGGCTTCCTGCATGAACTGGCCGCGCTTGCGAACCACGCGCACTGCATCGGCAAAAGTCAGGGCACCTGATGCCACCAGCGCGCTGTATTCGCCAAGACTGTGGCCACCCACAACAGCGGGCACAAGTCCGGTTTCCTGCTGCACCACGCGCAGAGCCGCGATACTAACCGTCAAAATGCACGGCTGCGTATTGGCAGTGAGTTTTAACGCATCTTCGGGACCTTCAAAACACATTGTTGACAGACTTTCGCCCAGGGCTTCATCAGCCTCGGCAAACACATCCGCAGCAACCTTAAAATTGTCCTTAAGCTCCTTGCCCATTCCTACACCCTGAGAGCCCTGTCCGGGGAAAAGAAAAGCCCATTTTGCCATGTCATGATCCTCCAATAAATATGTAATAAAGTATGTTAAAAATACTCTCTCCAGCAAAGAGAAAGTATAATTGAGCGCGGCAAAAGTGTCAACTCAAAAAGGCCCTCAGCACGGCGTTGTTGCGCAGGATTACCCCTTAAAACATATTAAATCGGGGGTTTCGTTGACTTATCCTTTGGGGGTGGTTATAGTGATAACCTATGAACACTCGAACTCCAGATACAGCACTGACGCGAACAAAAAACACCCTGCTGATGGCATGCCTGCTGGCCCTCGTAGCGGCTTTGCTCGGGGCAAGCCCGGCGCACAGCGCCTTCCCTGCCCCTCGCGGGGCTGTGAACGATTTTGCGGGCGTGCTTTCCGCGGGCGCTCAAGCGCGCATGGAAGGCCTGGCTGCCGAAATTCTGCAAAAAACCGATACAAGCGTTGTTGTGGGGGTTTTCAAGTCCCTTGACGAGCAGGACCCGGATCAATTCACCAATGAACTCTTCGAGGCCTGGGGAATCGGCAAAAAGGGTGAAGACAAAGGCGTGCTGATCATGCTGGCCATAGAGGAGCGCCGGGTGCGCATTGAAACCGGCTTCGGCGTTGAAGGCGTGCTGCCCGACGGACTGGTGGGAAGTATTCTTGACCGCTATGTGGTGCCGCTGCTCAAACAGGATCGCTTTGAGGATGGCCTGTTCAATGCCATGGCCGCTGTCGGCCAGGTCATTGCAAAAGATGCAGGCATCGAACTCACCGGCCGCATGCAGGCTACGCCTCAGCAGCGCGGCGCGGCCGGTCGGCGTGCCAGCCCATTGTCTCTGCTGCCGCTCATTATTATTTTCCTGATACTGGTATCCACACGTTCAGGCCGTCGCATGCTGCCCTTTATACTGCTTATGGCCCTATCCGGCGGACGCGGCGGCGGTGGTGGAGGTGGAGGCTTTAGCGGCGGGTTTGGTGGATTTGGCGGTGGACTATCCGGTGGTGGTGGAGCAGGAAGAGGATTTTAACAAAACTTAAGTACGAACGTTGAACATCCAACATTCAACGTCTAAGATTTTGGGTTTAAACCCGTTGCAGCGCAGCCGAGCGAAGCACATGAATGCGGATTAGGGCGCCACGCTGTTTGAGTTTCGCGAGAAGCGGAACGAGTTCGTGCCGTCCCCGCATTAAGGTGTTGCGCGAGGAGAGCCGCAGGCCAAGCTGCTGGGCGCCTTTTCTTTGGTTCGTTTCTTTGGAGCGAACAAAGAAATGAACAAACAGTTCAACTTGAAAGGTAATTAATGATGGCACGTATACCCAAGAATCCTGAAGAAATTTTCGAGCCCTTTTGCACCGACTACGAAGAGCTCTTCGGCCCGGATCTTCTCAGCGTCATTCTCTACGGCAGTTGCGCGCGCGGAGAATATGTTCCCAAAAAATCAGACATTAACTTCATGCTCCTGCTCACGGAAAGCGGCATCGCCAAACTTGGCAAAGCCCTGAAGCTGACTGAAAAATGGAGCCGCCGCGCTGTTGCAACACCGCTGTTTTTGACGCGCGCCTATATTGAAACCTCGCTGGACACCTTTCCCATCGAGATGCTGAACTTCCAAGCCGCATATCAGGTCCTGCGCGGGGAGGATCCGCTAAAAGATCTCGTGTTTGATAAGCAAATGCTGCGCCTGCAATGCGAACGCGAACTCAAAGGCAAGCTGCTGCAGCTGCGCGAACAGTTTCTCGGTACAGCGGGCAACACCCGCAACATCAAGGATTTAATAGCGCGCTCCCTGCCCACATTCCTCGCGATTTTCCAAGGCATTGTTCATCTGCACGGGAAACCGGCTCAGCCCGATCGCGACAAGCTGCTCGACACCATGCAGGAACTGCTCAGCTTAAATCACCCTCTGTTCTCCGAGCTCTACGCTATCAAGGACGCGAAAGTAAGTCTGAACGAACGCAAGGCCATTACGATGATGGAGCGCTACATTGAAGAAGTTCGCCGCCTGGCCCTGATTGTTGACAGCCTTGAAGCACCAGCCGCCCTGTAAAACAAAACGACATCAAGCAGTAACAATTATGGAGGAACACATCATGAAAAAAACACTACGCAATGTACTGACGATTGGAACGGCACTGTATCTGTGCATCACGCTTTCAGGATGCGGTACCTACAACAATCTGGTTGCACTTGACGAGGGCGTCAAGGAAGCCTGGTCGCAGGTCGACACCCAGCTGCAGCGCCGCTTTGACCTGATCCCCAATCTGGTTGAAACCGTCAAGGGTTTTGCAGCCCAGGAAAAGGAAGTATTTATCGGCGTGACCGAGGCCCGCTCTAAAGTAGCCGGCGCAGGCACTGTTCCTCAAAAAATTGAAGCCAACAACCAGCTCACCTCGGCCCTGAGCCGTCTGATGGTGGTGGTTGAGCGCTATCCCGACATCAAGTCCGA
>Ga0070729_10005595_pt1 | contig 12879 bp, 12 predicted proteins | sample tdDd472_FD_66725 | JGI IMG/M metagenome (GOLD analysis project Ga0070729, IMG submission 66725) | Marine sediment microbial communities from the Atlantic coast under amendment with organic carbon and nitrate - tdDd47.2 | ecosystem: Environmental > Aquatic > Marine > Coastal > Sediment | place...
AAAGCCGGATGTTGAAGAGAGCATCCGGCTTTTTTATTTTGCAATCTGAGAAGATTCTAAATACAGGCATTGACAAGATCGTCAATGTGAGTTGTGGCAAGACACATACAGGTGTCAGCACCACCATAATAAACTTTTACTTCACCATCAGGTTCTACAATGGCCCCATTTGAGAATACACAATTAATGGTTTCTCCATTTCTTTCGTAGTCTTCTCTTGGAGTGAGAATAAATTCAGGACATTGTCCAATAACTTTTGATGGATCTTCAAGGTCAAGCAGGATAACACCGATTCTGTAAACATAATTACATGCAAGCCATACACCGTGAATAATCTGTAACCAGCCTTTGTCAGTTTTAATGGGTGAAGGTCCGATACCCCATTTATTACGAAACCATGTTTGTGGTTCGATCACGAGTGGTTTGGATTGTCCCCAATGTACCAGGTCAGGAGAATAACTGATGAAATTCATAACAAGTTCACCACTCATTGGTCTGTCAACTCTAGCATATAATCCATTGATTTTTTCTGGAAACAAAGCACAGTTTCTGTTCCAGGGTTGTGTAATATATGGCATACGTTCAAAATTTTCAAAATCATCTGTTTTAATTAAACCAATGCGGACAATTTCATCCAGATTTTGTGAAACGTAAGTAATGTAATATGTTCCTTCCAAAAAAGTGATTCTTGGATCATACATATGTCTTTCTTCAATTCCATCATTAATTGGTGGAAGTGATATAGGTTCAGGATTAATTTTAAAATTATACCCATCATCACTTATAGCAACATGTAGTTTGTTATCACGTTTACCGTCTTCAACTCTGGGAATCATTATATATTTCTCACCAAACTTCACTGCACCGGCATTATATATTGCATTACAATTATAAGGTAAATCTTTATAGGTTAAAATTGGGTTTCCAGTATATCGTTTTAGTAATTCTGCTTTCTGTTTTTGCATTGCTGCTCCTGCTACATATTTATTTTATTGACATAGGAACGTTAATCACAAAAAAAATAAAAAGCAAGTAAAACGTTTCAAATTTATATTTTTTTATGTTTGTTTATTTTTGAAAAAATTTTAATTTGACGAGCAATTAGTTTGAATAATATTCTGAATATTTAGGGTGTAGATAAAATCATTATACATAATATCAAAAGTTAAATTTTTCAAATGAAAGGAAATCTTAAAATGAAATTCAAGACTTTGCCGATATTCCTGGCTTTTTTAGTAATGGGAATTGCTGATGCAATGGGACCAATGGCCAGTGCTGTTCAGGAAAATTATGAACTTAGTACGGTTATGGCGACATTATTAACATTTTTTGTATTTATTGCTTTTGCAGTATTCAGTGTTCCTGGTGGAATGCTCGCAGCTCGTATTGGTAAAAAGAAACTTTTACTATTAGGACTTGGATTAAATATTATTGCTATGGCTGTTCCTACCTTTATAGTACCAGGTTATTTTTTACTTCTATTTTGTATTTTCCTTTTAGGTGTTGGTACTACTTTTTTACAGGTTGCTGGAAATCCTATTATGATGGATGTAAGTGCTGAAGGAAATTACAGTCGCAATCTTGCAATGGCTCAGGGAATCAAAGGGCTTGGTTCTTCCGGTTCTTCATATTTAGTTGGCCTTGTATTGATTCTACCATTTTTTGCAGCAATGGGTTGGCGAGGTGTTTTTCCTGTATTTTTTATTTTCATGACTTTGGCGTTCATCTTTGTGGCAACATTAAAAGTTGATGAATCAAAAGCAGAAGTGCCACCAAGTCTGGGTGACTCTCTTAGTTTAATGAAAGAACCTATCTTTGCCTTAGCGGTATTAGGTATATTCTTATATGTTGGAGCAGAAGTTTGTATGGCAAGATTCTTAAAGCCAACACTGGAAACATTTGGATTTGCATCAGATAAAGCTGCCCTGATTGGACCGACACTATTTTTTGGAACAGTTACATTCGGACGTCTAATTGCCGGAAGTATCAAATTGAATTCACGTGCATTTTTTAGAATTTCTGCAGGATTAGGTCTTTTGGGACTTGTATTCATGATATCTGGAATCAAGGTTTTGGCAATTTCAGGAGTTGTACTTGGTGGATTAGGTTTTGCGAATATATGGCCAATGCTTTTCTCTATAACTATAGAGGAAAAACCTGAGCGCTCCAGTGAACTTTCTGGACTTATGTGTATGGCCATTAGTGGTGGTGCAATTGTTCCACTTGTAATGGGTAAATTGATTGATTCAGGTGCAAGTGCTTTTGCTTATGTCGTTCCTGGAATTTGTTTTGCTTACTTATTGATACTTTCACTAAAAGGCAAAAAATAAAAAGATAGCCACAGAGTCACAGAGGACACAGAGAGGTATTGTTAGGATTTTTCTGAGTACTAAGTGACTCGTGGCATATTTAAATAATTGGAGATTTAAATGGACTATACAAAAGATAAAAGAATTGTAATGACATTGGATGCCGGTGGTACCAATTTCGTCTTTTCTGCAATACAAGGGGGAAAGGAAGTTATTGATCCTATTTCGTTTCCTTCCAATGCTAATGATCTTGACAAATGTCTAGGTACTATGGTTAATGGATTTGAAGCAGTTGAAAAATTATTGCCGGAAAAACCAGTAGCAATCAGTTTTGCTTTTCCAGGACCTGCGGATTATCCCAATGGAATTATTGGCAATTTACCCAATTTAAAAGCTTTTCGCGGTGGTATTGCTTTAGGACCGATGCTGGAAGAAAAATTTAACTTGCCAGTATTCATCAATAATGATGGCGATCTCTACGCTTATGGAGAAGCTTTAGCAGGTTATTTACCTTATGTTAATCAATTATTGGAAGAAGCCGGAAGTCCGAAGCGATACAAAAATCTTGTAGGATTTACATTAGGAACTGGATTTGGTGCCGGTATTGTCCGTAATGGGGAACTCTTTATTGGTGATAATTCTGGAGCAGGGGAGGTTTGGCTACTCAGAAACAAACTTGATCCTCGAATGAATGCTGAAGAAGGTGTCAGTATTCGTGCTGTACAGCGTGAATATACTAATCTTGTGGGAATTCCATTTGAAAATGCTCCATCGCCAAAAGAAGTATTTGAAATTGCCACAGGGAAGTTAAAAGGGAACAAAGAAGCAGCCCTGAAATCTTATGAAAGAATGGGTGAAGTTTTGGGTGATGCTATTGGTAATGTTTTGACATTAATTGATGGAATAGCTGTCATTGGTGGTGGTGTGTCAGGAGCGGCATCATTGTTCTTTCCAAAAATGATCGATGAAATGAAATCTACATATAAAAATCATACTGGCGATGTTTATGGTCGCTTGTCAGTTAGTGCATTTAATCTGGAAGATGATAAAGATATGAAAACCTTCCTGAAAGGTGATTCTAAAGAAATCAAGGTGCCAGGCGGTTCCAAAACTGTAATGTATGATCCAATGGCGCGCATTGGCGTTGGAATATCTAAAATTGGTACAAGCAAAGCAGTGTCTTTAGGTGCTTATGCTTTTGCTTTGAATAACCTCAAATAAATTAATAAAAAGCAGGTTGGGAATATCATCAACCTGCTTTTTTTGTCTCTAAATTATTCTTCGAATATTATCATTTAAAAAGATTGTAATTCGGTTTATCTCCCATGACAAAATCTAACTCTCCACCAATTACAATATCAAAATGATCAATGAATGGTTCTTGTAAATCATTTCCATTGAGTTTCACTGACTGGATATATTTATTTGCGTGAGAATTGTTTTCACATTCTATAACAAATTTATTACCATTTTCCAGGTTTAGTATAACTTCATCAAATAAAGGCCGACCGATTGCATATCTAGTTTCCCCAGGAGCAACGGAATAAATTCCCATAGCTGACATCACATACCAGGCTGACATCTGTCCACAATCCTCATTTCCGCACAATCCGTCTGGTTGATCAGTGTACAAAGTCGTTAAAATGGAATCAACAGTTGCCTGAGTTTTCCAATGTTCTCCGACGTAGTTGTAGAGATAAGGAATATGATGGCTAGGCTCATTACCTTGAGCATATTGTCCGATCATTCCTGAAATATCCGGTGAAGCATGTCCACCTTCAATTTTTGAATCTATGGAAAATAGTGAATCCAATTTAGTGATGAAATTTTCTTGACCACCAAATAGTTCAATTAATCCTGAAACATTATGAGGTACATACCAGGTCCATTGCCATGCATTACCTTCAGTATATTGATCTCTTCTATGTTGTGAAAATTTTGGGTTGAAATCTTTCACCCAGAAACCATCTTCATTTTTGCCACGCATAAACCCTACTGAGGCATCAAAATATTTTTTATATCGCTCTGAACGTTCTATGTATATTTTATAGTCTGAAGTTTTGCCAAGTTTTTTTGCTAATTGAGCGATACACCAATCATCGTAAGCATATTCCAGAGCTTTGGATACTGATTCATTTTCCAGGTCAGCAGGAATAAAACCAAATTTTTGATTATAGAGTTTTGCTTTTGGCATCACTGCATCACGAAATGCCTGATTGTAACCCTTGACATCATCAGGATTATAATTAGAAAAATGCACGCAGGCTTCATAGGCTTTTTCAATATCAAAATCTGTAATTCCCTTCATATAAGCATCGATAATTACTGAAACTGCATGGTATCCAATCATTGTTCCGGTGTAATTTCCGGCCAATGCCCATTTTGGTAAAGAGCCACCTGTTTCATAGGCATTGATAAGTGCTTCGATGAATTCAGTACTTCTTTCCTGATCAATAATAGTATAAAGAGGGTGAAGGGCACGATAAGTATCCCAAATTGAGAATACCGTGTAATTGGTAAAATCTTGTGATTGATGAACTTTATTGTCCATTGCTTTGAATTGACCATCTACATCCATATAAATGTTTGGAGCTAGTGAAGAGTGATATAAAGCAGTATAAAATGTCGTGAGATCAGCTTTGTTTTTACCTTGAACTGTGATTTTCCCAAGTTGTTCTTGCCATTGCTTTTCAGCATTAAATCTAATTTTGTCAAAATCCCATTCAGGTAATTCTGTTTCAAGATTGAGTTTTGCGCCTTCCATACTGATGGCAGAAATACCTACTTTGACAAAAATTTGTTCATCTTTTTCAGTGGAAAAATTCAAATAAGCCTTAATGTCTTTTCCTTTAAGTTTTGAAATTCCATCTTTGTTGTTGATGCTTACTTTTTCAAACTCTTTTGAAAATTTTGCATAAAAGTATACATAGTGTTCCGGTGCCCAGCCTTTAGTTTTTTTGAGTCCTTGAATTGTATTATTATTAATAATTTCTATTTGTAATTCTGTGTTCTTTTGACCTTTTTGGGTCACATGCTCAAGATCTATTACAATTCTGGAATTATCGGATTTTGGGAATGTGTATCGATGCATACCGACATGTTGAGTAGCAGTCAATTCAGCTAAAATATCATAATCCTCCAATAGTACTGAATAATACCCCGGTGATGCATGCTCATTTTCTTTTGAGAAACGTGATCTGAAACCTGAATCAGGATTTTTGTTATCACCTTTAGTTTTCTGATCATTATTTACAGTTGGCATCAATAGAATATCACCGTAATCGCCAATTCCCGTGCCACTTAAATGAGTATGGCTGAATCCTGCAATACTATTGTCAGTATAATGATAACCGGAACATGCATCCCAACCTTCTTCGCGAGTATCTGGACTTAACTGCACGCCACCAAAAGGAACTGTTGCTCCAGGATAAGTATGCCCATGAAACGCTGTTCCGATAAAAGGATCAACCAGATCAATGGCTTTATCTTCTGTATAACACATGTTTACAAATAATAGAAAAATCAGGGCTATCATTATTTTTTTTATGCTCATTTTATTCTCCGAAAATATAATAAATATCAATTAATTTGAAACGATTCAATATATTAAGAAAATGCAAGTTTTCAAAATTTTTATTAACAAGAATATGGTGAATTTAAAATCTATTTATATGGAGATATATCAAGAAAAGTGGAATATTAATTGAAGCGTTTTATGCTGAATTATTTTTAATATTTTTATTTAGATAAAGAGAATATTTTAGGTTGCTGTTATTATTTCTTTTTCAATCGAACTGCAAAACTTCCTGAAATCTGATGTTTGAATGGCAGAATCGAAACAAAGCCATCGTCATCACAATATTTCTCATCAATAATTTTATTTGCAAGTTCTACACTGAATTCAGGATTATCCATTAAAAATGCTTTTATAATTGATTGATTTTCTTCGATTTCAATTGAGCAGGTACTGTAAACCAATATTCCACCGGGTTTTAGTGCTTTGGCAGCATTGGCAAGAATCTCTTTTTGAAGTTTGTTGGTCTTCAGGATATCATCTGGTTTACGACTCCATCGAAGATCGGCTTTGCGTCCCAAAACACCTGTTCCTGTGCACGGTGCATCAACAAGGATTTTGTCAGCCTGTGGTAATTGCTTCTGAGCAGTATTTGCTTCGATTGCTTCTATACAGGTAATTTCCTGACGATGCATTTCATCGCGAAGCAGTTTCAATTTTTTGTGGGAAATATCATAGGATTTGATGATTCCCATGTTTCTGGTTAATTGTGCGATATAAGTTGATTTTCCACCGGGTGCAGCACATATGTCCAGAATAGTTTCACCTTCTTTTGGTTCCAACAATTCCACAGCAAATGCTTGACTCAAGTCTTGTACTGATACAAATCCTTTTCTGAAAAGATCACTGCCGATCAATTTTGCAGGGTTTTCAATTGTAAAAAATATTCCAGGTTTTTCCTGGTGAATCGTAATATTATAACCTTTATTTTTCAGCAATGTGAAAAATGTACTAATATTTGCTCTAAGTGGATTCACACGGAAAAATATTTGCGAAGGAGAATTGTAATATTCCAGCAACTTGATGGTATCTTCCTCTCCGAATACTTTGATCCATTTTTCTATCATCCATTTTGGGAAGGAGTATTGAAGTCCCAATCTTTTTACTGGAGTGATTTTAGAATAGATTTTTTCAATTTCTTTGTCGGAAATGATATGACGAAGAACACCATTCACTAATCCAGTAATACGTCCGGCATCAAGGTCTTTGGTAACATTCACGGTTTCATTGACATAAGCGTGAACTGGCGTTTTTAGAATTTTTGCCTGTAGAATACCAATACGAAGAATATTTAAAGCGATTTTTTCCAGGTTACTGAAATTTCCACGATAAGTATTGGAAATCACAAAATCCAGGTAAGCCACCTGTTCGATGGTTCCTTTCACCAGAATATTGATGAAATTTCGATCTTCGGATTTGAAATTATTATTACGGAAAAATTGTTCAAGGGCCTTTTCATAGCCAAAGAAATTGTCATTCAATTGATTCAGAATTGAGACTGCTGCAGTACGTGGTTTCACGATATGAATTTATCTCCAACTTTGCCTTGAAATCCATTCAGAAAGTCCTGAAGAGTCATGACTCTTTTGCCTTCTTTCTGAAGTTCTACAGGATACAAAATACCGTTTCCTGTCTGGATTCCCAGAGTTTTTTTATTACGAATTGTTATTGTTCCCGGTTCAGAATCATTGGATTCTAATTCAAAGGATGAGCGTAAGAGTTTTACTCGTTTACCATTGAATTGTGAATAAGCACCAGGAAATGGTGATAATCCATGAATCTGATTCTTAATTTCCATAGCCGATTTTGTCCAGTCGATTTCTCCCATTTCAGGATAGATCTTTGGTGCTTTGGTTGCAAGTGAATTGTCCTGTGGGATTTTGTTGATCACGCCTTTTTCAAAATCATCGAGAACTTTTGTAATGGATTTTCCACCTAATTCAGAAAGTCTGTCATGAACTTCCTGACAAGTGTCCATTTCATCAATCAGGATTTTTTTCTGAAAAAGCACATCGCCGGTGTCCACTTTTGGCTCAATCTGGAAAATTGATATTCCCGTTTCCTTATCACCATTGAGGACAGCCCAATTAATCGGTGCTGCACCACGATATTTTGGTAATAGAGAAGAGTGAATGTTGATAGATCCGAATTTTGGAATATCAATCAATGCTTTTGGTAATATTCTAAAAGCCACCACAACAAAAATATCCGGATTCAGTTCCAGCAGTTGTTGCTTGAATTCTTCACTTTTTAGAGAAGTTGGTTGTAGAATTGGCAAGTTGTGTTCTTCTGCCAAAATTTTTACAGGCGTTCCATGAAGTTTTTGTCCACGGCCACGTTTTTTATCGGCACCAGTTACTACTGTGATAACTTCATGGCCTGATGCAATGAGACTCTTCAAAGTTGGAACAGCGAAGTCCGGTGTTCCCATGAAAACTATTTTCACGATTCTGCTTCCAAGGCTTCTTCTTCCAAAGCGGCCAGTTTGTTTTTGATGAAACTTCGCTTGAGGGCTGAAATTCGATCTGTGAACACAATTCCATTTAAGTGATCATATTCATGTTGAATTACACGAGATAAATAATCTGTGTAAATTTCATCACGATCTTCGAAATTTTTGTTTTTGTATTTGATGCGGATTTGATCGGCACGTTTGACTTTTTCATTGATTCCCGGTAGGCTGAGACAGCCTTCTTCATCGATGGTCTGACCTTTCATATCTACAATTTCGGGATTGATGAAAACCTGGCGTCCAAATTTTTCATCATAAAGCCCAAAATCCACAATGAAGAAACTCATGTCCAGTCCAACCTGGTTTGCTGATAAGCCGATACCTTTTTCTTCGTTCATGGTATCGTACATATCAGCAATCAGTTTGTCGAAATTTTCAGGAAGTTTTTCCAACCTTGACACCTTCTTACGAAGGATTTCACTGCCATATATTTTTACATTCATAATTGACATGAAATTATATTCTATCTTTAAACTTTACTGGCTACTGCTGATCTTGCAAGATTTACTTTTACGTCTTTTGCAATACTTACGATCAATTTGCCATCTTTTTCATTAACACCTTCGATTTTTCCATAAATCCCACCAATAGTGAGAACTTCATCGCCGGCTTTCAGTTCATTTCTCATGTTTGCAGTATCTTTTTGTTTTTTTGCCTGTGGTCTGATCATCAGGAAATACATTACTACAATAATTACCAGGAATGGCAATAAACTTAAAATTGGATTGCCACCTTCTGCTCCAGGTGCACTTGCTGATGCGTATAAAATATCTAACACGTTTCCTCCATTGTATTCAATTAATTAACTAGGTTTTCAAAAGGTAAATATAAGAATTTTTTGTGGTTATGTGAAGATTTTATTGTAAGAGGGAATTACAGTGATTTTTAGGATTGGAAAGTATTTTTTAGATTAATTAAAAATGCCTTTATAAGTCAACTTTGACTATGCTGAAATTGAGTAGGATATACGGTTTAAAACTGTCTGTAAATAGTTTGAACTTATTTATTAAAAGAATTTGTCATTACCATAAAAGTAGGCAAATGTTATGTGCTTTTTATAATTTTTATTAAGTTCTTGAATTGTTAATAGTTGATTAAGTTTTTTATATTATTTTCTAGATTTGGTAGACTATTTTGAATAATTTGCCAAACTTCTTCAGCATCAATGCCAAAATAATTATGAGCTATAATATTTCTAAATCCTCTGATTTTGTACCAATCAATATATGTTTGAGTCTCTTGAATTAGTTCATCAGATAATTTTTCAGCCATCTCTCCTATAACTACAAAGTTCATCATAGTTGCATCAAATGATTTTGTATGTTCAAAAAACAGGTCTGCATTATCAAATTCATTTGAATATTGTTTTATCTTATCTATTGATTATAAGATATTTAGCAGGCATGTATAATCTTTATGAGATGTTTTAAACATAAATGGTATCAGAGATTATCTGTTCTTTGAATATTGGTTTAATATATTTTTCTCTACAAATATCTACAGGACGATTAAATTTATTTTGAATTTCTTCTCTTATTATATTTTTTATAGAATATAAATCAGATACATTATTTTCAAATTCTACGAGTAAATCTATATCGCTATTATCAGAATAAGAATCTAATGCAATAGAACCAAATATTCCGATTTTGGTAAGATGGTATTCTTCCTGCAATCTCTTTTTATTTAATTTTAGGTAGTTTATAATTTTATCTTTTTGTTCCATAAGTATATATTTCTTTATTTTTTATACTTTCATATTCGAAGATATATTAATGATTTTCTATTAATGTTACCAACATTGATAGATCTTTTTTTATAAATTTCTCAATATGTATGTCACCGAATCTTTTATATACACATAACGATTTCGTCGAATGATAAAGTTAATTATTTTCTAAATTTGATATTTCGAATAATAAATCGTCACATCCAGTTGATGGGTTTGAGCAAAAGATTCCAATTCGTTCACTAAGGATGGGAAATGATCGTGTTGTTTATATTTATCCAAAAATACCTGATAAATATTTGAATCAGCCAATAATAGATGGGCTAATTCTGTTGATGTTACTTCGATTTTTATTTGTTCATTTCTGATGATGATCTCATTGAATTCTTTTATATCTGAGAAATTAACTTTATGATTATAACCTGAAATTGCTTGATTATATTTTATTCCACAAAGGTCGAAAATCCGATCAAATAATATTTCAAAATCATAGACAGTTATAGTGCAATGATCTTTGCAAACCCGTTTTAATTCTTGTATCAGTTCTGGTGATTTTGCATAAAATAATGAACCAGCAAAAGTAACAATATCAATTGTATCATCCTGTAAGAATAATGAATCTCCAGTGCCTTTAACATAGGTAATTTTTTCATTATGTGCTGCTTGTTTCAGCATCGATTCACTTGGATCAATACCATAAACGTGGGAACAATATTTTGTCAATGCAACAGCTGAATAGCCTGTGCCGCATCCGATATCAAGGCCATTTTGGAAAGTATCATTTCCAGACAGTATAAGTTCTAGAATGATTTGATGTAATGGTGGACGATACGCCGAATAATGATCTGCAAAGGTTTGATTGTATAGTTCGCTCATAGATTTTCTCTTTATTTCTTGTGATGTAAGGTTATTTTCCTTGAAAATTGGAAATTCCTATGTTGGATATTTATAAATCGAATATCAATTATGAACAGAGAAATAATAAATGAAGGTATTATTTAAATCTAATTGAATCTCTGTGTTCTTTGCGTTCTCTGCGGTTAGATATAATTAATCAATCCGGTAATGACACCCACGACTCTCTTTGTTTAGAAGAGCAGCATGAAGCACCATCCAGGCAGTTTGGGCAGCATTACGAAGGCCGATAAGATCATTATCCAGATTGGTATGTTTGTAAAAATATTCAATACTTTGGCGTTGTCTGTTAAGAATATCGATAGCACGGTTGAGTTTTTTCTTAGTGCGGATAATTCCTACATAATTCCACATAGTTTGTTTGATGGTGAGCCAATCCTGACGAAGTAGATCAGCATCCAATTCTTCTTTTTCTCGTCGCCAATCCTGAACCTGAGGGATGATGATTTTTTCATTTTTTAATACTTTTGCAGCGTCACGTCCGGCAATGGTTCCATAAACCAAACATTCCAACAATGAGCTTGAAGCCAGTCGATTGGCACCATGAAGTCCGGTGCAGGCCACCTCGCCAACTGCTTTGAGTCGGTTGATAGTGGTATTTGCAAGACTGTCAACTGCGACACCGCCACAAGCATAATGTGCAGCTGGAACCACAGGAATTGGTGTGGTTGTGATGTCGATTTTTTTGTCGAGACATTTTTGGTAGATCACAGGAAACCTGCTTTTGATCCAGTCGCTGCTTTTATGGGAAATATCCAGGTAAACATTATGTGAGTGAGTTTTATTCATTTCCTGTACAATTGATCGGGCGACAATATCACGAGGTGCAAGTTCTGCTTGTGAATCATATTTTTTCATGAAGGCTTCACCATCAGGATTGAGGAGGATTCCACCTTCGCCACGCATTGCCTCAGTAATGAGAAATCTCTCATCATCGGCAGTCATCAGGGTAGTTGGATGAAACTGGATATATTCCATATTCATGATTCTTCCACCGGCACGATAAACCATTGCATATCCATCTCCGCGAGCAGATTTTGGATTGGATGAATGGAGATAAAGACGACCAAGTCCACCAGTTGCTACAATTGTGACACCTGCAAGAATTGGGTAGATTTGATCCTCATTTTGAAACAGGCAATAAGCACCGGAGCAAGAACTGGGTTCATAAACATGAGAATAATTCATGGAATGGTGAGCCAGTGTGATCAAGTCAACAGCGGTTACACCGGTGAGAATATCTATATTTTTCTGATTTTTCAGATGATTATAAAAGTAGGATTGAATTGCATTTCCAGTATGGTCTTTTACATGAGCAATTCTCTGGATAGAGTGTGAAGCTTCACGAGTCAGATGAATATTATCATCATGATTTTTATCAAAAGGAACTTTGACATCCTTGATCAAAACTTCATCAACCAGTGTTTTTCCATAATTATAGATTTGTTCCACTGCTCTTTCATTAACAACATTGTGTCCGGCTCTCTGAAAATCCTTGAATAGTAAGTCAAAAGTATCTTCCTCGGTAATTTTAATAATTCCACCTTGAGCATAATAGGACGCAGATTCTGTAAAAGCATCTTCATTGGAGAGCAATGTGACGTGCAATCCTTCTTTTGCTGCAGCAAGTGCGGCAGAACATCCGGCAAGCCCGGAGCCGATTATCAGGACATCAGTATTAATGGTTTTTGCAGCGGGAATTTTCATAATTTCAGCATCCTGTTAAGTGCAAGCAAAGCATCTTTGGCTATTTTTTTGTCAACTGTAACTTGATTTATTTCATTACCTTGTGCCATTTGCTCCAATTGATAGAGTAAATGATGTTCAGTAATTTGTGCCA
>Ga0070729_10005598_pt1 | contig 12875 bp, 6 predicted proteins | sample tdDd472_FD_66725 | JGI IMG/M metagenome (GOLD analysis project Ga0070729, IMG submission 66725) | Marine sediment microbial communities from the Atlantic coast under amendment with organic carbon and nitrate - tdDd47.2 | ecosystem: Environmental > Aquatic > Marine > Coastal > Sediment | place...
AGCTGACCGCCCGCGCCGAGGCCAGCTTCGAGCAGGACGCGCTCCGCGTCGAGCTCCCGGTGCGGGCCAAGGGCGTGGTCGAGCGCGAGTCGCGCTCCGGCGCCTTGCGCCGCGACGGCTCCGAGGAGTGGACCTTCAGCAAGGACCCGCGCGCCATCGACGGCGCCACCGAGCTGCGGATCGAGGTCGCTCCTTCGCTCGCCGGCACCTTGCTCGACTCCCTGGACTACCTCGCCGGTTACCCCTACGGCTGCGTGGAGCAGACCATGAGCCGCTTCTTGCCGACGGTGATCGTGGCCGAGGTGCTGAAGACCCTCAACCGGCGCGACCCGGCCCTCGAGGCCGAGCTGCCGCTGATGGTCCAGCAGGGCTTCGACCGCCTGCAGAGCCTGCAGAACGCCGACGGCGGCTACGGCTGGTTCGGCGGCAACGGGAGCCACCCCTACGTCAGCGCCTACGTGCTGTATGGGCTGGGCCTCGCCCAGCGCAACGGGTTCACCCCGCCGCAGGACACCCTCGACGAGCTGACGAGCTTCGTCGAGGCCAGCGCGCGCGCCGGAGGAGACGCCGACGGCGTCGCCTACCAGCTCTACGCGCTGACCACCGCGGGCCGCGTGCTGCGCCCCGAGCTGGTCGCCGCCGCGGGCAGCGCCGGGCAGCTCAACGCCTACACCAAGGCCACCCTCGCCCTCGCGCTGAAGGCCGGGGGCGAGGGCGCCCTCGCCCAGGACCTGGTCGGGCAGCTCGTGCGCCAGGCCCAGTCGGCGAACGGCCAGAGCTTCTGGCGCGGCGACAGCCTGCGCTACGGCTCGTGGACGAGCAACGACGTGGAGACCACGGCCTACGTGGTCCGCGCGCTGCTCGCCGTCGACCCGCAGCACCCCAAGCTGGCCGAAGGCCTCGCCTGGCTGCTGGCCCAGCGCCGGGGCAACGGGCGCTACGTGACCACCAAGGACACCGCCGCGGTGGTGCTGACCCTCGCCGAATACGTGACCGTCAGCCGCGAACTCGACCCGCAGCTGGACGTGACCCTGACCGTCAACGGACAGCAGCGTCAGCTGAGCTTCGACTGGCAGGACCTCGGCCGCCCCGCCCAGGTGATCACGATCCCGGGCGACCGGCTGCGCGACGGCGCGAACGTCGTGCGCCTCGAGCGCAACGGACGCGGCGTGCTCTACTTCACCGCGACCCTCGAGCAGACCGTGCGTCGGCAGCGCTTTAACGCCCTCGACCGCGGGATCCAGGTTCGGCGGGAGTTCTTCAAGGTCACCGAGAGCGTGGACGCCAACGGCCAGGTGCTGGAGACCGAGACCCCGCTCAGCGGGGCCGTGAAGATCGGCGACCGGCTGCGGGTCAAGCTCGAGGTCGGCGTCAGCGCCGGCGGGACCGTGGAGCACGTGAACATCGAAGACCGCTTCCCGGTCGGGTTCGAGGTCGTGCAGGACGAGCAGCGCCCCGCCCTCTGGGGCGGCTGGACCTGGTGGCGCAGCGCCAAGGAGATCCACGACGACAAGGTCGTGTTCTTCGCCACCTCCCTGCGCGACAGCGGACAGACCTACAGCTACAGCTACGACCTCCGCGCCGAGGTCGGCGGGCGGTTCTTCGCGCTGCCGTGCTTCGCCGAGGCGGTCTACGCCCCGGCGACCCACGGCCGCTCGACGGGCGTCACGATCCGGGTGCGCCCGAACTGATTCGGGAGGGGCTCCAAGGCCCTCAGGTTTCCAGCGACACGATCGCTCACAGGGCCCGGCGGTGTGCGCCGTGCGTGTGTAGGCTGGGGTCGAGGAGCGCGTCGTGATCGATGACATTCTCTCGGGTGAGCCCCGCGCGGCGCAGGCCCTGTTGAGCCTGGACGCTCGCCACTGGGAGGAGCTGTTGCAGCACGTGGGCGCGCACCCCAAGCAGGCGGCGCCCGCCGCCTGCGTGGCCGCGCTCTACGAGCAGGAGTGGCAGCCGGGGCGCTGGCTGGAGGTCGCCGAGGAGGCTTGCCACGCCTATCGCGTGGCCGGGGTCGAGGCCGGAGACGTCGGGGTCTGGCTGCTGCGGGGCGCCGCCGAGCACCTGGACTCGCCCGCGGCGCGGCTGGAGGTCGCGGTCCTCAGGCTCGAGCGCCGCCTGGAGCTCACGGACCCCATGGGCGAGGGCCTGGCGGCCGTCGCCCTCGCGCGCGCGACCTGGGGTGAGGGCGCGGCGCGCTTCCCGCGCTTGCTCTTGCTCTTCGCCGAGCTGGCCAGCGCCGCCGGCGCCGACGACGAGGCCTTCGCCGCAGCCCTCGAGGCGGAGCAGCGGCTGCGCAAACTCGAGGGCGCGAGCCCGGCGGTGATCGAGCGCGCCCGACGGCTGCAGGAGGCGGCTCGAGCACGCCTCGTCCCCTAGCCCTTATCTACGGGCCAAAACCGGCTTTACGGTTGGCGAACGTCGGTGGAGGCACTACCGTAATCGCTTTCCAAACCCGCTCCAGATCGGGATCGGAGGTGCCCATGGCCCCCGCGACGCGCGCGCGCACTCACGAAGCGCTGAAGTCCTTGCTCGACCAACGAATCGTCGTCCTCGACGGCGCGATGGGCACGTTGATCCAACGCGAAGAGCTCGACGAAGCCGCCTTCCGCGGCGAGCGCTTCAAAGATCACACGCTCCCGCTGCACAACTGCAACGACGCGCTGGTGATCACCCAGCCCGAGCTGATGCGCAAGATCCACACGATCTACCTCGAGTCGGGCGCCGACGTGATCGAGACCAACAGCTTCAACGCGACCTCGGTCGCGATGGAGGACTACGGTCTCGAGGACGACATCCACGAGCTGAACGTGGCCGCCGCGCGGGTGGCCAGGGACGCGGTCGAAGCCTGGGAGCAGACGCACCCCGGCGACCGGCGCTTCGTCGCCGGCTCCATGGGCCCCACCAACCGCATGGGCTCGCTGAGCCCCAAGGCCGACCAACCGGCCTACCGCGCCATCGACTACGACGGGCTCTACGAGGCCTACCTCGAGCAAGCCCGCGGGCTGATCGAGGGCGGGGTCGACATGATCCTCTGCGAGACCTCAATCGACACCTTGAACCTCAAGGCGGCGCTGGGCGCGGTCCGCACGGCCAAGCGCGAACTGGGTCAGCCCGAGCTCCCGGTGTTGGCCTCGATCACTTTCACCCAGGAGGGCTCCGACCGGATCCTCTCGGGGCAGACCATCGAGGCGGTGTGGGCCTCCATCGAGCACTTCGACCTGACCGCGGTGCTGATGAACTGCGCGCTGGGTCCCGAGGCCATGCGCCCGCTGATCGCGCAGCTCTCGCGGGTGGCTCCCATCCCGGTGGGCTGCTACCCGAACGCGGGCTTGCCCAACGAATTCGGCGAGTTCGACGCGACCCCCGAGAGCATGGCCGAGACCCTGGGCGAGTTCGCCGAGGCCGGCTGGCTGAACCTCACCGGCGGCTGCTGCGGCAGCCAGCCCGAGCACGTGAAGGCCATCGCCGAGGCGGTCAAGGGCCACGCCCCGCGGGTGGTGCCGACCGTCGAGCCGGCGCTGCGCTTGAGCGGGCTCGAGCTCTACACCCCGACCCCGGGCGGGTTCACGATCATCGGCGAGCGGACCAACGTCTCGGGCTCGCGCAAGTTCTCGCGCCTGATCCGTGAGGAGCGGTTCGAGGACGCGACCGAGGTCGCGCGCAAGCAGGTCACCGGAGGGGCGAACATCCTCGACGTGTGCATGGACGCCGACCTCATCGAGGGGCCCCAGGCCATGACCCACTTCCTCAACCAGATCGCTGCCGAGCCGGACATCTCCCGCGTGCCCGTGATGGTCGACAGCTCCGACTGGGAGGTGCTGGAGGCCGGTCTGAAGGTGCTCCAGGGCAAGGGGGTGGTGAACTCCATCAGCCTCAAGGACGGCGAGGCGACGTTCCTCGAGCGGGCGCGCAAGGTGCGTGAGTATGGCGCCGCGGTCGTGGTCATGGGCTTCGACGAGCAGGGCCAGGCGACGAGCGCCCAGCACAAGTTCGAGATCGCCGAGCGCGCCTACACCCTGCTCACCGAGCAGGTGGGCTTCCCCCCCGACGACATCATCTACGACCCCAACGTGCTCGCGGTGGCCACCGGGATCGACGAGCACGCAGACTACGCGAAGGACTTCATCGAGGCCTGCCGCCTGATCAAGGCCAAGATGCCGCGGATGAAGCTCAGCGGCGGGATCAGCAACGTGAGCTTCGCGTTCGTGGGGAACAACGTGGTCCGCGAGGCCATGCACGCCGCGTTCCTCTACCACGCCATCGCCGCCGGCCTCGACATGGGGATCGTCAACGCCGGGCAGCTCGCGGTCTACGAGGACGTGCCCCAGAAGCTGCGCGACCTGGTGGAGGACGTGATCTTCAACCGGCACCCCGGCGCCACCGACGCGCTGGTCGACTACGCCGAGGAGGTGCGCGGGACGGGCAAGAAGCGCACCGAGGACCTCAGCTGGCGCGAGGGCACCCTCGGCGAGCGCTTCAAGCACGCGCTGCTGCACGGGCTGGTGAACTTCGTCGACGAGGACGTGGCGGAGGCCCTCGCCACCTTCGAGACCCCGCTGGAGATCATCGAGGGCCCGCTAATGGACGGCATGGGCGTCGTCGGCGAGCTGTTCGGCGCGGGGAAGATGTTCCTCCCCCAGGTGGTCAAGTCGGCGCGCGTGATGCAGAAGGCGGTCGCGCTGATCGAGCCGCACATGGAGCGCGAAGCCAACGTCTCTCGCGGTCGGCTGCTGCTGGCCACGGTCAAGGGCGACGTACACGACATCGGCAAGAACATCGTGGGGGTGGTCCTCGCCTGCAACGGCTACGACATCATCGACATGGGCGTGATGCAGCCAGCCCAGGAGATCCTCGATCGCGCTAAGCAAGAGGGGGTCGACCTCATCGGGCTCAGCGGCTTGATCACCCCGTCGCTGCGGGAGATGGCGCACGTGGCCGGGGAGATGGAGCGCCAGGGCTTCACCTGCCCGCTGCTGATCGGCGGGGCGACGACCTCGCTCAAGCACACCGCGGTCAAGATCGCGCCCGCCTACTCGGGGCCGGTGGTCTACGTCAAGGACGCCAGCCGCTCGGTGGACGTGATGGGCGAGCTGCTCAGCGACCGCAAGGACGCCTTCGTCGCGAGCAACCACACCGCCCAGGCCAAGGCCCAGGACGCCTTCGCCAATCGACCCACCCGCCAGCCGCTGGTGCCCATCGAGGAGGCCCGGGCGCGGCCGACGCCCATCGACTGGGCGGCCGCGGAGCTCTCGACCCCCAGCCGCCTGGGGATCCAGGAGCTGAGCGTCGGGCTGAGCGAGCTCTTGCCCTACGTCGACTGGACGCCGTTCCTCCACACCTGGGAGCTCAAGGGGAGCTACCCCGCGATCCTCGACGACCCGCACAAGGGCGCCGAGGCGAAGAAGCTGATCGACGACGCGCGGGCGTTGATCGAGCGCCTCTCCAGCGAGGGGAGCGTCCAGGCGCGCGGGGTCTACGGGCTGTTCCGCGCCTGGAGCGAGGGCGACGACATCGTGCTCCTCGACGAGCAGGGCGCTGAGCTCGCTCGCCTCCCTCAGCTGCGGCAGCAGCAGCAGAAGAAGTCCCGCCCCTACCAGTGCCTGGCCGACTTCGTCGCCCCCAAGGACAGCGGGCGCGTCGACCACGTGGGCGCGTTCGCCGTGACCGCGGGCCAGGGGCTCGCGCCCCTGGTCGCCGCCGCCGAGGCCGAGCAAGACCCCTACCGCAAGATCCTGCTGCAGGCCGTCGCCGATCGCTGCGCCGAGGCCTTCGCCGAGCTCCTCCACGAGCGCGTGCGCGCCGAGTGGGGCTACGACGAGGTCGGCAGTCAGCAGCCAGACGAGCTGCGCCGCGAGCGCTACCGGGGGATTCGCCCCGCGCCGGGCTACCCCGCCAGCCCCGATCACCGGATCAAGCCGCGGCTGTTCGCGCTGCTCGAGGTCGAGCAGCGCGCCGGGATCTCCCTCACCAGCGGGCTCGCCATGCACCCGGCGGCCTCGGTCAGCGGGCTCTACTTCGCGCACCCCGAGGCCAAGTACTTCGCCGTGGGGCCGGTGGGCAAGGACCAGGTGCAGGACTACGCCGCGCGCTTCGGCGACCCCCTCGACGAGGTCGAGCGCTGGCTCGAGCCCAACCTGGGCTATACGGCCCAGTAGGGGACGCTAAGATCTCGCGCGGATCGGAGGCCAAGGTGGGGATCGAAGAGCGCCTGGAGGGCATGGGGCTGAGCTTGCCCACGGCGGCGAAGCCGGCCGCCAACTACGTGCCCTACATCAAGAGCAACAACCAGATCTTCGTCGCCGGTCAGATCCCGGCGTGGGAAGGCGAGCTGCGCTTCACGGGTCGGGTCGGCGACGACGTGACCCTCGAGGAGGGGCAAGAGGCGGCGCGGCTGTGCGCGCTGAACATCCTCTCCCAGCTCAAGGCCGCCTGCGACGGGGACCTCGAGCGGATCGCGCGCGTCGTCAAGCTCGGTGTGTTCGTCGCCTGCACCCCCGAGTTCACCGACCAGCCCAAGGTCGCCAACGGCGCCTCGGATCTCTTCGTCGAGCTGATGGGGGAGATCGGCCGCCACGCGCGCTTCGCGGTGGGCGCGCCCAGCCTGCCGCTGGGGGTGCCGGTGGAGATCGACGCGGTGGTCGAGCTGATGCCCGGCTACGGCGACGCCCCGCCCACTGGGCGCTACCGCCGCGGGTAGCCGTGCCCGACGTCCAGGTCCGCGACGCCACCGCTGACGACGCCGAGCTGCTCGTGCGCTTCGTGCACGCGCTGGCCGCCTTCGAGCGCGAACCCGACGCCGTGCGAGCGACCGCCGCCGACTTCCGCCGCGACGGATTCGGGACCGACCCCAGCTTCTCCGCGCTGGTGGCGGAGGTCGACGGCGAGCCGCAGGGCATGGCGCTCTACTTCCGCAACTACTCGACCTGGGAGGCGCGCCCGGGGCTCTACCTCGAGGACCTGTGGGTCGAGCCCGGCGCGCGCAAGCTCGGCGTCGGGCGCCGGCTGGTGGCCGCGCTGGCGGCGCGCGCCCTCGAGCGCGGCTACGCGCGGCTCGACCTCAGCGTGCTCGACTGGAACCCCGCCCGCGCCTTCTACGCGCGCCTGGGCATGGAGCACCTGGAGAGCTGGTGTCCGTACCGGCTGAAGGGAGACGCGCTGGCCGCCCTCGCGAGGGAGCACGCGTGAGGCTTGCCGGCGGGCTCCTGCTCGCGGTCGCGACGGGCTGGACCCTCTCGTGTCGCGCGCCCGAGGCGCAGCCGGCGCAACCGTCAGCGGCCCTGGCGGCCGTCGACAGCGGCGACTACCCGCTCGTGCTGTTCAACGACGCGACCTACGTCGAGCTAGCCGTGGGCGAGGCCCGAGGCCTGTTCCTCTTCGACACCGGCGCCAACACCTCGGGGATCGACGGGGGCTGGCTGGCCAAGGCGGGGGTTCGAGGCACCTTCGAGGACGGGGGGCAGCTCGCCGGGACCACCGGCGTGCGCCGGGTGCAGAAGGTGGTGCTCCCGCGGCTGGGGCTGGGCACGGGGTATTTCCTCGAGCCACGGTTCGTCGTCTCGGATTATCGGGCCTTCGCGCACCCGCCCGCCGGCAGGCAGGTGGGGCTCCTGGGCACGGACCTCCTGGTGAACTACGAGGTCAGCATCGATTACCGCGCCCGGCGGGCGCGGTTGGCCCTGCGCAACGAGCGCCGCGAGCGCTCGGGCGCCTGGCAGGCGACGGGGTTGACCTACCCCTTGAACCTGCCCACGGTCAACGCGCGCCTGGGTGGCGTCGACATGCCCTGCCGCCTCGACAGCGGCGCGTCCTACCTGGAGGACCGCCCCTACCTCGACGGCAACGTCGCCGCGTTACGGGCCCTGCGCGCAGCCGGGCACGAGCTGCACCAGGTGGGCAGCCTGCGGGTGCGCGGCGTCACCGGCGGGCAGACGCTGAAGCTGTATCAGGGCGGGCTGAGCCTCGAGGTCGGGCCGCGACGGATCGACGACGTGATCCTCGTGGTGCACCCCAGCGGCTCCCTCGCGCGGAAGGACCCGCTGCTGCTCGCGGGCGGGACGATCATCAGCCGCTGGGAGCGGGTCGTGCTCGACCCCTTCGACCGCTTGCTGTGGCTGCCGGTCGAGACGCCCACGGACTAGTCGAGCACGCTCCCCAGGCGCTCGAGGAACTCGCCCACGTCGTCGGGCTCGACGAAGGGGCCGAGGCTCGCGCGCAAGGTGCCCTCGGGGAGGGTCCCTAGCCGACGGTGGGCGCGGGGGGCGCAGTGCAAGCCGGCGCGGAGCGCGATCCCCAGCGCGTCGAGGGTCACCGCCAGCTCGCTGGGGCTCCAGCCGTCGACGGTGAACGAGACCACGGGCAGGTCGCCCGGTCCCTCGGCGGCGTAGACCTGGACACCGGGCAGGGCGCGCAGGCCCTCCCGCAGGGTCGCGGCCAGGGGAGCGGCGCGCGCGTGCAACGCGGCCGGGGTCTGCTCGGCGATCCAGGCCAGCGCCGGCGCGAGGGTCGCGAAGGCCCAGGCGTTGGGGGTCCCGACCTCCAGCGCGCCCGGGAACTCGCTCGGCGGCTCCTCGTCGTGGCTGCGGCTGCCGCTGCCGCCGGTGATCCAGGGGCGGAGCGCGATCCCCGGCGCGAGGTAGAGCCCGCCGCTCCCGGTGGGGCCCAAGAGCCCCTTGTGCCCGGAGAACGCGAGAGCGTCGATCTGGAGGGCCTCGACGTCCAGGGGGAGGGCGCCCACGGTCTGCGCGCCGTCGACCAGCAGGCGCGCTCCGGCGGCGCGCGCGCGCGCCGCGATCGCGCCCAGATCCTGGACCGCGCCGGTGACGTTGGAGCCGTGGGCGACGGCGACGAGGGCCGTGGGCTGGGCGAGGAGCGCGTCGAGGTGCGCGAGGTCCCAGCGCAGCACGTCGTCGCTCTGGACCTCGAGCAACTCCGCGCCGAGCAGGCGCAGCGGGCGCAAGACCGAGGTGTGCGCCTCGGGGCCCACGAGCACGCGGTCTCCTCGCTGCACCAGGCCCTGCAGCGCCGCGTTCAAGGCGAAGGTCGCGCCGGGCACGAGGGCGATCCGCTCGCGCGGCGCGTGCAGCAGCTCCGCGAGCTGGCGACGCGCGTCGTTCAAGGCGTCGGCGGCGCGAGTCGCGAGCGCGTGCACACCGCGACCCGCGTTGCCCGCGCCCGCTTCGAGGAAGGTCGCGGCCGCGGCGGAGACCCCGGGCGCTTTCGGGAAGGAGGTCGCGGAGTGGTCTAAGTAGAGGCGCTTCATGGACCTACTCACGCTCCCAAGGTGTCCTGAATCGTGCAAGCGCTTAACTTCACCGAAAAATCCTCAAGTGCCCTCCCAACCCTACCGAAACGTGCCCAGAGGCAAGACTCCATGCGACTTCCACGTGTCGACGAAAAACCGTTGCCCAGGATCGGGGGAGTGCCAACTTTCCGGCACCACAACCCCTGTTTTGGCAGCGATTTGTTGTTGACTCTGTCGGTGGTGAAGTGGAGAATCCGCGCCTCTGTTGAGGGGGATTTGAAGAGTTAGGGGAACGGATTTCCCAAGCAACCGCGTTCGGTCCGTCACTCGCTTAAGGGTGGCCTATCGGGTTCGGGAGCTCCGCTGAAGCGAGCGGGGCGAACGCGACGGAAATCAAGAGCCTAGCGGTTCAAGACTCAGTGGGAGACACGATCGAGCCGGAGAGAACGCCGCCAGACGGTTGGCACCTCGAAGTCGAGATCGAAATACAAAGAATCAACTGGTTCAGGAGGCTGACCAAAATGTTTAGAAACCTCTTTGGAGGAGCTGCAGTAGTCCTCGCCGTGGGTATCCTCGCGGTGGGTTGCAGCGACGACGGCGACACGGTCGTCATTGGGAGCGACGGGGAGCTCGCGAACAGCGATCAATTCCCTGCCAGCTCGATCGCTTCGAACAACCTGGCGCCCGACGGCGGCGGCATGAGCCCGAACAACGGTAACGTTGCCGGCGTGCGCGTCATCTACTGCTGCGATAGCTGCGGCAGCGACGGCGACAGCAGCGGCGCGAGCAACGACGCGCTCATCCTGTTCACCTACACCGACGGCGGTGGCATCGTCCACCTCTACGCCACGCACTTCGACGGCAGCTCGTTCACCCCTCCGACCCGCCTGCGCGCGCCGGACCGTGACGAGACCACCGGTATCAACACCGCTGCCTTCAGCGTGGTCTGCCTGAACACCACGGGCTACTCGGCCACCGTCGCTGCGGACGGCCAGGCGGTCCTCCAGAACGCGGGCGCGTGGGTCATCATTGGTGACTACACGACCTTCTTCAACGATCCCCGTCTCGCCACCTCGGCGTCGACGTCGGGCGTCGAGGGTGTCCACCGCGCTCTGGCTCAGTGGGTCTTCATCCCCTCGCTGCGCGGCAGCGGCGTGACCACGAGCGATCGTGTCGGCGCCACCGCCCGCACCTTCGAGAACGGGTTCATGACCACCGGTATCCAGCTCGAGGTCGCTCGCAGCGGCGCGGGCCCGACGGTCACCACCAACATCCCCGGGCAGACTGCTGACGGCACCTACGCCGCCGGCGCCATGCAGGCGACCAACGTCCAGAGCTACGGCCTGGTCTCCGACGCCTTCTGCGGCCAGACCTGCTACATGGGCAGCGGCGCCCCGGCGACCGCGGCCACGAACACCGACTGGGTTCGTGCGAACCCCGTCAGCGGTGCTCCGACCGCTGCGGCCTTCACCCTCGGTGAGCGCACCAGCCACGTTGGCCTGTTCTACACCCAGATCGTGAACTCGATCACCGGTGGCGGCAGCTTCAGCCAGTTCGGCGTGGGCCACGGCGGTAACGACGTGGACCTGACCTTCCACTCCCTGGACATGCGGACCCTGACCTTCGAGGCCGGGATCACCATGAATCCGCCCGCCGCTCACAACCAAGAGAGCGACACCATCCAGCAGAGCGGCACCGCCTGGTTCCCCAACTTCTACGGCTACAACCAGTACATGTTCATCAAGTACCTGGACATGTCGCTGAACCAGAACATTGGCGGGATCGTCAACACCGACCGTCTCTCCTCGCTGCCCGGCGGCGCGGCTTACGGCTACAACAACACCGGCGGCCACAACGGCGGCACCCTGCACGCGACCTCGTACTACGAGGAAGTGATCGCGGGCTTCTGCCTGGTCGACGACGGCGACGGCACCTGCAGCCCGGGCTCGTTCCTCGGCAGCACCGCTGGCGGCGCTGACGCGGGTCACGACCTGAGCAACACCGGCACCACCGCGGGTGGGAACCACGCGATCGCGGTCCCGACCGTGGTCAACTCGGTCCTGCTCAACGCTCCGAAGCGTGAGATGTCGAACTTCAACCGTGCCTTCCAGTTCGTCTTCGGTCCCGACGAGGGCCTGGGCGACATCGTGATCTTCTGGGTCTCGGCGGACAACACCAACACCGGCAGCGCCGCCACCGCGGCCACCGGCGACGACACGAACTTCCAGAAGGCGATCATGGCCTGCAACATCCAAGAGCAGGCTGCGGGAGGAACCACCTACACCACCAGCGGTGAGCCCCGTCGGATCAGCGTCCACCAGGGCGACGACTTCCACCAGGCCGTGTTGAACTCCACCGCGTCGCTGATCACCACCACCCGGACCGACCTCAACGACCCGATCGTTCGTCAGGGCAGTGGCAACTGGTTCCGTCCGTGCATCAACCGCACCGGCACCTGGATCTCGCTGATCTGGACCCAGGACCTGGGCACCTCGACGGACTTCCGTCAGGCGCTGAACGGCCTGGTCTACCAGACCTTCCGTCCCGTGTCGGGCACCACCGGCGGCACCCCGCCGACCAGTGGCGTCGACTTCGGCACCCGCTTCACCGCTCCGGCGGAGATCAGCGACCAGCTGCCGATCACCCTGATCAATTTCCCGACCACCCAGAGTCGCCTGAACAACGGGGACACCCGTCAGGTCTGGAACAGCCTCCCGGTCAACGCCTACACCTGGCAGGGCAAGGCCGGTTACCGCTGCGGGATCCAGTCGAACGAGAACATCCTCACCGTGGCCTGGGAGCAGTCCGACGCCACCGAGGATCGCGTGTTCATGAAGGCGATCACGGTCACCCCGACCAGCGGCGGCACCCCGAGCTTCACCATCAGCACTGCTGGTGAGCTGGGTGGCACCCCCTCGGTCCAGGGCTACCGGAACTTCAACGACGACGTCGGGACCAACGCCCAGACCATTGCGGGCGCGACCTCGACGTTCCGTTGGCTCGACGGTGAGGTCAACGCCGGCACGCTGAACTTCTGCGACCTCGGCGTCGACAGCGGCGGCGTCGGTGGCGGCGTGCTCGTGGTCTACTCCAAGATCGTCGACGCGACGACCTCGGACAACGACTACGCGGACCGTCGCGTGTTCGCGACCCGCTTCGTCAACGGCACCCTCGACGCCACTCCGCTGGAGATCGGTGTCGCCGTGGACGAGCAGGCTGCGATCCCGGCGATCGGCCCCAACGCCGGTTCGGTCGGTCTCCACGTCGTCGACGACGCGGTCAACGGTGCGTCGGGCTCGGCCTCGACCAACCGCGGGAACCTCTTCGTCACCGACGCGGGCACGGTTGGCGGTTGCACCCTGGTGTGCGTGCCGAACAACTCGAGCATCGAGACCAACCCGTCCTACAGCGCGGATGCGATCTACATCTACTTCTACGGTCCCTCGGCGACCAACGGGTCGGGCTCGCGTGCCCTCTACACCCGGAAGTTCGATGCGAACATTCGTGAGAACGCGACCCTGGCCTCGGCCAACCCGAACCTCGGTGATCGCCTGATCCCGACCGCGGGCACCGGGCCTGGCTCGACGGGGCACCTGCCCCCGACGCGTCTGGATCACCAGGACAACCAGGTGAC
>Ga0070729_10005600_pt1 | contig 12867 bp, 12 predicted proteins | sample tdDd472_FD_66725 | JGI IMG/M metagenome (GOLD analysis project Ga0070729, IMG submission 66725) | Marine sediment microbial communities from the Atlantic coast under amendment with organic carbon and nitrate - tdDd47.2 | ecosystem: Environmental > Aquatic > Marine > Coastal > Sediment | place...
CCGGTGACCAGTTGACGTGCAACGGCGCCGACCTCCACGGGGTGACCCGCCACGCGCGGTGCTTTGCACCATGTGTAAGCGTTTTCCCGGTCGGCGTATGGAAGTGTGCTGCCTTCGGATGGATGCGCCGTATCGCCCATCAACCACGCGCTTGCGGTGTCTTCGCTAAAGGTGAGAGGGTCCAATTCACGGTGTGTTCCGGCATCTATGATGCCTGCACCGAACAGGGGAGAGTTTTCGAAATGGTAGGCCCCGAAGCTCATGAACCGGGCGTATCCGTGCCCAAGGTTTTCAAGATCAAGATCCCGCGCCGCAGCCCCGAATATGGCGAAATCCGTACCTGCCGCTTGGGCTTTGTCGAAAGCTTGGTCCAATTCGGCACGCCGGTCCAATTCGGCAATGCGTTCCAATGTGTGACCGTATAGTGTGTCTTCCAAGAAACTGCGCACATCGGCCAAAACGGATCGTAACCGCATCAAGGCCCCGTCGTCCGGAGTGTGCGTGAGGCCACCTGGTTGAATGGCCAGAGTGTGTGGCCATTTGCCGGCCAAAATGCCGGTGATGTGCAACAGGCGGGCGCGGGTTTCCAACCATGTTTTGGCGCCGGCGCCGGTTTTGGCGGCGAAGCGTTGTTCGGCTTGGGCGAACCAAGGTCGTTCAGCATAGACCGGACGGGCGAAGTCGGGCATGAAAAACAGATAAAAGTGCGTCAGGTGATCGGCCAAATTTTCCGCACCATGCACCAAATTGGTGCCCAGTTGGCCATTGGGCGCAGGGGTGATGTCCAACGCATTTTCCAATGCCGCCACCGTGGCGACGGATTGGGAAACCGAACAAATGCCACAGATGCGCGGCGTGATTGAAATGGCGTCAAATGCCGGACGCCCCAAAAGAATTTGTTCAAATCCCCGGTACAAGGATGCATTGATGCGGGCTTCGCGCACCACACCGTCATCAATGTCCAAGCTGACTTCCAGGTCACCTTCGACGCGGTTGAAAGGGCCGATGATACGCCGTGTCATAGGGCGGTCTCACAGTTCATTTTGGACCCCCTTCGCGGGCTTTGGTGCGTGCAGGGGGCACCACCACGCGGTCCGATTCCGCATTGGCTTGCACCCGTTTTGGTGTGGCCGATTTTGATAAAGCCGCCAGGGCCATGAACCATGCCTTGGGCATATCGACAGGTAAACCGACGGGAATACCTGCGCGTTTGGTGGTTTCTTGGAAAGCCCCCTTTGGGGTTTCAAATTCCGGTGACGTGCAGGCGATACAGGGAAAGCCGTTGTCGGGACAACCGCCCTTGGACCCATTCCAAGACCGCAAGTTACAATCCCCAACGGCCTGGGTGGCTTTGCACCCCATGTTTTCCATCATGCATCCCAGTTGGGGGAACTGTGTCGCACTGGCCTTGAATTCGTAATATTCGTTGCGTGAACAGCCGTGATGCGCCAGATGGTCGGCGAAAAAGCGTGGCCGGCCACGGACATCAAGTTGTTCGGTGTTCAAACGCACTGTGGCCAACAGGCTCAGCGTTTCAGTGATCCAGTCCGGGTGCGGTGCGCAGCCCGCAATGTTGACAACGGGCAATCCACCCTTGGATTTAAAATCATGACCCAGCAGGCCACCAGCTGCGTCCCCTTCGTACTGCAGGCCGCAAGCGTCCGTTGGGTTGCCCCCTGCCATCGGTATGCCGCCATATGCGGAACAGGTGCCCACAGCCACCACATAGTGCGCTTGCATGGCCAAATCTTTGACCCAGTCGGCCATGGATCGGTCGGTGCCCGCCATCATTTGGAATTTGCCGGTGTTGCCGGGACCGCGAAGGATGGAACCTTCGACACACAGCGCATCCAATTGTACGTTGCCATCGCAAACATTTTGCAGAATGGCAATGGCTTCCGAGCCGGTCTCGACACTCAGCGCCGGGTGCCACAAGACATTGATGTCAAATGCTTTCAATGCCGACAAAAGGCCGCGGTCTTCCGCCGTCAATGCCGACATGGTGCAGCCACCACAGCTGCCCGCTTGAAGCCAGAGAATATTGAACGCCACCTGTTCGCCCTTCATTTCGGGTCTTGGTTTATGTCTAAAACTGTAGTCCTGCCAGCGTGGAAAAGAAAGGGACCGAATACAGGGGGGGACCACCGCATTCGGCCCAAGTTAGGTGGTGTAAAGGCGAAAATGAGTGAAAATGGTTCAATCCACAGCTCAATCCATAGGGCTTTTGGATCGCATTTTTTGAAGTGCATAAAGGCCAACACCGAACACCACGACAGCCACCAGGGCGACGATGTGATCGGTTTGTGTGACCTGGTGCACGATCCATGCGTCCAGACCGCCTTCGACGGCCTTGGGATCATGTGCCAAGGCTTGGGTTGCAAACAGCGTGCCCGCTAAACTTATGGCGATGGTGTATGTGCGCTTCATGTGTCTTCATCCTCTTGTGCGTTTTTGGCTCGATGGCCGCGCAGCAGTTCACGGCGGCTGATGGGGTCTTTGACATTTGGCGTTGTTTCGGGTTCAGGATCGGGAACGGCACCCAACAACGGCGTTCCTTTATCGTCTTCGTCTTGACCTTCGACGAACATCAGACGCATGACCTCTTCGGCGATGAGGCGTGCGGTCTCTTGATTTTCTATGTCGTTCACCGGCGACATCAAAGAACATGTTTGGATCAAACCAAAATCTTCCAAGTCACCGTGGACGAATTCGTAATGCCCTGCGGGCAGGACATAAGACACCTTGTCACCATGGCGATGGGCGGACCAGTCGGTGTTGTCGCCCGGTATCAAGACCAAATTGATGAACCACGGTGAGATGATGATGCCAAGTTTTTGCGTGCCCCAATTTTGAAACCCAACCGCTTCGACCTGCAGGGCCGCGTTGCGAAATGGTAAATCTTGCATGCGGTCGCGATCTACACGTTGGTAAGACGCGACAATGCGCGCAACGTCATCTTCACGGGATGTATCTTTATGATCACCGCCTATGGGCATGAACTTTGATTTCTCCGCATCGCATTCGGGACAGCGCCAATGGTCTGGCAGGTCGTGAAACGATACACCAGTTTCCACTTGCCAAACATCGTCTCCTATCGCTGGATCGTAAACATGCCAACACACGCCGCATTCCATCCGCCCGCTGGGGGGGGAGGGTGCGATGACGGAAGAATCCGCGGCGTGTGTTGGAACATGCCTGGGGGAGGAAACAGGGAAAGAGGACATCACAAATATGCCTCGATAATTTCCAAAATGCGTTCAGCGCTGTCTTGAAAGTCTTCTTGGGATGCGCGAACGGCAGCGGGGATTGCCCCGATTTCCAACGTATCGAGGATAATTTTTTCCATGGAATTGAAATATTGAACCGACCAAACATGCGGCCAGCGGGTCGAACATACCCGACACGCCCCATATCCGGTGGATATCAAATCAATATGCCCCGCACCCAATGTATCGCGCAACAAGGCCATGTCCTGTTCGCTCATCGGCAACAAGGTGAAATTGATAATGTGGTTTGTATGTTCAGCCTGATATGCCAATGACCGGTCGCGAATTTCCGCCAGAACCGGCATGGCGTTCATGGTGTCTTGCACGTTTTGGGGGATCGTCATGTCTTCATCCATCGCGTCGGTCGCACGCGCATGCAACATGGGCGGAACGTCGGCGAGGATGAGAATTTCGCGCGCATCGGCAAAATCGGGGCTTTTGATCCGCCATAAGCCGGGAAAAATACTTTCTTGAATAATCAACGGCTGCAGTTCGGAAACTTGGCCCGAGACTTCCCCATGGCCCAACACTTCGCACACCAATTGGTAGGACGGTTCATCCAGATCATCCAAGGTGAATGTTATGGGGGGGGCATCGTTTGTTTGGATCGCCATGGCGGCGGCGATTTTACGCAACCGAGCGATTCCCGCCTTGCCTTCGGCCGCCAAGGCTTCGGCCCGGGCCAAACGCAATACGTTTTCGTTGGCATTGAGGTCTGGTACATCCAGGCCATCACCGTTGATGGATGGAATGGTCAGTTCCACGCCGTCGTCTTGTTCCCATTCGAACATTTTCATGCGCTGGCTCTCCTGTCCATCTCAGTTGTTTGGGGTAAAAACTCTGCCAATTTTTGTTCATATTCGGCCCAGTTTTTGATTCGCGGCACCAAACCTTTGATGTTGCCGTCGCGCACAAACACCACGGTGGGTTTGACCAACACGCCATATTCGGCGGACAGGGCTTCTTCCTCTTCGGGTTTGACCACCGCAATGTTCAATGCACGGCCTGCAGTCGTTGTGCGGCTTTTCACCAGTTCCGGTAAGATCACCGCCAAATCGGCCGTTTCGGGACGTTTGCCTGCTTCGCCGGCAAAAAACACCAACCAATCCCCCGCGGCGACGGTTTGGTTCAAACGATCGGCCCCAAACACGCCCGCGGCGCTGTGTTCGATCATACGTGTCAGGGCGGTTGTTGCGTTTATCATGGGGATTTCTCCTCTTGCTCAGATGGCGGTCTGAGCGCTGCGGGCAATTGGGGTTCACGGTCAATCAAATCGGCAAACAGGTGATCGAAGTCTTCCCCCTGCATAGCTGCAGTGATGGCTTCAAGGGCATTGGCAATTTGCTTGGCTTCGGCTTCATCCAAGATGCGCATGGCAGTGTCGATATGAACCAAAACCCAATCGTTTACGTTCACACGATCCAACAACAATGTGCTGACACGCCTTGTCTGGCCATCACGATCAACGCCGTGCGCCCAACCGTCGGCCAATTCACATATACGCATGGGCACGCCAAGGCACATGGGCTATCCCCCAACACCACGAAGCGGATGACCTGCTTCATATCTGCTTAGATCTAAACCATGGCCGAGGATGGCGTCTTCAGTGGTAAGCGGGTTGTCACGCTGTTGAACATCAACACCCCAGGTTTGTAACTGTTTGACGCTAAGATCGATGACCTCGTCCATTTTGGATTTCACCAATGGTGTCAGGCTGCCGCCCCAATCTTCGAGGTTGAGGGCCTGCACCCCGATCAACGTCAATTCGTGGGGATAACGGCCCAACAAATCGGCGGCGCTGAGAACCTCTTGAAAACCGGTTTGGTGCAAACTCATTTTTTTCACACCGGTGAATTTGGGAACTTCATCATTGTGCACCACAACGACATCACCCGGTTCACGGCCATAATCGACGGCATCGATCACCAACAATTTGTCTGCCGCTTCGACATATTGCACCAGGTAAAGTCCTTGGGTGCCGCCATCCAAAACGGTGACGTTTTTTGGCACTGTATAGCGACGGTGAAATTCTTCCACCGCGCGGACGCCGAACCCTTCATCCGCCCACAAGATGTTGCCGATACCGAGAACAAGAATATTTTCGTGTGACATGTTGCCTCTCAATCCCGATTGTCTTTGAACATGCGGTCACCGCTGATCATGGTTGAAATCAGACTTTGGCGGGACATGATGTCTTCGCGGATGGCGGCATAAACATGCACAATCACAAAAATGACAAAGACCCACATGCCCACCCGGTGCCATGTGTGCAGATCCTGGGTGTTGGGAAAGATATCGTACACCCAACCAAACAACGTCGCCTGCCAGCTGCCGATGCCCATGCCTTCGCCATACAGCGCAAAGCCGGTGGAGATCATGAACAACGTCATCAAGGTGATGCAAAAGAACATGAAAAATTGTGCCAGTGGGTTGTGACCCACGTATTTCTTCGGCTCTTTTTCCAAGAAAAAGTACCAGCGAAATTCGAAGAACAATTCGCTCCAATAATCTTTGCGCCAAAACGGCAGGTAAAGGATTTGACGGGCATGGTGATTGCCCACCACCGCCCAATACAGCCGACCCAAAAACCCGATGGCAAAGATATAAGCGGCTGTGAAATGGGCGAACCGGATATAGCCCATGATGAAATGGTCACTGGCTTCACCGCTGACACTTGGCAATGGTTTGCCGATGAAATACCCGGTGATCGCCAACACCACGATGCTGAGCGCATTGATCCAATGCCACAAGCGCACGGGCAATTCATAAACATAGACGGAGCTGCTGGGATCAATCGTTCCCGGTTTGACATCCAAATTCATGACGGAATCTCCCTTTTTTCGATCACCGTACTTTGATGTCAGCCATTTCTTGGCCGTCGGGTGACATCACGTGGGTTGAACACGCCATGCACGGATCAAAGCTGTGCAAGGTACGGATAATTTCCAGCGGTTGTTCCGGATCAGCCACGGGCGTGTCCAGCAGCGAAGCTTCGAACGCACCGATGTTGCCCGCGGCATCGCGGGGTGAACCGTTCCAGGTGGTGGGCACCACGCATTGATAGTTTTTGATTTTGCCGTCTTCGATTTCCACCCAATGGCCCAATGCACCGCGCGGGGCTTCGGTAAAGCCCGCGCCACGCACCGATTTGGGCCACGATGCGGGGTCCCATTTTTCGGTGTTGGCGGTGGAACTGTCGCCCGCTTTGATGTTTTGGATCATCTTGTCGAAGAAATAGCGCATTTTGTGCGCGGCCCAGCTGCATTCCAGCCCGCGTGCCGCTGTGCGGCCCAGGGTTGAAAACAGCGCCGTAACCGGGACATCAAGATGACGCAATACGGCTTCGACCGGTTCTTTGAATTCTGGGTTGTTCTGGGCGTAGCCAATGATGTAGCGCGATAGGGGGCCGACCTCCATCGCGTTGCCGCGCCAACGGGGTGCTTTGATCCACGAATATTTGGCGTTTTCGTCTTGTTGTTTGATGTGTTTGACATCGCCCTTGGCGTTTGGCCCCAATTCGAATTTGGGCTGGGTGATGCCGTCAAACGGATGCAACCCTTTGCTTTCATCCGGATAGGTGAACCAAGAGTGATTGACGAATTCCTGAATTTGTTCGGAATCGTACTGATCGACTTCGTGCACCGTCGACAAATCCCCATTGAGGATCGCACCACGCGGCAGCATTAAATTGCTGGCCGAAAAATCGTTGGCGTGATCCGGGATGTCGCCATAGGACAACACGTTGGTGCTGGCCAATCCACCGCCATACAGCCAATCTTTATAGAACCCTGCTATGGCCAAAAGATCGGGGATGTAGACTTGGTCAGTGAACTCGATACAGCGATCAATAATCGATGACACCAAGTTGAGGCGTTCCATATTGATGGCGCCGACAGCCCCTTCGCCATCCAGATTGATGGCGCATGGCACGCCCCCCACCAACCAATTGGGGTGTGGGTTTTTGCCGCCGAAAATGGTGTGGATCTTGACAATTTCCTTTTGGAAATCCAGGGCTTCTAAATAATGCGCCACCGCCATCAGGTTGGCTTCGGGGGGCAGTTTGTACGCCGGATGTCCCCAATATGCGTTTTTGAACGGCCCCAATTGCCCGCTTTCGACGAATTTTTTGAGACGTGTCTGAATATCTTTGAAGTACCCGGGCGACGACATTGGCCATTTGGAAATGGACTGCGCCAATTCGCTGGTTGCCTTGGGGTTGGCCTTAAGAGCGCTGATCACGTCGACCCAATCCAACGCGTGCAGATGATAGAAGTGCACCAAGTGGTCGTGTACCTGCAAGGTCAACTGCATGATGTTGCGAATGGAATTGGCGTTTTCCGGGATATCGATTTTCAAGGCATCTTCGACGGCACGCACGGACGTCAGCGCGTGCGTACCGGTGCACACCCCGCAAATGCGTTCGGTAAAGGCCCATGCATCGCGCGGGTCACGGCCTTGCAAAATGATTTCCAAACCCCGCCACATGGTGCCGGTGGACACCGCGTTGCGGATGACGTTGTCGTCGTCCAAGTTGACCTCAACCCGCAAATGTCCTTCGACACGGGTCACGGGGTCGACCACCACGCGGCGGCCTGAATCGTCAAGATTGAACCCATTGGGTGTTGTCGTTGCCATTGTTTTTTGTCCTTCCGTTCCCGTCAGCTTTCGCCGTCAGTCGATTTTTTTTGTTGTGCCCGTTTGACCAAACTTAACGCTGCGTGTGCAGCCGCAGCGGCGCCAACGGTGGCCGCAGCGGCACCACCGATGGTGTCGGCATTTTCTTCAACCCCAAATGTGTTGATGTTGGTGACGCGGTCGTAAAAACTGCCCTTGTCCCAGAAGCCATCTTCGGAACAACCGATACACCCGTGACCGGATTGAATGGGGAACGACACGCCTTCGTTCCAGCGCGTGGTGGAACACGCGTTGTACGTGGTCGGCCCTTTGCAGCCCATTTTGTACAGGCAATACCCTTTGCGGGCCTGTTCATCATCCCAATTTTCCACAAACTGACCGGCGTCAAAATGGGGACGGCGATAACATTTGTCGTGGATGCGCTGGGAATAAAACATTTTTGGACGACCTTGGCGGTCCAATTCGGGGATGCGCTCAAACGTCAGAAGATAGGTGATGACCCCGGTCATGACCTCGGCAATGGGTGGGCACCCCGGCACCTTGATGATCGGTTTGTCCTTGATGACCTTGTGCACCGGTGTGGCTTGGGTCGGGTTGGGCTTGGCCGCCTGGACACAGCCCCACGATGCACACGATCCCCAGGAAATGATCATCTGGGCGTCTTCGGCCATGTATTTGAGCTTGTCGATGAACGGCCTGCCGCCGGGGATGCAGTACACACCGTCATCTTTCAGCGGGGGGTTGCCTTCCACGGCCAGGATGTAACGGCCTTTGTATTTTTCTTTGACCTCTTCCAAGATTTCTTCGGCTTGGTGTCCGGCAGCGGCCATAATGGTGTCGTCGTAATCCAACGAAATCATCGACAGCACCACATCCTTGACCAGCGGATGGGCGGACCGGATAAAACTTTCCGAACAGCAGGTGCATTCCAACCCGTGCAGCCACAACACCGGAATGCGTGGTTTGGTTTCCATGGCATTGGCGATCTTGGTCGCAAACGTTGGGCCTAGCCCCAACGATGCTGCGGTCAAACTGCAAAATTTCATGAAGTTTCGGCGTGAAATGCCCTGACGCCGAATCACATCGTAGAAGGTCTCAGTAGCCTCCCCCATGATCATCTCCCTTGTGAATGTGTCGATTGGTTTTGACGGCTGTTGGTTTTGACGGCTGTGCCGTTCTTAACCAGCCTTATCAGCAAGGGGTGTGCCAACAGTGTCGGGTGGCTCTAAAATAATGGTTAATGGACTGATTTCATGAAAAATAAGGAAGGGTAATTTCTTATTTTACACATAAATACATGGGAAAAGGTTCTCCCAGATCGGAAGGTTTGTTGGCATCTGGCGTGATGGGTTTGTGTTCGCAGTCATGGATGAGAAGGAGAGGGCTTTTTACGGAACGTGAAACACTCTTTTTTGCAAACTCACCGATGTGAATTTTGATGAGCCGTTTATAATTTTGGATGTGTGAAAATAGGTTGGTCACAACGCAGTTTCTGACCAAAGGTGTTGAGCTGGGGTGCCCCCTCAGTTCAATGCGTCACAAAAATGCACGGTATATCGATCAAGGCATAGAGTGCCCTTGAAGTGATGGTGTCAACACGCCACTTACTGGCCTATGTGCAACGCCTTAAGTGCCGAAAAAGCCGTTATTTGGACGATCCTGCATGGTGATATTCCATGTGGTGTGTCGCGTGAACACTTCACGCACCCAATGTATCGACATTGTTTTGATGTTGTATCTGGGCATTGTGCAAAAAGTGCGATCAGTGTGTCGGACATCACTGACATCCTGGAAAGCAGGGGGCATAGAGTGAGCCATGTGGAACAGCGTGTTCTAAAACGACTGATTCGCATCCGTCCGTCCGCGCGTATTCGACGCAATATTCATGTATTGGTTCAAGCCCTGATTGATCGTCATAAGGGAATCCCCGTACACACTGAAAAGTTGATAAACTGATTTGTGTAAATGGTGAGGTGAAACAAAAAATAAGGCGCTTCACGCGCAAGGTATCGACAAAAAAAGACGCCGGGGAGGAAAGCCCTCTCCGGCGTAAGATATTGACCCCTTGCTCTCCAAAGTGGAGACGCCATCAATTTGCGAATGGATCCGCAAACCAATGAACACACACAGCTTCATTCTAACCATTGGGGAAATATGGTATATTCCTCGTACGGACGAAAGCGTATAGTCTATTTGTATTATTTGAGATGTGATGCATTTCGTGTTTTTAAGGGGAGTATTCAACGTGCATTCAGTTTTTGGATTTACGTTTTTCCTGACAGCATGGGGCGCGACCGAGCAAAGGGAAGCTTATGAAAATTCTTCTGGTCGATGACCATCAGTTGGTTCGCGCAGGACTTGTATTGGTCTTGAAGCAAATGGAAGACGGTGTTGAATTGGTTGAAGCCGGAACGGGGCGAGAGGCCATTGCGGCGGAAGAAGCCGCGACCGATCTTGATCTTGTGTTGATGGACCTGGATTTGCCCGAGGGCAGTGGCCTGGAAGCATTGAGCGTCATCAATGCAAAAAATCCGTCCCTGCCCGTTGTGATCTTATCGGCGATGGAAGATCAGGCCATGGTCTCACGCGCTATGGAACTGGGGGCGCGGGGCTTTATTCCCAAATCGGCATCCGGTGAAGTGATGTTGAATTCTTTGCGCTTGGTTCTGTCCGGCGGGATTTGTTTGCCGCCTGGCTACGGCGAGGCTGTGCGCGGTGAGGGCAATATGGAATTGCCCAATTTGACCCAAAGGCAACTGGAAGTTTTGCGGCTTATGGCGCAAGGCAATTCCAACAAGGAGATCGCCCGTGATTTGGGAATTTCCGAAAACACGGTACGGGTTCACATTTCGGCAATCATCAGTGCGATGGATGCGACCAATCGGACCGAAGCGGCATATTCCGCCATGCGTCTTGGCCTCATTCCACGCGCAAGCATGGGGCTTGCTTAAGAGCAACGCTGCATGACAGGTGGTATGAGTCAGGAGGCGTGTGTGCGAAGGTCGGTTTCTGTTTCTGCTTCTGTGTCTTGTGTTCTGGCCTGTCGATGGGACAGCGTCGCGTGAACCATCGACATCAGTTCTTCGGGTTGAACCGGTTTGTGTAAGATGGGGTAGCCGCTTTGTTTGGCTTCACGCAACCGTTCGGGTGCTGTGTCCCCGGTAACGATGATGGCTGGAATGTCCATACCCAAGGTTTTGCGGATCATGTCGATGGCATCGCGGCCCGTCAGTTTTGCGTCCAAGCGATAATCGGCGATGATGAGATCGGGAATGTGTTCCGCGTTGACGAACGCATCGTGAATGGCGTCAGTTTGCGCCGTTTGGAAGGTTTGCGTGGTGTAGCCGGCAATTTCCAACAATGATTTCAGGCCCAACAACACTTGTTCATCATCTTCGATGATAATGATGTGGGCGCTTCCGCGGTTCAGGGCAATGGGATAAAAAACGTTTTCTTGGTCGGATTGAACGGTGGATAGGGGGACCTCAATCCAGAACAAAGATCCTTTTCCAGGTGTGGATTTACACCCCAATACGCAACCCAGCAAATTCGACATGCGTCGTACGATCGACAAACCCAAACCCAAACCTTGTGTGCGTTGTCGGGCTTCATTGTCGATTTGGTAAAAATCTTGAAAGATCAAATCGCGTTGATCGGGGGAAATGCCTGGGCCGGTGTCCCATACCTCGACACGCAACTTGTCGTGTTGGCGGCGGCACCCCACCAAGACACGACCGTGTTCGGTGTATTTGATCGCATTGTCGACCAGATTGCGCACGATGGTTTCCAATAGAGATGGATCAGAAAAGACACCGGCATTGCTTTCGACGGTACGCAATTCCAAATCGTTTGCCCAAGCCACGGCGGTGAGTTCGTTTTTGATGCGCTCAATCATCGAACCGATGGTGAAGTCTTTCAGTGCGGGCTGAACGACACCGGCTTCAAGTTTGGAAATATCCAACAGCGTGTTCAGGAGTTCCTTCAGCGAATCCAAAGAATTGCGGATCAGTTTGATGATTTCGCGTTTTTCCGCATCGTTTTCTTTGCTTTCCAAGGCATATACGAACAGGTTCAAGGCCTGTAGAGGTTGACGCAAATCGTGGCTGGCTGCGGCCAAAAAGCGGGTTTTGGCGGTTGAGGCCTTTTGTGCTTCATCCCGCGCCGTCATCAATCCGGCTTCGCGTGAATGCAATGTGTCGACCATATATTGAAGCGATTGTGCCATGTCGGTGATTTCGTCGTCGCCGGACGTGTCGATCTTGGCGTATTCGCCTTCGGCATGGGCGAGCATCGATACGCGCAATTTGACCAAACGGCGCAACACCGTGCGGCTGACATAAAGAAACGTTGCAAACGCCACCAAGGCGGACACGGAAATAAGCCCGATCATGGCTTGAAGGGTGATGTCCATGGATCGGCTGGTTTCTTGATTGGTTTTGGCGATGGCGGCACGGATATCGTTGGTGGCAAGATCCGCAGAGGAAATGAATTGTTCGGCGATGGTGCGTGCCGTGCGCAATGAAGCTTCCACTTGATTGCGGGTGTCGAGATCCACACGCTTGATGTGAAAAAGTCCGTTGCGGCCATAAATAGTGGTGTTCAGCTGATCAAGAATATCCTCGGCATCGATCTTTACCTCAGTGGGCAGATAAGCGTATTGCCCGTGTACATTTTCAAGTTTGCGGGTGACGCGTTTTTCCAGGTTGCTCAATGGGGCGGTGTGTTCCAGACGGGCGGCAGTCATGAGCGTAAAAAGGATTGAGTGGATCGATGCGTTCCACTGTTGCAATGGCCCTGACGGCACCAAAGTGCCATCCGGTAAATTGGTGCCGAACTGCATCGATAACAGATCTTGTTGCAGCTCAAGCATTGTGAGGTCAATTTCGGCTAAGCGTTCTGCGTATATGATACGGTTTTCTGTCAGCGTGTTGAGAATGTTGTAAGTGCTGAACAGCTGTTCCCTGAG
>Ga0070729_10005603_pt1 | contig 12864 bp, 8 predicted proteins | sample tdDd472_FD_66725 | JGI IMG/M metagenome (GOLD analysis project Ga0070729, IMG submission 66725) | Marine sediment microbial communities from the Atlantic coast under amendment with organic carbon and nitrate - tdDd47.2 | ecosystem: Environmental > Aquatic > Marine > Coastal > Sediment | place...
ACAGATGAATTGATTTCAAGCTTTAACTTTACTTCTCCTTTTTATCAATTGAGAGGGAAAATATTATCAATTAGAGCTTTACTTGAATTATACCTAAAAGATCATACTTATTTTGATCTCATACAATCCGCTTCATCTGCTTTTGAAAAATTTATTCGAAGGAATCAAACGCTTGGGATAGAGCATAAGAAAGCTTATTTGGGATTTATACAGCATTTACGACAATTAGTTAGTTTGAGTGTAAATCTCAAGTTATCAGCGGAAGCGAAGGCGAAATTTAAAGCAAAAATCAGCAAACAAGTATCTGTAATCAATCGAGACTGGTTAATTCAGAAGATTGATGAAGCATAAGCTATGGCTTATGAAGCAGGTAAACATACCTGCTTCAGCCATAGATAGTTAAGCTAGAAACCAATAATATCCTCTGTCCCTACTACCCCCTGCGTCTCATCATCAATACCATCACCGTCTAAATCTTCGCCGCCTTTGATGTAAGTCAATTGTTGGGGATCGATCGCGTTATTAGCGAATAAATCAAAAGTGTTATTTACGTTTGCGAATTGATTATTTTGAGTTGTCATAATAGCACACTGTTTTAGGTGTCGTGGCGGGAAATGACGCTCCGCTACGACGGGTTAAAAGTTGAGGTGGATAAATGATCCGGACCTCCTTTGTGCTATTCGCGACTAACACATCGGTGGGGCCGGGCTTTCGATCGAAAAGGAAAGCCTGGATAAAGCGTGTAGGGACAAGTATTTGAACAAGTGTTTATGGTTCAAACTGCTGTCAACACGATGTTATGTAGGCAAGTAATATTGCTTCAGATGTGGAAAATTATACCAGTATAGGCAGAGCTATCGCTCCTGTCTAATAGACCGGTTTGGATGAATAAAAACGAGTGCCTCCCGCTTCGGCGAGGCGATAACATTCTATTTTACAATTAGATATGAGTCTTACTAATGGCTACAAAGCCAATAGAAGGTACACTTTCATCTTGCTAGATTTGGATAGTCAAGATGAATGAATACTTGTGGGACGCTAAGCATTTGGCAACCACACTGCGCCATCATCCCCAAGATGGTAAGATGTAAAGCTACCACTTGCTCAATTTAGCATAGGACTGGCAGTTGCAGGTGGAAGACACCTATCATTCACGCCTAGTTTTGTGGGCAAGATGGATTGAACTAGCACCACTAAAGACGAGTCGTCCCTTTCATGTATAGATTACTGTGTGAGCAACTTGAGGTATCAAGTCATTGGAGGAAAGCAGGTGCTAAGCTCTTAGCAAACAGCACCTAGAGGAGATACTCAGAGTAACAAGGGTAAACACCCTAAAATAAAACGATGTGAGCTGGGCAATAATGCCCCAGTGATAATTGGCATGTCTGTTTAGATAAAAATGGTGTTCAATTTGGCATATACATTAGCCAGGCCTAAGAGAATACGACCTGCATCATGACATGTCCTTTCGAGTACGTATGTGTGGTCAATTCAATGACCTAAAGTGAAATGGGAAACGCGCCAGGAATAGGCGACTGAGTGATAAGACTGCCGGAGAATAGGCAGTGGTAGTGAGGCTTACGGTGTAACTGGATTTTGGTGTATCATTTTTATTGTAAGGTTCTTTTTTATTGGTAACACTACAAATATGCAGCAGTGAAGGAGTATTTGCAAGTATTCACGATGGATCAAAATAAAAAAACGATTGATGAGGGCAATCGTCCGATGAAAGTAAAAATGGATGTGAAGATGTTAAAATATGTTAAGGGAATAAGGATAGATCACTAACTTATTGATAATCAACAATTAATAGGCGTTTTATTTAAAATGCGTGGAAACTGTCATCTTTTAAATAGTAAAAGACTTCAGAAGTTTTCCCCTGTATGCCTTGAGAAATTTCTGAAGTCTTAGTGATAGATGTTTCTTATGAAGAATATCCTGTTTGTAAGAAAATTACGTCTGAGTAAAATAATTAGTCACTATAATGCTTGAGTGATTTTGCAGGCAGCGAAATTACGCTAGCAACATATATTAATTGTATATTGAGCCTAGCAAAAAACAATACCTAGATGACTGTTTTACGAACACCTGAAGACCGTTTCATCAACTTACCTGGCTATCCTTTTGCACCTCATTATGCAGAAGTAGCACCAGAGTTGCGAATGCATTATATAGATGAAGGGCCCAAAGATGCACCTATTGTTTTACTATTACATGGTGAACCGTCCTGGTCCTATTTATATCGCAAAATGATACCTGGCATAGTAGCCGCTGGATATCGCGCCATCGCACCAGACCTCATTGGATTTGGCAAATCAGACAAACCCTCTGAACGTGCTGATTATACTTATCAGACGCATTTGAAGTGGTTGAGTTCATTACTGATTCAGTTAGATCTAAAGAGTATTCACTTATTTTGTCAAGATTGGGGTGGCTTACTTGGCTTACGCATAGCCCTAGATATGGAAGATCGATTTGCCTCGATTACTGTCTCCAATACCACCTTACCTACCGGACAGATCCCCATGCCTCCAGCTTTCAAGCAATGGCAAGATTTTTCACAGACTGTGCCCGAATTTCCAACGGGCAAAATCATTGATGGAGGAACAGTCAATCAGCTTACGCCTGAAATCATTGCGGCTTATGATGCGCCTTATCCAGACGAGTCATACAAAGCAGGTGCTAGAATCTTCCCTGCCTTGGTCCCTTCGGAGCCAGATGATCCCGAAGCCATTAATAATCAAAAGGCTTGGGTCAAGTATAGCAAATGGGAAAAACCCTTGCTAACTCTTTTTGGCGATAGTGATCCGATCATGAAAGGGGCAGAACAATTCTTTATAAAGATGGTGCCGGGTGCAAAAAATGCCCCACATGAGATTATTCCTCAGGCGGGGCATTTTATTCAAGAAGACCAAGGTGAACTATTGACTCAAAAACTCGTTGATTTTATCAAAAGCATTTCCTAAATTTTATGATTCATATAATAGACCTCCACTTTCAAGGGCAAACAGAAGCCATTGCTGCTTTTTTAGTTGAAACTTCTGCTGGACCCGTATTAGTTGAAACAGGCCCCCACTCTACCTACCCGCACCTAAAGGCAGGAATTGAGCGGGCAGGTTTTCAGGTAACAGATATCAAGCATGTTTTTTTGACCCATATCCATCTAGACCATGCTGGTGCAGCTTGGTTATTTGCCGAACAAGGTGCAAGGGTATATGTACACCCAAGAGGTTATCCTCATATGCATGATCCTAGCCGATTGTTGAAATCGGCCAAAATGATTTACCAAGATAAAATGGATGTGCTTTGGGGGACGTTGAATCCAATCGATGAACAACAACTCACAGCAGTTGCTCATGAAGATGAATTTACCATCGGAGATACTACTTTTAAGGCTTGGCATACACCTGGCCATGCCGTTCATCATATTGCCTGGCAGCTTGGCGAAGATCTTTTTACCGGAGATGTTGCTGGGGTTAAAATTGGAGCGGGGCCAGTTGTACCTCCTTGTCCGCCACCGGATATTAATATTGAAGACTGGAAAGCCTCTATTCAGCTGATCAAAGATATGGCTCCCGCACGACTGTGGCTAACACACTCACAATCAATTAGCCATGTAAATGAGCACTTGGATGAATTGGAAGATCGGTTAGTGGATTGGGCAGATTGGTTGAAACCTAAGATTGTAGACGAACAACTAGCGGATGGAGCCTTAGTTCAGGCTTTTACGCAATATGTCTTGGACAGCTTTACGAAACTAAACTTAAGTAAGGAAGTGAGTACAAGATATGAAGTAGCCAATCCTGCGGGGATGAGTGCCTTTGGTTTAAAACGCTATTGGAAGAAGAAAGAACAATTAGGAAGCCGGTAAAAAGCGTTTACCCGTTTCGATCACGAATTTTAACAGCTGAACATCAGGAAGGAGTATTTCTGCTTCATTTTCTGTGGAAGCCTCATCTTGTACATTTTCCTGCAACTCCAATTCTATTGCATTTCCTTTCAAAGCTGGATCAGAAGTAACATTAACGGAGCGAAGAAAAACATACGAGCCCATGCTCATGAGCGCAACAATAGTTAAGCAAAGTAAACGGGTATTCAGTATTTTCATAATTTGCAAGGTAATAACTAATAATGTGAATGAAACAAACTTACTCTATTAGTCGCATCTAATTTAAAAATATTACACTTCAGCGATAGATATTTTCGACATTAGTGCATTTAAAATCGACAAAAAGCGATAATTCTTCTGTTTCAGAAGTACAATAAAGACGGGTGAGCCTAAAAAAAGGTTGCAACTGTCTGCCTCTTTTTTCAAATTAATTGAAAATCGAAGAATCGGGGATGGCTTCAATTAGTTTTTTAGTATAAGCTGTCTTCGGGTTATTATACAAATCATCGGCTAGTCCTTCTTCCACTATCTTACCTTCATACATCACCAATATACGGTCAGCCATAAATTTGACAACCGACAAATCATGAGAGATAAAAATATAAGATAGGCCTTTTTCTTCGCGCAGCTCAGTCAATAAATTCAGAATCTGCGCTTGCACCGAAACGTCCAAGGAAGAGACAGACTCATCACAAATTAGAAAGCTCGGTTCCACCGCTAAAGCCCTGGCAATCGCAATCCGTTGTCGTTGTCCTCCAGAAAATTCATGTGGATAACGAAAAAAGTGTTCAGCGGATAATCCTACCTGCTCCAACAAGGCTATCGTTTTATCCTTCCGTTCTTGCGGACTTAGTGCAGGAAAGTACTTACGCATCGGCTCGCTAATCGCATAACCGATCATTTTCCGAGGATTGAGGGAGGCATAAGGATCTTGAAAAACAATTTGCATGTTTTTCCGATAGGCTTGCATCCCTTGATCATCCAGCTTTGTCAATTCACTGCCAGCAAACACAATTCTGCCAGCCTGTGGCTCGATCAATTTTAGAATAGTACGTCCTAGTGTTGTCTTCCCACAACCTGATTCACCGACTAATCCGATAGATTCGCCTTTTTTCAACTGAAAGCTGACGCCATCTACTGCTTTGACATAAGCGGTGGGCTTCCCCCAGAAATTCCTTTTACTGGGAAACCAAGTCTCTAATTGTTCTATTTCTAAAATGGCGGGGCTTTGAGCTATTTCTTCTAGATGTTTCCGATAGTCTTCCTCTTTATAAATCCATTGCTGGGCCTCAGGCTGACTGCCTTCTTGAAAATCAGCGATCGTTGGTAATCTTCTCAGTCGTTTATTCAGTGGAGGGCGGCAAGCCAATAAGCCTTTCGTATAAGGGTGAGAGGGCTTCTGCAATAAGGACCGTTTATCTCCTCTTTCCACAATCTCTCCTTGTCGCATCACTAATACACGATCAGCGATTTCCGAAATAACGCCTAAATCATGAGAAATAAAGAGAATACCAATGTCGAGTTCATCCTTTAGCGCCAGTAAAAGCGCTAGAATTTGCCCTTGTACTGTAACATCCAAGGAAGTGGTTGGTTCGTCGGCGATGATCAGGTCGGGGGTAGTGGCGATGGCCATGGCAATCATGATGCGTTGCTTTTGCCCGCCTGAGAGCTGATGAGGATAAGCGGTGAAAATACGTTCCACATCTGGTAATTGCACTTGTTCAAATAGCGCCAAAACCGCAGTACGTGCCTCTTTCTTAGAGAGGTTTTTATGGAGTTGCAGTACCTCAGCGACTTGATTACCACAGGTATATACTGGATTCAGAGAACTCATCGGATCTTGAAAAATCATGCTGATCCGATTTCCTCTGATTTTTTGTAAGCCCTTAGCGTCCAATTCATTTAGCGTGATCGAAGAATCCTGGTCATCTTGAAAGACAATTTCACCCGATTTCCAAAGTGCCGAGCCAGGTAACAGTTGTAAAATAGACAGTGCTGTCATTGACTTCCCAGACCCCGATTCACCCACTATTCCGAGTACCTCTCCCCTATCTAAGCTAAAGCTAATGCCTTTCAAGGCATCGAACTCACCGTCCACTGTCGGAAAGCTAACGGCTAAATCCTTGACTTCCAGCAACTCGCCTTTACTTTTCATCGGTCACTTTTATTTCTATCTTCCCGCCATTAATCTCCAACTTCAGGTCTTCCATATTATCCAACCAACTGGCCATATCATCTCCCAAGAAGATTCGACGCCAGCCATACCCTATGGCTTCTTCTCGGTAAGTGCGATCCAATTTAAAACGTAAAAGTTGATTTTTCGAGCAAACCAGGCTTGTAGCTACTTTATCCTCTATACATTTATACTTAATGAGTAAATACAATAGATCGATAATAATGTCTTCATTCTGGTCATCCCCTTTATCAAAATCTGGTATTTTAGCCAGCATAGCTCTTTCAACCTCTGACTCTTCTAATTGGTAAAGTTGGACGAAAACATCACCCAATTTATCGGTGACCTTGTCTGGAATTCTCCTATTTTTCTTCAAGGCATCCTTTCCAGCCCCTACATTCCGAACAATGTGATTGATCATTTTGCTAGGCAGAACCATCTCTTTCGAATGGTTTCTTTTCTCTGCTGTTTCTACCCGCCATTTGGTCAAGCGAAGAAAAAATAGTTTCTCTTTATTGGCCAATGATTTAATCATGTTACTATTCACCGCCTCGTGGTAAGGTGATTTATCATAATAGGTAGCCGTTTCTAGTTTCTGAAATTCTTCTTTTGCCCAGGCTTCGCGCTTATATCTTTTTAGCCGTTCACTAGCCTTTCGCCATAGCTTGTACAGTGGTAAAACGTCTTCTAAAGCATAATTCAACTGGCGTTGCTGAAAAGGCCTAGCTTCCCAGTCAGCTACAGCATATCCTTTCTTCAGGTGCCACCCCAACTCCGTTTCCACCAATTTGCGGAAAGAGATGGGATATCGATAACCCAAAAAGCCGGCGGCGATCTGTGTATCAAATACATTTTTAGGTACCGTACCAAAAAGATTGTTCAACAGCCGATAATCATTGTCTCCCGCGTGTGTAATTTTACAGATTCTTGCATCTTCCATTAAAGCGAGAAAAAGATCGAGCTTACCACATTGAAAAGGATCAATTAAATAATTTCCCTTTTCGGTGGCTACCTGAATCAAACAAAGCCTTGGCCAGTACCGTTTTTCGCCTACAAATTCAGTATCAAAGCAAAGCCAGGGTACCTCTTTGTTTTCTTGATAAAAGGCTTCAAGTTGAGCAGGGGTGTCAATAAATTGGTAGCTTCTATTATTTGAGTTTGACATGAACACATTTGAATTCTAGAAAAATGGATTCCAACAAGAACACGCATATTTGTGTTTAGATGATATGCAACACAAATTAATTGTAAATAAGGCGATGTGTATCTAAGTCATTATTAAGCCCCTATTCTTAGGGGAATGACGAAAGAACGATCCGCGAAAATCCGAAATTATTTTGGTACTCAATAATTTGCTCCCAAATTATCCTGAACGAAAGCTGAATTGTTGAGAAAAATGTTAATTTTTGTCGCTATATGATAATCCTAGTATCCTTTATATCGTTTTTAAGTCTTAAGGGGGAGAAGGAACAGCTATTTCGACTGATTGATTACAAGGAAGGAATGATTACTTCCACAAAATTTAGGTACGATGAAAATTATTAAGCGCATATTTATTGTTTTACTTGTGCTTGTTGTCTTGTTTGTTGGTGCGGCGATTGCGATCCCCATCATCTTTAAAGACAAAATTGTGGCCATTGCCAAAGAAGAGATCAATAATAACGTCCGCGCAAAAGTGGATTTTGCAGATGTTGATCTGTCCTTGTTTAAAGGATTTCCTCACCTGGTATTCAGTCTGAAGGATTTTTCGGTAGTGGGTATTGAAACTTTTGAAGATGTAAAGTTGGTCAGCGGAAAATCGGCAGACTTCAAACTCGATGTCATGTCCGTCATTAAGAGTACCAGTCCCGTTAAGATAAAATCGGTCAGTCTAATTTCTCCAGACATTAACATCCTGGTATTGGATGACGGGCAGGCCAATTATGACATCACAGTACCTACGGATCAGCCTGTCGACACCACCACCAGTCCAACCGATTATAGCGGCTTGGTTATACAATTAGAAAAGTACTTAGTTGAAAACGGTCAATTCGTATTTGATGACAGGAGCCTGGGGGTATATGTAGCTGCTGGGAATATCAATCACAGTGGATCTGGTAATTTTACGATTGACAATTATGATCTAAATACGACAACCGATATTGATGAATTAACCATCAACTATGGTGATATTGGCTATCTAAAAAAAGCCCATACCAGTCTAGATGCGGTACTAAATATTGATCAAAAGACCAGCAAATTCACCTTGAAAGATAATAAGCTTCAGGTCAACGAGTTGGTACTCAATGCAGAAGGATTTGTCCAATTGGCAGAAGCGGATGATATCAATATGGACATAGCCTTTAGCTCCCCCCAAAATGACTTCAAGCAATTGCTCTCTATGGTTCCCAATGCCTATATTCAAGGATATGAGGAGGTAAAGGCAGAAGGAAAATTTGCCTTTGATGGAACCGTTAAAGGCGTTTTTAATAGTGAGAAGGAGCAGCTTCCTGCATTCGCTGTCAACTTCGCCATTGATAATGGTAATATTAAATACCCAGATCTTCCCTTGGGCATTAGTAACATCAATACAGCTATTAAGATAAATAGCCCAAGTAGTGACCTGAACCAATTGAAGGTGGACGCCAATCGCTTCCAACTGAAAATAGGTGGTAACCCAATAGCCGGACGATTTAGCCTGAGGACACCGATTAGCGACCCCGCTGTAGATGCGGAAGTCAAAGGCGTACTCAACCTTGAAGAATTTAGTCGGGCCTTCCCCATAGAAGGAATAGAAACCCTGGATGGCATTATTACCGCCGATGCAAAAGTCAATACCCGTATGTCGGCCATCGATGCTGGTGCTTATGATCAGGTAGATATGAGTGGTACAATGCAAATTGATCAGATGACTTACAAGTCAGCGGACTTACCTCCGGTGTACATCAAAACGATGGATGTGAATTTCACGCCTAAAAATGTGCAGATCAAGGACTTTCAAAGTCAATTGGGACAAAGCGATATCAAGGCCCAAGGTTATATTGATAATATCCTGGCCTATTTCTCTCCTAAAAAGGCCATGACCGGAAAGATGCGGGTACAGTCTGATTTCTTTGATGCCAATGAATGGATGCCAGAAGAAGAAGAAACGGCTATTCCTGCCGGAGAAGGAGATGCTGAAGAGGAGGCCATAGCGATCTTTGATCGATTTAATTTTGAGCTGGAGGGAGCTTTCCGAGAGATTAGCTATGACGTCTACACCTTGAATAACACGAAAGTACGTGGACAGATTGCACCGCAATTATTGAAAGCAGACCTACTAGAGACGCGAATTGGTTCTAGTGACTTTGCCGCTACCGGTACCATCTTACATATTTTTGACTACCTCTTCGACAATGGAACCTTGAAGGGTGACATCGTAATGAATTCTAAGCTAGTTGATTTGAATGAGTTCATGGAAATGGTGAGCACAGAAGAAGCGGGAGCCAAAACGATAGCTACTGAGGAAGAACCCTTAGAAGTGATCCCGGTGCCCGAGCGAATGAATATTGACATTGATGCCAATATCGACCAGGTGAAATACACCAATATCGTCTTAAAGGATGTAAAAGGATTGCTGGTGGTCGCTGATGAGGCTGTGGTGTTAGAAAATGCCACTTCTAAAACATTGGGCGGGCAAATGAATATCAGCGGGAGTTATGACACCAAAGATGTAACCGCACCGACTTTTACCTTTAAATACGATTTGGCACAATTTGATTTTCGAGAGACCTTCAATACCGTCAATACCTTCCAGTCCTTGGCGCCAATTGGCCAATTTATTCGTGGTAATTTTAACTCTACTATGATCATGGAAGGAGTGCTGGGCGAAGACCTGATGCCCAAGTTACAGACCTTAAATGTAGAGGGTTTCCTGGAAACCATAAATGGTGTAATTTCAGGATTCAAACCCTTGCAGGCCGTGGGTAATGCCCTCAACCTCGAAAGTTTGACCAAAGAAATTGATCTCGGTCGCACCAAAAACTGGTTTGAATTAAAAGATGGCATGGTAGAAATCAAGGAATTTGATTTAGCCCTCGATGATATTGCACTTAAGATCAGTGGAAAGCATGGATTGGATCAAAATATGGCTTATGCCATTAAAGCCAAAGTGCCTAGAGCGCTGCTAGAGAAAGGGGCTGTTGGGAAAGCCGTGGATAGTGGCTACGGCTTACTACAAACACAAGCTTCAAAATTGGGCTTCAATCTAAAGAAGAGTGAATTTGTGAATGTCATGATCAACCTAAGTGGTTCTATTACAGACCCTAAAGTAAAACTGGACCTACTAGGCGGAGATGGAGAAAGTACTATAGCTGAAGCCGGAGAGGCGGCATTAAAGGAGGAAATCAATAAGCAAAAAGATGCTTTAAAAGCAGAAGCTGATCAGAAGATTGATGAAGGGAAAGAAATTGCCAAGGAGAAAGTAGATGCAGTGGTCGATTCTGCCAATACTGTCATTAAGGAAAACGTAGATAAGGTTAAAGCAGAGGCCAAAGATAAGGCGGAAGAATTGCTTAAAGAAAAACTAGGTTCATCGGCTGGTAAGTTGATTGATTCCACCGCCAATAATGTCTTGAAAAATACTGGCACCCAAAATGCGGTCGACAGTATCAAGAACCACCTGAACAAATTCAATCCTTTCAAAAAGAAAAAGAAGAACTAGCTACTCAAAAAGGAAGGCCCCGGATAAATCCGAGGCCTTCGAGAAGCTTATTCAACTATCATTTTGCCATTAATAACCCTATTATTTTTGAATCACGATTCTTTCTGTTTGTACTTGGTCACCAGATTGGATCACTAAGCCATAAGTACCGGCTGGTAATTGACTGGGAATGTTTACTCGTGTGCGGCTTCCCTCATCCGTCTGACTGATATTGATTTGTTGTCCTTGTAAGTTGACCAAGAATATTTGTGGTGTCTCATCAGCCGTGATGCCCTCAATCACTACATATTCTGTCGCTGGATTAGGATAGATATTTACGTCATATCCTGCTGTTGCTTTGCCTAAGTTGACTGACTCGATGTCTGAGTAGGAAAAAGTACCATCAAAATCTGTTTGCTGCAAGCGAAGGTATACGGTTCCTGCTGCATTTACGCGATCCGATTTCCACTCGTAATTGATCCTTACATCTGAGTTTCCTGCTCCTTTTACTTCTCCTAGTGTTTTCCAGTCTTTTCCGTTGCTTGACATTTCGATGCTGAAAAAGTCATTGTTGATTTCTACTGCTGTAGCCCAGTTGACGATCAACATCCCGTCTACACTTGCTTCGGCTTCGAAGTACAACAATTCTACGGGTAATGCGCTGCTCGCAGCCAAATCCAATTCGCCAGGCATCTCGTTGCTGTTTTCTGCGCTATATTCACACTGACCGTCTACACATTTCACTTTCGCACTTCCTGAGAAGCCCATTTCTACACAGTTGAACCAACCTCCCATGTCTTTTCCTAGAACCGCTGCAGCTCCATTCATTCTTACTGCTGTAGCGTTGAATACGCCTCTTCCGCCGATGTAGATCACTACACTGCCGCTTAAAGTCGTTTGCTCTTCTACTTTCACTACTGTTCCATCAAAGCAGATGCTGCCACCTCCGCTACCGATGAAGGTTTCGCCAACGCTCATCGTTCCACCTGTAAAGAAAATGTTAGGGCCACCTGTTCTTTTGAAAGAACCTTCTATCGTAAAGTCTGTCTTTTTGGCGCTAAAGCTGGTTCCTCCCTTGATTTCCAAATCCTCCTCGATATTGATGGAGCCACCTTGGCTTTCGAAATAGCCGCTTCCTTTTACCGATAGGCTGCCTGCGTAGATGTCACCTTCTGAGTAGAAGGCAGCTACACCGCTGATTTCAATTCCTGCTTCGACGATCAAATCTCCTTTGACCGTGAATGAGCCTTCCCAGCCCGTGTGCTTTACAGATTCACACTCGATCACACCATTCGCTTGGATGAGAAATGTACCGCTACCTGACATTTTAAGTTGACCCTCAAGCTCCAAGGAGGCGTTACTGTTAACCGTCATGGAAGCGCCTTGAGAAAACTTAAGGTCACCATCTGCTTCTACTTTATGGTTCAGGATCACCTCATCACCAGGCCAAGAAGAAATCGAAGGCACTACACCGTTGCTCCAGATGCGAGCGTCATCCCAATCGCCACTTTTAATGGTTGTGTGAGTCGTTGCCTTAGCTGCTGTGAAGAAGAAGAAAAATAGTAGGGTAAAAATTGTTAAGCTTCTCATGTCTTTTCTTTTTGTATTTTTTGGCAAATGATAGTAAGGCCGACCAACGTACAGTTGAGCAGTATTTTGTTGTTTTTGTCTGACCTTGTTTTTAATTACAATACAAATATAGGGGCAGCAGCGCCCCAATCTGGTTCATTTTCTATTTTTGGGTCATTTGTCCCTGTAATTGGTAGATTATATCCTTTTTTGGAATTTTCCAGATTTGGGAATGTGGCGAGAACGGGGCGGGTTCCGGTTAGAAACCGCGAACCAAGGGCGATGAGGATGAGGTAGCCGCCAATTCATTGGCGAAACTCAGCAGCCAAGACCTAGCAGCCAACTCAGCGAGGAATGGCGGCTTTTGATTTTGATTGTTATTGTCATTTTGATTAAGACTGACCGCATGAGCTATTCGTGGCTTCTGCGGGGTGCCGGTTGGAAACCGGGCACCAACGGCTGAGGGCGGAACGGACTGGGCAGCGGCAGGGCAAACGCATCAAAGCTATTCTCCAAACTGGTAAAACGGCGAAAAGGTGAAGTGGTGGCATCTTGACTGAGAACTAGCACGAT
>Ga0070729_10005605_pt1 | contig 12860 bp, 14 predicted proteins | sample tdDd472_FD_66725 | JGI IMG/M metagenome (GOLD analysis project Ga0070729, IMG submission 66725) | Marine sediment microbial communities from the Atlantic coast under amendment with organic carbon and nitrate - tdDd47.2 | ecosystem: Environmental > Aquatic > Marine > Coastal > Sediment | place...
TCAAACACACAAGCCATGGTTTAGTTTATGGGTTGTGCGCTTAGGATTGACACACCAACATATTGGCTTACGCTTTGGCCCGCCGTTTGGCGACCAACTGCTTGAGGCGCGACCGAGCCGTCGACTTGCGCGCCCCGTTGACACTGCGCAGGCGGTTGCGGAGCACATGCAGGCCTTTGGCCACTCGGATCTGCCCAAAGCGGCGGACGCGACTAACCGGGCGTAGGACGACCCGGCGGTTCTGGAGTTGGACCAGTTTGGCCACGTCGGGGTAGCGCTTCATCAGGGCTCTAGCCTGTTGCCCAGGTAATGACGGCCAGAACTGGTGGACCGCGAAAGGTTGTTCGTAATACACACTGCCGACACAGAACTTGCGAGCCACTTCACCAGGCGCCAACCGGAACCGTTTGCTGCGACGGCAAAAGTTGGAGAACACGACGTCCTCTCCGATGTCCGGGTTGAAGCCTTTGGCCCGAACACAGGCGACGTGACTGCTTTTGGTGCGCAGACTCAGGCCGCCACACCCGTTGCGCAGCGGTTTGCCTGGCCATGGAGCCCCAATATAGTCGTACTTCTGCCGCAGAAAGGAGTTGATAGTGTGGGGGCTGCCGGGACAGAGCACCGAGTCGGTCTGGAAAATCAGGACGTGTTCCCCCTTCACCTTGTTCCAGAAAGCCATGCTGCACATGTAGCGGCTGTAGTCACACTTGACGTTGACGCGGTTGACAAAGTTGAGGCGTCCGGTGTTGACAAACTCGACTTTTTGGGTCTTGACCAAGTCGGCAAAGATCCGGTAGCAAAAATTGCGGTTGCCGGGCCCGCCAAACACCTGGACTTTCCATTCGGCTGGCAGCACCTTGACCACGTTGCGGACACAGTGGTTCAAGGCCTTGTGTTCCCGGGGCTCGATGATAACGGCAGTCTTGTTGGAGTGCAGGTAGGGTTTTGGCTGGGGCTTGGGCGTCACAACAGCCGGCTGAGGTTCCGGGTCAGACTCAACATTTACGACGGTCTCGGTAGTGGGTTGGCGTATTTGCGACAAGTCACAAACACTGTCGCCCCGAGGTTCTGTCAAACGAGTGGCGTTAATAGACTCAGTGGAGTGGCTGGTATCGCTGACCTCGCTGTCACTTGCACTGCTTGTTGCTAAACTTTCGCCGTTTGTGGTCATGTTTGCGCCAAGCCCATCTGTCTGTTTATTTGAAGTTACGGTTGCATTTTTCCGGTCTCAGAAGGACCTGGAATCACAAAGGTCAGGGAAGGTTCCAGAGTCAGCGCCTTGATCTTGCCCGAGGGGACCATCTGGTCAAACACCCACTTGTCGACGGCTGGGCCCTTATAACGCCGCCCGGCCCAGGCCGCCAAACGTTTGGCGGCTCTCTGGGTGATCGTGTAGATGTAGAAGCCCTGACAGTACCCGGGTCGGCGCCAGTGTTCCAGGCCATCAACTGGTACGTTCTTGTTAATTGCCCAAGGGCCGTGGCCCCAAGACAACAGGTCCCACTTGACGCTTTTGGCGCGCAGTTCAGCCATTGCCTCGGTGACGCGTTGCCACTTGGCGTAGTCGTTCCAGCGCAGGTCGACGTCGTCTTCCATGACCGTGGCCACCGCGTGCGGTCCGTCGGCGATGGCTTTCCAGATCCGCACGTGGCTGTCGTAACACCCGGCTTGGCCGCGGGTCAGGCCAAGGCCGACTTTCTTGCGGCGACGCCACACCCGGATCGGGATGAAACGGCCGTCGGTGCAAGGAAACCGGCGCATGTACTGCATCCAAGGCCCCATCCGTTCCACAAACCCGTTCATTCGACCACCTCGAATCGACACCACGTACGTCGGTTGGAAACAGGGCGGACAGGGCAACTGCGGTTGTTCTAGTGGGTCTGTCGCCCACAACGCTTCGAGGTCGATAAACTTCTGGTTGCCCAACTCCCAGCGTCTCGGAAAGTGTTCTCGGTTCAGTTCGACGGTGCCGTGGTTTGCCAACGGTTCGGCTTCGTAGACAGGCGTTGGTTCTACGTCATCCAGGGCACCACTGTCTTCGTCGTCGTTTCCCTTACGCTGTTGGACATCGTCCTTTTCCGGGTCTTCCAGGTCTTGATTGTCTGCTTCAAGGCATTCCGGTTGTCGAGTATCAATTTCTTCGAGTTCTTCGACTTCCTGAGGTTCTTCGGGGGTCGTGGCTTGTCGTATTTGGGACTCGTCGCCAACACCGTCAGTCGGTTCGTCAATGGGCGCCACCACATCCTGTGGTTCGGGTGGATTTTCCGCCTCTTGCCGCTTTTGTTCCAGGTATTCTGCTCGTCTTCTTTTGAGGCGCTGCAGTCGGGATTCCACGATAGGTGGGCTGGATGGTTCTTCGGGTTCTTCGAGTTCTTCGACGTCTTCAGTGGCTTCGTCTTCGCTGTGAAGTGACTCGACCGGCTCGCCTTCAGGTCGCAGTTCCTCCTGGTCATGCTCAGACTTAACAGGTTCAGCAAGCGCTAACCCCGGCTGTTCCAAATCGTCCAACCCAGACTCATCCAGGTTCTCGGCTTGTGAATACACCAACTCAGGTTCCAGGTATTGCTGTTCCAGGGCCGTGGGAACGTAACGCTTGCCCCGCTGCCGCAGGTTTCGCTGTTTCAGTTTCAACATTCGTCTCTGTAACCAATACCCTCGTCTGGTCGCCATGGTCTGTTAAGTTTATTTGTTTCTGGAAGGCCGACTGGGTGCCTCGACGGGTCGTTGTCAAGCCTGGACCAACTCAAACACTGGGTTGGCGTATCTGCGAAATGACCCGGCAAGCCGAGAACACTGCTAACGCCAACCTGACTGGTTCCTAAAAGGCGGTTTCGGCGCACAACAGCACCAGCACTGCTTGAACCGATCCCACCGGGACTGATACCCATACACTTCCAGTCGTCGACTGTAGCGCCGCTGCGATTTGGAAAAGCCGTGGCCCATGCCGACAAACACTGTTTTGTTAGGCCGGAGCCGACAGGTTTTGTGCTTCAATGGGGTGATGGTAGGTCAGGCCGTTGGAGGCCGTCACTGGACTGATCTGGTTGCACCACTCCTGGGCCAAACTGAGTTGCTCAAAGGTTTGGACCGGGATTTCGGGGCGACACAGACTCATCACCAGGTCAATCAACCGGCGGGTGATGACACTCAAGCAGACCACGCTGGCCCGGCTCAGACAGCGTTTGGTTTTGGGGCGGTTGGTTCGCATGTGCTGGGCCTGTTGGTACATGTACTTGATCCCCATAGACTGGACCTGAGACGCGTCAAAAATCAAGGCCGCCTTCAGACTCGGTTGGTTGCCTGGTTGTTGCTGCTCGATGTGGGCGTATAGACGGTCAATCTCCTCCAGGTACTGATGAAAGTCCTCGTCATCTTTCGGCTGGCCAGTGAATCGAATTACAACTGTCGGCCAGTTGGCGTAGTCAAACTCGACAAAAGAAGCCGGGTGCTGCACGGCCATGCTGGACATTGGGTTGTCGGTTCCAGCGAACCTGGTTTGGCTGGGTTGCGATTTAATGATCTACTTGTTCTTGTTCCGCCTCGACACCCACTTCCACGACGGCATACTGGCTCATGGACACGCGGTGTTGGCGCTGGGTGTTCAGGTTTGTCACCAGAAACGCTTCGTCGCGAAAGTGATCAACAGAATGGGGTTCGACGGGGTCATTGGGGTCTAACTGCAACAACACCGCAGACTTGCCGACGTCACATTCTTGCAGCCGACGTCTGGCCCAGGGATCGGCGGGTTTTGGTCTGAACAGCATTTTTTGAGTGTTTGTGACTCGTCGCAAATACGACAAGCCACTTCGGTACTTATCTGGGTATGCCAACTTGTGGGGCTTTGAGGGTATAAAGTTAAACCTGGCCAAAAGATGTCGGTGGCTTCCCAATTGGAAAAGATCTTGACCCCGGTGGACTGCAGTCAATGCGGGTTCCCAGAAACTCAGTCGTTGCAGACCTGTTTTTTGAATCACGGGACTGACCCCACCAAGCCCGTGTTTCCCAAGGCCTTACCTAGCCAATGTTTGGCGTTCAACACCCTGGCCATCAACCCGGGGTTGGTCGGGGCAGCGGTCGGTACGTCTAACCTGGCCGGGATGATGGACACGGCGCCCGCGACCCAGCCGCAGGCTACAAACTTTACGTACTGCCAAGGGCAGCCCTACGACCCGCCCCACGACTGGACCAACCTGGAAGCCTTGATCTCCAACTCTCCGATCTGTGACGACGTGAAACCGGCTGACTGCGCGTCAGGAGGCTGTCCATCCGGCGGCTTACCTTGCTGTGCCGGGTTGAAGGGTGTGCTACACGACTGCATCAGCAGCGAAGGCAAGTACATCGCGATGTACCAGTGCAAGGTCAACCCAGACTGTCCGCCTGGGTTCGTCCTGTATAAGGGCAAGTGTTACCGCGACTACCCCAAACCCTACAACCCGGTCGCCGCCCACGCGAAAACCCCGGCAGACCGGGAAAACTGGGCCGACTGGGTAGCACCCTGCGCACCCAACGATTGCGTGCAAGGGACCAGTAGCACCGACTATGGAGCCTGTACGCCTCAAATTTCCAGCACTGGCGCCCCAATTACCTGTGGGACCAATTACACTTCCTGCGCTTGGTTTACCGGGGAGCCGGCACAAGCCACTATCCATGCGTCCTGTCACGACACGATGCCTACCATCCCATACCGGGCGATGTATTGTCAACCGGCTGCTGATCCGCAAAACTGGAAATTTGTGGAGTGCCAGAACGAGGCCGGGTGTGTCCAGCCTCGTCGGTACTGGACCATGGACCCCGACGACGACACGGGCAACATCGAGGGCCGTGACCCAGGAGGCCCCACTAACGACATGAAAGTCCAGTACTGCAAAATGCCGTGGTTATCATAAAACTGGTTTGGTTGGCGAGTTGGTCATGTCCAGCATGTTGAGCATCGCCGAGGTCATGCAAGAACGGGCGGCGCGGTTGGCGCGGGAACGCGGAGTTACTGACCTGGTAGAATCAGACGAGGAAAGCGAACTGGACGAACCAGCAGCGCCGTTTCCAGCCTGGCAGGCGCCTGCGGTCAGTGTTCAGCCGCGGGAAGTCGTAACCCCGGTCGAAGTCATTCCGGCCCGGGCACCGCCGGTGGCAGCAACAGGTCCAGCGGAACCGATCATTTCCCCGTCCTTGGTCGTCGCCAGGCGACAGGCCATGGCGGTCGGGGGCCCTCGCAAACGCAAAACGCTGGGGTTTGTCCGTTTTAAGCAGCACTTTGCAGCCGAAAACCCCGACATCTCCAAACTGACCAAAGGCGAAATCCAACGTCTAGCCCGAGTCGCCTGGACAGATTTGCCCAGACGGAACGTGGAAAGACGACGCCCGGCGAACGGCACTTGCCCGGCCGGCTGGGTCTTGTTTCAGGGCCAGTGTCATCGACCTTCCCAGCAATTGTTTAGGAACCTGTATGACGCCGAGTTTGAGCAGAAGCAGGAAGCAGCCTTTGATGTGGCGTTAGGGCTACCACCCGCCAAACGGGTGCGTCGGCCGGTTCCTAGTTTTGCGGTTTCGGCGGTTCCAGTTGCCGCGCCGCGTGTACCGCAGGTTTCATCCTCTAGGGTGTCCAGTTCTGCTGCCTCCTCAGCAGCCGCGTCTGTTCCGGCTGCAGACGCCGCCGACGCTACAAATCTGTCAGTGGTGATCCCTACCGGCACCGGGTTCTTCCAGCGAGCCCTCGAGGAAGTGTTGGCTTCTGACGACACTGGACCAGCCGGCGTGGCGGCGTTGCTGGTACCGTCGGACACTGAAGACGCTGAAGACGACGACCAGGATGCCGTTGACGACGCCAACCTTGAAGCCCAAACCAGCCTGGCGTTGGCGCGCCTGTTAGACTTGTAAACTTTAACATCCCTGGCTGACCATGTCCCACCCCGATAAACAGGTTCGCTGATTCATCGGGTTTGTATTGCGTATGACTGACGTGTCCGCCGTGTCCGCCGTCCTCAAGACGGGTTTCACCACTGAACACCTGGTCTGTTGGTTGCTGGCGTGGTGTTTGCCGGCGTCCTTCAGCAGTTTGTTGCTGGTGTTGGCCGTCTACATGCCCGGTCTGGTTCAACCAGCGCTGAAACTGGTTGTCAAGAAAGTCAGTCACCGGGCGGTCGAGGTGTTTCACGCGTGGACCACACCGCCACTAACCGTGCCTGTCGATTGATGTCGACGCCCCTCTACTTGGAATCCGGGGAACGCGGGCAGGAAGCCAGCCTGGAACAGGATCCAGACTATAGGTTTTACCGCTGGACCCAAAAACACTTGAATGTGGTCATTGTCGGCATGATTGCCATTGCTGCCTTTGCGATGTATGGTATGCTGGCCGTGTGGGAACCCAAGTTTGCCAAGCACCAGCATTTGTGCGTGGCCCAGAACCTGACGTTTCGGGACGAATGGGGTGCGCCGGGCACTTCCTGCAACGCCTATGTCGCGACCTGTACATGTCAGGAATGTCAACCCTGGCCTTCCCCCTGTTGCTCTGAATGCAGCAGTTGGGTTTCCGGTCGCAGATCCTGTTGGTCAGTCGAGATCACCTACACGTTTTCTGATGTGACCAACCTGGCGCCTCGCACGACGCATGTGTTTTGCGGCGCCGAGTCTGGCGATTGCCAAGAACGCTACCGAACAATCCTGGTGAGAAACAGGTCATTTGAATGCTGGACTCAGGGTCAAGACCTGGACGAGATTTATTTGGACGACGACGTGGACCGTTCAGGCGCTTACTATGGGGTTTGGGTCGTCGTGTCGATTTGGCTTATGCTGACGTTTGCTACGGCCTGTGTCGGCTGCTGGAACTTTCTGCATCTTCACACTTTACGGGAGCGCTACATGTTGGAACATGTTGGATAGAGGACCTGGCGAAGAAATTCGATAAACACTGTTTAATTTGCCCAACTTAGACAAGCCGAGCGGCGCCGATGTGCGTAAACGCCGCGTCTTTGCCTACTGACCCGATGACCGGGGACGGTTGACCAATCTTGAGAGTGGATACGTACAGGTCCCGTCCGCCAGCGTTTAAACTCGATTGGGTTCCAAACTGGGCGCCAAACGCGACGGCGGTGAAGGAGGCGTCTCGGCCAGGCGGGACGCCGACGATGCTGTCGGTCGCCGAGATGATTACGTCCCCTTCTTCGATCAGTTCTTCGAGGTCCGACGGTGTAGGGGAAGGACCAGGGGGCGGCGTCGGTGGGCTCGGAGGTGGTCTGTCGTTGGGCATCTCGAAAACGTGGACCAACGAGCCAGAGGGAATCGCTACGTACTCGCCGTACACGTCCTTGTTGGCCGGCATCGCCGGGGGCGTGCCAAACCCTCCCCCGAGTTCTGGAAAGTTGGTGTTGTTGATCACGCCCACCAACGAGTTGCTGGCCCATCCGTCTTTGGATTCCAGGACATTGATGTCTGTCGCACCCCCGATCAAGACGTACTCGCCGTTTTTGGCCACGCCGGCGCCGAAAAAGGTGCCACCCGGCGCGGCGGGTTTGACGGTGTTGATGCTGGCCCAGTCGTCCGTCGTGCCGACCACACACCCGACGAGGGTAAATATGCCGCCGTCCAGCCCGCGGAAGACCACCACGGTCAGGTCGGCGTTTGTGTCGATGCCTCCGGTCGACGACAACAGGTTCAGGCTGGGGCTGTGATTGATGACCGTGACCGAGGTTGACCAGTCGTCGATGCTGGCCACCTGGTACACCCGTAAGGTCACCGCGTTGGACGAAATCGTGACGATTCTGCGACCGTTGCTCGACAACCACGCAATGTCGCCTACGCCGCTCGAGGTATCCAGGTTTGCGACGGTGTTGTACGTGGTAGAGCCGGCCGGCCCATCTCTTCGGGCCACGCGCATCAACCCCACGGCGTAGTACAGAACAATCTCTCCGTCCCCGGAAACCAGCACGTCGGTAGCCCCGTTGCTTTCCAGGTTGCTGACCGTGGCGTCGCCAGCCCACTCGTCGCTGGTCACGGCGATTTTGGGCGGGCTGGTGGGGACGGCTGTCACCTGGTAACTGTCGTCGGTGCAGGTAAGTATCGACGATATGTTGCCACCAAAGTCGGCCTCTCCGCCTGTTGCGTGGGTCGCCCAACGGTCGGTCGTCAAGTAGGACGTCACCGTCGAAGTACCAGCCAGCAACACGTCGCCGTTGGCCGACCAAGCCGCTTTGCCCGCCCCGCTAACATAAGTAACCCCTGTCACATACGTAATCTCGTCAGTCATGGCCTGTCGTGGGTTTTCGGTTCACCGATACACCTCCAGGTCCCAGTTTTTGCTCTATACAGAAGAATGTCCCTGCATGCACGGCCGAGTTCTGTTAGTATCCTGCGTACCACGTAATGATGCAGCGACCGTCTCCGCCTGCCGCTCCAGAAAATGTCTGTGTGCTGTTTAGCCCACCCCCGCCACCGCTGCCAAAAGTACCGGCTAGCGGCGTGCCTCCTGCCAGATCAAACGCCCCGCGCCCGGCCGTGCCAAGTTGTGACTTGGCGCCGTTGCCGCCAAAGTAGTTTTCGATTACGGTACCGGCGTTGCGACCATTCTGGCCGTAGTGACCGGGAAAGGTAACGCCAGTGACGGTGGTCAAGGTGGGAGTGGCCCCGGGACCGCCTCCTTGGGCCAGAGTGCTGCCAGCCTGCCCGCCTAGCCCGCCTCCACAGGAACAGATTTCCAGTGGCACTGCCCCGTCCAACAACACGCGAGTCAGGTTGCTGTTGCTGCCATTGCTGGTGCCGACTCCCCCTGCGCCACCTGTCCCGATTTCCGCCGTGAGCCCGGTGTAGCCGCTCAACTGACTGGCGGTGATGACGAACTGGGCATACCCCCCGCTGCCGCCGCCAGCCCCCGAGTCGTTGGCGTTGCCGCCCCCACCCCCGCCTCCACCGGCCCCAATGACTTCCACTTCGACGTAGCGAAGCCCGGCCGGAAACGGCGTGGTGGTTGACCCTGCGGCTGTCACGTTTGTAATACTCACAGGCCCTGGATACACCACGTTGGGAGCGGTCAGGTCGCCGTTGATGGTGAGGTTGGTAACATCCGTGTTGTTCGTGTTGGTCCAAGTTGTGGCTGTAACACTGTTTGCGGTCAAGGTTTGGGCTGCGACTGAGGTCGAAACCAGTTGGTTGGTCCGCAACGCCTCGGCCTCCAACTGGTCAGTGTCGACGGTGTCGGCCGTCACTTGAGCAGCGGTTAGGTTGTCAACCACTAACTCGTTGGCGGTTAGACTGCCGGTGTCTAACACTCCAACAGTAACTGTTCCTCCCTTCAACGTCCCAGTCACCAAAGTCCGGGCGACCACTTTTTGCTGGACAGCCGCAATTTGGTCCACCCGACCGTTGCGTACTCGGCTGTCGCGCACAGACATCGTTCGATTGACCCAAGCCGGTCACTTTATTCGTACTTGTACCAGCGGATGATACACCTGCCAGCCCCACCTGCGGCCCCGCTAAAAGTGAGGGTAGACACAATGCCACCGCCTCCTCCGCTGCCAAACACGCCGGTCGTGGGAGCGCCGCCAGCGATGGAAATTGCGCCAACGCCGCCTCGGCCGAACCGGCTGTCGCCTCCACTGCCTGCTGGGACGTTCGTCAAACTGGTACCTGAATCTCGGCCGTTGCCGTTGCCAAAGCGACCGCCCAAGGCATAGCCAACAACGGCAGTCAGGGTTGGTGCGGCGCCGGGCAATCCCGGTCTGCCATAGGTGTTGCCATGAAATCCGCCTTGTCCTCCCGGGCAGGTACACACTAGAAGCGGGACTCCTCCAGTTAACGTCACCGTAGTGGAATTCCCCGTTACCCCGTTCACGTTCCCGGACGACCCGGCGCCACCCGTACCAATGTCTACAGACAGCCCGGTGTAAGTTTGAATCTGCGCCGGACTGATCCAAAAGCGAGCGTAACCGCTGGTACCGCCACCTCCACCGGAATCGTTGAAACTGCCTCCTCCGCCGCCTCCACCTCCGCCGCCAGTACATTGCACTTCCGCCATGACGGCGTTGGCCGGCCAAGGGACCACTGTTACGCCAGAAGCGGTAATGTCAGTTATACTGCTGACAGGCACGCTAACCACATTGGCCGTGTTCCAGTTTTGCTGGACAGTCAGGTCGGTAACTGTGAAGTTTGTCAATGTCGCCGTGTCAGTCTGGACGTTTGAAGCAGAAACAGTTGACGCTGAGGCCGTCGACACTGTTACGGTATCAATGTTGGCCGTATTGGCTGACACCGTGTCACAAGCAACGCTCGAGACCTGCAAGTCGGTTACGGTCACGGAAGGGACAGTCAAGTCATTAACCTCCAGAGCGTCAGTTTCAAAACTGCCCGTAAGCGCCGAGCCCAACACCGTGGTTTGGCTCACCAGTTGAGGCACGGTTAGGGTGCCAGAAACGGTTAACCCTTGTTCCACTTCTTGGTTCGACACTTGTTGATCCCGCCGCTCTGCCATTTTTGGTTGTTAGTGTTCTTGGCTTGTCGTGACTCGTCCAGATACGCCGAAACCCAGTGTTTTAGAAACCCGTGTACCACACAATGATACATTTACCAGCCCCTCCTGCAGCCGGCTGACCGTTGATGCTATCTTTGGAACTGCCTCCCCCACCACCGCCGTCAATGCCGGGCAGGGCGTTAAAGGTGGACCCCGAGGTGGCGGCGCCATAGCCGCCTGTGCCTAACACCGAATCCCCTCCGCTGCCCCCGTTCATGTTGGTCGGAGAGGTGCTGGTTCGAAACCAAGCGTTCCAGCCTGGACTGCCAGCAGTTGTAGTTCCTGTTACCAACGCCAGCGTGGGCGCAGCGCCGGGAGTGCCACCGACAGCCCCATTGGGACCGGTCAAACCACCGCCGCCCCCCAAACAAGTGCAGATCAATTGGGAGGGGGTGCCGTTCAACGTGACCGTGGTGGCCCCACCAGTGCCGCCGGGTGAATTTAACGGGCCAGCCACGCCGCCTGCCCCTATGACGACGGTCAGCCCCGTGTATTGCGTGATCTGATCAGGGGTAATCCAAAACCGTGCGTACCCACTGCTGCCACCTCCGCCCGCCGAGGTGGTAATGCCGCTTGTCAGACCACCTCCGCCGCCGCCTCCGCCAGTCGCTTCCACACAGGCCAACACCACCCCGGCCGGCCACGGAACAACAGTGGACCCCGAAGTGTATTGCGTTACGCTGCTGGGCAACGCGTTGACTACGTTGGGCGCGACTAATATACCGGTGTAGGTTTGGTCCGCCGTAGTCAGTGTCGAAGCGGCAGCACTGTTAGCAGTTAACGAAGCCGTGGTGACAGCATCTGCCTGGATCGTTGGACTGGTTGAGTTAGCGCTCAAAGTTTCCGCAGTAAGTTCCGGGGCCAGCAGAGTCTCGGTCTCTAATTCTTCCGTGGTCAAAGTACCAGCCACCAAGTCATTTTGTACCAGCGGAGTGTCGGACACAACAGTGTCGATGCCCAACGTTCTGGCTGTGGCTTTGCCGACTTCGGCTTGCTGACCTTCCAAGGCCTTGGTGGTCAACCGGCCTCCGATGCTATACACCTGGGTGGTGGTCTGGTTGGTAACTCGCAGATCCTGGACAGGCATGTGGATTGGCGTATACCCGACAGCACGCACGACAAGCCGAGCACACTTTATTCGTACTTGTACCAGCGGATGATACACCTTCCATCCCCGCCTGCCGCTCCAGTGTATGGCACGCCGCTCGCTCCGCCGCCGCCCCCACCTCCAAAAGCGCCGGCTACAGCAGGACCTACAGCCGCGTTGTTAGCCCCGCGACCACCAGGCCCTAATCTGCCGTCGGCTCCACTGCCACCCGGTACCAACCGAACGGTGCCCGAGTCTCGGCCGACGTTGCCGTAACGCCCAATTAAAGAGTATCCTGTTACACTGACCAAAGTGGGAGCCGCGCCGGGTGGGCCCGAGCGGCCGTAAAAGTTACCGTGCCTGCCTCCGAATCCACCTGGACAGGTGCACACCAGCAAAGGCGCCCCGCCGTCCAAGGTGATTAATGTAGGCGTTCCCGTCCCACCGTTGTTGGTGCCCACGCCGCCGGCTCCACCAGTGCCAATGTCGACAGACAACCCTGTGTATGTTGCAATTTGGGCGGGGGTGATCCAGAAATGCGCGTAGCCGCTGCTGCCTCCGCCACCGCCTGCGTCGATGTTTAGACCCCCTTCGCCACCTCCACCTCCACCCCCGCCGGTTGCTTCGACTTCTGCTAGGGCGACGCCAGCCGGCCAAGGAACTGCAGTGACCCCGGCCGCTACTATGTCAGTGACACTGTCCAACACCGCACTGACGACTTGGGTGCTGGTCAGGTCGTTCTGCAATGTATAGTCAGTCGTGGTCCAGCCTGTGACTGTTAAGGCAGAACTTTGGCCACTGCTTAAAGTGGCCGTGGACACTGCAGCGACGTCGACATCGAAGTCTTCAATTTCGGCGGCGTCAGCCGTTAACTCCTGGGTATCCACCTTGGTCGCTGCTATTTCGTTTGTCGTGAGGTTAGCCACAGACAAATCGCCCACTTCCAGCGCCTCAGTGTCTGTGTGGTCAGTCACCCCGGTACCGAGTAGGGTGGCCTGGCTAACGACACTCCTAGTTGTTAGTCGTCCTGCAACATTGAGAATGTGCCGAACTTCTTGATTCGACACCCTTTGATCTGTCGTAGCCATTGCCGTTTTGTCCAAGTAGTGGGTTTTCGGTTCGCCGATAAATCAGAGAGAAAGCACGGCAAGCCGAGAACCTTGAGAAGTCTGGCTGTCAGTTCGCCGATAAAACAGCGAACCTGGCACGGTTTTACACAAACCCGTTATACCAGACAATGATGCACTTACCTGACCCGCCAGCCGCGGGAAAGGCAGG
>Ga0070729_10005607_pt1 | contig 12858 bp, 8 predicted proteins | sample tdDd472_FD_66725 | JGI IMG/M metagenome (GOLD analysis project Ga0070729, IMG submission 66725) | Marine sediment microbial communities from the Atlantic coast under amendment with organic carbon and nitrate - tdDd47.2 | ecosystem: Environmental > Aquatic > Marine > Coastal > Sediment | place...
TTCCCTTTCGAACGAGCGTTTTCAAAGGACCCATATTGGATAAATCCAACGATATGCCCGCCAGATTCGCCAATCACCAAAGGCGAAGTTCGGTCTAGAATTTGAACTTGGAGACAAGATCGTCGAGCTGTTCGCTTAGTCTGTTCAGGCGCTTGGACATATCCTTTACGTCATCGCTCTGTTTCAGAATCTCCCTAGAATTCTTGGACACTTCGTCCACATCTGTGTTGACCTCCTGGACCAACTCGGAGGTTTGAGCCACATTCATGTTCACTTCGCCAATACCTTCGCTGGCCTGGCCGACATTATTGGTAATCTCGGCTGTGGCGACCGATTGCTCTTCGAGCGCGGTCGCAATGGTCATGACGATCTGACTCAGATCCTCTACCACTTCAGAGATTTTGACGATCTCATCAGACGTACGATCAGATGAGTTAATGATCCGGTTGATGTTTTCTTGAATTTGGCTGCTGGCCGTACTGGTCTGGCCTGCCAACTCTTTAATTTCCGATGCAACCACAGCAAAGCCCTTGCCCGCTTCACCGGCGCGCGCAGCTTCAATCGTAGCGTTGAGGGCCAACAGGTTGACCTGGTCGGAGATATCGGTAATGATCCCCACGAACTCGCTTATTTGGCGTGTGGCTTCTTGGAGTTCGCCTATCTGATCGGTCATCAGGCGGGCCTGTTCCACAGCACCCTCGGTCTTGATGCGGGCAGAATCCGTTGAAGAAACAATTTCATTGATCGTGGCGGACATCTCTTCTGTCGCAGTGGCGATGACATGCATATTGGTGGAGGCCTCTTCCATCGCCGAGGCAACAGAGGTCATGTTCATGGTCACCTCATTGGATGATTTGGAAACATTGTTGGCCTTTTCATGGCTGCCTTCGGAGTGAGTATTCAAATCTGATGAGGTGCGGTTGAGACGATTGGCAGAATCGTGAACCTGAGAGGCGTTTTCGGCAACCTCTTTGATAATCGCCTGAAGCTTTTTGACAAACTCATTGAAATTCGAGGCCAATTGACCTACTTCATCTTTAGTGTCAATGCGCATTCGAGCGGTTAAATCTCCCTCACCCGTTGCGATTTCTCCGAGCAGTTTGCTCGCATAAACAATCGGTTTACTGATTCGATTGCTGATATAGGAAACAACCGCGATCATGATTCCCGTTATCACCATCACCAAGAGAATGAGGCTGATTGTCTGGTTTCGAATGGAACTGTTTACCTGCTTCTTAACGCCTTCGACTATGGCATCCACATCGTCCAAGTAAATTCCCGTTCCAAGTATCCAACCCGTTTCTGGATGAAGTTTAACATAAGATAATTTTTTCACCGGTTGATCGAAACCGGGTTTGGGCCACATGTACTCCACAAAACCCGCACCCGAATCTCGGCACACCTCCATCATTTCTACGAACAACGCTTTTCCATTGGGATCCTTCGTCGTGGAAATGTCGGTACCGTCCAATTCAGGTTTGATGGGGTGCATGACCATTTCCACATCCATATTGTGGATCCAGAAATAGCCTTTCTGGTCGTCCCCATAACGCAGTTCGGAGATGGCATCTCTGGCTCGATTCATGATTTCCGTTTCGGAAGATTCCAGGTAGACGCCCGTCCCGAGTATCCAGTCCCATGGTTCGTAGAGCTTCGCATAGGATATCTTTTCTACAGGTTCATCTTCACCTGGTTTTGGCCACATATAATTCACAAAGCCTTCGCCGGAAGCGGCACAAACTTTTGAAAACTCTACAAACAGCTTCTTTCCATTAGGGTCCGCAAAATTCGAGAGATCTGTACCATCCAAGGCTGGCTTCATGGGATGCATGATCATGAATGGGCGACTGTCATTGATCCAAATGTAATCGTTCTGGTTGTAGCGTAGATTCTTGATTGCCTGTAGGGCCATTCGTTTCTGTTCTGCTTCACTCAGTGAACGGTTCCGATCAATGGATTCAACCACGTCCATGGCCGCATTGACGATATTTCTCAGATCACTCTGATACAGGGCAATTATTTTCTCCTGGGAATTGGCATCGTTATAAGCCGTTGTGATAATAGATGATGCGGCATCTGTGATCTCCTGTAATTTGGCTCGCTTTTCTCTTAGCAGGTTTTCAGTGACTACCCTGATTTCTTCTTTAGCCTGGCCCTTGAACGACCAAACCGAGCTCAAAATACAAATTAACCCTAATAGGATGAGCCCTGCACTAGAAACCAGGATATTTTTGCGACGAATGGACATCGTTTCCCCCTTCAAACTAATTCCGGATCATGCAAAATAAATAATGTGACCTAATTTATATCGGCTTTAATAGGATTTTCCTTTACCATTTTTGACAACTATTTTGATAGGCTGCAGGCTCCATTATTTTCGGATCGATTGCGTCCACTTCGCATCAAATGCGGGTAGAATAGGTGTTCTGAATAGGAGGGAGCCCTGAACAACAACCTACTTTTTGATTGGTGCGAAGTGCCATCCGAACCCTGTTTGAAGGTTTGTCCTGAACAGGAACAATGGCTCTCTCCGTTCGAAAGGGAGCGACTCAAGGCTGCCAGCAATCGATCCTGGCGTCATTTTTATTTGGTGACGAGGTTGTTCATTAGGTGGCGATTGAGTCAGCTTTTGAATATCGATCCACAATCGGTTGCCTTCACTGTTTCTGAAAATGGTAAGCCTGAGCTGAGCCATGTCAAGGGTTTTCACGTCAATTGGAGTCATTCTGCGAATACCTTTTTTTTCGGTATCTCGAAGATTGGGCCAATTGGGGTTGATATTGAATTCTCCAATCGCTTTCATTCGAATGTGAATCGCATGATCCGGCTGGCCGCGCGTTTCTTTTCTCCAGGTGAATACGCGTATCTGCAGAGCGTTCTCGTTGATCAACAACAACCTGTTTTTTTTAAAATATGGACAATGAAAGAGGCTTACATCAAGTGCTACGGAAAAACAGTTGGGCGAAACCTCAACGATATGTGTTTTTCTGATGATCGATGGGTGTTCCCCAATACACAGGATCGGCTTCAACTCCTGCAGTGTCCTAACGGGAACCATGATGCTGTGCTAGCAGTTTGTATCCGAACCGAATGCGATGTACCAGTCCGTACAATCGTGAATCGGGTCCACACGTCCTTTGATGTTGACCCACCTGGGGCAGGCCTTTGGAGCTTTTCAGAAGTCGAGGATCCAATCAATACGCTTTATCTCCTGGGGTGACCTTGCATTAATGGCGTTTCGAATTCCCAGCCCATGCTAGAATTATCGCTTTCAGGAGGCCAGCATGTTACGGTTGATTTTAGTAGTTTCCTTGTCAGTTATTCCTGTTCTGGGCCAAAACCGAAATCTTGATGAGGGACTTCAGTTGATGTTTGAACGCGAGGAAGCGCCCTACAAAGTATGGGTGTTCTTTGAAGATAAAGGCTTTTTAAGCGAATCGAGTCGTCATCGCGCCATGGTGGATTTAGAAAAGTCTCTTCCCGAGCGGGTGAAGCGCCGTCGGGCTTTGAGATCCGATTTGTTCCGCCGTACGGGCCAGTTAACCCACTTCCGTGACCTTGCTGTCTCTTCCGATTACCTTCACGACCTTCGGGCACTCGGTGCCGAAATTCGGCGCGAGAGTCGGTGGCTAAACGCGGCGAGTATTCTGGCAGATCGCGCCACAATTGAAGCGATTCTCGAGCTACCTATGGTTCGCCACGTCAAACCTGTGGCGCGAGGAAAACATATACGCCCTGTTGATGAACGGCCCCACGACGAATTCATGCGCAGCCTTCTCGACTACGGACGATCCACTCAGCAGCTCGAACAGATCAATCTGATCCGCATGCATGAAGCAGGCTATACGGGCCAGGGTGTGGTGATAGGAATTCTGGATTCGGGATTTAAGCGTAGCCACGAGGCGTTCAATCAGCCGGGCCACGAGGTGAACGTGATTGCCGAATATGATTTTGTCAACGATGACGGCAATACGGCACCTGAGCCGGGTGATGCCTCAACCCAACACAACCACGGCACTTATATTCTGGGTTGTATCGCCGCCTACAAACCTGGTGACCTGATCGGGGGGGCACCTGATGCTTCGGTCATCCTTTGTAAAACGGAGGATGTCACGGATGAGTATCCAGCTGAGGAGGACAACTACGTGGCAGGAATCGAATTCGCCGAACTAAATGGTGCAGACATGATGACTGCCTCGTTGGGCTATATCGATTGGTATACCCAGTCGGACCTGGATGGTCAGACGGCCGTTACGACGATTGCCGTCAACGCGGCAATCGATAGTGGGGTCCATTTTTGCAATGCGGCTGGCAATGAAGGCCACGATTCCAACCCCAATACGTCCTCCCTGATTGCTCCGGCGGATGCTTTCAAGGTGATCACCTGTGGTGCGGTTACGTCTTCGGGGACGACCTCGTCCTTTTCTTCGGAAGGGCCCACCGCCGACGGGCGCCTGAAACCTGAAATCTTGGCCCGCGGTAGTTCAACCAGCACGGTAAGTCCATCCAGCGATACCAGCTACACATCGGTAGATGGAACATCGCTTTCGACTCCGCTCATCGCGGCGGCCGTAGCCTGTCTGATTCAGGCTCGGCCCGATTGGACGGTCGATGAGATGCGAGAGGCCATTTTCCAAACAGGTAGCGATTATGTGGTGAATCGCGAACCCGATCCGCTATTTGTAAGAGGTTACGGTATTTTGAACGCGTATGGTGCGATCCAGGACTGCAACTCAAACGGGACTCCAGATGTCATCGATATCGCCGATGGTTTCGAAACCGATTGCCAGCCAAATGGCGTCCCGGATTCCTGTGAAATCGACTCGGGTGTTGAACAGGATTGCAACCTCAACGGTGTACCCGATTCCTGTGATATCGCGCCACCCTCTCTTCTGGTAACCGATCAATTTCCAGCTGTTCTCGGGTGGCAGGAAACTGGGAATACGGGTTTGGCCCTGAATTTGAGTGACGATCAGGAAACGTCCGTGACCTTCCCGTTCCAAAGCGCCGTTTTTTCAACGAACTCAGCCTCGGTTGCTAATAATGGTGGCGTGGGTTTTGGTGGTGGAACTGATTTGCCGACCTCAAACAGTTCACTACCGAACGTTTCTGCGTTTGGTGGAGGAATTGCGCTGCTTCCACTTTGGGACGATATCGATGCAGACACGGGAAATGTGTTTGTTGAAACCATCGGAACGTTACCTAATCGTATCTGGATTGTGCAATGGGATGATCGACCCCATTACAGCGGAAATACCATCCTTGATGGTGATGAGGTGACCTTTCAAATCCAGATTTATGAGTCTCCGAAGAATGGGATTTTTGCCCAAATGCTGTATGAGGACATCGATTTTCAGGATCCGGAATTCGACGGGGGCGCTTCCGCCACGGTTGGGTTCCAAAAGAACGGAGGAGAAGGCTTTACATGGTCGCATAACCAGGATGTCTTAAGCCCGGCGACCATCCTTAGCTTAACCTTTGATGAGCCGCCTTTTTCGAGTGACCAGAACGGGAATGGGATTCCCGACGAATGCGAGGCAATTTGTCCTGGCGATATCAGTCATAATGGCAGCATAGGTCTGGAAGATCTCGAGATGGTGCTCTCGAGCTGGCATTCCGAATCGGTTCCACACGATTTGAATGGCGATTCGCGATTCGATCTCCTGGATATGGTTGAACTCGTGAGACTTTTTGGGACCGCATGTCCCTAGACTGCACTGCAGACCAGATCAGGTCCGAGCGCTTTTTGCCAATACGCGGTCCAACAACGATGTGGGCAGGATTCGACGCAATACCGAGGCTGCATGGGCGGGGAGGGTGACGTAGTAGCGTGAACCCGGCGAATTGGCTGTCAAAGCCTGCTCGATCTTTTTGGCAACGGCGTCGGGTGGAAGGCTGAACGGAGGGGCTTTGGGCTTGGCTTTTGCCTTATTTAGTTTTCGTCTGTATTTGTCACCGTAGCGTCCTTTTTCAATGTCAAGGTTCTGGAGGGAGTGTTCGGCGGCGTTTTTGCGAAATTCCGTCACAATGGGCCCTGGTTCGATGAGGATCACAGCAATGCCACATGACCTAAGCTCTATTCTCATGGCGTCACTTAGGGCTTCCATGGCGTATTTAGAGGCACAATAAGCGCCTACCATGGGAGCAACGACGCGCCCATAAACCGAACTGACATTGACAATACGGCCCCAGCCTTGAGCTTGCATGGTTGGGATAATTCGGTTGCTCAAGTCCTGAGCACCAAACACATTGACCTCGAACTGCCGCGTCAACGCTGCCCGCGTAAGGTCTTCAATGGCGCCCATTTGGGCAATACCCGCATTGTTAACGAGAGCACCGATGGTTCCCCCAAGCATCTCAAGCGCCTTGTGAGCCATCTCTTCCACTGATTCTGGATCTGCAACATCACAGGCCAGGGGTTGGAAACCAAGCTCACTGAGCATGTCGAGGTCTTCCTGCTTTCGAGCAGTTGGGATGACCTGCCAGCCGTTTCGTTTCAGACGCTCAGCTGTAGCGAGTCCAATTCCTGACGAACACCCGGTGATCAGAACCTTTTTCTCGGCGATGTGAGGATATTTCATTGCGGTTCCTCTGGCTTTTTTTCTTTGGGTTCAACTGGCAGAAGAATCCAGTTTTTATTGTACCAAAACCACTGTTCGGGGAGTTGAAGAACCGCCTTTTCATATACATGGAAGGCTTCTTGGGTTAGACGCTGTTGGTCCTCACGTTTGGGTGCTTCGGGGTCTGGGAAAATGGGGTTGTAGATATCGATTCTATGTCGCGTCCACCCTTTACGTTGGATGATGAGTGGAAAAACGGGGACTTGGGTTCGGTTGGCAAACATGGCCATTCCGGGTGCTACCGTGGCACTTTTACCAAGAAAATCGACCACGATGCCGCCTTGTTTGACCCGAATATCCGCCTGGAACGCCAAAATGCCTCCGTCGCGCAGTTTGCGGATGACCGATTTCAGCATGTTGGAACCTACCTGGACATAGGCGATTCCGGTTGAGGCTCGCATATCATTGAGCCTTTGATCAGTGAGGGGGTTCTTTTGGCGCCCGGTAATCAGGAAAATAGGTGCACCGAAATTCTGGAGACACACAGCCGCGAGCTCAGCCGCGCCAATATGGGGAGAGGCGACAATGGCACCCTGGCCCGAGTCGCAGTGAGCCAGGATAGCGTCACGAGTTTCTTTCCAGTTCTCCACGTGCGATTCAATCCATGCCTGATCGACATTGCGAAGCCGGAACATGTCGACCGCATTGAATACGAAGTCGCGCCAGCCCAGCCAGGCAATTTCCCGAACACGCTTCTCATCTGCATCGGGGAAGACTTCCCTAATGTGGCCATAGGCCATGGGTCGACGATAGCGGACGATATAGTGAAAGATCCAGGCGAGAACCCACCCGATTCCAAGAGCAATGCGGTAGGGTGCATGGGCAAGAAAGAAGCCGAAAACGACCATGGCCAGGTACTCGAAGCGGTGTTTAAGTCTCGGTTTGGCCATGTATGCGACTCCGTGAAACAGAAAATTTATTTGGACAAGTAAGGGTACATGCGGTTCACAGGGAATTGAGAACAGCACCTGCCTGGCTCGGTTGGCCGAGCCTACTAATCATACTCGTCTATCCGAGGCAGGGCAATTGTCCGTTGAATTGGTTTATAGGTCGCCACCTGGATTTCGGGACGTTGTTGGTTCAAGCAGGCTTGGAAGTCTGCTGCACGTAGGAGCGATTTCCAAATCACTCCAGGATAGAAGTGGTGGATCGATAAACCACTTGAAGACCAACTGGGTATGAAGGTCGTTCCGATCAAGATGGCTGTCTCCCCAGCAGACGTGGGAGTCTGCTGCACGTGAAGGCCATCTCCTAGAATTCACTCTTGCTACAAATCGGAATCCTCGTGGGGTAAGTCAATCCGTGAGGCCCGAAAATAGGCGCGCGGTGAGGAGGTCATTAGTGCGCTCAGGCGGTCCATGTACAGATCTGCGAATCGAACAACCTGGTTTGCATAATAGCTCTCCATGTTGCCGGATCTCATGATTGGCCCCCAGGTGGGATTATAGAACTTTGAGGTGGCCTGAATGAGCTGACTCAACTTCTGATCAATCACCTTCATTTCTTTGAAAAGGAGGGAGATTTCATCTGAGTGACCATGGTGGGAGCCTTCGATTTGTTGCGATTCCAATTCCTGGATTCGACGTTCCAGAGGAAGTTTCTTCTTCATCCAGTGATCGATATCGGCCTGCTGCTCCTGGGTCTGCTTCAGGCTTTCGATTTCCTGGGATAACTCTTCCAAAACGAGGCCTGTACGCCAGCCACAGTCTTTTTTGAGGCGGAGAATATCACCGTATATATGATCGCCCATATAGAGGATGTCCTGTGGGCTGAAGCCGAAGCTGGTTTCAAAACGTTCGGCGCTGCCCCCTTGGAAAAGTCCTTCGGTTAGGGGGCCAAAATGGTTGGATAGCGAACCGTTATGTGGATCGACCTTCAACAGGCGCAGCGAATCCTGAAAAAAGCGTGGTTTCTGGGCACCCACCAGGACCAGGTTGAAGAGTTCCGACCAGTGAGCGTGGTTTTCAAGGAATGGGTTAATGGCAAAATCCAGAAGAGCCTTGGCGTATTCGTAATCTGAGTTGGTGATGATGAAAAGAAACTTACCGTGCTTCTTCAAGCGTTCCAGACCCCGAACCACTTCGGGGTCTTTCTGGATAAAACGCGTCAGGTTTTCGGAGACGAAATCTTTGAGAGGTCCCTCGCCGTGAGCCAGATCGACTGCGCGAAGGGTGTCCTGCGCCATCTGGTCGTACTCAGGAAGTTCGAGACCGGAACATTTTAAATCGACGAGCTGCATGTACATGGAGGCGACACTGATGGAAAAGGTCGTGTCGATCGATAAAAACCGAGGATCCGATAGATCGACCATACGGTCCGAATAGTTCAGGCGCTGTTCTTTAAATGGAATGATACGTGTGCCCTGGCAACTCATATAGATTTGATTGAAGCGGTCCAACTTAAGGAGAGCACCGTTTTTCTGGTCGATTACCAACCCTCGTATCGCGAGGTCGTATTTAAATTTGGTCGAAGCAACTTCTTCTGGGTAACCAAGTCTCGTGATTAATATGTCACGGATAAACTGAAAGGTGAGTTCCTCAAATGCATGTGAGTTGTAGCGGATCAAGGTGTGATCCATGTCGAAACCGACCGCTTTCAAACGGCGGAAATTCAGGGTTCTGTTTACAAAAACGTGGTTCAAATTTTCCTCCTGATGCATTCTAGCGTGTTCGAATGAGTCTTTCTTTAAAAAAGGGTTTTGGATGTATTTGGACTCGAATGCAAAACTGTTGTTAAGGTCACGGCAGTGCGTGAGTCTTTTTTCAGGATTGCTATAATGAAGACGTTTTGAAGACGTCGCCTGGGTGCGCGTTGCTTCAACCATCAAAGCCTTCGGCGGGTGGAATAAATAGATGAGGTTATTCAGGGGCGCTCCTGAAGTCAGGGTGAAAAAGATGTTCGAACATGTCAAAGCCGATTATCAATCAATTTTAGATGAGATGGCCGATGCAGGCCTGATGAAAGATGAATACGGAATACAAACGCCACAGGGGCGGTCCATTAAAACCGGTCGAGGTACCTTTCTTAATTTTTGTGCCAATAACTACTTAGGCCTTTGTAATCATCCAGAACTTGTAAAGGCAGCAAGAGAAGGGCTTGATGAGTTTGGCTTCGGTTTATCTTCTGTTCGGTTTATCTGTGGTACTCAAACCATACATCGTGACTTGGAAGCGCGTCTTTCCCAGTTCATGGGCATGGAAGAGACTATTCTTTATACGAGTTGCTTCGATGCGAACGGTGGGCTTTTTGAGACGCTTCTCGATGCTGAAGACGCCATTATTTCCGATCAACTTAACCATGCTTCGATTATCGATGGCATTCGACTGTGTAAGGCTCGGCGTTTGCGCTATCGCAATGGAGACATGGCCGACCTTGAAGATAAATTGAAATCGGCATGTGAGTCGGGTGCTCGACGTAAGTTAATCTCCACCGACGGGGTTTTCTCCATGGATGGTCATATTGCGCCTTTGGCTCAGATTTGTGACTTGGCCGAGAAGTATGGGGCAATGGTCCATGTAGACGATTCCCATGCAACGGGTTTTGTCGGACCCAAGGGGCGGGGAACTCACGAACACTGTGGTGTCATGGATCGAATAGATGTCATGACTTCCACCCTCGGAAAAGCCCTCGGTGGTGCTTCCGGCGGATATACTTCCGGCAAGCGTGAGATCATTCGGGTGCTCCGTCAGAAATCTCGACCTTACCTGTTCTCAAACAGTTTGCCACCTGTGCTGGTAAAAGCCGCTATCGCCGCAATTGATCTGCTTGAATCTTCAACAGAATTGCGAGATCGGCTTGAGGAGAACACCGTCTATTTCCGGAAGGCCATGACGCAGGCGGGTCTCAATGTGATAGAAGGCGTTCATCCTATCGTCCCTGTTTTGATTGGTGAAGCTCGCAAAGCGACCGACATGGCACGTTATCTCCTCGACAAAGGAATCTACGTGATCGGGTTCTGTTACCCAGTCGTCCCCATGGGCCAAGCTCGAATTCGCGTCCAGGTGTCGGCTGCGCACACACGGGAAGACCTGGATCGAGCCATCGTCGCCTTTCGGGATGCAGGCCAAGCATTTGGCTGCCTGAAGTAAGCGAAACGGAAATCAAATCAGCTATACAGCCGGAGAATCAACGCTGGTTCCATAGAAAAAAAAAGCGTGTTCGTGGGCTTCATGGTATAACCGAGAAAACGACTCAGTCAGGAGGATGCCGTGGAGCGACGAACTTTTATGCAGTTGAGTGCAGGTACCATAGGTTTAGCCGGGTTGGAGCAGCAGGTTCGAGCAAAGCCTGGAGGTTCCCGGCAACACCTTTTTGAGTTGGGAGTTGAGCAAGCCCTGGAGTCGATGAGAAAGGGCGAACTCAGCAGCGTTGAACTCTGTCAGTACTATCTTGATCGCATTAAGGCGCTGGACGAGAGCGGGCCCGAACTTTGTTCGGTTTTAGAGCTCAATCCCGACGCACTCGCCCAGGCGGCCGATGCGGATCGAATGATAAAAAATGGGGCAGAACTTGGACCACTCCATGGCTTACCCGTTTTGATAAAGGCCAATATTGCCACAGCGGATCGCATGGGGTCTTCCGCCGGATCGATCGCATTACATGCATCCCGGCCGCCGAAGAATGCATTTCTTATCGACCAGTTGAGGCGCGCGGGAGCTGTCATACTCGGAAAGACAAACTTGAGTGAATGGGCCAATTTCAGGTCAACGCGCTCGTCAAGTGGTTGGAGTAGTCTGGGTGGGCAAACACGCAACCCATACTCCCTGGATCGAACGCCCTGTGGATCGAGCTCGGGGTCTGGAGTGGCCGTTGCTGCCGATCTCTGCATGCTCGCTATTGGAACCGAGACCGATGGATCGATTGTCTGTCCTTCAGGTATAAACGGGATCGTAGGGATCAAACCAACGGTTGGTCTTGTGAGCCGGTCCGGAATTGTTCCCATCTCGCACAGTCAGGACACGGCCGGACCCATGGCGCGAACGGTGGCCGATGCCGTGGCTCTTCTGGGACCTATGACCGGTTTTGATCCTGAAGACCCTGCCACACAAGAAGCCAAATCCCTTAGGGATTACTCCAAGCACCTTATTACACACGCATTGAAGGGGGCCAAAATCGGAGTAGCCCGCCAATTCGTCGATTTCCACCCAGGCGTTTCAGAGCTGTTTCAAAAGGCCCTGGAAGATCTGAGCGCTGCAGGTGCGACATTGGTTGAAGACATCGAGTTTAAAGAAATGGACGTACTGAACCAGGCTGAATTTGAGGTGTTGCTCTATGAATTCAAACACGATCTAAACAGCTACCTCGCCAAAGCGGGTGTTTCAGGGGAGATTGGGAGCCTTGAAGCCTTAATCGCCTATAACTCAAAATTTGCCGAAAAAACCATGCCCTGGTTCGGCCAAGAAATATTCGAAATGGCTCAGAAAAAAGGACCCTTGACGGATGCGGCCTACCTCAAAGCTCTGGCTACCTGTAGGCGAATCACTCGGGACGATGGAATTGACCGTGTGGTTCGAGAGCAACAACTCGACGCGATTGTCGCTCCAACCAATGGGCCGGCCTGGAAAATCGATTGGGTTAACGGGGATCATTATCTCGGCGGCAGCTCGACGATGGCGGCCGTGTCAGGCTATCCGAGTATCACGGTGCCCTGTGGTTACGTGAGTGGTCTTCCTGTAGGAATCTCATTCTTTGGTCGAGCCTACAGCGAAGGACGACTTATTGAGTTGGGATACAGCTACGAACAAAAGACCCAGCATCGAAAACCGCCTCGGTTTAAAGCGTTTGTCGATCTCGGAAGTTGAACCCACTAGAGGAGTTAAAGACTGGGAAGCGGATCTTTTCAAATTTCATCCCGTTCTGATGTTATTTGGTCCGTTAAAAGACTGTAAAACCGAACCTGGAGTCCGCTATTTGGCGTGATTTCCGATTGAACTTGGATTATGATGGGATCAGAAACGAGACAGGAGGTCGGCTATGAAAGCACTGATAAAATCGAAGCGTGAAGTTGGCATTTGGATGGACGATGTACCAATGCCAGAAATGGGGCATAATGATCTCCTGATCAAAATCCGTAAGACGGCCATCTGTGGAACAGACATCCATATTTACAACTGGGATGACTGGTCACAGAAGACAATTCCCGTGCCCATGGTTACAGGCCACGAATTTGCCGGTGAAGTCGCCGACATCGGCCAGGAAGTTCGCGGCTTTGAAATTGGAGAACGCGTTTCCGGTGAGG
>Ga0070729_10005609_pt1 | contig 12853 bp, 11 predicted proteins | sample tdDd472_FD_66725 | JGI IMG/M metagenome (GOLD analysis project Ga0070729, IMG submission 66725) | Marine sediment microbial communities from the Atlantic coast under amendment with organic carbon and nitrate - tdDd47.2 | ecosystem: Environmental > Aquatic > Marine > Coastal > Sediment | place...
TGCGAGCGGTCCCGATTTGCGGTCCTGGGCTTCGGAAGTGAAGGTCACGGTGAGCGATTCCGGCTTCTGGATTGTCCGTCCATCCGGCCGGAAGTGCGATACCGGAGGGCGTTTTCGGCGCGACTATCGCCCCGCAACATCCAAGAAACGGTTGATCCTACACCCCGCTAACCGCTTTTACCGGCTCCGGACGGGAAAACCCTCGCTTATGTTTAACGAAACCTGCGTTTGCCAGGGCCCTACTGGAACCGCACCGCCCGCCCGGTGCTCTCGCTGACGAGTTGGTCTTCCCACATCACCCGGGTGCCGCGCACGATCGTTCCGACCGGCCAGCCGGTGACGGCGAGGCCGTGATAGGGGGTCCAGCCGCAGCGCGAGGCGATCCACTCGTCGGTGATCGTCCGCTTGGCGCTAAGGTCGACCACGGTGAAATCGGCGTCGTAGCCGACCGCCAGCCGGCCCTTGCCGCGAATGCCGAACAGCCGGTTCGGCCCGGCCGAGGACATGTCGACGAAGCGTTCGAGCGTCAGCCGCCCGGCCGCCACGTGGTCGAGCATCACCGGCACCAGCGTCTGCACCCCCGGCATGCCCGAGGGCGAGGCCGGATAGGGCTTCGCCTTCTCCTCGAGCGTATGCGGCGCGTGATCGGAGCCGAGGATGTCGGCGATGCCCTGGTCGAGCCCCCACCACAGCTTTCTCTGGTGGGAGATGTCGCGCACCGGCGGGTTCATCTGCGCACGGCTGCCGATCAGCCGGTAGCTGTCGGCGTCGAGCGACAGGTGATGCGGTGTGAGTTCCACCGACGCCACGTCCTTGTGGTCGGCGAGATAGTCGATTTCCTCGGCGGTGGAGACATGCAGCACGTGGATCGACGCCCCGGTCTTGCGCGCCAGCCTCACCAGCCTCTGCGTCGAGCGCAGCGCGGTTTCCGGGTCGCGCCACACCGGATGCGAGGTTGGATCGTTCTCGACCCGCAAATCGGCGCGCTCGCGCAGGCGGAACTCGTCCTCGGAATGGAACGCCGCCCGCCGCCGGATCGCTCCGAGGATCGCCTCGACGCCGGCATCGTCCTCGACCAGCAGGTTGCCGGTCGACGAGCCCATGAACACCTTGATCCCTGCGGCGCCTTCCAGCCGTTCGAGGTCGGCAAGTTCCGCGACGTTCTCGCGCGTGCCGCCGACCCAGAACGCGAAGTCGCAATGCATCCGCCCGCTGGCGCGGGCGATCTTGTCGGCGAGCGCCGCTTCGCTGGTGGTCAGCGGATTTGTGTTGGGCATCTCGAACACGGCGGTGACGCCGCCCATGACGGCGGCGCGGCTGCCGGTTTCGAGGTCTTCCTTGTGTTCGAGGCCGGGCTCGCGGAAATGCACCTGGCTGTCGATCACACCGGGCAGGATGTGCAGGCCCGAACAGTCGACCGTCTCGCCGGCCTGGCCCGCGTCGAAGCTGCCGAGCCCGGCGATGCGGCCGTCGCGCACCCCCACGTCACGCGTCGCCCGTCCGTCGTGATTGACCACGGTGCCGCCCTTGAGGACCAGATCGAAAGTTTCCGCCATGCCGCCATCTCCTTTCCCCGATCTATAGACAGCCGGTCGGCCTGAGGCCAGTGCCGCTTCGCGCTTCTCCACCATGCGACGGGACCGCTCCTTGTCATGCTCTCCGATACCTCATATCTCTGGGGCCGAGACCGAGGCGAAGGAGGGAAGCGCCCATGGGATCCCTGAAGGAAGCGATCCTGTCGGACCGCGGCGGCGTGCGGGTGACGGGCCCGGACGCCCACAAGCTGTTGCAGGACCTGGTGACCTGCGACCTGGAAGTGGTCGACCGCGAACGTATCGGCTACGGTGCGCTGCTGACGCCGCAGGGCAAGATCCTGTTCGCGTTTCACATGGTCGCGGTGGACGACGGCTACGTGCTCGAATGCCCGGCCGAATTCGTCGCCGATCTCGAAAAGCGGCTGCGGCTCTACCGGCTCCGGGCCAAGGTCGAAATCGAGGCCTTGCCGGAGATCAAGGTCAGCGTCATCTGGGGCGAGGGGGCGGAGCGTCTCACCGGACCCGAAAACCTCGCCGACCCGCGCCATCCGGCGCTCGGCGCGCGCAAGTGCCACGGGCTGATGCAGGAAGGCGGCGAGGCCGATATCGATCAGGCGGACGAGCGCGACTGGCACGCCCATCGCATAGCCTTGGGCATCGCCGAGTTCGGCACCGACTATCCCTCCGGCGAGATGTTCCCCCACGACGTCAATCTCGACCAGTCCCACGGCGTCGCCTTCGAAAAGGGGTGCTACGTCGGCCAGGAAGTGGTCAGCCGTATCCGCCATCGCGGCACCGCCCGCCGCCGGGTGGTGCTGGTCGAAGGGACGGCGGACCTCGCGCCGGGCGAGTTGATGGCCGGCGACCGGTCGCTCGGTCCGCTCGCCGTGTCGGTGGGCAGGCAGGGGCTCGCCGTCATACGTCTCGACCGCGCCGCCAGGGCGCTGGCCGCATCGGTGCCGATCACGCTCGACGGCGATCCGGTCGAGCTGTCGCTGCCGCCGGATGTGGATTACGGCTGGCCGGAGGCGGGCGACGACTAGTCGTTCCGGTTTCATTCCTGCCGCGTCCTGTCTTCGCGGGCATCCCTGGCTAATACGCGACCAATTCACGCAGAAAATATTTGGTAAAATGGTGCTGCGGCCCTAAACTGCCGACAGGATCGTTTTATGAGACGTGCTGTTCCAAGTATAATTGCCTTGGTTCGCAAATATATCGACCTTGATGTATAAAATAAATTAATCGGGAGGAGCCGAAATGGCCGGAACAACATTCAGAATTGAAACGCAGGCCGGATCGAGGATTATCGATCTTTCGCGCGGCTTGGAAATGCTGCAGGAAGGCATGGCGCGCATGCGTGCGCCGGTCCCCGCGCCGAACATGTTCGAACTGCCGGTCGCGCCGATCACCGCTCCCACGGCGGAGGCGCTGGCGCCCCCACGGCGAAGCGCGGCGACGCTGGCGCAAAGCGCGCCGGACGAACTGATGAAATATATCAACGCGGTCAAGACGCTGAAACAGCAGAAGCGGCCGGGGTCCTCTGTCTCGATCTACGACGAGTTCGTGGCGATCCACCTTGGTGTGGTCGGGTTGGCCCGCAGCCAGTCGGCGTTGAACAAAGCGTTCAACCTCACCGGTGTGTCGGGTCTGGCGACCGGGCCGCAGGCGGGGCGCGACGGTGCACATGGCGGCCCTGCCTTCCTGCCGTGGCACCGTCAGTATCTGGCGGATTTCGAGGCCGCCCTACAGACCGTCGACCCGACCGTGCGGCTGTCCTACTGGGACTGGAACGACCGTACGGGGACGCGGGCTCTGCTGACCGATGCGCTGATGGGCGGCGACGGAAACTGGGATGCCGCCAGTGGCGCCAGTCCGGTCGACCGGGGCCATTTCACTGTCGCCGATTTCCCCGTGGCACCGGAGCTGCACTATTTTACCGTAGATCGGAACAATCCGTTCCTGGGCGCCGACAATTACGGCACGTCGCTGCAACGCAATATCCTTCCGCGCAACCTGGTGGGATTCGACGAAAACCAGCTTGCGGGGAGCTCCGATATCGCGCGGCTGACCGCCAAGACCGTATATGGCGAGGACAATGTCAACCCGGCTATCAGCACGACGGGCTTCCGCCAGGAACTGGAGGGCGGATTTCGCCTGCATGGTTGGGGACATACCTGGGTCGGCGGCTCGATGCTGACCATGGCGTCTCCGAACGACCCGATGTTCTTTTTGCACCACGCCAATATCGATCGGCTTTGGGCCGAATGGCAGTTGGCGCGACGGCAGGAGTGGGAGACAGCCAATCCCGGCGGCACCTATGACTACGCACTGCACTACTACCAGAATCCGGCGCAGACCGACCCGATACCGGGGCATGAGGTCGACCACCTGATGTGGCCGTGGGACGGCGGTGCATCGTCGCCAGCCACCTATACCCCTGGAGCGACCTTTCCGACCTCGGGCCATCCACACCCTGACCTGGCAGGCATCACACTTACCGCGCAGCAGGCCCGGAATCTGTATGATTTCCTCTTCGGCCCCTTTGCATGGCCGATATCCTTCGATCCGCTGCCGATCATACGCGAGGTGCATGTGCGCGACGTGCTCGATCCCTATGGGGCGGGCGCCTATTACGATACCATCGCACCTGTCTCATGAACCTCAGGACTACGGGACGCGCCGCTTTCCCTGCCAAATAGCGCGGTCGGTCAAAACCCGAACGGCCGGGCGATCGCAATTTCAGGGCAGTCTCGTTCCCGCCGCCCGCTCCAGCGTGCCGGGCGTGAAGTCGAGCGCTTCGGCTTCTTCGAGCGTCGCCCAGCGGGCGTCCATGGCGTCGCCGGCGGCCTGCGGCTCTCCCGCCTGCCAGCGGGCGGCGAACATCGCCAGGACGAAATGGCCAGCGATGCGGCCGTCGCCGTCCGGGCGGATGATCTCGGCGAAATCGGCGAAACGGTAGTCCGTGGCGACGATCCCGGTTTCCTCCCGCACCTCGCGGGCCGCGGCGTCGGCGAGCCGTTCGCCGAGCTCGACCATGCCGCCCGGCAGGCTCCACAGACCGCGCATCGGATCCTTGCCGCGCTGGACGATCAACAGCCGGTCGTCGCGCCAGATCGCGGCGCTGACGCCGATCAGCGGCGTCGCGGGATAGGTTCTGTCCGGAGGTGGAGGGGCCTGCATCCGGCCATTCAATCAGGAAGCGCCGCAGACGGGAAGGACGTCAGCCGCGGCACTCAGTCGAACAGCGCGTCGATGTCGGCCTGCACGGAGATTTCCTTGTCTTCGGCGGGGCCGGCGTCGAAGGCGAGTTCCGCCGGATCGACGCCGTGGATCAGGCCGTTCGCCTTCTCGAGCAGCGGAAGCAGCTCCTCCGAGCGCAGCGTGTCGAGCTTGGCCCGGACGTCCGGATTGGCCGGATCGCCGGAGGCGACCAGCGCCTGGGCGTCGAAGATCGTCGAGTCGATGTCGGCGATGACGGTCTCGAACGCCACCTTGAGATTCGAGTCGAGGCACCCGTAGGCGGCGATGGCGAGATCCTTTCCCTGGAAATTCGATTTGCGGAAATGCTCGATATAGCTCGCCGGCTGCCAGTCGATCACGTCCGCGGCGCATTCCGGCATCTGGGGAAGCAGCTCGAGAAGCATGGCGATCTCGTTGAAATGGTTCAGGTAATCGGTCGCGAGTCCGGAACGCGGATTGATATTCGCCGCCGCCAGCAGGTCCGGCTGGATGGTTTCGACCGGTCGTTCCTGCAATTCCGAGACACTCATCGTCGAAGACAATCCCGAAGTCCGATTTTCCTGCCGGGATTCTAATCCGACACCGTTGCGAAATGCTTACCGGGTGGCGACAATGGCCCGCGACAAGGAATGCGCGACACCGGCGGAAACCCTTTGATATGTGCGGACGATTCTCCCTGACGGCCACTCCCGACGAGGTCCGGGCCCTGCTCGACTATATCGAGCAGCCGAATTTCCCGCCGCGCTACAACATCGCCCCGACCCAGCCCGTCGCCGTGGTGACCGCCGGTAGCGGCGACCGGCATTTCAAGCTGGTCCGCTGGGGGCTGATCCCCTCCTGGGTCAAGGACCCCGAGAGCTTCACGCTGCTGATCAACGCCCGCATCGAGACCGCCGCGACCAAACCCTCCTTCCGCGCCGCCATGCGCCGTCGCCGCTGCCTGGTGCCGGCGAGCGGCTTCTACGAGTGGCAGCGCGGCGGCGGCAAGGGCAAGACGCCCTATTGGCTGGCGCCGGGCGACGGCAAGCCCTTCGCCTTCGCCGGCATCTGGGAGGAATGGAGCGATCCGCAGGGCGGCGAGGTGGCGACCGGCGCTATCCTGACGGCCGAGGCGACTGCGGACATCGCCTCCATCCACACCCGCATGCCGGTGGTGGTGGAACCCGAGCACTACGACGCCTGGCTCGACACCGAAAACGTCAAGCCGCAGGAAGCGGTGGCGCGCCTCGTCCAGAACCCGGGCTTCTTCCGGGCGACCGCCGTTTCCACCCTGGTCAACGCGGTGCGCAATGATGGGCCCGAACTGCAACGGCCGGCCGAGCCCGCGGCAGAGCCGGAGGAGGCGCCGGCGGAGGAGGGCGGCAAGGACGATCCGGACCAGCTCACGCTGCTTTAGCCGGAGCGACGCATAACACCCATTCCCTTTGCGCGCTGGCACGGCATCGAAATCCGCGTAAACTCAACGCGATGTCGACAGCCGCCGAGCCGGCCCTCCCGGCCAGCAATCTCAATGCGATCCTGTTCATGGTCCTCGCCGGGGGCGTGAACGTTTGCATGCTGTCGATGATCAAGTATCTGACGGCCGACCTGCACGCGTTCCAGATCGCCTTCTTCCGGTGCCTGTTCGGCTTCATCGCGCTGACGCCGGTGATCCTGCGCAACGGCGGCTTCGCGGTGATGAAGACCCGCCGCATCGGCCTGCACGCCCTTCGCGGCGGGCTCAACGCGGTGGCGATGCTGCTCTATTTCTGGGCGCTCACCTATTCGCCGCTGGATCTGGTCTCCGCCATCAGCTTCTCCGCGCCGCTGTTCGCCGCCCTGCTGGCGATCCTCATTCTCCGCGAGAAGGTGGGCTTGCGCCGCTGGGCGGGACTGGCGGTCGGTTTCCTCGGCGCGCTCGTCATCCTCCGTCCCGGCTCCGATGCCCTCGATTTCGGCGCCCTGCTGGCGCTCGGCTCCAGCCTCGGCTGGGCGATGGCGATCATCACCATCAAGCAACTGACCCGGACCGAAAGCCCGCTGGCGGTCACCGCCTGGGCGGCGCTGTTCGTCGGCCTGTTCGCGCTCGGGCCGGCGCTCTATGTCTGGCGCTGGCCCGATCCGTGGCAATGGGGCCTGATCCTGGTGATCGGCGCGCTGGGCAGCATCGTCCAGTTCAGCTTCGCCAAGGCGTTCTCCCTCGCCGAGACCACCGTGGTGCTGCCGTTCGACTTCCTCAAGCTCGTCTGGGCCGCGATCATCGGCTACCTCCTTTTCTCCGACGTGCCGGTAATATGGACCTGGCTCGGCGGCTCGGTGATCTTCGCCAGCACCATCTACGTGGCCTATCGCGAGCGGCTGGCGCAGAAGCGCCCGGCATCGCCCGACGACCGGTCGCCGGATCACCCGATCGTGCAGGCGTCCACGTCGACAGGGTCGGGCGTTTGATCCATAGTTCAGTGGGGCCCGAGGACGGGATGCGGCTCAAATGAAATGGTTCGTCTATACGGTTTTGGGACTGTTGGTCTGGGCATCGGTCCCGATCGCCGATCCCGCCGAGGCCGCCGACGGCAAGGTCGAGGTGGACGTCGAACTGTTCCTGGCCGTCGACGTTTCCCGCTCGATGACGCCGAGAGAACTGGAGATCCAGCGGCGCGGCTATGCCGAGGCGCTGGTCAGCAAGCCGGTGGTCGACGCCATCATGTCCGGCCTTCTCGGACGCGTCGCCATCACCTATGTCGAATGGGCCGGCCAGAATTCGCAGCGCGTGGTTGTCGACTGGACGGTGATCTCCGATCGCGCCTCAGCCCAGGCCTTCGCCTCGAAGCTGACCGCCCATTTCCAGGATTCCCTGCGCCGCACCTCGATCTCGGGAGCGCTCGACTACGGTGCCCGCAGCATCGAGGCGAACAATTTCACCGCCAACCGGCGGGTGATCGACGTCTCCGGCGACGGCCCCAACAATCACGGTCGTCCGGTGCTCGCCGCCCGCGCCGAGGTGCTCGCCCGCGGCATCGTCATCAACGGCCTGCCGCTGATGACCCGCGAGGGAATGGGCAGTATGTGGCATCTGGAAGATCTCGACGACTATTACCGCCATTGCGTGATCGGCGGACCGGGCGCCTTCGTCGTCCCGGTGCTGAAATGGTCGAATTTCCCCGAAGCGGTGCGCCGCAAGCTGGTGCTGGAACTCGCCGGCTGGCCGGCGCCGGGCCCGCCCGCTGCCCCCGTCGTCAAGGCCCAGGCGAACGGTTACGACTGCCTCGTCGGCGAGAAGATGTGGATGAATTTCCGCCGCGACTGGCTGCAGTAGGAGCGGCTTCGAAGCCGGCCGTACCGCCCGACTACATAAATCGGTCCGGTTGGGCCGAACCGGCTGCGAAAATCTGTCGCACCTCGAAGTCATCGGCACTTACAGAAGGCACTGCGGCTTGAATCCGCGCCAGGCGGCGATTTCTCTCGATGGGCAAAGGCCTTGCGGGGGCCTGTTGGCCCGTTCCATAGGGCGGTTCGTATTCCGCCCGAGATGCTAAAAATCGTCTGCCGCCGAAACACCGCGGTTAGGGTTAACCATATATAAAATTTTCGATAAATCCTATGGAAATTCGTTAACCAATCATTAACTTAAACCCGACGGACCGTAAGCGGCGGGGATCGGGGATGAGTACTGTCACGGCCAAGAACAACGCGTTTCAGCGGCGCTTGCTCGATTTTCTGGACATGGTGGAATATCGGCGCGCCGACGCGGAAGAGGATCGAGAGCCGATTTATCGGCTGCGCTACGAAGCCTACAAGCGCGACAACAATATCAGCGCCGGTTTCACCTCCAACTCCGGCGACGCCTTCGACGACGCCGAGAATTGCCACGTCTTCGGCCTCTATATCTCCGGCAAGCTCGTCAGTTCCGTCCGGGTGAACATCCTGTCCTGGAAGAACCCGGTCTCGCCGACCATGTCGATCTTCTCGGATCTCCTTGAACCCAGGATCAAGCGCGGCGAAACCTTCGTCGATCCGAGCCGTTTCGTCATCGATGCGGAGGCGAGGGCGATCTACCCCGAACTGGTCTACGCGACGCTCCGGCTGGTTCCGATGGCCGCGCGCTACTTCCGTTCCGACTATTGCCTGGCCACCGTCCGGCCGGAACACAACGCCTTCTACAAGAAGGTATTCCTCCTTGACCTGATGTCAGAGCCCCGGCTCTACCCGTCGCTGAGCAAGCCGGTCAACATGCTCGGCGGGCGGATGACGGAGATCTACGACCGGGCGGTCGCAGGATATCCCTTCATCGATTCCCACTATATCGAACAGCGGATGATGTTCAACTCGAGCCACTGGCCGGTCCTTCCGGCCCGCCATGTGCCGATGCCGGTCGGCGGTTTTCGGCCGGCGCTCGAATCCGGCGCCATCGGGCTTCAGTAGCGAGACGTTTTATTTCGCCAGCAGGAAATCGACCGCCGCATGCGCGTGCAGCGTGGTGGTGTCGAACATCGGCAGGTCCGGACGGTCGCTCTGCTCGAGCAGCAGGCAGAGTTCCGTGCACGACAGGGCAAGGCAATCCGCGCCGGCCCCGATCAGCCCGTCGACGATCTCCAGGGCCCGCGCTTTCGACTCCTCCTTCACGACGCCCTTCACCAGTTCGTCGAAGATGATGTCGTCGATGATCGTCTTGCCGGCGTCGCCGGGGAACATCACCCCGATCCCGTGCGTCCCTTCATAGCGCTCCGAAATCACCGAGGGCTCCATGGTTTGCCGGGTTCCGAGCACGGCGACCGTCTTGAGCCCGGCCTCGACGATCGCGGCGCCGGTGGGATCGGATATGTGGATGAAAGGCAGGGACTGCTCTTCGAACAGCGGCAAGGCGGCCCTGTGCATCGTGTTCGACGCGCAGATCAGCAGATCGGAGCCGGCATCCACCAGGGCCTGGACCTTCGGTCTGAGGTAGTCGATGACCTCGTCCCACAGCGCGTTGCGGACGCAATGTTCGATAATTCCGAAATCGGCGCTGGCGATGAAGATCTCGCCGGTATGCCACCCGCCGAGCCGGTTGTTGATTTCGTGATTGATCAGCCGGTAGTACTCATGGGTCGACATATCGCTCATGCCGCCGAGAATGCCGACCTGGCGTTGGATGGACGTGGTACCTGGCACCATGTCTGCGAAAACTCTCTTGTTTGCGTTGCCGACGCCGTACCATAGCGAGGACGGTCCTGTCACATATTTTGATCAATCGGTCAGGAATTGCCCGGTCTGCGTTCCGGACCGGTCCCGGGTCGGATTGAGGGTGTCGGGCGGGATGCCGCGGAGCGGAGGCCGTCGCCGGCTGTACGGTCGTCTCGACGGCGCGAGCATGCCGTAAAAAGCCTTTTGAAATACTTTTGAAGTCGAACGAATTGACCGCGGAAGCGCCTTTGGCTGATTGCAGGCCCGGTTCGGCATCGGGTCCGACGCTCGGTATCGCAAGATAAGGTGCACCCTGACGGAGGGCCGGACTGGCCCCATCAAATTGCTCGATCTGGCTGGAAATGATCGGATACGCGCCCTACGACGCGGTCGCCAGCTTCGTAGAGGACTTGCCCCCGGACTTGCGTTTCCAATGGGTTGCCAGCAGTTCGCCGACCACCACGTCGGGCAGGGGGCGTCCGAACAGGAATCCCTGCGCCAGCGTGCCGGGCAGTTCGGCGGCGATGACGTTGAGTTGCTCGTTGGTCTCGATCCCCTCGAGAACCACGGTCAATCCGAGTTCCTGGGCGGTGCGGGTAATGCCGCGCACCAGAATGAGCGCATCGGTGTTTCCGACGATCTGCGAGATGAACGAGCGGTCGACCTTGAGCTTGTCGATCGGCAGGCTGTTGAGGTAGCTGAGGCTGGAATACCCGGTTCCGAAATCGTCGAGCGCGATCTTCGCGCCCAGACCCTGCAGTTCCTCGAGTATCTGGCAGGTGGTCTCGAGATCTTGCAGGACCGCGGTTTCGGTGATCTCCAGTTCCAGCCGCTCGGCCGGCAGGCCGGTCTTCTTCAGCGTCTCCATGACGGCCGACGTTACATCATGGCGATGCAGTTGCACCGCCGATAGGTTGACGGCGACCGAAACGCCCTCCGGCCATGTCATGCACTGCTCGCAGGCGGTTTCCAGGACGAAATTGCCCAGATCGTTGATGAGGCCGGTGGATTCGGCGACCGGAATGAACACCGCGGGAGAAATGTTGCCCATTTCCGGGTGATGCCAGCGCACCAGCGCCTCGCAGGCGACGATGCTGTTGGACGCGGTGTCGATGACCGGCTGATAGGAGACCGTGAGGCTGCGTTCCTTGACGGCCTTGCGCAGTTCGTTCTCCAGCCGCAACCGCGTATGGAAGCTGTCTTCCATTTCCTGTTCGAAGAAGGAGATCTGCCGGTCCGGGTTCGATTTCGCCCGGTAGAGCGCGAGATCGGCGTTCTGGATCAGCTTCGCCGGGTCGAACGGCGGAGCGCCTGCGAGGGCGATGCCGATGCTGACGCTGGTTTCCACATAGTGCTTGTCGATACGCCCGGGGATCGAAATTTCCCGGACGATCCTCGCCGCGATTGCCTCGGCATGGCGTTCGTTCTGGATATTCGGCAGCATCACCACGAACTCGTCGCCGCCGAAACGGCAGAGGATTCCCTGGTCGCCGATGATCGCCTCGAGCTTGTGTGACACTTCCTGCAGGACCTTGTCGCCGATCAGGTGGCCGAGCGTGTCGTTGATCTGCTTGAAGCGGTCGAGGTCCAGCACCATGACGGCCGACAGCCCGCTCCCTTCCCGTTCCGCCAGGCTCTGTTCGACCCGCTGCAGGAAATAGGCGCGATTGGCGAGACCCGTCAGGGAATCGTGCCGCGCCATGTACTTGATCTTGCGATCGGCGATGACCCGTTCGCTCATGTCGGTGAACAGCACCACCGCACCGCCGTCGGCCTTCGGCTGGTAGTCGATTTCGTAGGTGCGATCGCCCCGCAACGCCACCGTCATCTTGCCGCCGGTGGATTTCTTGCGCATCGCCCGGAACGAATTGAGCGCCTGCTTGACGTCCGAGGGAGACCGGCACTCGGCCTGCAGGCACTTTTTCAGGATCATGTATCCCGAGATGTCCTGCCGCTTGCGGTCCTCGAAATCCGCAAACAGCTTGCCCATCATCGGATTGGAAACGACGAGGCGCCCGTCGGCGGAAAACATGCAAAGCCCGACCGGCATGTTGGTGATCGCCGCGTCGAACTCCTCGGCGATCTTGGCCGTCTCCTTCTGGCTGACCAGGGCGTTGAGCAGCCCGTTGCGCTGCCTGGCGGCCATTTTCCGCAGGCTGGTGAGGAAGGGGACGAGGCCCAGCGCGATATAGAAATAATAGGGATTCCAGGTGACCACGAATCCGAGGACGAACGGGATTCCGATCAGGTAGATCTGCGTGTCGACCAGCCGGCGGAGCGCGAAATTCCGCCCGTAGACGCCGATGATGCAGCCCAGGATGGTTACGGCGCTGATCAGGTGGGTGGTCTGGTTGTCGCTCAGCAGGAACGACGCGAACCCCCAGGAACCGAGCATGATCGCGAAGATCGTCGTGCCGATGAAATAGCGGGTTTCCCAGATCCGGACGCCGGCGGGCGTGCTGACCAGATCGGCGTCCCGTTCGAAGCGGGCGGCGTTCGAATAGCGCAACAGGCCGACGAGGAAAAACAGGACCGAAAAAATCGCTTGCGAGATCTCGCCGGACTCGTGATAGCAGACGGCCGCCGACACCCCGAGCGCGATGATCCCGACCAGCATCGACCGCTTGTCCTGGAACAGGGACTCGACGATCGCCCGGTGCAGATCGGCCGGCAGGGCATCCGGAATTTGCTTGGTCGACAGGCGGCTGAACACGATTGAAAACGGTTCCAAATTGGATTTTCAGGTTCGATAATGACGCATTCATATAAATATTTTACATATGATCACGGTTAATCTTGCCTGAATCGCAATACGATAGCGCCGGTCCGTGAACCGGCCTCTCGTCCTTCCGGGAAGGTCGTCGTAGAAAGATCCGCGCCAAACCGCCGGCGGCCGGACCGGGAAGCGTTTCGACTGTGCGACCGGGTTGAGTCCGGTC
>Ga0070729_10005613_pt1 | contig 12850 bp, 7 predicted proteins | sample tdDd472_FD_66725 | JGI IMG/M metagenome (GOLD analysis project Ga0070729, IMG submission 66725) | Marine sediment microbial communities from the Atlantic coast under amendment with organic carbon and nitrate - tdDd47.2 | ecosystem: Environmental > Aquatic > Marine > Coastal > Sediment | place...
TTTTATTTTTCAGACTGCTATACTCAACTCAATCATTACTGTACTTCATCAAGGTAAATCAATTGAGTATTCAAGCCCTTCCTTTTGTCATACTCCTCGGCTTTCTTTATGGTTCAACATTGATCGCATCTCGTTTTAGTGTTGGACAATATGACCCAACAACATACATAGGACTCCGAATGGTAATTGCCAGTATCGCGCATCTGCTAGTGTACTGGTTTATGTCGGGTAAGAAAATTCCTCGAAATATTGAATTATGGAAACGAGCAAGTTTATTGGGAATACTCGGAACAGCGATTCCAATGACCTGCGTTGTCGGTTCACTTCAATATCAATCAACAGGTGTATCGTCCCTGTTGCTGACAACCGTACCCGCAATCACAGTTGTTCTTGCCCACTTTTGGTTACCTGATGAATCACTTAATCCACGCAAAATCTTTGGTGTGTCATTGGCACTCGGTGGTGCAATCATGTTGGCGCTGAATGGTGAAAATGGTTTACCCAATATGACCGATGCCCCACCAACAGGATATATCTTAATCAGTGTCTCGATTATTTGTAGTTCGATCATGACGATCTATGCACGGAAATATCTTAAAGGGTACGATTCCTTTGATGTCGCAAGTATTCGTATTTTCACCGCAAGTATGACAATTATGCCCTTCTCTCTAGCCTTCGCTGGTTTTAATATGACGGAAGTAACAGGTCAAGGATATGTTGCACTGTTATATGCCGCCATCATTGGGACGTTCTTCGGTTTATTATTAGCGTTCTATAACATCAAGCGCTTTGGTGCAACGCCAGCAGCCATGACTTCATATATCATTCCAATCATCGCAGGATTTGGTGGTGTGCTAATTCTTGGAGAGGAATTCACATCAACAATGGTTTTTGGTATGGTCGTCATCATCGCTGGTGTTGCCCTACTCCAAGAATTTGAAAAAGAAAAAGTGATCGCAGAAAAACCGCATATATAAGCAGAAGTACATTACCGTGACAATGAAGAACTAGAAGAAACGATTTCGTTACAACCGAAAGTGCTAACCCCATTGACATCGAAAGTAAAGGTATATGTACCGCTATTATTGCTAGTAAAATTAAAGGTATTAGTCGCAATCGTGCCATTTGACTGGTTTAAAGTCAGCACATAGACAGAATCACTTACCTTTGTCATTGGTCGTCCATTCCAGCTCAGTCCATCAGATGTTGCTTCGAGGTTGACCGAATACCCTCCTCCTCCTCCCAATAATTTCAGACCATTACTACAATTGACTGGTGGAGTCGGCCCAATGTTCCATGTACCGGCATAACCAACTGAGGGGTTAGGCAATGGCGTAGGGATTTCAGCTGGCTCGGGAATGTCGAATGGATTCTCTAAAATCTGAACTGGAAGTGCTTGAACATCCTCGGACTCATAAGTAATCAGTTCAGGTGGACCACTTGGTAAGCCACCACTATCAAGCGGGACGCGCGCCCTCAGCCCTGTCGGAACGGTCACTGATCGTCCCTGTGCTGTGACTGTTCCTTTCCCTTCCAATAACGTAATTGTCATGAAATCATCGGGCACAGCTGTTAGAAATGCCGTTGATCCAAGTTGAATTCGGACATCATTTGCACTTAGGCTCACTGTTTGAGTTCCTTCTGGGGTCTGAATAAGTATTCCATCTGGTGGAGCTTCTTCACAGCTAATATCACCGATGCCACTTCGGAAAAAGAAAGCCTGCATTGGTCCAAACTGCCCTGTAGCGGCAGGGTCATCAACCTCAACAACTGTTAAGCTAGTCGAGTCACCATCAATTTCGATAAGTGAGCCAAAAATCCATGCAAGATCACCTGTGTCGGGACGGAAAATACGGAACCAATCACCAGCTTCGTTTCGCGCATCGACAACAACATTTTCATTAGCTGGTCCAGCACCCACAACACGGTAATCTGTACTCGGACCAGACCGTAAGTTAGCAGACGTAGTAATTGTCCCTGGCAATGGATCAGGGAGCATCTCCGCTTGGTTCTCGATATACACATCCCCAAAAAGAAGCATGGTCACGTTCTGGCCGGGAATTGTATCTGGAAGATTAGCTTGAATCTTCATCAAAGCAATTCCCCACTCATCGGGAGTTCTTAGGACGCTCAATTGAAGAGATTGAATAAAGGCAATCTCGGCAAGGTCACCCGGAGCCTCAAAAACAAATTCGGGCACATCATCAGCAATTACTGCCGATAATTCAATATTCCCATAGCAAACTTGATTACGTCCGGTTCCCGTACATGAGGACTCTACAGTTTCTAAAGCAGATTGTACAAGGGTTGGGCAGGAGTCATTCTGTGCAAAAATTGGGATTGTAACAAGGAAGGTGTATAACACATAGACGGTAAACAGTAAACGAAACATAATACTATTCCCCAAAATAAGGTTACCAACTGATTATAAGTATAAATGAATACGTTTATCGTTGCAAAGAATAATAAAAGCGAGTTCATGGATATTAAAATTTGAGGAAACAGGAGAGTGCAAAATTCTCTATACGCAATCATTCGCACTCCCCAAATTTTTATGTACATCTCACGATTATTTGCTATCCAACATTGCAAATATCAAAAGCGTATTTCAAAGACGCTTTCCAATCTTTTGTTGGGATAAATTCCTGTCCCAAATAACCTGTGTAACCTGTTTCATCCATCGCTTGGCAAATAGGACGATAATTCAATTCTTGAGAATCATCAATTTCATTGCGTCCGGGAACACCTGCCGTATGATAATGGGCAAACCATTGATGATTATCGCGTATGGTTTGAATAATATCCCCTTCCATCACTTGCATATGGTAGATGTCATATAATAATCGCACATTAGGCGAATCTACTGCCGAAACAACTTTTACGCCCCATTCGGTTTTATCACATTGATAATCAATATGATTCACCTTACTATTCAGCAATTCCAGAATGAGCATAATGCCAGCAGATTCGGCATCTTTCCCCAAAATTTCGAGGTGTTTAATCGCGTTTTCTGCGCCCGTTTCATCGTCCAGCCCTTCCCGATTACCACTAAACACGATCATATTCGGGATATTCCATTTAACTGCTAGCTCCAAATTTTTATCGGATTGCCGTTTGATGTCATCCCAATATTTTGTATGGCTGACCCCTTGTTCCAGTGGCGCATGTAACCCATGTGTGACGATTTTTAGACCATGATCGATTGCTAACTGAAATTTATCCACTGGCATCAATTCAACCGCAGGATACCCGATGTCCTTAATTGTCGTGATTAAATCAATCTCATCAATGTCAGCCCGTTGAAAACACCACCAAGAAACAGATTGTTCAAATGTCATTTTTTGATTGTCCTATATTTCGATAAATAATTATTAGATCTAAAAGTAGTCAACGCATCATCCGTTACATTATCAATTACCAAGTATCGTTGCACGAGACCAGTAATCACGATACGCTTTTGTTTCACGCAATAACAACTCCAGCCGATGGTGTAGCATGTCCAGCTTATCGGTTGGTGGTTGATCGGTTGGTATCAGTTGATATGAACCTGTCGAAGAAATCTGATAATTGATTTTACCCATTGCGCGCATCACCTGCAAACCGACTTGTACTGTTAAATCTCGATGCCCCATTGCCATTGCTAATTCTTCTAATCGCACCTGCCCTGCTCGATTATTCAGCGCATATTTGACTAAGCCCACCAAGCGCGCCATAAATTTAGCAGATGTCTCAACATCGGGGCGTTCGCCAAACAATATCAAACGTGATGGATTGACCGTTTCTAATCCAGCTGACCAAACCGATGATTCAGGTGGGATTGTCCAAACAATCAATGTTTCAGATTCTGATAAATTTAATCGTCCAACCCCTTCCACCACCTTATCCACTTCTGACCATACCACCGCATCAGGGAATTGTTTCAGCATATCATCAATATCAGCTAGACGGTTTTCACTATGCCGATAATCAATAACTTCATACAAACCGTCATTCTGGCGTACATCAGTCACGGTTGTAGCTAGTTGACGATAATCCAGCCACTCTACCATCGCTTCCCGATTGCCTTTATATGTACTTGTGCGAATCGTGTATGCCAGATCAAATTGTCCCATTGGCAAACTTTGACCTGCCCCACGCCACCAAACCACTTTCTGCCGATTACCCTGCTCGTCTTCAATCCGCAACTGAAGATGATCGCCTCGTCGCCCTAATTGTGATCGGCTCGAAATCTTAACATTAGGAGTCGCTAAAATAAGCGGTGGATTGCCATTCCCAAACGGCGCAAGTCGTTCAATATCTTGCGTCAAATCCAGTGAAATATCCGCCAATCCAATATAGCCATCAATAGCCAACGTCGGCTTAAGTTCAACACCACCAAGCATTTCTCGTACAACTTGCGACAATTCACGCCGAAATGCAAAGATATTTTCCGTTGGTAAACTCATGCCCGCCGCCATCGTATGCCCACCAAAGCGAATCACATGTTGTTGAACTTGGCGAATCGCATCCGTAATATCAACGCCTGCCACCGACCTTGCCGAACCCCGCCCGATCTCATCAGGGGTCGCAATCAACACGACAGGCATTCCATATTGCTCGACCAATCGACTGGCAACAATCCCAACTACCCCTGTATGCCACTCATCATGACTCAGGACAATCACGGCATATTCTAATAAAGCAGGGTCGCTTTCGATCTGTGCGACGGCGGATTGATAGACCTGATTTGACAGAAACTTACGTTGCGAATTCAGTCCCTCAAGGTTATTGGCAAGGATGCGCGCTTGTTCCCAATCATCAGTAATCAACAATTCAACCGATGGATTGGCATCCCCTAACCGCCCCATCGCATTCAAGCGTGGTGCAAGCGTAAAACCGATGTGCCCTTCGTTGATGTCTTGTGGTTGAATCTCAGCTTTTTCCAACATCGCGCGTAAGCCGATTCGGTTATTTTCCCGTAGCACATCAAGCCCTCGTTGGAGCAAATAACGGGTATCATCCACCTGAACCATCACATCAGCAACAATACCCATTGCGACCAAATCTACGAGGAAATCGGTACTCTCTTCATTATATAGTGCTTCGATTACTTTATAGGCTGTTCCGACTCCCGGTAATTCGATCAGTGGATGTCCATCAGGTAAACCACGAGGATTGATCACCGCAAACGCATTTGGCAATGTTTCGGGTAAGGCGTGATGATCTGTTATCACGACATCAACACCACGACTATTGGCATAATCAACCGCGTCATGTGCCGAAATCCCTGTGTCGCAGGTCAGCAATAAATCAATGCCACCATCGAGATACGTTTTCAGCGTTTCAAGATGGATGCCATGCCCTTCTGTAAAGCGATTCGGCACATGATAATTGACCCTCGCACCTAATTTCCGTAATGCCGATACTAGTAACGCCGTTGAGGTCTGCCCATCAACATCAAAATCACCCCAGACCAATATCGACTCTTTATTTTTAATTGCCCGACTCAGACGATCAACCGCTTTATCCATATCAGGCAATTCATACGGGGATGCAGGCGTATAATGTTCTGCGGATAGAAAGCGTGTAATAGCAGAAGGAGTCATGATACCCTTCCGCACCAAATGCTCGGCAATCAGAGGATGTCCCCCAACTGCTTCACGCAGGTTATCGGGAACAATCACAAGTTTTGGATCAAGCCATTCGCGCATCAAAATTCAATCTCGGCTATTTGGTCGAAATCAAGTTCAAAGTCGTCACCCTCAATGGTTGCTTCATCGATTTCAAAGTCATCCCACTGCCCTGCTGTCTCACCCCGATTACAGAGTGAACGATAGGTACAAAATGTGCAATGTCGCGTATCTGTCGTTAATGGGAATAAATTGGCTTTGGCGATGTCGTTGATGAGTCCCAGTAACATATCTTCATCGGCTTGCATCTGGTCTGCGGAATAATCAAATGTTATTTGCTCCCCATCATGCCCGACAAACCAATATGTCATGCTGATATTTTCTGGTGGAATCGGTTTATCATCGTATAAATGTGCGCCAGCCTGTGCCAGAACATAGCGATAGACGATGGTTTGTAGGCGTTTCCCCAGCCAATGTTTACTCGATATTTTATGCGAAGTCTTCCAGTCGATAATCATAGCGCGTCCATCAGGGTCGATTGCCAGTACATCATATTTTGCAATCAACCGATAATCCCCGATAGCTGTTTCGAGCGTGATTTCGGCATAACGTTGTTCAGGCACCCCCTTTAATCCTTCTGCCGTAAATGTCTCCCACCATGCGCTTAATACCTCATCATCATGGACTGATGTGGCGAGCCGATCACTAGGAACACCAGCTAAATGTTGTTGCACCATTTTATGGAATTGTGCGCCCTGTCGCATATGTTCCTCATGTTTTAGCGCAGGTTCAGCTTCCAATGATGGATACCGTACCCCCTCAATATAGCGCAACTCGAAGCGACGTGGACAGTCGACATAATCCTGCAAACTACTCTGGCTAAACGTAAAATCGTCAGGCAATCTCATTTTTTCAATTCCTTTTCCCAGAATGTGCGTAAGGCAACCAAAGGAGTCGCTTCTGTCGCTTCACCCCGCCCCGTATTCCATGTGATAATCAACTCTTTCCGCGCACGAGTAATCCCAACATATAACAAGCGTAATCGTTCCGCCGCATATTCAATCCGCGAGGAAAGTGTTGCGTCGCCTTCATTATATGGTTGACCTGTACGGAGACTATTCAACTGTGCCAAACACTCCTCAGCCAAGTTCAGATTATCACGGATAAACCATTTTTCACCGATATAACTATCATGTGGGTCACCTGATGGGAAATCATAATTATTCAGCGATAACAGATAAACCCTGTCCCACTCTAACCCTTTTGCTTTGTGCATGGTCGTCACGGTGACCTTGCCTTTATGTGCATCAGGGTCGAATCGGCTGTCATCATCGCCCAAACCCGAAAACTTGCGCTTATTCATGGCGATCTCTTTTAACTCATCTGCAAATTCAGGCAATCGCATATCCGTGTGTGTGATGCTTAATCGTTGCAGATGTAATGCCACCATATACGCAGTCGCTATATCCCCTGCTTCAATAAAAATATCACCCGCTATCGTCAAAATAAGCTGATCAATCGGCAATTCAGCCGCCCGCAACCACTGCCCTACCATGTCACGAAATCTAACCAATTGATTATGTAGTGTCGTATTTTCTTCAGACGACATATTGTCATCCAACCAATCTGATAAACGAGGTGCAACATAATCTTCAACATGACGAATTTTCTTGAGTTCCTTCATCACCGATTCGATTCCAGCTGATGCGTCAGGGTCATCCCGATAATCGCGTAACCACACTTGATACACCCCTGCCAATTTCCCAGAATCTTTCGGGTCAGCCAGATAATTCAAAATGCGCGTCAATGATCCAACCACCGCGCGCGTCGATGAGGTGCTATTGAGGTTCTCGACATAAGGAATATCTTTGTTTTTGAGCAATTGCACAATTTCCGAACCCCGTGTATTACGAGGCACAAGAATCGCAACCGTCTCATCTTGATGGTCGGGCAACCAATTGGCGATCGAATCAATCACGCGCAAGGCTTCTTCGGTTGGGTTAAAGGCTTCTGGATGTAAAATCACACCGTGTTTATTATTCGGTGGATTCGGCTGAGGATCACCTTTGGGTGTAGGTTGGATATACGGTTCAGTTAGTGGTTGGCGATCACGAATGGCTTGATGTGGATGTTTGAGCGACCACTTAATAAGATAATTTGCTAACTTCTGAATACTGCGAGTACTCCGTCCAGAGTTGGGTAATTCACGCCCGATAACTCCCTTTTCATTGATGAACTCGCGCAGATACTTCGGATTGGCAGTCGTAAATGTCTCGAAAATCGCTTGATTGGGATCACCGACACGCACCCAGTTTCCATTCTCACCTGAAAGCATCCGCAGAATATCTTCTTGCAACTTACTACTATCTTGGGCTTCATCTTCTAAAATATAGACCCATTTATGCTGGAGCGACTTCAAATATAACTCATCCCGTTGCAATACTTGTAACGCCAACCGGATCAAATCTTGGAAGTCAACCGCCCCACGATAATTCAATCCACGCTCATAGTCACTGTAAATGTCCGCACACATTTCAGCTAACAACAGTTCTCCATCATACTTAGCCAGTAACTTACGGACATCATCAGGCGATAATAAATAATCCTTCGCCTGTCGGATAAAGTTACGCGCCATATCGGTAACCGTTCGACTCCAATGGTGTGTCTTATAATAATTATTATCCCGAAATTCATTCGCCAGATAATCGTCAGGTGCAAGCGGATGATTGCGCGTCCATGCTTCAACCGCATCTTCCAAAATCTCATTACTCTCGCGCTCATCCAAAATCGTAAAGTTCTCGTCAACTTGGGCAACTGTTGGTTTTTGACGCACGATGTCATTTGCCAGCCCATGCAACGTCCGCACCCGATAACCAAACCCCGGTAACAACCCACTCAAATGGATATACTCATTGACCTGTCGCGCAAAATTAGACACTGCCGAATTCACCAGTGTGACAATCAGAACTTCCTGACCATCTTCTAAATCCGTCTGTGCCACTAATTGCGCCGCAAGATAGGATAAGGTCGCCGTCTTACCACTCCCCGGTACAGCCGCAACTCCCATTTCACCTTGTTTATAATCAAGAACTTCTTGCTGTTTCGGACGTGGTTTAAACATTATTTTCTCCCTGATTAATCCGACGCAACATGCCTTGAATGGTATCTAATAACAACCCTCTTTGTTCATAACCACTTTCGCTCAATTCACTATACCCCAAGTAAATTGCTTGCCGACAACGCCGTGTTAATCCGACCACAAGCCGGCTCAGTGCATCACGGTTTGCCCGTTGTTCGTCTTCATCGTCCCATGTTTCACCAAATTGCCATTGCAAACTCAGCACGTAAGGGTGCGTTAACGGTTGATACAAGCGACGCGACCATCCCTCACTGCCGATATTCAACCAGAATTGATAATCCACAGGTCGATTATTGAGCAAAAATGTATACGCTGGCGCAATCAAGACACTATCTTCGGTGTCCATCGTCCAATCCCGCAGGTAAAAATTAGCGATTAAACCGCGATCAACCATCTTGATGTATTCGTGGGATAAGTCGATGGCTTCTTCAAAATCACGGATGAAGTCAAGTGACCAACGGAAATTCCGCGCCGAATCTACCAAGTTCATCGCTGTTTTACTGGCATCAAAATCAGCATGAAACCCAAACCCCTCTTGTGATAACACTTCGCCAAATATCTGACGGAAGAAAATATCAATCGGCTCGGCGGATTCATCTTCAATATAGGCATTCAACCAATCATGCAACTTATCGTAGCGTTGGCCAAATTCATACGTAATCCGATTCTGTGCAGATTCAGTGATATTCGCAAAGGGATACAACACCCCCTTCCGATAGACGATTTCTACGAGCAACTTAGCGCGAATAAAATCAAGTCCATCGATCGCCGTCATTAATGCATAAGCAACATCAAAATCAGTCGGTGGCATCTCCCATTTTGGATGTGCCAGCCGTGCTAATGTCAATAGTGTTCGTGCCGAGGGTTCATCCCGTAAAGCTCGTGATGGACGATGAGAACGCGCTTCAATATTTTTCGCGGCTAATCCTTCCACTAACCCAAAACGCAACGCATCCGACATATATGGCGCAAGCACCACAATCTCATTTGGATTTACGCCGTATTCATGCACAAGTGACGCAATTTGCTCCGTAATCCAATCGACCATTTGTGGATGATAGCGATGCGCTTCCGTAATCAATGCAGAACGCGGATTTGCAACCTTACTCAAATCATGTTCTTCACCTAGCCGAACTGCAAGGTGCGCCCCTAATGCGCTGACTTCCTCACGCATCACAAATGTCTCATTTAATGTCTGATGCACATCGCATTTTTGACGCAACGTATAAGCATTATCGCTATCTGCACCCAAAAATCGACGGAAACCCGCATCAGTGTCATATATAATGAAGGCAGACTCACACGCATCCAGCCAATCCGATAAAATCCGATGTGATGCAGGGTTATCTTCCTCGATATTATCGATAATCAAATGCGTGTATTTGCCTGTGAGATAATTCCGTGGCTCAGGTTTTGTCCAGAGGTAATCAACTAACAAATCAACCTGCAACGAAAAATCAAGCAGATTATACTCCAGACAATATTTGCGGAAAGCAATCGCACACGCCTGCGCATCATGGTAGATAAATTCTTGCTCGGTATCGCCTCCTAAAGCTGATTTCAGTCGTTCGGCTATATCTTCAATCGGAAAACCAACAATCGCCGATTTATTCAGATTATCCACGATTTGACTATAGAGCCGCGCCCGATCAATCCGTACACTATTGAAATAATCTTTTTCATTGACCAGCGGTTCAATCGCTCGCGTCATAAAATATTGTACTAATTCCAAACTCAAAAAGTTCGGTAGCGCATCAGGGTTTTTAAATCCAGCCTCCCCAGAAACCAATAACCAGAATAAATCCACCGTTTTGAGCGCAAGACTACCAATCGTATGAATCGTAACTTGCCCGCCTTTGTGTTTTTTTCTCGATCGGAGAGCATCAATATATGGCTGTGCAAGTGTTCGTTGTGGAACATAAATAAGAATGGACTCCGCAGATACCCCACTCTCTAATAAATGAAGCATCCGATTGACACCAGCAGTTGTCTTACCTGCGCTAGCCATCCCCTCCAACCAAATTTTCTGATTGAGTGGTTGCTTTACGATCTTGGATTGTTGTTCCGTTAGTTTCATATAAAATCTAAGCGTCCCATCGGAATAATCTTTTACCTGAATAATCATTATAAAGCGAAGTGCCAATGAACGCGATAACCTACAGAATTATGGAAACAACTGAAGATATGCTCGAAGTCGAAGAGCTACAATGTGTAGTCTGGGGAATGTCCAAAGATGAGACATTAAGTGCATCAACGATGCGCTGGATGGTTCATATCGGTGGATTATTAATTGGTGCGTGGGATGATGACCGATTAGTCGGATTTAGTGTGGGCTCTCCGGGTAAACGTGAAGGGAAATGGGTCTTTTGGTCAGATATGGCTGGTATTCATCCCGATTACCAAGGTCAAGGTATTGGTTATCAATTAAAGCTCATGCAAAAATCATGGGCACGCGAACAAGGCTATGAAGAAATACGATGGACATTTGACCCGATGCGACGAGGTAATGCTTATTTCAATTTCTGCAAATTAGGCGTGATAAGTTATTTATATCACCATGCGTTTTATGGAGTTATGAAAGATAGTATCAACATGGGCTTATATACAGATCGGCTAGAAGCAGTTTGGTCAACTTCAGAAAAACAACTCTCTATACCTCTTACAGATTCCGACATTCCTTTTGCAGTTGAATTTGATAGAGATGTTGTAAAAACGTATTCAATCGAGGCCCAACAATTTGGCATTCAAATTCCATATGACCTCGATCACCTCAAAAATAATAATCTCGTTTTGGCAATGGATTGGCAAAAAGCCGTCCGTGAAACCTTTGTAAATTACTTCCGCTTAGGTTATCAGACTGTTGGTTTTGTCAAAAAAGAACCCATATGTTGGTATATTTTGCATAAAATATAAAAAGTGTTTGGAAATTTTATCAATAAATATAATCTCATGATCAGCATTATAATTTTTTGACTATGCGAAAAAAGAACCATTATAGACTTTTAAGCTCTTAATTTCACCCTTAATTTCAAAATAAATATGAAGCCAAATATCGCCCTAAGATATTTATACAGTCACTATTGGTATTATCGTATCTGGTGTATTGATAATTCATTGTTAAAATAATTAATACAGTAGTTAACTGTATCTATCGTTTTTTCTTTTTAAGGAGAAGTACACAAATGAATAGACTTATTCGTATTGCTACCATCAGTATGGTGTTGGTAATTCTATCGGCATTGGTTTTACCAATCTATGCCCAAGACCCTGCAGGCGGTATTATCATCGAAGGACAAGCTGGTGGCGACCCAACATCGCTTAACCCATTGATTTCCTCCGATACAACCTCAGCACGTGTTGAAGATTTCATCTACCCTGACTTGGTTGCAGTTGATCCTTCAACAGCATCATTTATCCAAGAAGGACCTGGAGCAATCGTCAATGGTTGGACAATCTCTGAAGATGGTCTCACTTACACATTTACACTTCGTGAAGATTTGTTCTGGTCAGACGGCGAACAAATCAATGCGGATGATGTTATCGGATCATGGAATGTAATCAGTGACGAATCAGAAGTCAGCTCTTTAACTTTCATTTTAGACTCAATTGAATCTGTGACAAAAGTTGATGATTTCACTTTCGAAGTTGTGATGGCTGATAATGCTTGTGATGCTATTGGTGATGCTATTGCTTCAATTGCTCCATATCCATCACACGTTATCCCAGAAGATATTGCAACACTCCCTGACCAAGATGAAAACTTGAACCCAACTGTAACTTCTGGTGTATACAATTTTAGCGAATTTAGCCCAGCAGAACGCATTGGTCTTGTTGCTAATCAAGCTTATGCAGATTCAGAAATGGGTCTTGTTAACAACGACGGTTGGATTTATTTATCAGTTCCTGATTTAACCGTTGCTGTAGAACGTTTCCTTGCTGGTGAATTGAATGTTATTGATGGACCTCAAGAAGCTTCGCGTGAAGCAATTTACGCTGCTGCTGACGCTGGCGAAGTCAATGTTTACACCTACCCTGGCAACTCATGGGATTACCTTGCATTCAACCTTGCTGACCCAACCAACCCACAAAATGGTATGGATGA